>Ga0134125_10007641_pt1 | contig 12198 bp, 10 predicted proteins | sample KB31751_FD_96464 | JGI IMG/M metagenome (GOLD analysis project Ga0134125, IMG submission 96464) | Terrestrial soil microbial communities with excess Nitrogen fertilizer from Kellogg Biological Station, Michigan, USA - KB3-175-1 | ecosystem: Environmental > Terrestrial > Soil > Unclassified ... | reverse complement strand
TTGCCGGGAACCCTGAGCGCGCGCGACAGCACCGCATGGATGGAGAACGGCCCCTGGAAATTGGCGAGCACGTCATAGGCTTGTTCGCCCGGATCATATTCTGCGATCACGCCGTAGGTTTCGATCGGAGTGCAGGAATTGCGGGGATAGCGGATCGTGATCGCGACGGTAAGCTTCGCTTCGGCGAAGATGCGATCCGGATCGCCGTATTGGAAGGAGCGATCGCTTGCGGTGTTGTTGGGAAAACCGTCGTGCAGCAGCGCCGCGCCTTCCTCCATGGCACGGAGGGGATCGATGACCGCAGGCAGCGCCTCATATTGCGGGTCGATCAGATCGATGGCGTCTTCGGCGAGGTAGCGGCTTTCCGCGACGACGACAACGACGGGCTCGCCGGCATAGCGCACGCGGCCGACAGCGATCGGCCAGCACTCGACCGGAGCCTTGACGCCGACGACAAGGCTCGCCGTCAACGCCTTGATATCCTCGCCGGTCAGGATGGCGACAACGCCGCGCGCCTGTTTGGCCGCAGCGACATCGATCGAAACAATTCTGGCATGGGCATGCGGCGAGCGAAGGATCGCGGCATGCAGCGTTCCCGGCCGCACGCCGAGATCGTCGATGAAGCGCCCGCAGCCCGTCAGCAGCGCCGGATCCTCGACACGCGGGATCGACTGCCCGACCCAGGGTTTCGCGGCTGGAGTGCCGGCTGCGACGCTCATCCCTTTAGGATTTCTCCGATCGTGCTTTCTTAAGCTTGGAAGAAACCTAGTCAGCCGCCGAACGCCCCCGCCATGCCGACAGGTCCCAAAACTTACCAACGCGTCTCATTTTTACGCTGTGCCCAGGGTCAGCTAATCTAATGCGCCACGGCAAGGCGGGATACGCTGCGGAATTCGCGCGGACCGACGCCGGAGTGATTGCGGAAGAAGCGGGTGAAATGCGCGGGCTCGGTAAAACCCAATTCCGAGCTGATGTTGCTGAGCGATTGCGGGCGGTTCAACACGAGTTCCACCGCGCGCTCCATCCGCAGCACGTTGATGTAGACTTTCGGTGGCACGCCGACGGAGGATTCGAACAGGCGGAAGAAATGCGCGCGTGACAAGCCGGCCTGCTTCGCCCATGCGCCGATATCGTCGTGTTCGCCGATCTGGCGTCGCATCGCCGCGATCACGCGCCGGATGCGCCAGTCTCCCGAAGCAGTGCGCCATTCCCGGATCGAGGCGGGAAAGCTCTTCCACGGGGTGAAGCGCTCGATCAGCGCGATCATCAGACCGGAAAGCGCTTCCTCATGCGCGGTGCGGCAATCCGGCCGGGCCATCATGTCGGCCGCTAGATTCATCGCGAGAGAGCGAATCCGCGGTGAAATTTCGCCGCTGGGCCGGCCGAAGAAGCCCGGTCCGCCGCTCGCCACCCATCCGGGCCGGAAGATCTGCAGCCATTCGGGTTCGATATAAAGCGCCAGGATCACCGTGCGCGGCCGCTCCTGCACATGGACGTAACTATGCGGCTGCCAGCCATTGACCAGCACCGCGCTCGTATCGACCAGGGGATAGATCGCATCATCGACCACGAATTGCGTGTCGGCGCCCTCGACCTTGAGCAGCACGTGGCAATGCGGATGGGCGTGACGAACCAGCGAGGCGTCCATGTCGAGGAGTGCGACCCTTCCAAACGCTCCATGCGCGATGCGCAATGCCTTCGACATCTCTTCCTCCGTCAGGGATGTGCAGCGGACCGGTGACCACGGCGTCGTCGCGTCCAAGCCTATTCTAGCGCCAATTCCGTTGTCCGACGATGGGTCAAGTTTGGTTCCATGCGCCGACGACGACTACCGCACAGCGGCCACTCCGGTGCGGAGATCGTTACAGCCTGTCCTTCGCCGTCGACCGCTCGATCATGTCGAGCGCGGCAGCCGCCGCAGCCTTGACGTGATCGATGCAGCAGCGTTCGGCGCGATCCTCGTCCCCGTTCTGGATTGCGCGCCAGATCGCGGTGACCTCGCGCAGGCTCTTGTTGATGCGCTTCGGCTGCGACATCGAGGTGATCCGTAACAGCGTGATCCGGTCATGCAGCGGCTTCAGCATCCTTTCAATGAAGCTGTTGTGGCAACCGCCGATCAGCGCGGCGTAGAATTCGGTCTTGGCTTCGAGGCATCCGACCAGGTCCCCTTTCGCGGCCGCCGCCTTCAGCAGGGTCAGCGCGTCGCCGATCCGGCGCACCATCTGGGGATCGTGCAGGCGGGCACATTCGCGGCCCGCAAAGCCTTCGAGCACGGCACGGGCGGCATAGAGCTGCCGCGCCCCCTCGACGCTGATCGTGCTGACCATGGGGCCGCGATGGGGAACGGTGTTGACCAGACCGTCGGCTTCGAGGAGCCGCAGCGCCTCGCGGACCGAGGGGCGGCTCACACCCATCATCTCGCAGAGCTCGCGCTCGACCAGCCGCTGGCCCGGCGTCAAGGTGCCGGACATGATGGCTGCGCGCAGCTTTTGCGCCACCATCGCCCGGACGGTCGGGACATCCTCGATGCGAAGCGTGGACTGCAGTTCGGTGCGTCGGTCCATTTGCGAGGCGCTTTCGTCTTGTGCCACGTTCAACGGCGATTTACCTGCCGAATCAGCATCTGCAATTGGGTAGTCTCCCGGGTTTCATGCGACCGACCAACCTCCGTCGATGGGAAGGGCGGCTCCGCTGATATCCCGTGCCGCGTCGCTGCACAGGAAGACGATCAGGGCGCCGACACCTTCGGTGGCAACAAAGCGCCCGCTTGGCTGACGCGCCGCCAGATAGTCGCGCATGGTCTCGTCCACGGAGCGTTTCTCGCGAGCGGCAAAGGCTGCGATCTTCGACCGGATCGCGGGTGTCGGCAGCACGCCCGGGCAGAGCGCATTGCATGTGATGTTCATCGTCGCCGTTTCGATCGCGATCGCCCGGGTCATGCCGACGATCGCTGTTTTCGTGGTGACATAGTCGATCCGATCCGCGACCGCCCGCGTCGAATAGATCGAACCCAGATTGAGGATGCGGCCAAAGCCGCGCCGCTTCATGGCGGGCAGCGCGAGGCGCGCGAGGTGGAAAGGCGCGGACAGGTTGACCGCCAGCGCCTCATCCCATCGTTCCGGCGAAAAATCCTCCACAGGCGCAAAATGCCGGACCACGGCATTGTTGACGAGGATGTCTATCCCGTCGAGGCGCGTGAGCAGACCGCTCATCATGCCTTCGATCGCAGCCCGCCGCGACAGGTCGGCGGCAACGCTGATCGCTTCAATGCCGCAGCGGGACCTGAGGCTCTCGGCGGCCTCGCGCGGCGCGGTGAGATCATGCACGACAAGGTTCACGCCCGCGGCCGCAAGGCTCTCGGCAATCGCAAGCCCGAGGCCGGCGGTCGAGCCGGTGACGAGAGCCCATTTGCCTGACAGCGCCGACATCGAACCCCGCCTTTTCCAGCCGCGTCAGCCGCGCATCTCTACGCCCGCCCATTCCTCGAGAACTTTCGCGATCGAGGTGAAGTCGGATGACGCGCCAAACTTCGCGTTGGTGATGGCGAGCATCTGCCGGACCGCCGCGCCACAGACCATCGGCACGCCCATGGCTTCGGCTTCATCGATGCAGAGCCGGACGTCCTTGTAAGACAGGCCGGTAGTGAAGCCGAAGTCGAAGGTGCCGGGCAGCACGGCGCGCGGAAACTTGTCCTCGGAAGCGGTGTTGCGGCCGCTCGAGGCATTGATGATGTCGATCAGCACCCTGGCGTCGACGCCGCCCTTGACGCCCATCGCAACCGCTTCGGAGGTGATCACGAGCGCGGTCACCGCCATCAGGTTGTTGGCGAGCTTTGCGGTCTGCGCCGTGCCGGGCTTGTCGCCGGTATAGAACAGCTTGCCGAAATTCTTCAGGATCGGCGCGACGGTCTCATAGGTCTCCTTCGGGCAGGACACCATGACCGCGAGCGTGCCGTTCACCGCGCCCTTGATGCCGCCGCTGACGGGCGCATCGACCAGCGTCAGGTTTCTCGGCTTGAACTCCTGCGCAATCAATTTGGCCGTGCCGGGACCCGAGGTCGAAAGATCGATCACGATGCGGGCGCGATTGCCGGAAGAGATTCCGTCGGGCCCGAGCGCCACAGCCTTGACGATGTCGGGCGTCGGCAAGCTGGTCAGCACGACGTCCGAGGCGGAAGCGATCTCGGCCGCCGAGCTCGCAAGCCGCGCGCCGCGCGCAACCAGTGGCCTGGTCGCCTCGCTTTGCGTGTCATGGACGGTCACCGTGTAGCCGGCATCGAGGAGCCGCCCCGCCATCGGTCCGCCCATGCGGCCCGTGCCGATGAAGCCGATCGTGTGTGCTGCCATGTCTTCACTCCCTGCCGCGATGGGTATGGTCCCATCGGGCATGCTCCCGGAAGGCCGCTTTTTTGTAGACAGTCCGGATTGTCAGTCAATCTGTCAAGCATGACATTTCTGTCGACAGGCTCGCGCGCGGCGACGTAGGATTTCAGTGAGAAACGTCAAAACGGAGAAATCGACGATGAGCCAGAGCCCGCTGTTCGAAAAAGGCCTGAAGGTCCGCAAGGAAGTGCTGGGGGAAGATTACGTCAACAAGTCGATCGCCGGCGCGGACGAGTTCACGCGGACCATGGCGGAGTGGTCGACGGAGTTCTGCTGGGGCGCGCTATGGACGCGGCCGGGTCTCGACCGCCGGACCCGCAGCATCGTCAATCTGGCGATGCTCGGGGCGCTCAATCGGCCTCACGAATTGAAGCTGCACGTCAAGGGCGCGCTGAAGAATGGTCTCACCAAGGCTGAGATCAAGGAGATCCTGCTTCAGGTCGCGGTGTATTGCGGCATCCCCTCCGGTATCGACGCGTTCCGCAACGCGCGCGAGGCGTTCAAGGAAGTTGAAGCCTCCTGATCTGCGCTGGCGATGCCGGTTAGCTTCGACGCGCTGAATTGAGCTAACGCCCGCTATCATTCAGGCGGGCGCATTGGCGCACGCCCGGTCATCGATCACTTCGCCGGTGCGCGGCCGACCCGTCCGATGCCAAATTGATCGCCGACGCGGCTGACCTTGCCGTCGGCAAGATCAATCTCGATCATGTCCTCCGAAGAGCCGATCAGGCCCACGGACTTGTGGGTATGCGCGTCGAATATTTCGGTGGCGTCATCGCTATCCTTGTTGGGCGCGACATAGGCGTAGTCGCCCTTGATGTCGAAGGTCACCCAATGCGCCCCGTGATGGCTTTTCATGCTGACCCGCTCGCTCAAGACCGGGGCCATCTTGTCGCGCATGCTCCACACATAGATGTGCGGATCGTCCGCACTGCTGCTCTGCCACACCTCGCGCTCGTCGGGTGTCCATCCGATCCCGTGCAGGAGTTCGGGTTCGCCGGGTGGATGCTCCGCAATGTTGGCCGTGACGATGCGGCCGCTCTTGAGCTCGGCAACCTGCATCCCCCACAGGCCGGTCACGTTGTTCGCCACGTAGCGGCTCATGCCATCGACCGCGTAGGGTCCGAGAATGCCGGCGTAAGGGCCGACGCGAGAGACCGTGTAGCTCCGCGGATCGATCACGTAGAGGTATTTCCCGCTTCCGTCATCGGCCTTGGTCTCCTGAAAGAGCGGCCCGGACAGCGGGAACTGCGTATCGTGCAATCGACGGGAGAAATGCAGCTTGTGGACGACATCGCCCGTGTTGGCATCGACAACGTTGAGAACATCGGCCGAGCGGCCTTCCCAGCTCGGGACGTACAAAAGCTGCCCCCCCGGATCAACCGAGAGCCGATCGACATCGGGATCAATGGCGCGATTCCAGAGCGCCACGTCATTACGGAGATCAAGGCAATAGAGCATCCCGATTCCTGAGCGGGTGCGGTAGGCCATGTAGAGCCGGCCGGTCGCCGCGCTGGCGGCGACCCCCTTCACGTCGTCCACGTCGCGAACGGTCTGGATGGTCTTGACCAGACGATGCCTGGCATCCATGTCGTAGACCGATATGGTGCCTCGTACGGCCGCCGCCTGATTGACCGCGTAGAGGAAACGCCCGGTGCGCGGTTCGTGTGTGGCAGGCACCGGGCTCTCGGCTGACGTGCTGCTCGTTGATGCAGCGGGAGGAGTGGCCGCGGCGCTCCAGAGCGCAGACCAAATCGTCAAGGCCGCCGCTACAACGGTGCAGCAAAAGCGAATACCGTGCCGTTCAGCTGCCATCGGCTCGCTCCTCGTCGATGACGCGAAGCTTTTCGACCCGGCGACGGAAGTCTTCGTCTGCGGAGAATTCGGCGGAGAGATACGATGAGACAAGATCCACGGCGAGCCAGGCGCCGACGATCTGTGCGCCGATGCACATCACATTCACGTCATCATGTTCGACGCTTTGATGTGCCGAGTGAACGTCGTGGCAGACGGCGGCGCGGATACCCTTCATCTTGTTCGCGGCAATCGAGGCACCGACGCCGGTGCCGCACACCATGATGCCGCGCGCAGCTTCACCCGACGTCACCTTCTGCGCCACCGCGCGCGCGATGTCGGGAAAGTCCACCGGCTTGTCGTCGTACGAGCCGACGTCGACGATCTCGTGGCCGAGGCTTCGGATGTGATCGATGACGGTCCGCTTGAGCGGCCAGCCGGCGTGGTCGGATCCGATGACAAGGCGCATGTATTTCCCTTTTGATTGTCCTTGCCCGCCCGGCGCCAGGCATCATTCCGCCGCCTGCCGTTCCTCTGCCGGCGTCCCTCCCGCCAGTGCGTCCGCCACACGCGATGGCCGATAGGCGCCGCCCAGCCAGCGAGATAGCCGTTCGAGGTAGAGATAGATGACCGGCGTCGTGTACAGCGTCAGCCATTGCGACACCAACAGACCGCCGATGATCGCGACACCAAGTGGCTGGCGCAGTTCCGCGCCTCCGCCGGTGCCGAAAGCGATGGGCACCGCGCCGAACAGCGCTGCAAACGTCGTCATCATGATCGGGCGGAAGCGCAAGAGACACGCTTGATGGATCGCCTCCTGCGGAGGCTTGCCTTCGATGCGCGCGGCCTGCAACGCGAAGTCGATGATCATGATCGCGTTCTTTTTGACGATACCGATCAGCAGGACGATGCCGACGATCGCGATCACCGAGAGGTCGTAATGCAGCAGCATCAACAGCAGCAGAGCGCCGACGCCGGCCGAGGGCAGCGCCGACAAGATCGTGATCGGGTGGATGTAGCTCTCATACAAAACGCCTAGGACGATGTAGACGACGAGGATTGCCGCAGCAAGCAACAGCGGCATCGATGACAGCGAGTCCTGGAAGGCCTGTGCCGTCCCCTCGAATGAGGAATTCACTGTCGGCGGCACCTGCAGGCGCTCGGTCATGGCCTGGATGGCGCTGACCGCCTGTCCCAGCGCGACTCCGGGCGTCAAATTGAACGACAGCGTCACCGCGGGGAAAATGCCCTGATGGCTGAGCAGCAGCGGCTCGCTCTTGCGGGCGAAGTGAGCGAACGTGCTCAGCGGCACCTGCGCACCGGAGCGACTCGATACATAAATTTCCGACAGCAGGTTTGGATCGTGCTGGAACTGCGGTTGCACTTCGAGCACGACTTTGTATTGATTGGTCGCGGTATAGATCGTCGCGACCTGCCGCTGACCGAACGCGTCGTAAAGGGTCTGGTCTATCTGATCGGCCGACAACCCGAGACGATAGGCAGCGTCGCGGTCGACGTCGATGGCCAGGTGCGCCGCGGCAATCTGCTGATCGGATGCGACTTGCTGCAATTCCGGCAGCTTTTTCATGCCGGATTCGATGATTGGCGCCCAATGGTTGAGTTCATCGAGGTCGGTGTCGGTCAGCGTATACTGATACTGGGTCCGGGAGAGCCGGCCGCCAACGGTAATGTTCTGCGGCACCTGCATAAAGAATCTGGCGCCCTCAATGCCGGCCACCTTCCTGTTTATCCGCTCGATAATCTGCTGCGCCGTTTCAGTACGTTCGTCATAGGGCTTCAATCCCCAAAAGATGCGTGCCGTGTTCTCGGCGGGATTGTATGGCGTGGCGCCGTCGTAGGAGAAGACACCCTGGACGTCGGGCTCATGCATCACGATGTTGACGACCTCCCGCCGGATCTTGTCGGTGTTGGCAACCGACGAATCCTGGCGAACGTCGAGCTCACCGAAGATGAACCCGGTATCCTGCTGGGGGAAAAACCCCTTTGGCATCTTGACGTACAGATAACCGGTGGCGACCATCAGCAGGAGCGTCGCCAGCAGCGCCGAAAACTGGTGGCGGAAGATGAAAATGAGACCGCGGTCGTAGCCGCGCAATGCGGCCTGGAAGACGCGCTCGCAGCCCCGATTGAAGCGGCCTTTGGGGTGCAGCCCCTCCTGCCTCAGAAACAGCGAGCACATCACCGGCGTCAGGGTCAGCGATATTGCGGCCGACGCGACGACAGCGACCGAGATCGTCACAGCGAATTCACGGAACAGCCGGCCGATGATGCCGCCCATGAACAACAGCGGTATGAACACCGCGATCAGCGAAAAAGTGATCGAAATGATCGTAAAGCCGATCTGCCCGGCGCCCTTGAGCGCGGCATCGAACGGCCGCATCCCCTGTTCGATATAGCGCACGATGTTTTCGATCATGACGATGGCATCATCGACGATAAAGCCGACCGAAATCGTCAAGCCCATCAACGAAATGTTGTCGATGCTGTAACCGCCGACATACATGAAGGCAAAAGTGGCGACCAGCGACAGCGGCACCGCCAGGCTCGGGATCACCGTCGCCCACATCGTCCGCAAGAACAGGAAGATCACGACGATGACGAGGCCGACCGTCACGATCATCGTCAATTGCACGTCGCGGATGGACGCGCGGGTGGTCTCTGAGCGGTCCGACATCAGGTCGATGTGAACCGCCGGCGGCAGCGATTGCTGGAGCTTGGGCATCAACGCCTTGATGCGGTCTACCACGGCGATGGTGTTGGCGCCCGGCTTCTTCTGGATGGCGATGCCCTCGGATCGGTCGGCGCCGAACCATGAGGTAAGACGGTTGTTCTGCACCGAGTTGATGACGTCGCCGACATCCTTGATGCGCACCGGCGCGCCGTTCCTGTAGGCAATGATGACATTGCGGTATTGCGTGGCGTCGTACAGCTGGTCGTTGGTGTCGAGCGAGATCGACTGATCCGAGCCCTCGATTGCGCCTTTCGGCCGGTTCACGCTTGCCGCGGCGAGCGCGTTGTGGACGTCCTCAAGTCCCAGTCCCTTGGCGGCGAGGGATGCGGGATTGATCTGGACGCGGGCGGCATAAGGCATCGAGCCGAACACAAAGACCTGGCCGACCCCGGACTCGGTCGAGAGGCGGTCTGCGATGATGTTGGTTGCGTATTCGTCGACCTTGTAGGGCGGCAGCGCGTCGGAATGGATGGCGTAGATCAGGATCGGGAAGTTCGCCGGGTTCACCTTGCGGTAGGTCGGTGGGGTCGGCATGTCCTTGGGCAGCAACCCGCTGGCCGCATTGATCGCCTGCTGCACGTCGCCAGCAGCGGCATCGATATTGCGGTTCAGCTCGAATTGCAGCGTGATTGAAGTGACCCCGACGCCGCTCCACGACGTCATCTCGCTCAGATCCGGTATCGAGATGAATTGCTGTTCGAGTGGCGTCGCGATTGACGAGGCCATGGTGCTGGGATTGGCGCCCGGATATTGCGCGCTGACGGTGATCGTCGGAAAATCGACATTGGGCACCGCTGCCACCGGTAACAGATTATAGGCGCCGACCCCAAACACCAGCAGCCCGACCATCAGCAGCGAGGTCGCGATCGGGCGGCGGATGAAAGGTTCGGAAATATTCATTGGGGGGCGCCGTTTTGCCGCTCGCCGCCGCTTTGTGGGCCGGCCGAGCTTCTTATCCTGGCGCCGTTATCGAGCCGGTACTGGCCCTCGACCACGACCCGCTCGCCGGGCTTTAGGCCCTTGGCGATGACCGCCTTGCCGTCCTGCACGGCGGCTACCTCGACGGCGCGTCGCTCGACGGTGTCGTCGGGCTTGATGATGTAGACGAAGTGGCCGCCAGCCCCTTCAAGAACGGTCTGCTGCGGAACTGTCGGAACCTGCCGGCGCATCGAAAGCACAACCTTGACGTTGACGAATTCGCCCGGCCACAGCCGCTCGTCCTGGTTGTCGAACTGCGCCTTCAGATGGATCGTGCCCGTGCTCGGATCGACCATGTTGTCAACCAAGGTAAGCTTTCCCTCGGCAAGGGTGGTCTCGTTGTCGCCCGCGATCGCATCGACCGCAAGCGGCTGTCGGTCCTGCTGGCGGCGAACCTCGTCGAGCGCGTTCTGCGGCAATGTGAAGCTGACGAAGATCGGCTTGATCTGGGTGATATTGACCAGCGTGGCGTTGGCGGTGCTCTGCACCAGATTGCCCTTGTCGACGAGCCGCGCGCCGATCCGGCCGTCGATCGGCGAGGTGATCGTGCAATAGCTGAGGTTGAGCCGCGCTGCCTCGGCCTGCGCCTTGTCGCTGTCGAGAGCCGCCTGGTCGGCCGCCACGGTCGCCTTGTCGTTGTCGTATTGCTGCTGCGAGATGGCGAGGTGACTCTCGATCAGCTTGGCATCGCGGTTGAAGTTGAGCTGCGCATTGGCGAGGGTAGCCTGGTCCTTTTCGATGTTGGCCGTGGCCTGGTCGAGCGCCGCCTGATATGGCCGCGGGTCGATCCGGAACAACACGGCGCCCTCCTTGACCTCCTCGCCTTCCTGGAAATCGAGGCTGACAATCTGGCCGTTGACGCGGCTCTTGACCGCTACCGTGTTGTAGGCCTGCACCGTGCCGAGGCCGCGCAGAACGACCGGCACGTCGGCGGCGACGACGCTGCCGGCGGTGACCGGGATGCCCGGGTGCGCCGCTGGCTTCGCCGACGGCGGCACGTGGGCCGCAGCGCTCAGCCGCCACACCATGACGACCGCACCGACGAGGAGCATGGCAGCAACGGCTGCCCCGAACGCAAGTTTCTGCAACCGAACACCTCCAGTTGCGAGCCCAGCCTGACGCGACGCAGTCAGACTATGTCAATGCAGAACTATGTCCATGCATACTATGTCTATGCAACCTATAGAGCCCGTTTGTCTATCATACATTCTTCCGTCTGTTGACGGTCGCTTTCAAACGGGCAGGGTGACGCAGCAGGACTTGCATCAGGGGTGAGAGGAAAGTCGGCCCCTGCGCGTCCAGGCGGACGCTACGTTGCTGGCCGCCATCTTGGCATTAGCCCTGGGGCGAAGCCGTTCGGCGACCGCTGAGGTCCGCCATCGAGCGCGCGATGCCGCCACGTTACCGCATTCTCCGTCTTTCCAGTGCCGTCAATGACAAGCAAGCGAAGCAGCTTGCTTTGCTGCGCACAGCCATTGCGGAGGCGCGGCAGTTGCTCGCGGACAATCCACGCCCGATGCGTTCGCGGGCCGCAAGACGCAAGACCGTTCCCGAACGAGGACGACTCGTAAGCGCTTGTTAGCGACCCAAGAATGTGTCGGGTGCCGGGTGTCTCAGAAGCTCAATCGCGCGCTTTTCCATTTCCCACAGACTCGTCCATCGTTGCGCATCCTCTGCCTGATGTTGGTGGCTCGGTAGATTTTTGGCCGTTCTGCAGTTTCGCGATCCTCACGTTGCGACGCGAGGCCCAGCAGATGTTCGCGATCTTGTTCGTGAAGGACCTGCGTTTCCATCAGGGTATCGAGGATCGCTCGGGCCTGTCCTGTGTCGTGCCCCGCTCGGTCTAGCTCAGCGATCAACGCCCGTTGTCGAGCGAGGTGAACCACGCCCTGCGCGATGTGCCGCTCGATTTGTGCGAGATGCTGCTGCAGCGCTTCTTGATCCATACTGCGCACCACTAACATTGGGAGCGGCCGCGGTTTCTTTAGGGATACGAACCTGACAGCCCCCACAGGCGCCGGCAGGTCGCTCGCCCCACTGGGATTTTAGAACCTTGGCTTTCATCGTCTTGATTTACCACAACGCTTGAACTTCCACGAACGGATTATCGCCCATTCCGTCGATGTTGACTTGCCCCCGGGAGGGAATGCGCCGACGCGATTTCATCAAAGCGGCGCCAGTGCCGTTGCAAAGCCAGTTTTGCCGGCGCCCGGCAGCCCCATGACCAGTATCTTGCGCGAGATTGCGAAACCTTATTCGCGCGAACACAATCCGACCGCGCAAACCTTCCTC
>Ga0134125_10007640_pt1 | contig 12199 bp, 12 predicted proteins | sample KB31751_FD_96464 | JGI IMG/M metagenome (GOLD analysis project Ga0134125, IMG submission 96464) | Terrestrial soil microbial communities with excess Nitrogen fertilizer from Kellogg Biological Station, Michigan, USA - KB3-175-1 | ecosystem: Environmental > Terrestrial > Soil > Unclassified ... | reverse complement strand
GTCGGGAGTGAGCGTCCCCCGGTTGGATTTCTCCGCCAGTTCCGCCATGCGGCGGTGGTCGGCTTCGGAGTAGCCCAACTGCAGGATCCCGGCGGCGGCCTCGGGCGTGAGCGTCGGATTCGACGCATCAATCACCCGGCTAAAGACGTCCGCTTCGGTGACGACGGCCATACATTGATCATAAGCGATCGGACCCTCGCGTCAAAACCTCTCTGATCAACGCAATCGGACGAATTGAAGAGAATGCGACGACTCGAGGGGAACAAGTACGATCGGCCTCGGCGGGGCGTCCGGCATGCACCGGCGGCGGCAGCGGTGTCCCGGCGTCAAGCCAAGCGGCGAGCGGGGGCGGGGCCTGGCCGAGCGCTACACCGGGAGCTTTTGGACGAATGACCATTTCTGGGCGGGGAGGCCTTCCTTGATCGGGTTGCTCTCGATGTACGCAATGCGGTCGCGAACCTCATCGAGAGTGGACAGAAACACAATATAGGGCGCCCGGGTCCAGACCTCGTGCTCCGGTTCGACGTCAGGGAACGCTCGGATTGCCTTTCGGCTTGCGTCAACGAGTCGCTTCCACATCGTCTCGGCCCGCTCGCGATGCGCGCGGATGCAGAAATGGACGTGATTGCGACAGATCGCGCAGGCCCAGACCGTATAACGACTCTCGATGACTTGGAAAAACGCTTCCCCTAACGCTTGCCGCTTGGCGTGGTCAAACCAGATGGGTTGATGTTTCAGGAGGGGCTCCGCACGCCGGTAAAAGTCTCGTAACTCTTGTTTCGGTGGTTGGATCCGCTTGCGCCCATAGTGACTTGGTCCCAGTTCCGCGAGTTGGTCCTGCTTCAGATGCGTTGACCCGCTTCCACGAATGTCATTGGGCAACCAATGACCATATCCAGTAAGGATGATGTGATGGGCAATGACACGTCTGCGCTTCGGAACCACTTCCGGCGACCCGCCAAGCGGCAAGCGGAGGTCAATGTCGTTCAGCCCATCCGGATCGTTCGGTGTCGGGGGCATTCCACGGAAGCATATCGCGCGACCTCTCCGAGGCGAATCCCCCGCGGGCATTCGCAAGGCCAGTCGAATCGAGGGGGACGAGAACCATTACCGCGTTGCCCGCGTGATTCGCAATGCCTGCGCGCCCTGCCGCACCGCGCGACCCGCGCGCATGATCGGCTTCGGCGGGGCGTCGGGCATTCACCGGCAGCCAGAGCGGTATCCCGGCGTCACGCCAAGCGGCAAGGGGCGGCGGGGTGTTGGCGGTTCAACCGGGAGGACAACGTCGTGCATCGTACCTTGGATACTGCCGCGTCAGTCTCAGGCATGCTATACTGTCTTGCGAGGCAACTGAATGTCATTGAGGATCGAAACGGATCAGCCTTCCATTCGCCTGGACGCTCACGGGACGGCGCGGGTCGGCGCGAGCCGCGTCACGTTGGGCACCGTGATCGATGCTTACCGGGTCGGATCGACGCCTGAATCGATCGTGCTCCAGTATCCCTCCCTGCAACTGGCGGACGTCTATGCGGTGGTTGCGTACTACCTTCGGCACGGGGCGGAGGTCGATGAATACCTTGCCGGCCGCCGGCGCGAAGCCGACGAGCTTCGACGCCAGATCGAAGCCGATCCGGACATGCAACGGATCCGCCAGCGTTTGCTCGCCCGCAAGGCGGCCATCGATGGTGCGAGGAGCGCGTGATTCGCTTTCTCGCCGATGAGAACTTCAACGGCCTCATCGTTCGCGGCCTCCTTCGTCGTCAGCCCGGGCTGGACGTGTTGACGGCCGTAGACGCCGAACTCGGCGGGGCGGATGACCCGACCCTGTTGCAGTGGGCGGCGGAGCAGAACCGACTGATCCTCACCCATGACGCGCGGACACTCGCCGGATTCGCCTACGAGCGAGTGAAAGCAAAACTGCCGATGTCAGGCGTGGTGGAGGTGGCAACGCATCTTCCGCTTGGCGCGGTTATCGAGGATCTTCTTCTGATCGCGGAGGCGAGCGCCCAATCAGAGTGGGAGGGGCAGATCATCTTCCTTCCGCTGTGATAGTAACGGGCGGGGTAACGAGCCTGATCGGCCTCGGCGGGGCTCCGGAATGCCCCGGCGGCGGCAGCGGTGTCCCGGCGTCACCAGGCGGCAAGCGGGGGCGGGGCGGTGGGCATCTTCCTGTCTTGGTCCGGTGGTGCGTGCCGCGGATCCAACAGTGATCACATGAATCGATCCCTGCGGGCGGCGGGCGGGTTCCAGGCGAGTCTGTCGAAACGTTCGAAGCTGCCATATGTCCGAGCTGAGGGTCGAAGGAGGGGCAAGTCAGTCCGAGCAAGAATATGCAATATGAAACATTTCGCGCGTAAAAAGTGTGCCAAAACGGGAACTTTTGAGCAATCGACGTTCGTTAGTTTGAAGCAGGAATAGCAACTGGAAGTCCGTCGCAGGGGCGGAGGTGAGTGGCGGCATTGACACCGCCGCGGCGGGTCTTAAGATTGTCTTCGACAACTGAATACGTTTCTTATCCAGAGTGGCAGAGGGTTGGGCCCGTTGAAGCCACAGCAACCGCCTGAGAGCTTGCTTTCAGGGACTGGTGCTAACTCCCGCCCGCGCGGCGATTCGATGATCGCCTGACGTGGGAGAGATAAGAGGACGCTCATCGCAATGATTGCTAAAGCCTCTTCTTACTCGGAAGAGGCTTTTTTCATTGGTGGGTTGGTTGTTGCTTGTGGGTTGTTGTGGGCTGCGATTTGCGCGGTTTCCCAACCAACAACAAACAACCAACAACCCACAACAAACGAATTTCGGAGCCTTTATGAGCTACGTTGTCGGATTGAAATGTAAGGAATGCGGGAACCGGACGGGGATCAAGCCGGTGCACGTTTGCGAGGCGTGCTTCGGGCCGTACGAGGTGGAGTACGACTATGGGCGGATGAAAGGAACGGTGACCCGCGAGTCGATCTCCCGCGGCCCGCGCAGTCTGTGGCGCTACAAGGACCTGCTGCCGGTGGATCAGCCGAAGGTGGGATTCCATTCGGGATTTACGCCGCTGAAGCGCGCCGCGCGCCTGGCGGAGGAGTTGGGCTGCTCGGAGCTGTGGATCAAGGACGACTCGTGCAACTACCCGACCTACTCGTACAAGGAGCGGGTGGTCAGCGTGGCGATCAGCAAGGCGGTGGAGTTCGGGTTCGACACCGTCGGCTGCGCCAGCACGGGGAACCTGGCCAACAGCACCGCCGCCCACGCGGCTCAGGCGGGCATCCGCTGCTTCGTCATGATCCCGCACGACCTGGAGCAGGGGAAAGTCCTCGGCTCTTTAATCTTCGGCCCCCATATGGTTCGCATCCGCGGGACGTATGACGACGTCAACCGCCTCTGCACCGAGATCGCCGACAAGTACGGCTGGGCGATCGTCAATGTGAACCTGCGGCCTTACTACACCGAAGGCGCCAAGACGTACGGCTTCGAGATCGCCGAGCAGCTCGGCTGGCGATTGCCAAAGCACACGATCGTCCCCACCGCCGGCGGCACCATCCTGCCGAAAGTTTATAAGGCGTATCAGGAGTTCATCGAGCTGGGGTTGGTGGAGGACAACCAGCCGAAGATCTACTCCGCCCAGGCGGCGGGGTGCAACCCGGTGGTGACGGCGATCCAGAAGGGGATCGATATTATCGAGCCGCAGAAGCCCAACACGATCGCCAAGTCGATCGCCATCGGCAATCCCGCCGACGGGTACTACGTTTACCAGGCGGTGACCCAGTCGGGCGGGTGGGGTGAGAGCGCGACGGATTCGGAGATCGTCGATGCGATCAAGCTGCTGGCGAAGACCGAAGGGATCTGGACCGAGCCGGCCGGAGGGACGACGCTGGCCGCGGCGATCAAGCTGATCCAACAGGGCCGCATCCCGCGCGACGAGAGCATCGTTGTCAGCATCACCGGGAATGGGCTCAAGACCCAGGAAGTGGTGATGAACGAGCTGCCTTACCCGGCGGTGATCGAGCCGAAGCTGAGCGAGTTTGACAAGCTGCTGGAACAGTCCGTCCCGAAGGAGCCGGCCGCGACCGAGCGCACGCCGGTAGCGGTCTGACGGGCAAGCCCCTAAGATAAGGGTCGATTTCGGAAGTTGTGGTGCAGGCTTTCCAGCCTGCCTTCCTCTAAGACTGCAGGCTGGAAAGCCTGCACCACAAAGGTTCGTTCACTCAGGATTCTCAGATGAGCGTGAAAGTTCGAATTCCCTCTCCGTTGCGAAGCTACACCAACGGCGCCGACGTCGTCCAGGCCCAGGGCGGCAGCGTTGGTGAAGTGCTGAATGACCTGAAGACCCACGCCGGCGGCATCGAGACGCGGCTGTTCAAAGGCCCCAACCAGCTCAACCGCTTCGTCAACGTGTATCTCAACGACGAAGACATCCGGTTCCTGAAGAACCTGGAGACGCCGGTGAAGGAAGGGGACGAGATCAGCATCGTCCCGGCGATCGCGGGCGGGTGAGGTTTGGAGGGTGCCACTATGCGCAGCCCATTTCCGGGAATGGATCCATATCTTGAGAGTCCGGCGCATTGGTCGGACTTTCATAGCCGCTTTATTGGCGCTCTCAGCGAGGTGATCGCCACTGCTGTCCCGGATCACTACTACGCCCGCATCGGAGAGGACGTGGTGATGATTCAGCCGGAGTTTCCCCGTCGCCAGGGTCGGGAACCTGACGTGCTGATCGGGCGGGATCCCACACGTGCCGGAGACGCCGCCAGGGTGGCGATCATGAGCCGCGACCGCATTCAGCCGACCCGACTCGCGAACATTGAGTTTCTCGATCCGCACCGGGAGACGTTCATTGAGTTGCTGCGGCTTCCGGAGCAGGAACTGGTCGGTGTTGTAGAGTTGCTCTCCCCGACGAACAAGTCGGGCGATGGCCGCGGGTTTTATCTTGAGAAGCGGCAGCAGTACCTTCGACAGTCGGTTCACATTATCGAGCTGGATCTGATCCGGGCCGGTAAACGGCTGCAACTCGATTCTCCCTTGCCTGCTGGCGATTACTATGCGTTTGTCTCCAGGGCCGACCGTCGTCCGATCTGTGACGTCTACCCGTGGATGGTACGGGACCCGCTGCCCTTACTGCCAATTCCACTTCTGCCCCCGGACCCCGACATTGAAATCGATTTGGGCGAGGCGTTCCGAATGACCTACGAGCGAGGACATTACGAGCGGCTGATCCGGTACAAACAACCGCCGCCGCCTCCGTCGTTCTCCCAGGAAGATGCGGCGTGGATCGCTCAAATGACCCAAGGTGCGGAGCGCTGACGACTTCGCGCGAGCCGGTGTTCGGCCTCAGCCGAATCAGAATCGAGAATCACCATGCCTGAAGCCTCTTACAGCAAGCGGTGTTGGTTTACGTTTCCGACCAAGGCCCAGGTGGAGCAGCCGATCATCTGGCAGATGAGCCGCAAGTTCCCCGACGTGGTGTTCGACATCCGCCAAGCCAGCGTGCAGCACGAGATTGGCATCATGGCCGTCTTGCTGACCGGGAGCGAGCAGGATGTGACCGCCGCCATGCATTTTGTGCGGTCCAAGGGCGTGACGGTCGAGCCGATTGAGAAGAGCGTGGTCGAGGGTTAGGGGCTGATGCTGATTGCTGAATGCAGGCGTGCTTCGTGCTTGATTAACGCCGCCTTCAGCATCTTCAGATTCAGGCAGATCTTTCACCGAAGCTTTTGCCTGCGCCGCCTAGCCAGAATGCCGGCTGCCGAAAGGGTCACGAGCAATCCGGAACTGGGTTCAGGTACGGTGACCTCGAACACCGTGCCGACCTCGTTGGCGCCGCCAAATTCGGTCGTGCCATACAAGCTTGCGTCGGGGCCGAAGATAAGGTCGCCCATGGGGGCGCGTCCGTTGTCGCCGGTGAAGGACGCGAGCGTTGTCAGTTCGTGCGTGGTGCGGTTGATCTCGAATACCGTCCCCATGTCATTCGTGCCGCCGTAGTTTGTCGTGCCGAAAAGGTCACCAGAGGAATCGAGAAGGAGTGCCCCGTAGGGGACATCGCCGTTGGCGCCGTTGAAGTTGACCAGCGTGGTGAGTTGGTGTGTGTTCAAGTTGTATTGGAATACGGTGCCGAGATTGCTGGTCCCGCCGGAAGTGGTGGTTCCATAGAGATTGCCCTTGCCGTCTCCGATCACACCCGACTGCGCGAACGCGCCATCGTAGGTGTTGAACGAGTAGAGCATGGTCAACGTGTGCGTGGCAGCGTCGACTTTGAAAATGCCGCCGGCGCCACCGCTGTTGCCATTGGACGCGGTTGTGCCATAGAGGTTTCCGGCGCTGTCGTCCCAGAGGTGGCCGTGAACGTCGGGATTGACCCCGGGGCTGAATGTCGCAAGAGCGGTCATGGTGTTGGTCGATGGGTCGAATTGGAACACGCTCCCGAGATGGTCGGAGCCACCGGTCATGGTCCCGTACAAGTTTCCGTTGCCGTCGGCGATAAGGCCGGAGGTAGGATTGATCCCGATGGTCGGATCGCCGGCGACGTAGAGCGCGACCGGAGTTGAGGAACCGGCGGGCAGTTTGAACAGGGTCCCCTGGCCGTAGCGGCCGCCTCCCCACGACGTGCCGTAGAGATCGCCATTTGGAGCCAGCAGTAGGCTGGCCTCGGGATTGGCACCGTTGCCGCCATTGAATACGCCGAGTTGGCTGAGCGAGTGCGTGGATGCCGCAAGCTCGAAGATGGTTCCGACCCCCTCGCCACTGCCATATGCGGTCCCATAGAGAGTCCCATCGGCGTCGGCTACGACGCCGCCGTGCGCCCACGCCCCGGCGTCGCCACCCAGAGATGCCAATGTGGTAAGGGTCTGGGCCCCGGCGCTTAGTCCGACCGCCCCCGTCACGACGGAAAAACAGACAAGGGACAGGCCCACACTGACCGATTTGCGCGGCGACATGTGCAATTCCTCCTTGGCTCTATGCGATACGTGGATTTCACGGAGAGTTATGCTGTCCCACGCATTGCTTGTCAATGGCGGAAACTGGAGCGGCTAGTTGCGCCCGGATGTAGTCGCGAACTGGTGAGAGCAGAGAATAGTGAACCGGCGTGAGGCGCTATTGCGAGAGCAGCATTCGCAGATCGGAGGCCGGATCCTTCAGCAATTCCTCATTGCCGTTGACGACCGCCCGTTTTCCCACCAGCTCCTTGAGCACGTCGTCTTCACCGGAGTGTCCAATCGCGAGCACCTGCGCGATGCGACCGTCCGCACTCATGCCGAACTCGATGAAGTCGGGCGCGTCGACATTTGGCGTTCCACGCAAGAGCCGATGGCTGATGTGGCGGGATTCGCCCCAGGCGCTGAGGGACAGTTCGAAGACGTCGCTGAAGAAGTAGTTCACCGCCGAGTAGGTTTCGTTCGCCCCGGCCATGTTCCGGCCGGCGAGCGTGCCGGTGACGATCGCGTTGTCCCAGTGGTCGAGCACGCGGTGCTTGGCGAAGAGCGGGTCATAGACTGCGGCGCAGTCGCCGGCGGCGTAGATGCCGGAGACGGTCGTCTGGCACTGCGCGTCCGTCAGGATGGCACGGCCGGCGGTGATGGGGGTGCCGTGCAGGAGGTCCTTGTTGGGATTGGCGCCGACTGCGGCAACGGCAAAGTCGCAGTCGATCGTGCGGCCGTCCTGTAGCGCGACCCGCTGCACCCGGCCGTCGCCGTCCAGCCGGAGCGGCGGGGAATCGGGATGAACGCGGATCCCGCGCTTCTGAAGATAGAGCGACAAGAACCGGCCGGTACTTTCGCCGGCGAAATGGTTCCATGGATGGCTGCGGCTCAGGAGCAGATCGACACCGAGGCCCAGTTGCGTCAGCGATGCGGCCAGTTCGACGCCGAGGACGCCGCCGCCGATGACCGCGGCACGGCCACGACCGCGGTCGTGCGGGCGGCCTTCGTGCAACGCCTTGTCGATCGCGTGGTGCAGCAGGTCGCAGTCATCCAGCGTGCGGATGTAGAACAGGTTGGGAAGCTCGGCCCCGGGGATCTTAAGCGGCGCGGGAGATGCGCCGGTCGCCAGCAGCAGCTTGTCGAACGAGATTTCTTCGCCGTTGTCGATGATCGCGGTCATGCGGCCCGTGTCGATGTGGGCGACGCGATGGCCGGTGTGCAGCTCGACGTGGTTTTTCTCATACCAGTCGGGCGGTTGGGTAAACAGCTCGGCTCTCGGCTTCTTGCGGAGCAGGAACTCCTTGCTGAGCGGCGGGCGGTGGTAGGGGCGGTTGACTTCCTGGGCAATCAGGACCAGGGAGCCGTCACGGTCAATGGAGCGGATGGCCGCCGCCGCCGAGCTGCTTGCCAGGCCGCCGCCGACCAACAGGTACTTCACATGGTTGTTCATACGTTGCGCGCGTGCGATTCTCCCCCGGTTATTATCGCACTTCCTTTGGGGTTCACATCACGAATCAGCAAGCAACCGCCACACCATCGTCGGCTTGACCGGGATCAGGAATTACCCGAACCGCGGCACGTCGCGGATGCTCGCAGCCCCGTACAGCCCTGCCTCCAGAGTTGATATGTTCCGCCGCCGGCAAAGGTTCACCCGTCTTGACAGAACCCGAATCGCAAGTAACAATCCATCCGGATAGACGGATGATTCAGGCTGCCCGACAACCCGACCAGCTCCTGGGATGGATGGGTTCTCTGGCCGACCCCACCCGGCTGAGATTGCTCAGGCTCTTGGAGCAGCACGAGTTAGGCGTTGCCGAGTTGTGCGACATCGTGCAGCTTGGGCAGTCCAACGTGAGCCGGCATTTGAAGGTGCTATCGGACCAGGGCTGGCTGCGATCGCGTCGGCAGGGGACCGTTCACCTGTATCGCGCCGCCTCGACCGACGCGAATCCCGCCGCCAGGCGGCTTTGGACGCTCGCCCGTGAGCAGACCGAGTCCTGGCCGACCGTGAAGCAGGACCAGCTACGCCTCGGCCGTCACCTCCAGGAGCGTCGTGCGGCGTCCGAGGCGTTCTTCGCCGGAGCGGCCGGCCAGTGGGACCGTCTTCGCGACGAGTTGTATGGCCGGACGTTTTCGCAGCATGCCATGTTGGCAATGCTGCCGCAGGATGCGGTGATCGCCGATTTAGGTTGCGGCACGGGAGCCGTCGCCGCCCAGTTGGCCCCGTGGGTCGGCAAGGTGATTGGCGTCGATAACGCCCCGGCCATGCTCAAAGCCGCCCGTACCCGAACCGAGGAACTGAAGAATGTCGATCTGCGCCGCGGCGATCTGACGGCGCTGCCGATCGAAGACGCCTCCTGCGACGCGGCCCTGTTGCTGCTGGTGCTCTCGTACATCGCCGAGCCGATGGTGGTGCTCGACGAGGTGGCCCGGATTCTGAAGCCTGGTGGAAAGACGGTCATTGTTGACTTGCTCCCGCACGACCGCGAGGACTTTCGCCGGCAGATGGGCCAGCAGGTACTCGGCTTCGAGCCGGAGCAGGTTGGTGCCATGCTGAAAGAAGCTGGCTTGACCCCCGGACCCTCGGCACCGCTTCCGCCGGAGGCGGACGTGAAAGGGCCGGCGTTGTTTCTCGCTTGTGCGTGTCGGGGTTGAATCGAGAAACAGCATGATGCTTCCGCATGACTCCGACGCACGCAAATTCGCGCGGGTTGCGGTGCGCCGGCTCTCGGAGGCAAAGATCATTCAATCGCGCCTTCAACTTTCAGCCGCTGCTCAATACCTCGGCGGCTATGCGGTAGAATGCATCTTGAAGGTCGTGGTGACGACTCCGCGCAACCGCCGGCCGGCATCAGGTGAGCCGACGATGACATGGCTGAAGAAAGAATTCGGACACGATCTGCACAGACTCCGACGCCACCTTGCTCGCTTCGGGCATTCAATGCCTCCGGATGTCGCAAGGGAGTTTCTATTCGTGGGAAGCTGGGATCCGCAGTTGAGATACGATCCCGGCCCAGGTGATCCAGACGAGTGCGAACGATTTCTTCTTGCCGCGCAGCGAATCGTCCAATGGGCGGACGAAAGGATGTAATCATGGCCACCATTACCCGTGGATCACACGATCCGATCGTGGACAAGGTGAAGACGGTCCTGGAAGAGTATGAGCACGCCCACCCGGGATCGGAGGCATCGCTGTATCGCCAGGATCCTCTCTCGATTCGCATTCGTATTGTCTCCGATCAGTTTACCGGCTGGTCGAGAGGCAAACGCCACGACTACGCGTGGGACTTTATTTCCAGCCGACTGACCGATAAGGAGATTGAAGACATCTCAATACTCTTGCTCTTTACCCCGAAAGAGCTGTCGAAATCCTCCATCAACAGCGAATTCGACGATCCGATTCCCTCGCCTCTACAGACCTGAAAGCCAGATAGTAATCGACTGTTTCAAAGGAGACCCCATTCATGACCCAGACCCTTACCCCACCCGCCAAGTCCCGCAACCCGCAGGGCGGGCTTGAATTCAAAGTCCGTGATCTTTCGCAGGCCGATTGGGGCCGCAAGGAGATCATGCTGGCCGAGCAGGAGATGCCCGGCCTGATGTCCGTTCGCCAAGAGTACGCCAAACAGCAGCCGCTCAAGGGCCTGCGGATCATGGGCAGCCTGCACATGACCATCCAGACCGCGGTGCTCATCGAGACGCTCGCGGCCCTCGGCGCCGAAGTCCGCTGGTGCTCGTGCAACATCTTCTCGACGCAAGACCACGCCGCTGCGGCGGTCGTCGTCGGGCCCAATGGCACCGTCGACAAGCCCCAGGGCGTGCCGGTCTTCGCCTGGAAGGGCGAGACGCTCGAGGAATACTGGTGGTGTACCGAGCGGGCGCTCGACTTCGGCAATGGCCGCGGCCCCAACCAGATCGTCGATGATGGCGGCGACGCCACGCTCCTCATCCACGAGGGCGTCAAGTACGAAAACGCCGGCTCCGTCCCCTCCCCCGACACCACCGACAACGAAGAGTTCAAGGAAATCCTCAAGCTGCTCGCCCGCACCATCAAGGCCGACTCGCAGCGGTGGCACAAGGTGGCCGCCGAGATGCAGGGCGTCAGCGAGGAAACCACGACCGGCGTACACCGCCTCTACGAAATGCAGAACAAGGGCACGCTGCTCTTCCCCGCGATCAACGTCAACGACTCGGTCACCAAGAGCAAGTTCGACAACCTCTACGGCTGCCGCCACTCGCTGGTCGACGGCCTCATGCGGTCCACCGACGTGATGCTCTCCGGCAAGGTCGCTGTTGTCTGCGGCTACGGCGACGTCGGAAAGGGCTGCGCCCAGTCTCTCCGCGGCCAAGGCGCCCGCGTCATCGTCACCGAGATCGATCCGATCTGCGCCCTGCAAGCCGCCATGGAGGGCTACCAGGTCCTCACGATCGAAGACACGCTTCCCTACGCCGACCTCTTCATCACCGCCACCGGCAACCACAACATCATCACCGCCGGGCACATGGCCAAGATGAAGGACAAGGCGATCGTCGGCAACATCGGCCACTTCGACAACGAGATCGACATGGCCGGCCTGAAGAAAACCCCCGGCATCCAGAAGACCAACATCAAGCCGCAATACGACATGTGGACCTTCGCCGACGGCCACAGCGTCCTGATCCTGGCCGAAGGCCGCCTGCTCAACCTCGGCTGCGCCACCGGCCACCCCAGCTTCGTCATGTCCAACAGCTTCACCAACCAGGTCATCGCCCAGGTCGAGTTGGCGGTCAACAACAAGAAGTACGAGCGCAAAGTCTACGTGCTCCCCAAGCACCTCGACGAAAAGGTCGCCCGCCTGCACCTGGCCAAGATCGGCGCCAAGCTCACCAAGCTCTCAAAGGACCAGGCCGACTACATCGGCGTGCCGGTCGACGGGCCGTACAAGAGCGAACATTACCGCTACTAAGCGGCTGAGGACGAAAGACGAGATACGCTTAACCACTGAGAGCACAGAGGACACAGAGAGCACAGAGAAGGACGAGATCGATTTTTTGTTTTTCCCTCTGCGCCCTCTGTGTTCTCGGTGGCCTCCGTGGTTCGCCCCTCCCCGCCTACTTACAGGCAGATGGATCGCACCTGGCAGAATCGGGTGGCCCGCCTTCGTCGGGCCGGTGCGGGCACGCACCATATCGCAACGTCACGCGCTGTACAATGTTCAAAAATCGCTTGTAATTGAGTCATTTCTTCCGCGAGCGTTGCTGCGGCCCGTGTTTGGCGGCGGACGTTCAGCCGCGACCGCTGCGGCGTCTTCGACACATCT
>Ga0134125_10007638_pt1 | contig 12201 bp, 17 predicted proteins | sample KB31751_FD_96464 | JGI IMG/M metagenome (GOLD analysis project Ga0134125, IMG submission 96464) | Terrestrial soil microbial communities with excess Nitrogen fertilizer from Kellogg Biological Station, Michigan, USA - KB3-175-1 | ecosystem: Environmental > Terrestrial > Soil > Unclassified ... | reverse complement strand
TTCCCCGATAGCTCAGTTGGTAGAGCGACGGACTGTTAATCCGCAGGTCCCTGGTTCGAGCCCAGGTCGGGGAGCCAATATCTGAAGGGTTGGAAGCCGCGGTCGGGCCAACCTTCGCTTGACAATCCCACGCAGTTTTCGTCCCCGCGCGCATCGGGCAGCGTGAATCGATCGCGCGCTTCGGCGAGCAGAGCGCCGAGGCGCCCCGCCTACTGCACCATCTGCTGCTCGATGTCGTAGCGGGTCCAGAGCTTCGCAAGCAGCTCGGCGATCACCAGGTGGCAGCCGTACTCGCAGTTCTCGGGCTGGCCGATGTGCCAGTTCGCCGAGACGTCGTCCGGGGGCTTGCGCCAGTAAGGCAGCGGGACGCGGCAGCGGGTGCACGCGATGGGCCTCAGCTTCTTGAACTCGCGATCGAGCATCGCGTAGAGCTGGGCGGCCGAAAGGGTGGTTCTGGACATGGCTGTTGCCTGGATGGTCATGCCGCCCTCCCGGGGAATAGGCCAGGGGCGAATCCCGATTTGGAGCGGTTTCGAAACAAATCGTTTCCTCGGCATATTCCGGACAGGCCCTATGTATCATCAGGGACAACCGCCAACAAACCGACGGGGCGCCCCACGAGGGCCCGTCCCTCCCGACGATGCCCAGAGCCGCCCTGCTCTCCCTCCTCCTGTGCCTCCTTCCCGCGGCCGCCCTGCCCGCCGCGCCCCTCCCCTCCGTCTTCCTGGAGGAGCTCACCTGGACGGAGGTCCGGGACGCGGTGAAGGGGGGTAAGACCACCATCATCGTCCCCATCGGGGGAACCGAGCAAAGTGGTCCGCACATCGCGCTCGGCAAGCACAATGCCCGGGTGCACTTCATGGCCGGCCGCATCGCCGCGGCGCTGGGCGATTCGCTCGTGGCCCCGGTGCTCGCCTACGTTCCCGAGGGCTCGACCAACCCGGCCACCGAGCACATGCGCTTCCCGGGCACGATCAGCATTCCCGAATCCACGTTCGAGGAGATCCTCGTGGCCACGGGGCGGAGCATGCGGCGCCACGGGTTCAGGGAGGTCGTCTTCATCGGCGACCATGGCGGCTACCAGAAAGCCATGAAGCGGGCGGCCGTCCAGCTGAACCGCGAGTGGGCGGGCGGCCCGGTGCGCGCCAACGCCGTCGACGAGTACTACACGGCGATCAGCACGGAATATTCGAAGGCTCTCGCGGCGCGCGGCTTTGCCGAGGATGAGATCGGCACCCACGCAGGCCTCGCCGATACGTCGCTCACGCTCGCGATCGATCCATCGCTCGTCCGAACGGACCGGCTGCGGGGAAGCAATTCGAAGGAGGAAGGCGTCTCCGGCGACCCGGAGCGGTCGAGCACCGACCTCGGGAAGATCGGTGTCGACCTGGTGGTGAAGCGCACGGCGGAAGCGATCCGCGCCGCGCGCAGCGCGAACCCCTAGCTGCCCGAGCCGGGGCGCTTGCCGAAAGTCGCGGGGACGTTCAGGCTGCTGTCGCGCGCACGGTCCATGTCTTCCTTCGACATGGCCGAGACGCCATCGGCCTCGGGCGAATGCTTCGAGGGCAGGTTGCTGCCCGTGCGATAGGTCCGCTCCACCCAGGCGTGGTCCGGATCCGAAGTGTCCACCTGCGCGCAGGCGCCGAGAACGAGGGCCGCCATTCCCAGAAGCATCATCCTCTTCATTTCGTGCATCTCCCTGATGGATATCGAGTCGCGAGTGGCCGAGTCTACCGGGGGTTGGTTGCACATACAACTGCGGGCGCGACCGTTTCCGCCTGTAAAATGTCCCGTTTTCACGTTACGGAGCGTTACGAATTTGATGGCCCTTGCCCCGCGTGCATGGCTCGCGATCGCCGCATCCGCCCTCGCCGTCTGCGCGCACGCGCAGGTCGACACCGTGCCTGGAATGCCGCCGGTGCCGGATCCCAGGAACCTCTACAGCGAGACGGGCGCAGACAAGCTCTCCCCGGCCGTCGAGGGGCACCTCGAGCGGGTCTACGTGCCGCACGTCACCTCGAACGACGTGTACGTGATCGATCCGAAGACATTCGAGGTCGTCGATCGCTTCAAGGTGGGCCTCAATCCCCAGCACGTGGTTCCGTCGTGGGACCTGCAGACGCTCTGGGTCACGAACAACGCCGAGGGCACCGACAAGGGCGCGCTCACGCCCATCGACCCGCGCACGGGCAAGCCCGGCGCGGCCGTCGCCGTGGCCGATCCCTACAACATGTACTTCACGCCCGACGGGAAGTCGGCCATCGTCGTCGCCGAGGCGCTGAAGCGCCTGGACTTCCGCGATCCCCACACGATGAAGCTGCAGTACTCGATCGCGACGCGAGGCTGCGGCGGCATCAACCACGCGGATTTCTCGATCGACGGGCGCTACGCGATCTTCACCTGCGAGTTCTCGGGCGGCCTCGCCAAGATCGACCTCGTGAACCGCAGGGTGACGGGCTACCTCAAGCTCTCCAAGGGCGGCATGCCGCAGGACGTGCGCGTCTCCCCGGACGGCAGCCGCTTCTACGTGGCCGACATGCATGCCGACGGCGTCTTCATCATCGACGGCGCGTCCTTCAAGGAAGTGGGTTTCATCGAGACGGGCAAGGGCACGCACGGCATCTACCCCAGCCGCGACGGGCGCAAGCTCTACGTCGCGAACCGCGGGTCGCACGCGATCCACGGCATGAAGGCGGGGCCCGGCAGCGTCTCGGTCGTGGACTTCGCCACCGAGAAGGTGGACGTCACGTGGCCGATCCCGGGCGGGGGAAGCCCCGACATGGGCAACGTGAGCGCCGATGGAAAGACCCTCTGGCTATCGGGCCGCTACGACAACGTCGTGTACGCCATCGACACGACGACCGGCGAGGCCCGCACCATCAAGGTCGGCAGGGAGCCGCATGGGCTCGCGGTGTGGCCGCAGCCCGGGCGCTATTCCCTGGGGCACACCGGCAACATGCGCTGAAGCTCCTTCAGTGCTTCCGGGAGGAGATGCGCAGCAATTCCTCCTCCACCACCTCGCGCATGGGGCCGTGGCGCGTGATCACGTCGGCGATCTCCGTGCGCGCCAACTTCGGAAACCGGTCCATCAGCTCCTTGAGGCTCGAGTCGTTCAGCGTGACGCGGAGCCACTTTCCCGAATCATCAGTCATGGCAGTGTCGTTCAGGTGCGTAGTTGTTGATGTTCTGCCTGCAGGTGCGCGCGGACATCGCCCGCGCAGTCGCCGACCGCTCCCACCGCCTCGCGCAGGGCCGCCTCGCTGCAATTGAATTCCCTCCTCCAGAACGTGACTTCCCAGTCCTCGCGCAGGTTGATGCGCCAGTAGTCCTGGGCGTGGGGCACGTCGGATGGCTGGAGCGCGGCGCGCGGCTGCGGGGGCCGCGGGGCCGGGCGTCCAGGGGGAAAGCGACCTGCTTCGTGGCTCATGGCCGGAAACTTTGTCCATTGGCGATACCGGAATCTTCCGCGAATGCGCTCTTTTCCTCCATCGGAGGCATTCAAATCGTGAAGTCGGAAAATTCCTACCGGGCCGTCGAGAAAGCGCTACCCGCGGGGCTCGTGAAGGCCTCGTTCCGCCGGGAAAATCGTTCTCGGGTGCCGCCCGCGGGCGCGGGCGGGATGCTCAGGCGATGTAGCCCGGCACCACGTGGTTGTGGGCCGCGCAGATCGCGTTGATCGCGAGCTGGGAATCGTGCTTGAAGAGGCTGCGCGGGTAGGCGCAGAAGAGCGGAAACTTCTCGCTCACCTGCAGGCGCGTCCACATGCCTTCCAGCCGCATGGCCTCCTCGGAACGGCTGTCTCCCCACAGGTCGGCCACCATTTCGCCGAAGGCGCGGACCTGGCGGGTGCCCCGGGGGCCTCGCGCACGGGCGAGGAGCTCGCGAACCACGGCCTGCAATCGCTCCTCGTTCACCGCTCCATCGACGCTGATGCGTTCCAGCGTCTCGCTGGAGAGCATCGCGATGTAGCGATCTTCCCAGCGGGCGCGGTCGAGGTCGATCCAGCCCTTGCGAAGGCGCTTCTCGAGCTCGTGCAGGTGCGGGGCGTTGGCGATCACGATGACGGCCTCGTCGTTGCGAAGGGCCGCGCCGATGAATCCCTCGAGGGAATCGAGGAAGGTAGCGTCCGAAGCGTAGATCTGCACCGCGTGCTGCTGCGGAGGGAGGCTACCCCAGTAAGCGCCCGATCTAGGAGTCGGGTTTATCATCTGTCATGCTCCAGTGCTGCTAGGACCTGGAACGAGTCTACGCCTCGAAACCCTTCTGTAAGTCGGATTTGTCCTACTTATGCCGGGATATTTCCACCTGCGAATTACCGCCCTCGCCTGCATCCTCGCCGTTTCGCCCGCACAGGCCGCGGGCGACGCTGCCGAGGGCGAGAAGCTGGTCGCCCGCACCCACTGCGAGACCTGCCACAGCAACAAGACACAGGGCAATGCGCCCGCCGTGTACCTGCGCAAGGACCGCAAGGTCACGAGCCTCGAGAAGCTGCGCGCGCAAGTGGCGCTCTGCAACAGCGAGCTCGGGTTGCAGCTCTTCCCGGACGAGGAAGAGGACGTCGTTTCCTTCCTCGATTCGCGCTACTACCACTTCACGCGCAAGTGATCAGCGTGCGAGGAGCTCCTTCTCCATGAGGAGATAGGTCCCGTACGCGTTCACACGGTTGGCGGCGTCGAATGCCGGCAGCTTCGAGAAGCGGCTCCAGTCGGTCTTCGCGTAGGCCTCGTCGAAGGGGACGAACGCTTCGACCGCACGACCCATGGCGCCTCGCAGGAAGGCCAGGTAATCGCGCGTGAGCGCGAGGTCGCGCGCGGGGTCCCGCGAAACCTCGCCATGCCCCGTGATCATCACCCGGGGGTCGAGGCGCATGAGGGCATCGATACGCTCCAGCCAGCGGCGGCTGTCGGCCTCGCCCACGAAGGGGATGCGGCCGGCAAAGAGGATGTCGCCCACGAAGACCACGCCCTCCCCCGGCACCACGACGATCACGTCCTCGGGCGAATGCGCGGGGCCCATGTGCTCGATCTCGAAGCGTTCGCCGCCCAGCGTGAAGGCGTCGCGCTCGGCGATCCAATGGTCCGGCCGCACGATCGGCATGCCGGCCGGGACCCAGGGAAAGAGGTCGCGCGAGCGCTGCTCGAGGCGCCTCTCGGCCTCACCGCCGTCCAGGTACTCGTGCGCCCTTTCCTGGGCCCATACGTCCGCCCCGTCGGCCTTGAGGGCGGCGAGCCCGTAGAAGTGATCCGCGTGGTAATGCGTCACGACGATCCGCCGGATGGGCTTGGGTGTGATCCGCCGGATCGCGTCCAGGAGCGCTTCGCCCAGCGCGGGCGTTCCCAGGGCATCGACCACCACCACGCCCTCGTCGGTGATGACGAAGCCCGCGTTCGAGTTGAAGCCCTCGTTCGCCGCCGATGCGACGCCGGGGCGGCCCTGGACGTAGTACACGCGATCGGTCACGCGGATGGGCTTCATCGCCGTGGCGAAAGGCTCGTCCGCCGCGTGGGCCATCGTCGCCCACAGCGCGAGCACGGCCGTCGCGATGCGATTCATGATGCGATGCCGCGATTGCCCTCGACGCCCGCGAGCTTCGGCAGGTTCAGCACCGGCGGGGCGATGCTCTTGCGATCGCGGAGATAGCGCGCGACCACGTCCCAAATCGGCTCGCCGGTGGCGCCTTCGGCGACAGGCGCCCAGCCCGCGACCTTGTACGTCCTGGAAGCCTGGAGGGGCTTCCCCGCAAGCCGCATGTCGGTGATCCGCTCGCCCATGCGCGCCCCCGGGGTGCAGGTGTACGTGAGGCCGCCCACCCGCACCATGTCCCCGCCCTGCTGGTAGTAGGGATCGGGGTTGAAGAGGTTGTCGCAGACGTCCTCGAGGATCGTCTTGATCGTCTCTCCCGGAATCTCGGTGAGCGTCGTCATGGGATAGGTGATCGCCGACCAGTCCATCACGTGCTCGAAGGTGATCGCCTCGCCGGCGAGGAGCGACGTGCCCCAGCGGAATCCCGGAGAGAAAGCGATCTCGGCGCCCTTCACGTTCATCAGCGCATCGAGGATCAGCTGGTCCAGCGTGCCGTTGAAGTTGCCGCGCCGGTAGAGGAGCGACTCGCTGACCGCGATCTTCTCCGACAGCCTCGACTCGTAGGGCGCACGGACCCTCGCGATGTGGGCCGCCATGGCGGGGTCCGCGGGCAGGAGGTTGGAGAAGACCGGCAGGAGCTTGTAGCGGACCTCGCGCACGCGACCGCCTCGCACGTCGAGGTCGAGCACGGCGAGGAATTTCCCGTTGCTTCCCGCATTGGTGACCAGCGTCTTGCCGCCGGCGTTCGCTACGGGAACCGGCAACGGCACGCCGTCATGGGTGTGGCCGCCCAGGATCACGTCGATGCCCGTGACGCGCGAGGCGAGCTTGAGATCCACGTCCATGCCGTTGTGCGAGAGGAGGATCACCGCCTGCGCGCCCTTCGCGCGCACCTCTTCCACTCGCTTCTGCAGCTCCTGCTCCTGGATGCCGAAGGTCCACTCGGCCACGAAGTAACGCGGATTCGCGATGGGCGTGTACGGGAACGCCTGGCCGATGATCGCGACCGGCACGCCCCCGAGTTCCCGGAGCGTGTAGGGCTTGAAGACCGGGTCGCCGAAGTCCGCGGTGGCGATGTTCTGCGCGAGGAATTCGATTCGGCCCTTGTAGTCGTTCTCCACCACGTGCTTCACGCGCTCGGCGCCGTAGGTGAATTCCCAATGCCCCGTGGTGATGTCCACGCCGAGGAGCTTCTGGGCGTCGACCATGTCCTGCCCCCGCGTCCAGAGGGCGGTCGCGGAGCCCTGCCAACTGTCCCCGCCATCCAGGAGCAGCGCGCCGGGCCGCGATTCGCGAAGCCGCTTCACCAGCGTTGCGATGTGCGCGTAGCCGCCGAGGCGGCCGTAGGCCCGGGCGAGCTTCTCGAAGTCGAGGTACGTGAAGGCTGCCGCCTCGCGCGAGCCGCGGGCGAAGGCGAACTCGCGCAGGAACGCCTCGCCCACGAGGTGCGGCGGCTTGTTCGCGGCCGCGGCGACTCCGAGGTTCACGTTCGGCTCGCGGAAGTGCACGGGCTTCAGCTGCGCGTGGGTATCCGTGAGATGCAGCAGGCTCACGTTGCCGAAGCGCGGGAGGTCGTAGAAATCCTCGCCATCGGCCGCGAGGGCGCGACGGCTCGCGAGCGGCAGCCCCGCGGCACCCGCCATCGCGAGCGCCTGGAGGAATTCGCGCCGGTCCATCAGAACTCGAGGTCTTCGGCGATGGCCTTCAGGCCCGCCCGTGCGCAGAGGTCGTCGTTCATGGGCCCGGGGGCGCCGGAGACGCCGATGCCGCCCACGAGCGAGCCGCCCGCCTCGATCACGACGCCTCCCGCGACGGCCACCACGTTGGGCTGGCCGCGAAGGGCCGCCGCGGGCCGTCCGGGCTGGAGCTCGCGGTCGAGCGCGGACGTATCCATCTTGAAGTTGACCGAGGTCTGCGCCTTGCGCTGGGCGGTCTCCACGGTCTGCGGAGCGGCGAAACGGTCGCGTACGAGCGCCTGCGTGACGGCGGAGCGATCGACGACGGCGACGGTGACCTGGAAGCCCTCGGCGCGGCAGCGCGCGAGCGCGGCGTGCGCAGCCTTCATCGCCGCCTCGGGGGTGATCGTCTTCACGGTGAAAGTCGCCTCCTCCGCGGCCGCGCAGGGCACGGCGAGGCCCAGCAGGGCCGCGGCGGCGGCGAGCCTCACTGGTTGACGGGCGACTTCGGGTCCATGAGCAGGGCCACCACGTCCTTGATCTGCTGCTCGGTGAGGATGCCCATGTGGCCGAAGCGCGGCATGGTGGAGCACGCCGAGAACGCCTCGGAGTTGTACACCTTGCCGTAGACGTACTTCTGCATCTCGGCCGTGTAGCCGTGCGTGGCGCCGAAGCGGTAGAGCGAAGGCCCGATGGTGCCGTAGGAGACTTCGCCGGGCGAGAGCTGGTGGCAGGCGTAGCAGTTGGCCCCGGACGGATGCGCCGGATCGTCGCTGTACTGCTTGCCCGTGCCCTGCTGCGCGACCTTCTCGCCGCTCTTCCAGTCGCCCATGAGCGAGCCCGCGGGATAGCGAAGCGTCGCCTGCTGCGACTGCACGATGCGCTGCGCCTCTTCGGGCGCGATCGGCTTGTCCGGGCGCACCTGGCTGCAGAGGAGCTGCACCTCGTCCTGGGTGAGCCGGTCGAGCTTGGCCTGGCCCCGGGCCATGAACGAGGCTTCGAGGACGGCTTTCACCTGCTGCGGACTCGGCGTGGACGCATCCTGCCGGGCGGATTCGGCCGCGCAGCCGGCCAGGACGACGAGCGTGACGGTGGCGAGGGTCTTGTTCTTCATGGGGTCAACGCTTGATGGCGGGCGCATCCATGACGCCGCCCTCGGCTGTCCTGGCGAGATAGAGCGAAAGCGCGATCGACGCGGGCGACGTGAACTCCAGCTCCGGGAAGCGTTGCTGGCGGAAGCAATCGTTCAGGCGCCACTGCATCGAGCGGACCTCGCCCTGCGAGACGCGGTATGCGGGCCAGGTGGTATAGGCCCTGCGCGCGTCGGCCGGGTTCGTGAGGTTCGGCAGGTCCTGGAGCCGGATGCGCTTGCCTTCGGCGCCGTGGCAGCTCGCGCAGGCGAAGTCGTGGGGACCGCCGCGATAGAAGAAGATCTGCCGGCCGAGCTCGTAGGCCTCGCGCTCCTTCGGGTTCGCGATCGACACGTGCATCGGCATGCCGCGCGACTCGGAGGCGATGTAGGCCACGAGCGCGTCCATCGGCACCTTCTTGCCGGGGCCGCCGAACGGGTCCTTCTTCGCCTGCTCGGGCGTGAAGCCCTGGAGCGCCACCATGCAGGTGACGAGGCGCGATTCCAGGTCCTCGACCTTCCCGGTGTCGGCGAAGTATTTCGGGAGCACGGTGTACGCGCCCTTCACGACGCCGGGCCCCAGGCCCAGGTCGCAGCGCTCGAGGGATGCCGCCTTCGGGCCGCGCTTTTCCTTCCAGAGCGACTCGCCGCGCGCTTCCCAGAGCTCCGCGGGATTGCCGTCCGCGAGCGCCTCGCGATAGCGCTCGATCTGCCTGCTGGTCGAGTCCTTGTCCTGCGCGAGCGCGAGGCCCGCCGAGAGGATGCCCGCCGCGAGCGCCGCGGCCGCGATGCGCTTGGGCCTCATGCGGCGATCGTCGCTTCGTCGCTGCGCTTGTCGCCGTGGTTGTCGGTCCAGGTGATGACCACCTTGTCGCCGGCCTTGGCGCCGGCGAAGCGGAACGACAGGAACGGGTTCTTGGCCACCGCGGGCCCCCACTCGGCCGACAGCACGGTCTTGCCGTTCACCGTGGCGGTGACGTTCTGGATGAACCAGGCCGGCACGATCGCGCCCTTGGAGTCCTTGCGCTGGCCCGTTTCCATCTCGTGGGCCATGAGGACCTTCACCTCGACCTTGTCGCCCACGACCGTGGCGCGGATCTTCATCGGGTCTGCCATGTTCCTAGCCTCCGCAGCCGCCGAGGGTGACCTTCACCTCTTTCGACGTGTAGTAGTACTTGCCGTCCGCCTTCACCAGCGCGATCACGTTGGACGTCTGGCCCATCTTGATGCGCGTGTTGATCCAGGGCTCGGTGCCCTCGGGGATGGTGAAGTTCGCGGCCAGCATGTTGGGATTCTTCTCGACCAGGAGCGCGATCGACTCGGTCTTCGGCAGCTTGCTCGTCACCGTGAACGGCACGACGGCGCCGTTCTCCGCGATGTCGGGCGAGGTCATGGAGATGTCCTTGCTCTCGGTGGCTCCCGAGCCGCCGAGCGCCTTCACTTCCTCGTTGAGGCTGCCCTTCACCTCGAAAGCGGCCTTGTTCCATGCTTCGGCTCGCGCCGTGGACGGGCGCAGCAGCCCCGCCGCCATCGCGAGCCCCATCACCGCGACGCCGCTTGCGCTTTGGAGAGCGCGCCTGCGACCCATCTTCATCTTTGTCGTCCTCCGCAAGATCGAACGCGTTGTGCGAGGGAAAATTATACCCCGCCCTCGCGGGTCACCTGCCCGCCGTGCCGGGAGCGAGGGAGCGGTTCTGCTCGCGCAGGTCGCCGTGGGAGCCCCTCGCCCATCCCGGTATCTCGGACCCCAGGCGAACCTCGGTCGCGCAGTCCTTCATGCACGCGGTATTGGCGGTGTCGGGCTTGCCCCGGACGTCGCCAAGCCCGTGGGCGCGCGTCATGCCGTCGCGGTTCGGGAGCTTCGCCTGCACCTCGGCGATGTTGCGGTCCGAGAGCACGAAGCCCTCCGGCACGATGTCGCCCAGGTTGAGGATGTAGGCGACCACCGCGTAGACCTCGTCCGTGGTGAGCGACTTGGGCGCGTTCCAGGGCATGGCGCGGCGCACGTAGTCCCACAGCGTCGAGACCGTCGAGAGCTTCATGAGCGTGGTGCGCGCGGTCTCGGAGGCGGTCAGCGACTTCACGCGGCCGGTCCTGATGTCGGCGGCGGTCGTGCCGCCCACGATGGGCGTGAACACCTCGTTGGACTCGCCGAACGTCCCGTGGCAGAAGGCGCAGCGCGCGTCCCAGATCTTCTGCCCGTCCGCGACGCTCCCGGATCCCGCCGGCAGCCCCTTGAAGTCGGGCCGCACGTCGATGTCCCACGCGGCGATCTCGTCGGGCGTGGCGGCCCGGCCGACGCCCTCATAGGTCGTGCCCGCCAATGCCGTCGTTCCCGCCAATGCCGTCGTTCCCACCAATGCCGTCATTCTCGCCAACGCCGTCATTCCCGCGAAGGCGGGAACCCAGCCGACGAGCGCGAGCGCCGCCCTAGTAAACCTGCACATTGCTCACCTCCCCGCTCGCCTCCACCTTCCACGACTGGATCGCGTTGTTGTGGTAGATGGATCGCGTTCCGCGAACCGCGCGCAGCTGGTTGATGCGCGGCTGCACGTAGCCGGTGTCGTCCATGGCGCGCGACTGGAGGATCGCGGGGCCGCCATCCCAGGCCCAGTCGATGTTGAAGCGCGTGAGGGCCTTCGTGAGCACGGGCGTCTCGAGGCGTGCCGTGCGCCAGTTGCGCCCGCCGTCGGTCGAGACGTCCACGCGCTTCACGCGCCCGCGCCCGGACCATGCGAGCCCCGTCACGTTGCGATAGCCCTTGTCGAGGAGCACCTGGCCGCCCGAGGGCGACGTGATCACCGATTTGCATTCCTGGATGGAGGTGTACTGGCGCAGCATCCCGTCGGGCATCAGGTCCACGTAGTGCAGCGTCTCCTCGCGCGAGCCGAAGGGCTGGTCGCCCACCTTGATGCGCCGCAACCACTTCACCCACGACACCCCCTGGATGCCCGGCGCCACGAGGCGCAGCGGATAGCCGTTCTCGGGACGCAGCATCTCGCCGTTCATCGCCCAGGCGACCATCACGTCGTCGAGCACGCGGTCCATGGGAATCGTCCGCGTGAGGCTCGCCCCGTCGGCACCTTCGGCGAGGACGAACTTGCCCCTGGCGCGGTCGAAGCCGCAGTCGTCCAGCAGCGTCGAGAGCTTTACTCCGGTGAATTCGCAGCAGGAAAGCATCCCGTGGGTGTACTGGACCGTCGGCACCGAGACGTTGCCCCATTCCATGCCGGTATTGGCGCCGCACTCGAGGAAGTGGATCCGGGAGACCGAAGGCAGGCGAAGCAGGTCGTCCATCGTGTAGACCTTGGCCTGCCTCACCAGCCCCATCACCATGAGGCGATGGGTGCTGGGATCGATGTCCCACCAGCCCTGGTGATGTCGCTCGAAGTGCAACCCGTTGGGCGTGACGATGCCGAAGAAGCCCTGCAGCGGCGCGAAGGAGACGGAGGCCTGGCCCACCTGGGTGAGGCCGGGGCTCTGCCGGCGCTGGAGGTTCTTCTCGTACGCGGAGGGTTCGCCGTAAGGACGCGCGGCGACCGGCTGGCCCAGGGCGCGGGAGCTCGCGGGCAGCTCGAGGATCGCAGGATCGCCCGCCGCGCGTGCGCCCGCGGGCAGCGCCGCCGCGGCGGCGAGGAAGGCGCCGCGCAGGAACTCGCGCCGTCCCGCCTGCACGGCGGCGACCTGGGCCGGGTCGAGGAAATTTTCCGGCGCGCGCTTCAGGCGCCCCGGCGGGATCTCGGTCGTCATGGCAGTGGGGGTCCGGGGACATTCTGCGAACGCCGCTTATATTAGTCAATACTAATATTGACG
>Ga0134125_10007634_pt1 | contig 12207 bp, 9 predicted proteins | sample KB31751_FD_96464 | JGI IMG/M metagenome (GOLD analysis project Ga0134125, IMG submission 96464) | Terrestrial soil microbial communities with excess Nitrogen fertilizer from Kellogg Biological Station, Michigan, USA - KB3-175-1 | ecosystem: Environmental > Terrestrial > Soil > Unclassified ... | reverse complement strand
GGGGCAACCCGTGGAAGTTCGAGTCTTCTCGACCGCACCAGCATTCCCTCTCTGCTTGTCTCGCCATTTCGGCCTGAGCGTCCTGAAAACCGGCATTTTCGAAGCCGCCTGACCTCCGCCGCGAAGCATGAGCCTCCGAGAGGGAGCGTACGCACAGAAGCAGATCGGCGTGACCTGAATGGCGTCGCATACGCCTTAATTTTCGGCCCGCGGCACTGAGGAGCGCCCCCCGACATTGATGTTCGATAATCGGGATTGTATCGTCCGGACCTTGCGAAGCACCGGGAGGAATGCATGAGAAAATTGTTGTTGCCATCGATGATCGCCCTGCTGCCGGCGGCGGCGTTGGGCGCCGATTCCGCGCTGCAATGGGCCTATCCGATGCCGCCGCCGAACCTTCCGGCGCCGGACGGCACCAAGCTGCTGCAGGCCAAGGGCACCCCCACCGGCATGAAATTGACCCAAGTGCAGATCAACACTGCGTTCGGGCCGCCCGATTGGTTTCCCAACGAACATCCGCCCATGCCGCCGACCGTCAAGAATGGCCGCGCGCCGCATGTGCGCGCCTGCATGCTCTGCCATCTGCCCAACGGCAACGGACATCCGGAATCGGCCTCCGTTTCCGGCCTGACGGCGAACTATATCATCGAGCAGATGCATGAGTTCCGTGACGGAAACCGCAACAATGTCCGCGCCCCTGTCATGATCGAGATGGCCAAGGACATCACCGAACCGGAGCTGAAGGAAGCCGCCGATTATTTCGCCAGCATTCCTCCGGCGCAGCAGAAATGGATCCGCGTGGTGGAGGGTGCGACGGCGCCGAAGAACCATGTCGGCAATGGCGGCATGCGCTTTTTCGACAGCGGGGGCGGCACTGTCGCGGTCGCGCCCAATATGATCTATGAAGTGGCCGAAGACGGCGAAGGCGCGGAGCTCCGGGACCAGCATTATGGCTTTGTCGACTATGTCCCGGCCGGCAGCATCAAGAAAGGCGAGGCGCTCGCGACCACGGGCGGCGGCGGGAAGACGATCCAATGCTCGATCTGTCATGGCGCAGATTACAAGGGCATTGGCGATGTGCCGCGGCTTGCCGGACGCGGCGCCTATTACCTCGTTCGCCAGCTCAACGATATCAAGATCGGGGCTCGCAAGGGCAATGCCGTCGCCCTGATGAAGCCGGTGGTGGAGAAGCTCTCCGACGAGGACATTGTCGATCTCGCAGCCTATATGGCGTCGCGCAATCCGTAAGACTTGTTTCGGCGGCCGCTGCTTTCCCATGGGAAGCGGCGGCCGTTTTCGTTTCAGCCATGTCGGCCGGCGCCGGAAAAAGCATCATTCGAGCTCCCCTCCGTGACCTTGCATCTGATCAAGCTTTGCGTCGGCGCCGACAGCATCCAGGATCTCGCCGACTGGCAGAAGAAGCGCGCCGCCGAGCGGAAGAAAAAGGGCGGGAACGCGGAAATTTTCCACCTCACCCGCATGACGCCCAAACGTGCGGATGAATTGCTCGCTGGCGGGTCGCTTTATTGGGTCATTAAGGGGCAGATCGCGGTGCGTCAGCGGCTGCTGGCGCTCAAGCCCGTCGTGCGCGAGGGCGTTCCGCATTGCGCGCTCGTGCTCGACAAGAAACTCGTGCCGACGATGCGACGCACGCATAGGGCGTTTCAAGGCTGGCGCTATCTCGACCCCTCGGACGCGCCGCGCGATCTGAAGGCGAGCGACAAATCCGCGCTGCCAGACACCTTGCGCGCGGAACTGACCGAGCTTGGTCTGCTCTAAACGGGCCTGTTGTCGATCAGCCGCACTCCGCCTACACGCACGGCAGCCAGCACCCGCGCAGGACGGGAAACCGCGCGCAATTGCGCCAGCGTTTCGGCATCACGGATTGCAACATAATCCACCCGGTCGAAGCCGGCCTCAAGCAGTTGGGCGGCGCCCTCTGCTTCGGCCTGGGGGATGGAAACGCCCATACGAGCGCGCTCCGCGACGCCGTCCAGAATGCGATTGAGATGCCCGGCAACCGCCCGCTGTTCCGGCGTCAGGTAAGCGTTGCGCGACGACAGCGCGAGCCCGTCGGCTTCGCGAACCGTGCCCACCCCGACCACCGCGACGTCAAGATCGAGGTCCTTTGCCATGCGCTTGACGACCAGCAATTGCTGGTAGTCCTTTTCGCCGAACATGGCGAAGTCCGGCCGGCATTGCAGGAACAGCTTCGCCACGACGGTCGCGACACCGCCGAAGAAATGCGGCCGAAAATCGCTTTCCAGGCCACGACCCGGCCCATCGACGACCACTCTCGTAGCGAAGCCGTCGGGGTAAATTTCGCTGGCCTCGGGGGCATAGATCAAATCCGTTGCACCTTGTGCCGCCAGCATCGCGCGATCCTTCGCCAGATCACGGGGGTATCGCGCGAAATCTTCTTGGGGAGCGAATTGCGCCGGGTTCACGAAGATGCTGACCACAACCTTGTCCGCCCGGGCGCGCGCCTCCTTCAACAACGCCAGATGACCCTGATGCAGCGCGCCCATGGTCGGCACGAGGGCGATGCGCGCGGTTGCCGCACGCCACGCGTCTACGGCCGCACGCAATTCCGCCACGGTATGAACCGACGCGATGTCTCCGGAAATGATCATTGCGCAGATTACCGCGAGGTGTTGGGCTTGCGCTATCCTCCTGGCCGCCGCTGGAGGGCCGGCATATTAGGATGAAAAATGGAAAATCTGCGCCAAGCCATTTCCGCCGCTTACCTCGCCGACGAAGACTTGCTTCTTGAAGCGCTGATCGACAAAGCCAAGATGACGCCGGCGGAAGAAGTGGCCACCGGCGTGCTTGCTCGCGATCTGGTATCACAGCTCCGCTCGGAGCGTGACCGCAAAAGCGGTGTCGATGCTTTCACGCAGGAATACGCGCTTTCCAGCGAGGAAGGCGTGGTGCTGATGTGCCTGGCCGAAGCGCTTCTGCGCGTGCCTGATGCCGACACACAGGACCGGCTGATCCGGGATAAGATCGCCGGCCGTCCCTGGGAGCGGCATCTCGGGCATTCGGATTCGCTGTTCGTCAATGCCTCGACCTGGGCTCTGATGCTCACCGGGCATGTGGTCGAGATCAAAGATACGTCGCGCTGGGATTTCGACGCCATTCTGCGGCGGCTCGTCGCGCGCCTCGGCGAACCGGTCATCCGTCAGGCCGTGGTGAGCGCCGTGCGCCTCCTGGGCCGGCACTTTGTTCTGGGCCGCACCATCGAGGAGGCTGTGAAGGAGGCGCGGCCTCTTGCCGAGCGTGGGTATCGGTTTTCCTTCGACATGCTGGGCGAGGCGGCCGTCACACGCGCTGCCGCAGCCGATTATCTCGAGCGCTACCGCGGCGCAGTGTACGCGATTGCGCGCGCCTGGCCCTATCGGGGCGGCGCGCTTGCCGAACGCCCCGGCATATCCGTGAAGCTGACGGCGCTGCATCCCCGCTTCGAATATCCCAAGCGCAGAGAGGTGTTGGTGGAATTGCTTCCGCCTTTGACCAAGCTTTGCGCCGAAGCGCGCGAGGCGCAGCTCTCGGTCACGATCGATGCGGAGGAAGCCGAGCGGCTCGACTTGACCCTCGATATTTTCGAGGCGCTGATCGCCGAAGATGCACTCAAGGGATGGGATGGACTCGGCCTCGCCGTGCAGGCCTATCAGAAGCGCGCGCTGCCGGTGATCGAATGGCTCGGCCATCTCGCCCATGCGCAGAAGCGCATCATTCCGGTGCGTCTGGTGAAAGGCGCCTATTGGGATAGCGAGATCAAGCGCGGCCAGGAGCTCGGTCTATCCGATTACCCGGTCTTCACGCGAAAGATCGGCACGGATACCTCGTATCTCGCCTGCGTGCGCGCCTTGATGGCGAAACGCGACGACCTGTTTCCGCAATTCGCCACACATAATGCGCACACTTTGGCCGCGGTGCAGATCTTCGCCGACACCAACCGCAAGTTCGAATTTCAACGCCTTCACGGCATGGGAGAGGCGCTTTACGAGCTCTACGAAAACGGGATCAGGCTCTCGCGCGCCGGTGCGGCGACTCGCATTTATGCGCCCGTCGGCAGTCACGAGGATCTGCTTGCCTATCTCGTGCGGCGGCTGCTTGAGAACGGCGCCAATACTTCTTTCGTCAATCGCCTGGCGAACGACAAGGCGCCGCTGGAGGAGATGATCGCCGATCCGGTGATCCGGTTGATGAGCGCCGCTCCGAAGCGCAATCCGCGCATTCCCAAGCCGGCAAATATTTTTCCCCAGCGTCTGAACTCATCGGGCGTTGTGCTCAGCGATCCAGTCGCGGCAAGCCGCATCGTCTCGGCGATGCAGCGCGCGCTCGGAGCCCGACCGCTTGCGGCTCATCCGATAGTGGCCGGCGCCGAGCGGATCAGACCCGCAAAACCGCTGCTTGATCCCGCCGATCGCCGGCGCGAAGTCGGTATCTTCGGCGAAGCTGCCGAAGAAGACATACGCGAGGCTCTCGATCGCGCGGCAGGGGCTCAGGAGGAGTGGGACAGGCAACGCGGCGCCGGGCGTGCGGCGCTTCTGGAGCGCGCCGCCGACCTTTTCGAGGAGCACCGCGCGCTTTTGATGGGCCTCATCGTGCGGGAGGCCGGCCGCACCATCCCGAACGCGCTCAGCGAGGTGCGCGAAGCCGTCGATTTCCTGCGCTATTATGCCAAAGAAGGCCGCCTGCACTTTGAAAACCCGGCGGCGCTCCCCGGGGTCACGGGAGAGCGTAATGCGCTGTTCCTGCACGGGCGCGGCGTGTTTGCGTGCATCGCGCCGTGGAATTTTCCCCTGTCCATCTTCACTGGCCAGATTGCGGGCGCGCTGGCCGCCGGCAACAGCGTCATCGCCAAGCCCGCGGAGCAGACTCCGCTCATTGCCGCCGCGGCGGTACGGCTGCTGCACGAGGCGGGCGTACCCGGCGATATCCTGCAATTCCTTCCCGGGGACGGCGCGCGCATTGGCAATATCCTGTTCGCTGATCCCCGCCTGATGGGCGTTGCCTTCACTGGTTCGACGGAAACCGCGGTCTTGATCCAGCGCGCGCTGGCGGCGCGCGACGGGCCGATCCCGGTGCTGATCGCCGAAACCGGCGGGCTGAATGCGATGATCGTGGATTCAACGGCTTTGCCGGAGCAGGTGGCAAAGGACGTGATCACCTCAGCCTTCGATAGCGCCGGCCAACGCTGTTCCGCGTTGCGCGTGCTGTTCCTGCAGGAAGAGGTGGCCGATCATATGCTCGATCAAATCCTCGGCGCGATGGACGAGTTGAAGCTGGGCGATCCTTTCGAGTTGTCGACCGATATAGGGCCGGTCATCGATGAAGAGGCCCACGCAAATCTTGCAGCCCACGCCGAACGCATGACCAAAGAAGCCACACTGTTGAAACGATTGCCGCTCGATCCGGCTCTGACCAATGGCGTGTTTTTTGCGCCGCAGGTCTTCGCTATCGAGTCGATGGGCGTTCTGCAGCGCGAAGTCTTCGGTCCCATCCTCCATGTGGTGCGCTTTGCCGCCGGCCGGCTGGACGCAGTCTGCGGCGCCATCAATGCGAGCGGTTACGGATTGACGCTGGGGCTGCACAGCCGTATCGACGACACTGCGGAGTTCATTCGCCAGCGCGTGCGGGTGGGGAACTTCTATGTCAATCGCAATCAGATCGGCGCCGTCGTGGGGGCGCAGCCTTTCGGAGGGGAACGGCTTTCCGGCACAGGGCCCAAAGCGGGCGGACCGCACTACCTGCCGCGCTTCGCGGTCGAGCGGTGCTTGACCGTTAACTCCGCTGCTGCGGGCGGGAACGCAAATCTGCTCACGCTGGAGGAAGGGTGAGCGGCTTTTTCACTTAGAATGACACGGCCGGGGCGCGATTCGGGGGCAGGACAAGTGAGCATGGAATTGAACAAGACGGTGCTACCGGATGCCGTGGCCGACGCCACCAAGCGCGCGCATGTGATCGTCTTCGGCAATGAAAAGGGCGGCACCGGCAAGACCACCACGGCAATGCACATCGTGGTGGCGCTTTTGCGTTCGGGCAAGACCGTTTCCGCCATCGATCTCGACAGCCGTCAGCGCACCTTCGCGCGCTATATCGAGAACCGAAAGGAATTCGCAGAGCGGACCGGCCATGCGCTTCCGCTGCCCGATGTCGAGGTGGTGGAGCGCTCAAAGAATGCAGGCGATAGCGCTGCGGACGAAAACGCGCGGCTCTCGGACGCCATCGCCCGCGCCAAGCAAGCCGCCGATTTCGTCGTCATCGACACACCGGGCAACGACACCAATCTGTCGCGGCAGGGTCATGCCGCTGCCGACACGCTGGTTACGCCGATGAACGACAGCTTTCTCGATTTCGATCTGCTGGCGAAATTGGATCCTGAAACTCTCGATATCAAAGGCCCCAGCCTCTATTCCGAATTCGTCTGGGATTGTCGCAAACGCCGGCTGATCGCCAGCCGCGCCAATCTCGATTGGGTGGTGATGCGCAATCGCGTGTCCTCGATCGAAGCACGCAACAAGCGTAAAGTGGCGGCCGCGGTGGAGCGGGTTTCTTCGCGAATCGGGTGTCGCGTTGCGTCCGGTTTCTCCGAGCGCGTGATCTTCCGCGAACTGTTTCCGCTTGGGCTGACCATGCTCGACCTGCCCCTGGCAGGGCTTGCCATGCCGCTCACCATGTCCCATATCGCGGCGCGGCAGGAGGTGCGTGAGCTTCTCTCGACACTGCGTCTGCCTGGAGTGGAAAAGGCGCCCGGCACGGCTTAAACGGGCGAAACGACATGCCTGCTGTGCTTGCCGGGGTGGTGCTGGTCGCCCTCCTCTTACTATTGGCGCGCGGCTATACCGGCGTCCATCCGAGGAGTCTTGCGAGGGGGATGCGTCTCTCCGGAGGCGTGCTCCTTGTGCTGGCGACGATTGCCTTGGCTATCAGCGGACGGGTGGCGTTTGCCTTCCTGACCGCAGGCGCTGCGTGGCTCCTCCTTTCCGGTTCGGCCCCTGTCATGCACAGGACGTATGGGCCGCGCGGGCCGGGAAACGGCCGAAACCGTTCGCGCTCGGGACTTGCTCGGTCCGATGCCATGTCTCGCGCCGAAGCGCTGAAAGTTCTTGGGCTCGAAGAAGGGGCCACCGCGGAAGCTATTCGCGCCGCGCATCGGCGCCTGATCCAGCAGATCCATCCCGACAAGGGCGGCACGAATTATCTTGCCGCCAAAATCAACGAAGCCAAGGACGTATTGCTGCGCCGCTGACCTCTTAGCCGCGGCCCGGATCGTCACCTGCCGGCGCGGCGAAACAGGTCTGTCCGCGACGCGTCATGCGCTTGCAGATATTGCGGGCTTCGTCTTCCGCGAACAGGCCAAAGCGGGCGCGATACAGCGTGTGGCCGTTTACCGCAGCAAAGGGAATCACCAATTTCTCCGCTTGGCCGATGACATCGACACCGCGTTTTGCGAAAGCGGCCAATTGCGCTTGGGCAAGGGTCTCGCTCGCGAACACCCCGATCTGCACCGCCCAGTGTTTGACCAGCCCGGTGTTCGCCGGTTTGGGCAGGAACACGGCCGGGGCCGGGGCCGACCCCGCGCCGTCGCCTTGCGCGACCTGCGTCGGAGCAGCAGCCGTGCCGAGCAGCGGCGCCGAACCGAGGCGAATCGGAGGAAGCATGGAAGCGCCGAGCGAGGCGAGCTGTGTCGGTTGCGCAGCCGGAGGTGCGGGCTGAAGCAGCGGGGTGATCGTTGCGGTTTGCGCAGCGGGACTCGCAGGCTTCGCGGCTGGGACCGCGACCAGAATCGGGGCTACGCCATTGGCTTCAACCGGAGAGGATTTGGCATCGGCGACGAGCACTGGCGCGGGGGCGGTCTTGCGGCCTTTCGATTCGAGCGCCGCCAGCAGCACATCGTTTTCACCGGGGTCGGCCTTGTAGAGGTCGCCACCGGGACCTTTGCCGCCCTGCCAGGGAACGTAGGCATCGGCCAGGATGGTCGGGTCCTGCTTGGCGACCTGGAAAGCCGCAGAAAGCAGGCGAATCATCTCGCGGTCGCGGACGGCCGCGGTGGGGCCGCCCAGCACGACGCCGACCACATGCTTGTTGTCGCGAACGGCCGAGGTCACCAGGTTGAAGCCGGAGAGCTGCGTATAGCCGGTCTTGATTCCGTCGGTCCCTTGGAAGGCGGTCAGCAGATTGTCGTGCGACCCGTAGACGCGGCCGTTATAGGCGAAAGAAGGCACCGAGAAGTAATGATAATATTGCGGGAAATCATAGGCGAGGTGTCGGCCCAAGAGCGCCATGTCGCGCGCTGTAGAGAGCTGCTGCAGATCGGGCAGCCCTGATGCATTGTGGAAATTGGTGTGGGTCATGCCGAGCTCATGCGCCTTCTCGGTCATCATCGAGGCGAATGTGCTCTCGCTGCCGCCACCAAGAGCTTCGGCAATCACGACCGCCACATCATTGGCCGACAGCACGGTGATGGCCTTGATAGCGGTTTCCACCTTGATCGAGCCGCCCAGGGGCACGTACAGCTTGGTCGGCTCCTGTTCGGTGGCGTGCGTCGAGGCGATCATCGGGGTGTCGAGCGTGATCGTACCCTTCTCGAGGGCTTCGAACAGCAAGTACAGCGTCATCATCTTGGTCAGAGATGCCGGGTAGCGAATCGCGTCCGGATTGCGGGCGTAAAGCACCTTGCCGGTCGCCCCATCGACAACGACGGCGGCATCTTTTTCAGGCGAGGGCAGAATCGGCCTGATGGCATGGGTCGCGTTTGAACGCGCCCGCGCCGATACGGGGGTCGCCAGAGTGGGCAGCACGAGCATCAGGGCAGTCAGAATTGCAATGAAACCCCCGGTCCCGGCTCGACTCTTACCTTGCATGTACTTCCCCTAAGCCCTTGACGCTTCGCAGGTCCCAAATGAGACCAAATTGTGTTGCGGCCTGCAAGTGTTTCGGCACAGAAAGTTTAGTTCCCTGGACGCTTACGGCGGGTTAATCAAACGGCCGCGATTTGATGGTAGTCCTCTTAGGCCTCGGTTTTAACTGCCGATTTGATCACTTTCCGGTCACAGCCCTGGTCCATTTTGTGCGCTGCACAAATGCTCCTTGACAGCTTGATGGTGAATCAGCATATTGCCGATGCTGCAGTGCAGCAATAAGGCAAAGCGAGGACCAGATGGCGACCAAAAAAACCACCACCCCAGGCGCGGAGCCCATCGAGACCGCGCTGCTCACCGGCGCCGAAGCCATGAAAGAAGGCTTCGAAAAAGCCGCGAAGGGTTACGACCAGTTTGTTTCCTTCGGCAAGGACAATGCCGAGGCGGTGCTGAAATCGGCCAATGCAGCCGGCAAAGGCATCGAAACGATCAACAGCGAAGTTTTGGCCTACACGCGCAAATCCGTCGAGGAGGGCGTTACCGTCGCCAAAGCGGTGCTTTCCGCCAAGACCGTTGAAGAGGCCTTCCAGCTTCAGAGCGACTTCGGCAAGAGCGCCTTCGAAACCTATGTGGACCAGTTGGCCAAGTTCGGCGACATGGCGCTCGCCACGGCCAGGCGTACCGCAGAGCCCTTCCAAGCGCGCGTCTCGGCGCTGAACGAGTTCGTGCGCGCAACCTAACCGAAGCGAACGCGGCGATTGAGCGAGGCTTCGGACGGCAACGTCCGGGGCCTTTCGCTTTTTTTACGGCCCTCGTAACCTTATGTTCGTCCCCAGCGTCTTATTTGTGCCACCCGAGTGGCCCAGGCTTTGAAAACGGATGAGCGAGCGCCACAAGGATAGGATTTTCGACCCTCGGAGTGCGGGCCCCACGCGCGGGCCCGGTCAGGGTGGCGGCGATTCGGGAGATCGCGGCATTGGCACCGGCATCGTCACCAAGACCCGGCCAAAGACCAAGAAGCCCTCCCTCTACAAGGTGCTGATTCTCAACGACGACTACACGCCGATGGAATTCGTCGTTCACGTGCTGGAACGCTTCTTCGCCAAGCCGCGCGAGGAAGCCGTGCAGATTATGCTGCATGTCCACCGGCACGGCGTTGGCATCTGCGGCGTTTACACCTTTGAAGTCGCCGAAACCAAAGTGGCGCAAGTGATCGAATTGGCGCGCCGCCATCAACATCCGCTACAATGCACCATGGAGAAAGAGTAGCCCCTATCGATGCCCTCCCTATCACGCAGTCTCGAACAGGCTCTGCACCGCGCCATCCGGCTCGCGAGCGAGCGTCATCACGAATACGCCACCCTGGAACATCTCCTGCTAGCGCTGGTTGATGATACCGACGCTGCGCAGGTGATGCGCGCCTGCAACGTCGATCTCGACGCACTGCGGGCCGGGCTCACGAAATATGTCGACGAAGACCTTGCCACGCTCACGATTGACGACGGTGAGGACGCCAAGCCGACCACCGGGTTTCAGCGCGTGGTTCAGCGCGCCGTCCTGCACGTCCAGAATTCCGGCCGTGACGAGGTGACGGGCGCCAACGTCCTGGTCGCGCTGTTCTCCGAGCGCGAAAGCCATGCCGTCTATTTCCTGCAAGAGCAGAACATGTCGCGGCTCGATGCGGTGAACTATATGAGCCATGGCATCGCCAAGCGTCCGGGCATGAGTCAGGCCAAGCCGGTGCGCGGGGCCGAGGAGGAAGAGGAAAGCGGCGATAAGAACGCGAAGCAGGGCACAGACGCCCTGGAAGCCTATTGCGTCAACCTTAACGACAAGGCGCGCAAGGGCCGCATCGATCCCTTGATCGGGCGCGAGCCGGAAGTCGAGCGCACCATCCAGATCCTCTGCCGCCGCAGCAAAAACAATCCGCTCTTCGTCGGCGATCCTGGCGTCGGCAAGACCGCCATTGCCGAAGGCCTCGCGCGCAAGATCGTCAAGGGCGAAGTCCCTGACGTGCTGAAGGGCTGCACCATCTACTCGCTCGACATGGGCTCGCTGATCGCCGGCACGCGCTATCGCGGCGATTTCGAAGAGCGAGTGAAATCGGTGGTGAAGGAGTTGGAGGCGCTGAAAGGCGCTATCCTCTTCATCGACGAGATCCATACCGTCATCGGAGCGGGCGCCACCTCCGGCGGCGCTATGGATGCCTCCAACCTGCTGAAGCCGGCGCTGCAGGCCGGCACCCTGCGCTGCATCGGGTCCACGACATACAAGGAATATCGGCAATATTTCGAGAAGGACCGCGCGCTGGTCCGCCGCTTCCAGAAGATCGACGTGGCCGAGCCGACCATTCCCGACGCCATCAAGATACTCAAAGGCCTGAAGCCGTATTTCGAGGATTACCACAAGGTCCGCTACACCAACGAAGCGGTAAAGGCCGCGGTCGAGCTGGCGGCGAAATACATCAACGACCGCAAGCTTCCTGACAAGGCGATCGACGTCATCGACGAAGTCGGCGCCTCGCAGATGCTGCTGCCGGAGAGCAAGCGCAAAAAGGTGATTGGCGTGCGCGAGGTCGAGGATGTGGTGGCGAAGATCGCCCGCATTCCGCCCAAATCCGTCAGCAAGACCGATGCCGAAGCCCTGAGGAGTCTCGAAGACGATCTGAAGCGCGTGGTCTACGGCCAGGATTCGGCCATTCACGCCCTCTCCTCGGCGATCAAGCTCGCGCGTGCCGGGCTGCGCCAGGCGGAAAAGCCGATCGGCTGCTATCTGTTCTCCGGGCCTACCGGGGTCGGCAAGACCGAGGTGGCCAAACAACTCGCCCGAATCCTGGGTGTCGAGCTGCTGCGCTTCGACATGAGCGAATATATGGAACGGCACACGGTTTCGCGGCTGATCGGCGCACCGCCCGGTTATGTAGGTTTCGATCAGGGGGGGCTGCTGACCGATGGGATTGATCAGCATCCTCATTGCGTGCTGCTGCTCGACGAGATCGAAAAGGCCCATATGGACCTTTTCAATATCCTGCTGCAGGTGATGGATCACGGCAAGCTCACCGATCACAACGGCAAGAAGATCGATTTCCGCAATGTCGTGCTCATCATGACGACCAACGCCGGAGCGTCGGATGCGGCAAGGGAGTCCATCGGCTTCGGACGCGGAAAGCGCGAAGGCGAGGACGAGGAAGCGATAAAACGCCTGTTCACGCCGGAATTCCGCAACCGGCTCGATGCGGTCATCGCATTTGCGCCGTTGACACGAGCCACCATCGATCGCGTGGTGGAGAAATTCGTGCTCGAATTGGAAGCCCAGCTCATCGACCGCGACGTGACTT
>Ga0134125_10007633_pt1 | contig 12207 bp, 14 predicted proteins | sample KB31751_FD_96464 | JGI IMG/M metagenome (GOLD analysis project Ga0134125, IMG submission 96464) | Terrestrial soil microbial communities with excess Nitrogen fertilizer from Kellogg Biological Station, Michigan, USA - KB3-175-1 | ecosystem: Environmental > Terrestrial > Soil > Unclassified ... | reverse complement strand
CATCGTCTAAAGCAATTCCGGTTATGCATATTTTATTGGGCCACGGCTTTCCCAAAACAATAGAATCTTTTAAAGTAAGGCTGTCATCTTTTACCTGGAACCGCAAGATCATATTTCGATTTCATGTTGAAGCATACAAATATTTATTGTCGTGGCTAAATTCCAATCCCACCCATGCGGAACGGATTTTTTTAAAGGATAATAATTTTTTATTGGCAATATTTATTAATTCAATTCCCTCAGCTCCATTTCCATTATCCGTAATTGCAGCATATTTTTTAGAAGGTGAAATTGCAATGTTTAAAGGCAGATCACTGCTGAGTTTCAAAGCACGCCCGGCAGGCGACAAAGACCATCCGTTTGGTAATTCAACCGGTTTTGGAATAAAAGTAGATTGTGCAATAATGTGAGAAGAAAAGAAAAGAAAAATCAGCACATTGATGCAATAATTGATTTTGCGGATCATTAGATTGAAAGTTAAAAATGAGTTTCAAAATTACAGAAACTCGTTTTTAATTCAACGGAATAAAATTTCATTTTAGAACATGCTTTGAATTCTGAATTCAAGTAAATAAAAAATTATATTTTAGAATGTTCTGAACCTATGGCTCAGATTTGAAACAGAAATGTTGCTTATTGGTTCGTTACTTGAAAGCAATGACACTTGCAGTGAAACAATAAATAACACGGATTCTTATTGAAAAATGAAAAAAAGAAAAAGAATAAATGAACATAAAACGCATCATTTCCCTAAAAGAAATAAAAAACATTTGGATCAAAAGCACTTTTGCACAAGCAAAATGGAATCAATTTTCGATGGATGAAATTCAAACTATTCTTTTGCTTTGAAAATTACGCTACCACTCTTTCCATAATCGGATTCCATTCTTACTTCATACCTTTTGCCACCGTCTGTAACGATCATCAGCGCCGTATTTGGTGGGATAGTACCGAGGTTATCGGCGTACATGGTAACAATATTTTCAGTAGCATTTTTATCAAGCGTCAATGACAAGGATACTGGTTTGTCCGATAATCTTTGATGAGACAAAACAACTTTTCCATTATAAAAAACGGTAATTGAATCTCCATCTATTTCTCCATTATCATAAAAATCAAGGTGAAAAGTTGGCTGTTCGATATCGATTATTTTTACTATATCCGTTCTGCGTTTTTCAAAACCTTTTAATGTGGGCGTGATGTAATGATGTGTTTTTATTTCTGAATCTGCAATAGAAGAATTTTGATTTTTAGGAACGGAACTTTTTACAGTTTCTGTTTCCTCCATTTTCATTTTGGGCTGCGGTTTTCTAAACGTTTGCGGTGCTTTTGTAGCCGGATTGGTGTGTGGCTTTTTAGGAGCAGCAGCAATCGAATTTTTATGAACCGGTTTTTTATTGGGCGACTTGGCTACCGGATTTTTTATTGCCGGACTTTTTTTATGTGGCATAAAACCAATCGGCAAGTTGCTCACTATTCTACGCGAAAGAACTGTCGTTCCGCTTCCACAGCCTCTTCCCTGGTTTGGTGCAGGAATCCATGTACCACGTAGTACTTCAATATTTCCGGTATCTTTTTCGTAATGCAGCCTATGGGTTTGAAAACAATTTTGAAAATCCGGTGGTGTATTAAATTTTGTTCTTTCAATTTCAGTTACTATAATATCATTCGTTTCACGATTGAGCGTACCTGTGAGCCGGCAAATTGTATAATATCTTTTCATCCCTTCCTGGAAATAGGTGTAGGAATAGCCGGAAACATGTGAACCGTTGGTCGTCAGTTCCAATACATATTTTATATCGCTGTCAAAGCCGGGAATTCCGAATCCTCCTTCATCAAAGCCACCCTTCCATTGTCCGTCAAAATTAATTTCGTTCTTATTATGGGATTTATAGTGGGATGCACTTTTTTCAGACGAATAATTTTGTGCAAGTGAATTTTGTGCAAACAAACCAAAAACCAAAAACAGTAAAAAAAGTAGCGTAAAAATTCTTTTCATCATGCCCGAATATTTGTTCTTTCAAAATTAATTGTTATTAAAAGCATATCCTCCCAAAGGAATATCATCTTTGTCTAATACTTCGTTAAATTTGCTGTTCAAAAAATAAAAAACAGAAGAATTTTAACTTGTAGAATGATGAATATAACTTTTCCTGATGGAGCTGTAAGGCAGTATGAGCAAGGGTCTTCGGCCATGGATATTGCAAAGTCAATTAGCGAAGGCCTTGCACGGAGGATCTTAGCGGCAGAGGTGAATGGAGAGATTTGGGATCTTTCAAGACCGATCAAAGACGATGCTTCTATTAAATTTTTAACATGGGAAGATGCCAAGGGTAAATCAACTTTTTGGCATTCTTCTGCCCACCTGATGGCCGAAGCTGTTGAAGATACTTTTCCTGGTGTAAAATTTTGGGTTGGTCCACCTGTGGAAAAAGGTTTTTATTACGATATCGATTTAGGCGATAATGTGATTACAGAAACCGATTTGGCAAAATTGGAAAAGAAAATGGCGGAGCTTTCTAAACAAAACAATCCTTACATACGAAAAGAAATTTCTAAAGCAGATGCGATTCAATATTTTGAAGAAAAAGCAGATGAATACAAGCTGGATCTGCTTTCCAATTTAGAAGATGGAAATATCACGTTCTATACCCAGGGAAAATTTACAGACTTGTGCCGCGGTCCGCATATTCCTTCAACCGGATTTATTAAAGGAATAAAATTAACCAGCATCGCAGGCGCTTATTGGAAAGGCGACGAAAAAAATAAAATGCTTACACGCATTTATGGGGTTACATTTCCGAATCAAAAAGAGCTGGACGAATATCTTGTCTTTTTAGAAGAAGCAAAGAAACGCGATCATCGTAAGATTGGAAAGGAATTAGAGTTGTTTACATTCTCCGAAAAAGTAGGACAAGGCTTGCCTTTGTGGCTGCCGAAAGGAGCGATGCTTCGACAAAGACTTCAGGATTTTATGCAAAAAGCTCAACTGGGAGCGGGCTATCTTCCGGTGGTTACTCCGCATATTGGTTCCAAAAATTTATATGTTACAAGCGGCCATTATGAAAAATATGGAGCGGATAGTTTTCAACCCATAAAAACTCCTGTGGAAGGTGAAGAATTCTTTCTGAAACCAATGAACTGCCCGCATCATTGTGAAATTTATAAAGCAGTACCGCGGAGCTACAAAGACCTGCCACTGCGGCTTGCAGAGTTTGGAACCGTGTATCGTTATGAACAGTCCGGCGAATTGCACGGACTCACAAGGGTTCGCGGATTTACTCAGGATGATGCACATTTATTTGTAATGCCGGAACAGGTAAAAGAAGAATTTAAAAAAGTAATTGATCTGGTTTTACATGTATTTACTTCGTTGGGTTTTAAAGATTATACCGCACAAATTTCTTTGCGCGACCAGCAAGACAGAACCAAATATATTGGCAGTGATGAAAATTGGGATCTCGCAGAAAAATCGATCATGGAAGCGGTGAATGAAAAGGGCTTGGAAAATGTGGTAATTGAATATGGTGAAGCCGCTTTTTATGGCCCAAAATTGGATTTTATGGTTCGTGATGCGATTGGCAGAAAATGGCAATTAGGAACCATACAGGTGGATTATAATTTGCCTGAAAGATTCGATCTGACGTACATCGGTGAAGACAATGCAAAGCACCGCCCCGTAATGATCCATCGTGCTCCATTCGGAAGTTTGGAAAGATTTGTTGCAGTTTTGATTGAACATTGTGCCGGAAAATTTCCGATGTGGCTCGTCCCGGTTCAGGTAAAAATCTTACCTATAAGTGATAAATTTCTTGCGTATGCAGAAAATGTTTTAAGTCAATTAAAAAATAATGATATTCGTGCGGAAATTGACGACCGAAGCGAAAAAATTGGCAAGAAAATAAGAGATACAGAATTGGCAAAAATCCCGGTAATGCTTATTATTGGAGAGAAAGAAGTGAGTGAAGAAAAAGTATCCGTGCGCAGGCAGGGAAAAGGCGACGAAGGCTCAAAAACATTAAATGAAGTGATTGAAAATATTAAAGAAGAAGTGAGGAATAAGACGCAGATCTAATTAATAAATCATTTTATCGCCAGGAAAAACTTTAATTTATGACAACAACACAGTCTTTTCGGATTTATGAGATTTTACAACGTCATTTTAAAAACAGTGACGACGCTAAGATTATTGTGCAAGAGATCGAAGAAATTGTGGAAACGAAAATTCAAAATAAATCTTCAGTCCTTTTTACCAAAGAAGACGGTGCAGCATTAAAAGAGAATATGCTTAAATTTCAAATTGATATGGAAAAAAGATTCAACTCAATGATTATTTGGGTTGTCGGAACTGGAATTGGGATTGTAGCATTATTATTTTCACTTGTCAACTTTTTTTTTATCAAATAAATAAAACACATTTATAACCTAAAATCAATTAATGGCATTTCCACCAAGACCGCCGAGAGGCGCATTTAATCCACGCTTTAAAAAAGAACAACAACAGGAACACCGTACCAACCAAATGATAAGAGTACCGCAGGTGCGATTGGTTGGCGATAACGTAGAAGTTGGAATTTATTCTACCGCAGAAGCACAACGAATTGCAAATGATCAGGGACTTGACCTGGTTGAAATTTCACCACAAGCAGAACCGCCGGTTTGCAAAGTGATAGATTACAACAAGTTTCTTTATGAAAAAAAGAAACGCGAAAAAGATATGAAGGCGAAAAGCAAGGTTTCTGAAGTAAAAGAGATCCGCTTTACGCCAAATACTGATGATCATGATTTTGATTTTAAATCAAAACATGCAGAAAACTTTTTAAAAGATGGCAATAAAGTAAAAGCATATGTCCAGTTTAAAGGACGGGCGATTATGTTCAAAGAACGCGGCGAATTATTACTATTAAAATTTGCGGAAAGACTTGTAGATGTAGGCACCTTAGAGAGCATGCCCAAATTAGAAGGGAAAAGGATGTTTGCGATTTTCGCACCAAAAAGCCAGAAGAAAAAATAAGACCATCTGTAAGCAAATAAAAGAGAATCTTGCTTATTTGTTGGTTTACTGACAGATAACTTATGTGTTCTTATTCTCACAGATTAACAAATTCACTACTAATTAATACGGAAATTTGCGTACGGTTTGGCGAATAAACGCAAAGTTTTATTCGTGAAAACTCATCAAATAGTTGGTGAATGCCTTAATGAAATGCAGATTTAATCCTTATTTTCAAGTGCAGCTTTCCGGATATTGTAAGTTTAATTACTTGATTTATGCGTATTATTACGATTCCTTAAATTTGGTAAATATTCTGTATGATATCCCATAATTAATGTAGATTTTTGCAATGTTTTTTATTATTAAAAATTCATTATTAAACTATGAAACCAGAAACAGATGATGTTATTAATGTGATGATTGTGGATGATCATGTGTTATACAGAGCCGGTGTTAAAACTGCACTTTCTTCGAGAAAAGATATTAAAGTAATAGCTGAAGCCGACAATGGCGCACACCTTTTGAATATGCTAAAAGGCATTCAGCCGGATGTGATTTTACTGGATATACAAATGCCGATTATGGATGGTATTACTACTTTACCTGAAGTAAAAAAATTGTACCCTGGAATAAAAATCGTGATGCTTACTTTACTTGATGATCAAAGTGTAATTACGAAATTAATGGAACTCGGTGCTAACAGCTACCTCGTAAAAACATCAGATGCAGAAGTAATTTATGAAGCGATCAAAACCTGTCACCAGCAGGAGTTTTATTTCAACTCCCTGACCAACAAAGCGCTTTTAAATAACCTCCGTCAAAAAAATATGTCGTCACCATTCAAAACGAACCAGGATGACGCGGTGCTCACTGAAAAAGAAATTACCATTTTGCGTTTAATGTGCGAAGAAAAAAGCACACGTGAAATTGCGGAAGCGGTAGATCTCAGTCCACGTACGATTGAAGCAATTCGTGATAAACTAAAAACCAAAACCGGTACAAAAAGCACAGCAGGCCTGATTATGTTTGCTGTAAAAAATAACCTGCTCGACCAGGAAATTTAACTCGATTTACTCGCATCATCCATCTACTTTTGCTCATTCATTTTTTTATCATGAGTGAGCATTTTTTTATCTACAATAACCAGTTTTTTCATCAACACCAAACCGTGACAACGGTCGATAACCGCGGGCTGCGTTATGGAGATGGATTATTTGAAACCATGCGTATGCATCAGGCAAAGATCCTGAATGAAGATTTTCATTTTGAAAGATTTTTTAATGGAATGAAAGTGCTGGAATTTGATATACCTGAAAATTTTTCACCGGTTTTTTTTCATCATGCAATAAAAGATCTTCTGCAAATCAATTCCATCCAGGAAAACGCAAGAATCCGGCTAATGGTTTTTCGGAATGACGGAAATATTTTCGACACCGAAAATAATTTTCCCAATTATATTATTGAAGCGACGGCGCTTCCACAGAAAATTACCTTGAATGAAACCGGATTGGTCATTGATGTTTTTCCAACCGCGAAAAAAAGCTGTGATATATATTCAAACTTAAAATCAAATAATTACCTGCTGCCCGTAATGGGTGCGCGCTTTGCAAAAAAAAATAAACTGGATGAGGTGATTTTATTAAATGCTTTTGGAAGAATTTGTGAATCAGCGATTGCAAATATTTTTATCATCAAAAACAATAAGATCTACACTCCGCCATTGTCAGAAGGTTGTGTGGCAGGAACGATGCGGCGGTGGATGTTGGAAAAATTTTGGGTAAAGAGATATTCAGTTGTCGAAAAAAAACTTTCTGTTGATAGCATATTAGATGCTGACGAAGCTTTTCTCACAAACTCAATTCATCCTGTAAGATGGGTACGAAAATTTCAGGAAAAAACGTACAACAACGAAAAAGTTAAGGGAATTTTTAAAAACGTTATTCAGAATATTTAAGTGGAAAATCCTCTTCTTTTACAAAAATTTCATCAGGTGCAAAACCGAAACTGCTAAGGTTTCCACGGGTATTTTCATAAATATGTATGAACTGTTGAATGGCATTTCTTCCTTCTTTTCCAAGATTGATCGAATATTTATTCACATAAAGATCTATGTGTTTCTTCATAACCTCCGGATCCATCTCCTGTGAATGTTGTTTTACGTAATCGGTAATAAATGGATAATTTTCGAAAGCATACTCCATACTTTCTTTTATCAGTGCATCTACTTTCATTAAAATATTTTCATCGATATTCCTTCTTCCCACAATGCCACCGAGCGGAATGGGAAGCGATGTCTTTTCTTCCCAAAAATTTCCAAGATCCACAATTTTATACAAGCCTTTTTCCATGTAAGTAAATCGGTTTTCATGAATGATGACACCCAAAACATTTTCAGATTCAAGAACAGAGGATTCTATTTCATCATACCTTTTAAAAACTTTATTTTTTGCGTTTGGAAAGGCAAGAGAAAATAAAAGATGCGCAGTCGTATTTTCGCCGGGAATAGCAATTGTAAATTTTTGTACCTCATTAAAACCAACCGGATGGTTAGAAATCAAAAGCGGCCCAACCCCTTTCCCTAATGCGCTTCCGCTATTCATTACCATGTAGTTTTTAATGACCAAAGGCAATACGCCATAACTGATTTTCGTAAAATCCAAAACCTCCTCTCTTGCAAGATTATTCAGCGTTTCAACATCTTCCAGCCTTACGTTAAAATTAAATTCTCCGGTATCAATTTTTTTATTCACCAACGCATCAAAAATAAAAGTATCATTTGGGCAAGGTGAAAATCCAAGTGTGAAATTCATAGTCATTTTAAGTTTTCAATTATATTCAATAATTCTTTGTTCAGGTTTTCAATAGATTCTTTAAGTTTCCATTTTGATTTATCGCGCTCTCCCACCCTGTTTGAAATAGCTCTTAACTGAAGAAAATTAATTTTTTCCAAAAGACAAACATAATGAAACGCCGCGCCTTCCATGCTTTCCACGTCGGGTGAAAATTTTTCTCTGATCATTTTATTTTGAAAAGTAGCATCACCTATTTTATTTACCGTAATTCCTTTTGCAAGCGGTAAGTGATTTTTTTTAAAAAAAGGATAAGAATTTATGAGCCATCCGTCTGTAAATGGGAAATCGTTCTTTTGGGAGAATCCCATATCAAAAAGCGTTAGAAAATTTCCATTTTCCTGTATTCCCAAATCACCAAAAGTGTCTTTACTCACCTGCACAACGTCCGTTAAATTCAAATCATCATTAAATGTTCCTGCTATGCCCACCTGAATTACAAGGTCATATTTTTTTTCAGATATTTTTTTTACCAAATGAAAAACTGTGGCAGGAATTCCCACACCGGTTATCAATATATCTGCATCATTTTTTTCTTTTAAAAAAGGGTCAATTTCAAATTTTGTGGCAGCCACAAGTAATAAATTCATTCGGCAAATTTCGCATTTAGAATCGTATTAAAAATTATGGGTTTACCTTTGCAAAAATTTTTGCTATTCAATGTTATTTTTGACACGTATAGAACATTTTAATGCCGCACATAAATTGTATAACTCACAATGGAGCAAAGAAAAAAATGAATCGGTTTTTGGCAAATGTGCGAATGAAAACTGGCACGGGCATAATTATGAACTACATGTAACCATCAAAGGGGAAGTCGCTGCTGATACAGGTTTTGTAATAAATGCAAAAATTCTAAGTAGCTTAATAAATGAATTTGTTTTAGAAAAATTAGATCATAAAAACTTGAATATGGATGTTGATTTTTTGAAAGGAAAAATGTGTTCTACAGAAAATCTTGCCATCGAAATCTGGAAACAATTACTTCCTCATTTACCGAAGGGCGTACAGATGCATTCCATAAAATTGTACGAGACTCCCAGAATTTTTGTTGAATATTTTGGAGATTAAGAGGGTCATTAAATTATATTTATCAGATGAATAAAAGAGTATCTGTTTATAGAAAAGAACATTTCAATGCGGCGCATCGGTTGCACAATCCGGTTTGGGATGAAGAAAAAAACTATGCTGTTTTCGGCAAATGCAACAATCCGAATTACCATGGCCATAATTATGAGATGGATGTAAAAATTACTGGCGAGCCGGGTTCTGACACAGGGTACGTGATAGATCTGAAGTTTTTAAGTGAACTGGTAAAAGAAAATGTGCTAGAAAAATTAGATCATAAAAACCTCAATCTTGATGTTCCTGAATTTGCTCATCTGAATCCTACCGTTGAAAACATTGCAATTGTTATTTATGATATTTTGCGAAGGAAAATTGATGAAAAACTGGATTTGCAAATCCGCTTATATGAAACACCCAAAAACTTTGCAGAGTATCCTGCATCCTGATTTTTATTTCTTAAAAAAATCTTTTTATGGCTTATAAAAAAATTGAACATTACGACGAAGATGTTACCAAGGACTTAATGCAGAACTATCGAAGCACCTTAAAATTAATAGGCGAAAATCCGGACAGGGAAGGCCTTTTAAAGACTCCTGAGCGTGTAGCAAAAGCAATGCAGTATTGCACCCAGGGCTATGGAATGGATGCTCATGCAATTTTAAATTCAGCAAAATTTCATGAAGACATCAGTGAAATGGTGATTGTAAAAAATATAGAATTGTATAGTTTGTGTGAACACCACATGCTGCCTTTTTTTGGCAAAGCCCATGTTGCCTATATTCCCAACGGGTGGATAACAGGGCTGAGTAAAATTGCCCGCGTAGTGGATGTATTTGCCAGAAGATTGCAGGTGCAGGAAAGGTTGACCACCGAAATTTTAAACGCAATCCAGGAAACATTGAATCCGCTTGGAGTGGCCGTGGTTATTGAGGCGGAGCATTTGTGTATGATGATGCGGGGAATATCCAAACAAAACTCGGTAACGACAACTTCGGCTTTTCACGGCGAATTTGAAAAACAGAGTACGCGCAATGAATTCATCAATTTGATACAGGCTGATTTAGTTAAAAGAAGATAAAAAAATAAAAAATACTTTATGGCACACGCTCTTATTTTTCCCGGGCAGGGATCGCAATTTATTGGAATGGGGAAGAATTTATACGATGAAGACGAACAGGCAAAATTACTTTTTGATGAAGCAAACGACATTCTTGGTTTTCCGATTTCAGACGTAATGTTTTTTGGTACTGCGGAAGAATTAAAGCAAACAAAGGTAACTCAACCTGCTATTTTTCTGCATTCAGTAATTGCTTTTAAGACTATTGCAGACACAAAGCCCGACATGGTTGCAGGTCATTCTCTCGGTGAATTTTCAGCATTGGTTGCCAATGGATGTTTAAGTTTTCAGGACGCTTTAAAATTGGTTTCGATCAGGGCCAAAGCGATGCAAAAAGCGTGTGAAATCAATCCTTCAACGATGGCAGCAATTTTAGGCCTTGACGATAAAAAAGTGGAAGAAGTTTGTGGCTCAATAATCAATGAAATTGTAGTTCCTGCAAACTATAATTGTCCCGGACAAATTGTGATTTCCGGATCAATAAAAGGGATAGAAGAAGCATGTACTTTATTGAAAGAAGCCGGAGCAAAACGTGCATTGGTACTTCCTGTTGGCGGCGCTTTTCATTCTCCATTAATGCAACCTGCAAAAGAAGAATTATCTGAAGCAATAGGAAATACAAGATTCGATATTCCATTTTGCCCCGTGTACCAAAACGTTGTTGCCAAAGCTGTAACAGATCCTGCTGAAATAAAATCAAATCTGATAGCGCAATTAACCGGCCCTGTAAAATGGACACAAACAATAGAACAAATGATTGCTGATGGTGCAAGTGAATTTACCGAATGTGGACCAGGAAAGGTTCTGCAGGGTTTGGTTGCAAAAATAAACACGGAGGTAACTACCAACGGGATTGGATAACACCCGCTTTTCATATTTATTTTTAATAAAAAAGAAAAAAAGAATCCATGTTATTTATCGCTTTGCTGTTCCTTCATATTTAGTAAGACCGTTTCGCCGGTACGGTTTTAAAAATTTCGTTTTTTTAATCTTTATCTTCATTAATAAAATAAATGTTTATGAAGATTATTCTTTTTACTATCTTAATGGCAATTACTACACAAATCTTTTCACAGATAAAATATCCTGACACAAAAAAAGTAGATCAGGAAGATAACTATTTTGGAACGATCATTAAAGATCCATATCGATGGCTTGAAGATGATAACAGCGCCGAAACAAAAGCCTGGGTAAAAGAAGAAAATAAAGTAACAGAAGATTATCTATCCAAGATTCCTTTTCGGCAAAAAGTGAGAAATCGTCTCGAAGAATTATGGAATTATACAAAATATGGCTCACCTTTCAAGCAAGGCGATTATTATTATTTCTATAAAAATGACGGATTGCAAAATCAGGCAGTTTTGTATCGCCAAAAAGGACTTGATTCTGAACCAGAAGTTTTTATTGACCCAAATAAAATGAGTAAGGACGGCACTGCGGCGGTAGGAACTTTAGCGTTTAGCAAGAATAATAAATACGCAGTTTTTTTTGAAGCACAATCAGGAAGCGATTGGGAAGATGGGCACATCCTGAATGTAAATGATAAAAATTTATTGAAAGATGAGTTGCATTTTATTAAGTTTAGTGGCGCATCCTGGAAAGGTGATGATGGCTTTTATTATAGCCGGTATCCGGCTCCTGATGAGAAAAATAAATTGACTACACAAAATCAGTTTCATAAAGTCTATTATCATAAAATAGGAACTCCGCAAAGCGGGGATGTATTGATTTATGAAGACAAAGAACATCCTTTAAGAATAATAAATGCCAATCTCTCTGAAGATGAACATTTTTTAATGATCACAACAAGTGAAGGAACAAGTGGTTCTGAATTGTGGGTAAAAGATTTGAAAAACACTGCTGCAAAAGACAATTTTATTTTATTGGTCAAAGGGTTTGATACCGAATCGAATTTTATTGATAATGACGGCGACCGGTTATTGGTTCGAACCAATGACGATGCTCCAAATTATAAAGTCGTTTCGATTGATCCAAAAAATCCAGCAAAAGACAATTGGCAAACGATTATTCCGGAAAGAAAAGAGTTACTGGAATCAGTCGGAACTGCCGGAAAAAAATTATTCCTTACGTATTTGCAGGATGCTTCCTCAAGGGTTTATCAAACAGACTATGAAGGGCATAATGCCCGGGAAATAAAATTACCCGGAATTGGTACT
>Ga0134125_10007632_pt1 | contig 12207 bp, 10 predicted proteins | sample KB31751_FD_96464 | JGI IMG/M metagenome (GOLD analysis project Ga0134125, IMG submission 96464) | Terrestrial soil microbial communities with excess Nitrogen fertilizer from Kellogg Biological Station, Michigan, USA - KB3-175-1 | ecosystem: Environmental > Terrestrial > Soil > Unclassified ... | reverse complement strand
TTGCGCCCGTCGAGGGTGGTCAAGGTGATCCGCCGGGCGCCGTTCACGACGTGGCTGTTGGTCAGCACGTAGCCGTCGGGCGTGAAGACGAATCCGGAGCCGCTGCCGGTCGGCTGCTCGGCTCGACGCGGGCCGCCTCGGCGCGGCGACGGCGGCTGGGCCTGCTCGACGTCCAGCCGGACCACGGATGGGCTGACCTGGGCGGCGACCGTCGTGATGGTGCGGGAGTACGAATCCAGGAGCGTGCCGTCGTCGGCGCGCTCCACCTTCGCGAGGTTCTGCATGTCGGCTCCTTTCGCCGAGGCTGTGCGCGCCCGGCGGGTGATGGACCGTGGGCGTTCGCCGCACGGTTGGCCGAGAAGGTAAGCGCCACGGCCGCACCGTCAAACGAGGCGCGCCGCTTTCGCCCAACCCCATGGCTGTGCTAGACGGGGACCATGCGTCGCCATCGCTGGACCTTCGCCTCGACCACTGCCCTGCTCGCGCTCCTCGCGTCCGGAGTCGCTTGCAGCAAGAACGAAGCGCCGCCGCCCGCGCCCGCGTCGACCCCCACGCCGCCCCCGCCGCCGCCGCAGCCGCCACCGCCTCCGCCGCGCAACCCCGACGACATTCCGCCACCCGACGATGTGAAGGCGCCGCCCGCCGACGCGACGAAGACCGCCAGCGGGCTCGCCTACAAGGTGCTGAAGCCGGGGACCGGAAAGGACAAGCCCACGCTGGCCGACTCCGTCGAGGTCCACTACACCGGGTGGACCACCGACGGGCGGATGTTCGACAGCTCGGTCAAGCGCGGCCAACCGGCCAAGTTCCCGGTGGGCGGCGTGATCAAAGGATGGACCGAAGGGCTGCAGCTCATGACGGTCGGCGAGAAGGCCCGCTTCTGGATCCCCGCCGACCTCGCCTACGGCGAGTCGCCGGCCGGCGGGCGCCCCGCCGGGATGCTGGTGTTCGACGTCGAGCTCCTGGGCATCACCAGCCCGCCCAAGACGCCCGAGGACGTCGCGGCGCCACCCAAGAGCGCCAAGAAGACCAAGTCGGGGATCGCCTACCGGGTGCTCAAGAAGGGGACGGGCAAGGAGCACCCGACCGCCGACAGCACCGTCGAGGTGCACTACTCGGGGTGGACCACCGACGGCAAGATGTTCGACAGCTCGGTGACGCGCGGGCAGCCGGCGACCTTCCCGCTGCATGGCGTGATCCCCGGCTGGACCGAGGGCGTGCAGCTGATGACCGTGGGCGAAAAGACCCGCTTCTGGATCCCGGGCAACCTGGCCTACGACAACTCGCCCCGCCCCGGCGCACCGCACGGCACGCTGGTCTTCGACATCGAGCTCTTGGCGATCAAGTAGCGCGCTCGCCTCACCGCGCGCCGAGGCCAGGTTTTTTGCTCACCTCTCCAGCCGGTCGGGCCCTTCGCGCGGAGGCGTCGCCGCGGCGTCGCGCGCGATCTCGGCGTCCAGCTCGGCGCCCAGGATCACGAGGTAGGCCGACAACAGGAACCAGGTGAGGATGGTGATCACCACCCCCAGCGATCCGTCGATCCGGTCGGTCTTGGTCGTGGCGGACGCGACCCAGGAGAAGATCGCCGACCCGGCCAGCCAGAGCGCGGTCGCCGCCAGCGAGCCCGGCGTGACCCAGCGCCGCCGCGGGGGTGGTCGCGCCGGCCCGAACCGATAGGCGACGCTCAACCCGACGAGGACCAGGAGCGACAGCGCCGGCCAGCGCAGCCAGCGGATCAGCTCCTCACCGAGGCGCGACAGGTGCAGGAAGGAGAGCACCATGGGCAGGACGATCACCGCGGCGATGCCGACCACGCCGGCGACGATCGACGCCAGGGTGAACAGGAACGCGGTGACGTTCAATCGGATGAACCCCCGCGTCTCCCGCTGGCCGAACGCCAGGCTGAGCCCGGTGATGAGCGCCTTCATCCCCTTCGTCGCCGCCCAGACCGCGGCCACGATGCCGATCGCCGCCTCGATGGTCAGGGTGCCCGACGAACGCGCGGCCAGCGCCGTCATCTGGTCGTGAATCGCGCGCTGGACGTCGGGGGGAAGCGCGCCCGCCACGGCGTCCACCTGGCGCGCGACGTCCTCGGGATTGGCCAGGAGGCCGTAGATCGACACCAGCGCCGCCAGCGCGGGCAAGATGGAGAGAAAGGCGAAGAAGGCCACGCCCCCCGCCAGCACCGAGGCCTGATGCCGCCGGCTGGCGCCGCGCATCCGATTGACGATCCCGCGCCAGCCGACCTCGCGCAGCGGTGGAAAGGTGGGCGGCTCGTTCAAAACGCCCCCCCGCCGGCCGCGCTGAAGACGAATCCCAGACCAACCGCGCCGAAGTAACCGGTCCGCGGCTGGGGGAAGATCTCCGCCAGTCCGGCGTGCAAGTTGAGCAGCAGGTCGCCGAGCTCGAGGTTCAGCTGATAGTCCGCGTGGACGACGGCCCCGAAGTCTCGCCGGATCAGCCAAGAGGCGGTCACGTTGAGCTGATGGCTGAGCAGCCCCGAGATGCTGAGCCCCAGCGGAATCAGCAGGCCCGTGTCGACGACCACCGCCCGCCGCTGGTCGGGCGCCTGCAGCGTCCCACCCGCGCCGAGATAGGTCTGCGCGGGGACGAACGGGATCCCGAGCTCGACGCCGCCGACCAGCACCAGGTAAGGGTCGCCGGGATCGGCGAACGCGGCCGCCGACCAGAACGCTCCGGTCACCACCAGGTCCTTCGTCGCGGGCCGGATGGCGACGTCGAGGGGGACCAGGTCCCGATCGACCGAGCGGTGCTTCACGAAGATCTCCGCGACGTCGGCGAGCAACTCGGGGGCCTCGATGGTGAAGGGGAGGATCTGCCAGACGGCGAGCTCGTCCTCGGGCGTGCGGACGCCGAGCACGAAGGCGGCCAGGAGACCGCGCACCGACAGCGTCGCCGCCCGCAAGACGTGCCGCCTCCCCTCGGCGTTCACCGTGTCGTCGAGCTGCCCGTCGCCGTAGGTCACCCAGCGCTCGCCGGCCCGATCGGTCACCACGCGCCCGCGCTCGTTCCAGGTGTCGTGAAACGACTTGGCGGCCGCCGAGCTGGAGGCCGCGCGGTTGAAGCCCATGTGCCCCGCGGCGAAGGAATCCTGCAGGTAGTGATCGGCAAAGGCGCTCTCGAAGAAGGCGAGCTGGAGCCGCTGGAGGCTCTCCAGCCCCAGGTCCGCGGCCGCCGACAGCGCATAGGCGATCGCCTGCGTGTGGTACTCGGCCCACGACCGGGTCGAGGTGGGATTGAAGTGCGCGCTGTTCTCCAGCGCCAACAGCCAGTAGTACTTCTTGCTGCTGAACCGCCAGAAGCCCCGCTGCGACAGAAACTCCGACGGGTGCCCCAGGAAATCCCCGGCGATCGCCGTCCCATCGCCGTAGAGGCGCGCCAGGACCGGCAGGTTCGCGCCACACACCCGCTCGAGCCGCGCGCCGACGCCCGGGCCAGGCGACCCGCGCGCGGTGACCGCCGCGCGCAGGTCGGCGCAGGCGTCGAGGTAGGCGGTGCGCCCGATCTCCTGATGCTCGGTGGTCGCCCAGCCGAAGGCGGGCGCGGCGCCGACAAAGGACGCCAGCGCAGCCGCCGTCGCGGCCACCGCCCATCGCCACCGCGCGCGCCGGCGGCAGGTCAGGCGTGCCGCTCCTGCCGGCGGACGAACCGCCGTGCGCTCTTGCCGCCGCGCCAGCGGGCCAGCCACCACTCGAACGGCGTGATGGCCGCCCCGCGAATCATGAGGTAGGCGGCCACCAGCGCGCTGGCCGTGTGCTCGGGGTAGTTCGCTTCCACGACGGCCAGCGCCAGCGCCGGGTTCCCCAGCGCCGTGGCCAGCGCCACCGCCTTCTGGTCCTCGGGATCGGGCCGCGCCACCCAAAACCCGATCAAAGCGTCACCGACGGTGATGATCAGCGCCGCGACGTAGGCGCGCGCCGGAACGTGTCGCAGCAGCGGCCACCCCTGGAAGAACGCCACGATCGCGCCGACGGTCAGGCCGGTCCAGTAGACGACGTCGCCGAGGCGCGCCAGCACCGGCGCGCGACGCGGCCAGAGCCGGCGCAGCACGAAGCCAGTGACGATGGGCAGGAAGACCGTCGGCAACAGCACGTCGATCACGTGCCAGGCGCGGACCCGGAGATCCAGGTAGTGGAACGTGCTCAGGATCCGGGTCCAGTAAGGGATCAGCAGCGGCTCGGTGGCCGCGGTGAGGAGCAGCGCGAGCAGCGCGGTGGTGGCGGAGGCGCGCGCCGATTTGGCGTTGGCCACCAGCGTGGGGAGCCCCGGACAGACCGCCATCAGGAGCAGCATCGTGGCGGACGGCCCGCGCACGCCGAACGCCAGCACCATGGCGATGGTGAAGACAGGAACCAGGATCCAGACGCCCAGCATCGTGCGCAGGAAGAGCCCCGCCCGCTCGTGGACCTGGCGCAAACAGCCGGGCCCGAGACGGAGCGCGCCCGCGAACATCGCCGCGAACGTCGCGCTCCAGGCGAGCGCCTTGAGGAGGCTGGTGATGAAGTCGGTCACGGAGGCGCCGCTTCCGGCGCAACGTGAGGCCGGGGCGGGACCGGGCCAGATGCGGTTTCGGCGTAATCCGCCGAAGCGCGGCGACGGCGGTCGGCGCGCCCCTCATCTTGAGAGGGCGCGGGCGCGGTCGTCGCCTCGATGCGCTGGCCGCTTCCGGTCTGGTGCCTGCTCGGCGGCGCGGGCCGCCGCCGACGGACCCGCGCTTCGAAGACCACTGAAGTGGGGAATCAGAGATTCTCTGCCTTTGTTTGCCGGCAGGGATCCCTACGGTGTCGGACAGGCTTTGCAGCGCGAGGGAGGGGCGATGATCGACATGGTGTTCGAGGCGTTTCGTAAGGCGTCGGAGTCGACCATGCAGATGCCGCTGGAGATCTACCGCGGCTGGACGCAGCAGATGCTCTCGTCGCACCCGATGGCGACCGGCATGTCGTTCGATTGGACGCGGGCGCTGCAGCGGCGCTGGAGCGAGCTGGTCGTCGAGACGCTGCACAAGCACCGCGAGTCGCTCGACGCCGCCTATCGGTCCGGCATCCAGCTCATCGAGCAGACGTTTCGCGTCTCCGACGCCAAGTCGTCCGAAGAGGTCCGCCGGATGTCCGAGGAGCTGTGGCGCAAGCTGCTCGACGTGCTCAAGCAGCAGTCCGAGTCCCAGGTCCGCGACTTCCAGAACTGGGCGGCGCGGTCGATCGACATCCAGCGCGCGTCCGCCTGACCGGGGCTGACGAAGATCGGAGTGGGGATGGAAACCGGAGCTCGCACCCGCGTCGCCGTCGCCTGCCAGGGCGGCGGCAGCCACGCCGCCTTCACCGCCGGCGTCCTCGAGGGGATGATGGAGCGCGTCCCCGACGACGTGGAGATCGTGGCGTTGTCGGGAACCTCGGGCGGCGCGATCTGCGCGACGCTGGCCTGGGACGGCCTGGTGCGCAACGACCCGGCCTTGGCGGCGCGCAAGCTGCGCGAGTTCTGGGACTCGATGTCGGCGCGCGAGCCCTGGGATCAGATCGTCAACCAATCGCTCATGAGCGTCATGAGCCTGCGCGACCTGATGGTGCTGCCGGAGGTGAGCCCGTACCACCTCCCCCCCTGGGGCGAGGAGCAGTTCCGCAGCATCATCGACAAGTACTTCGACTTCGAGGAGCTGCGGGCGCTCGCCCGCCGGCCCGGCGCGCCGGTCCTCAAGATCGGCGCCGTGGAGGTGCTGAGCGGCCACTTCGAGCTGTTCACCGGCGCGGAGCTGTGCGCCGAGTGCCTGCTCGCCTCGGCGGCCATTCCGGAGCTGTTCCGGGCGGTCAACGTCCCCGGGCGCGGCGTGTTCTGGGACGGCCTCTTCTCGCAGAACCCGCCCATCCACGACCTGATGGTGCTCCACCCTGACGAGCTGTGGCTGATCCAGATCAATTCGAGCACCTGCGCGCGCGTCCCCACCGACACGCACGAGATCCTCGACCGGCGGAACGCGCTCTCGGGCAACCTCTCGATGGAGCAGGAGCTGAAGTTCATCGACGCCATCAACCGCGCCATCGCCGACAAGAAGATCGTCGACTCGAAGTACCGCCGCGTGCGGGTGTCGCGCATCTCGCTCGATCGCGAGCTGAACTACCGCTCCAAGCTCGATCGCCGGCCCGAGTTCCTCGACGAGCTGCGCGACTACGGGATCATGAAGTGGCGGCGCTTCGTCAAGGAGCGCCAGGCCTGGCAGGAAGACACCCGCGCCCTCCGGATGGAGAGCCAGCAGCTCTCCGTCTGACCCCCGCCCGGCCGCGCCGGTATCCGCTGGACCGCGGTACCCGGCTCGTTTATGCTGGTCTCATCTTGTTGTCGTTCCGGCACGCTACGCGCCCGATGTGGTCGGTCGTCCTTTGCATTAAGGACGGCTTGGCCTGGGTCCGTCGCGCCTGAAACGGCAATAGACGAGACGACCCCGGCTGAAGGCCGCGGGTCGCTTCTCGGTGGCTCTCGGTCTTCGGCCCTTCCCGGAGACGACGATGAGCCAGGGCGAACAAAACGACGGGCCGGCGACCGCGCTGCCGGTGACGCTCGAGATCTACCTCGACGGCACCCCGGCCAATGAAGTCCGCCCCACAGCCGTCGCCCACCGTCCGGGCCCGCTCGGCCTGCCCCGTCCCTACTGGGTCTTGTGGGGCGGAATGCTGCTCAACTGCCTGGGCGGCACCGTCTTCTTCCTGCTCGGCGTCTACCTGACGCGGGAACGGGGACTCTCGACCGAGCTCGCCGGCCTCATCATCAGCGCCTACGCGGCCGGCGGTCTCCTGGCCGGCCCGGTGGGGGGCGTGCTGGCCGACCGGCTCGGGCGACGGGCCACGCTGCTCCTCGGAACGGCGACCGCGGGGACGCTCATGCTGGCCCTCGGCGGCGCCCGCTCGACGACCGGGATCGTCGTGCTGGCGCCGCTGCTCGGGTTCTTCACCGCCCTCTGCCGCCCGCCGCTGCTGGCCGCGGTCGCCGACGTCGTGCCGCCGGAGGATCGGCCGCGCGCCTATGGCCTCTTGCACTGGGCGATCAACCTGGGGTTCGCCGGGGCGGCCGTCTTCGGCGGCGCGCTGGCGGACCACCACTTCATCCTCCTGTTCCTCATCGACGGGCTGACCACCTTCGGCTACGGCGCCATCGTGCTGGCCTGTCTGTCCGAGACGCGCCCCGCCGCGGCGGCGAACGGGGGGATGCCGGCCGCTCGCCGCCACCTCCTTGGCAGCCTCCTCGCCCCCTTGAGCGACCGGCGGCTGGTCAGGTTCGTCCTCATCCAGCTGTTGCTCTTCACGGCGTTCACGCAGGTCATCGTCACGCTGCCGCTCGACATGCGGGCGCACGGGCTCGGCATGGGCGCCATCGGCCGCCTGCTCGCCTTCAACGGCATCGGCATCGTGGTCCTGCAGCCAATCGCGCTGCGGACGCTGGGCCGGTTCAGCCGGGTCGGCTGGCTGGCGGCGGGCGCCCTGTTCGTCGGTCTCGGCTGCGGTGTGACCGCTTTTGCGAGCGGGACGCCACTATACGTTGCGGGCATCCTGCTCTGGACGCTGGGCGAGATCGGCTTCGCCACCGGCTCGCCCGCCATCATCGCGGAGCTCGCGCCCACCGAGCAGCGCGGCGCCTACCAGGGGACCTACCAGCTTGCCTGGGGGGCGGCCAGCACGCTGGCCCCCGCGCTCGGCGCGCTGGTGCTCGCCCGCCTGGGCTCGGGCGCGCTCTGGCTGGGCGGCCTCGGTCTCTGTCTGCTCGCCGCGGGGCTCCACCTGCGATTCACGGGGCAGCCGCCCGCGCGCTGATTGCCAACCGAATGGTTGGCGCGGGTCACAACGGAGTTGGCAGTTGTTTGGCGAACGCCGACGGACATCGGCGCCCGGGCGCGCACCGACGGCGCCGAAGGTTTGGCCCGGCGGTTGCTGAACCTCCTCCAGGTCGCCCTGAAGGAGAGTGTCATGAACCCGCTCGCTCGTCCGTGGTCCAAGTGTTGGTCGGTCTTCCGTTGGGTCGGTCTCGCCGCCGTCGCGCCCGCGCTATGGGCGTGCACCTCGCGCACGCTGGAGACGCCCGACACCATCCCGTCGGCGGTCGTCGTCCAGACGGTCACCCAGAAGATCGACAACAACCTCGACCTTCTGTTCATGGTCGACAACTCGTCGTCGATGCAGACCATGCAGCAGAAGCTGCTCGCGCAGCTCCCGGCCTTCATGAACATTCTCGAAGGCCTCCCGGTCAAACCGAACCTGCACGTCGCGGTGGTCTCCTCGGACATGGGGGCCAAGAGCGACAACGTGATTCCGGAGTGTTCGCGGTACGGAAACCAGGGGCAATTCCAGGTCGCGCCCGAAGGGGCCTGCACGACGACGATTACGCCAGGCGACAACTACATCTCCGACGTCGACGGCGTGGCCAACTTCACCGCCAACATCGCCGATGTGTTCCAGTGCATCGCGTTCCTCGGCTCGAGCGGCTGCGGATTCGAGCACCAGCTGGCGTCGATCGACCGCGCGCTGGGCGCCGACGGAATCGGCCCCCCGCCCTCGCAAAACGCCGGGTTTCTGCGCCCCGACGCCTACCTCGGCATCGTGATGCTCACCAACGAGGACGACTGCTCGGCGCCCGATGGGACGACGATCTACTCGACCAACGGCTACATGCAGAGCGTCGGCAATCCCGATGGCCCGGTCACCAACTACCGGTGCAACGGCGGCCCGCGCGGCGGTCACCTCTGCCAGGACAACAACCCCGGCAGCCCCAACACCGGCTACGCGCCACCGCCCCTCGTCCCGCCCGCCGACGCCAGCGGCGATCCGCTCATGCTGCAGCTCTCGGCCTGCAAGGACAACGACAGCGGATCGAGCGCGCTCATCCCGGTGAGCAAGTTCGTCAGCGACATCAGGGCGCTCAAGTCCGACCCCGACGGCCAGATCCTCGTCGGCGAGATCATCGGGCCGCCCACGCCTTACGGCGTGGCCTGGCAGCACCCCGATCCCTCGACGGCCCCGGCGTCCGCGCTCAACGAGCTGTGGCCGGAGGTCATGCACTCCTGCGGCGCGCCGACGGACGAGGTCCTCAACCCGGACCCCTCGACCACGGTGGTCACCGACGGCAGCTTCGGCGACCCGGGCGTTCGCGAGCAGGCGTTCGCGAACGGCTTTCGAAACAGCCTCGTGGGGTCGATCTGCGACACCGACTACTCGCAGTCGATGACGGCCATCGCGAAAAAGCTGGGGCAGCTCCTCCAGCCCCCCTGCATCACCGCCAAGCTTCAGACCGACGCGATGGGATATCCCGCCTGCTCCGTGACCGAAACGCTGACCGACGCCGCCCAGAACGTGACCAGCCTGGCCCTGCCCAACTGCAACGAGAACGGCGACGTCGCCCCTTGCTGGACCCTGGAGGCCGGAATGAACGGCTGCACGGGGCAGACGCTGAAGATCAACGAAACGGCGGCCAACATGAACGCCGCCAGCGAGAACAGCACCCTCAACTGCTCGCTCTGTCTCCCCGGCGTGCCCGGACCCGGCTGCTGACCGCTACCCGTGGTGGCCGCCCGGGCCGTGGACGTGCCCGTGCGCCAGCTCCTCGGCGGTCGCGTCGCGGACGGCCACCACCTCGACCTCGAAGGCGAGCGGCATCCCGGCCAGCGGGTGATTGAGGTCGACCGTCGCGTAGTCGCCGCGCACGGCCACCACGCGCGCCATCTGGACGCCGTCGGCGGTCTGCACGCGAACGGGGGCGCCGGCGGCGATCGTCCCGTCGGTGGCGAGCTTCCGGAGCGGAACGTTGCGGACGTTCTTCTCGTCGCGGACACCGTAGGCCTCCTCGGGCGGCAGCGTCACCTCCAGCTTCGCCCCGGTGTCCTTCCCCTCGAGCGCCTTCTCCAGCCCCAGCACGATGTTCCCGCCGCCGTGCAGATAGGTGAGCGGATCGCGCCCCCGCGAAGTGTCGAGCGTCTCGCCCGCCTCGTTCTTGACGGCGTAGTGGATGGTGACGGCCTTGTCCTTGCTGATGGGCATGCGTGGATGGGTGAGCGAATCACCCCGCGGCCCTCAATGCAACTTCCAAGCGGCGGGGAGGACCATCCTCTCCCTCGCTCCCTTCACCGAGTCGACGTTCGATGCGACGCCGGGCGGACACTTTTTCCGCGCCCCCGAGCGCGACGCCGCCGCTACGGGTTGCGGACGCAGTCCTGGGTCGAGACGATGGGCGTGCTGAAGTCGACCACCTCGAAGTCGTCGGCCGTGATTCCGGAGAACGAGCTGGCGGTGATCCCGAGCGTGGCCCACTTGGCGGTCGTGGTCCTATCGTCGGCGAAGGTGAGCGGGACGTTGCCGCCGTCGGAGAGCAACATGCCGTACTTCTTGAGCGCGGCGATGATCACCTTCTCGGCGGTGTTGTAGGAAGACGCATCGAACGACCCCTTGAGCCGGAAGCGCACGCCGTACGGCGGAGCGTTGGCGTCGGTGCTCGACGGGCTGCCCGCGTGCGACGCCGGGTGGACATAGGCCGCCTTCCGCATCGACTTGTTGGGGAGGATGAAGCGAATGGCGTGATTGACCGCGCCAGCCGCCACCTCGTCGGCCGTGGGCAGGAGGCCGGCGATGGGAAACCCACCGGCGTCCGCCGAGGTGCACTGGTCGCCGCGCTCGTTGTCCGGGTAGGTTTTCGTCAGATCCCAGACGAAGGCGGCGAGCGCGTCGATCCCGCTCCCCGCCGCCGTGGCGTTGTAGAGCTCGTAGAGCTTTTTCTGGCTCGTCTCGACCACCAGGATGTGGCAATCGTTGTTGCTGGTGTCACAGGTGTAGTTGTTGCTGCTCTCGGCGTTGCCGTTGGTCGGGATCGGCATCTGCAGCGGCACGGGATCGCAGTCCGGCCCTCCGTAGCAATACGAATAGCCGCCCGGCGCGGGGCCGCTGATCGTCTCGCGCGGCGTCGAGGAATTGGCGACGAAGAGCGGGATCGAGAAGTCGATCTGGAACGATCCGGTTCCCCACCCGCCGGCCTTGTCGAGCGCCGCGATGATGGCGTCGGAGCTGCCGTCCTTGGTCAGCGCCGAGACGTCCTTGGTCCAAGGCTCGGGCGCCGTGAAGATGCCGCCCGCCGTCGTCGCCGCGCCGCCGCCGGCGCCCGAGCCGCCGGTCCCTGTCGCGCCGCCGCTGTTGCCCGTTGTAGCACCGCCGCTCCCGGTGGACCCACCCGTCCCCGTCGCCCCAGCGCCGCCGGCCCCGCCTTTCGCGGTCGCCCCACCCGTGGCGCCGCCTCCCGTTCCGCCGGTGCCGGCTTTACTGCCCGAGGAGGAGCAGGAGCCGCACCCCCCGGCCAGCAGCGCCAACAGCAGGCAGGACGACCAACGACTTTCACGCATGAGCGCCATGGTCGCAATCTTGGCAGAACTTTTACTGCCGAGTTGCGTTTTTCTGAGCCGCGGTCGCAGACGCGCGGGACCTCCTCTCCGACGCAGGCGCCTCGCGACCTTTGACTCCGGGGATCGTCTGCCTGGAGGATCGCATGACGCGTGGAACGATCGTGAAGATGAGCTTGCTCGCGTTGGTCGCCGGCCTCGGCTGCGCCAACAGCGGCTCGAGCACCACCTCGGGCGCCGGCGGTGAGACAGCGACGGGCGGCGCGACCGGAAAGGGCGGCGCCAGCGGCCACGGCGGCTCGACGGGCGCGCCGGGAACCGGCGGCACGACCGGCTCCGGCGGCAGCGCCGCCACGGGCGGCACCCCGGGCTCCGGTGGCAGCGTGGCCACCGGAGGCGCGACCGGCGCGACCGGCTCCGGGGGCGCGGCCACCGGCGGCACGACCGGCTCCGGCGGCGCGACCGGCTCCGGCGGCGCGGCGACCGGCGGCGCGGCCGGCAGCGGGTCCGCGGACTATCCGTACTGCAACTACGGCAGCGTCCCCAGCGGCACGCCGCCAGCCCCCTGGAACGACAACCCGACGCTGACGCCGATCAACGCCAACCCGTACGGCAAGGCGACCAACACGACGCCGATCGGCTACCTCCTGCTCAGCTCTGGCCCGACGTTGCCGACCGGCGTGACGACCGCGCTCGAGATGACGACGCTGCAACGGATCAACGCCGATCTCAAGTACGTGACGCAGTTGACGTACACGCACCTGCCCCCCTGGACGACCGGCGGCGCGCTCCACTACATCGACTACTGGCTGGTCGGTTCGGGGCTG
>Ga0134125_10007631_pt1 | contig 12207 bp, 10 predicted proteins | sample KB31751_FD_96464 | JGI IMG/M metagenome (GOLD analysis project Ga0134125, IMG submission 96464) | Terrestrial soil microbial communities with excess Nitrogen fertilizer from Kellogg Biological Station, Michigan, USA - KB3-175-1 | ecosystem: Environmental > Terrestrial > Soil > Unclassified ... | reverse complement strand
TCGTAATCAACGAAGCCAGCCGAGACCGACCACCCGCCGGCCGCCACTCCGGCCTTCTCCGTAACGTCGGTAAACGTTCCGTTCCCGTTGTTGTGGTAGAGGATATTCTTGCCGTAGCTGGTCACATATAGGTCCGTGTAGCCGTCGTTGTCGTAATCGGCCGCCGCTACTCCCATGCCGTAATTTCCATCGCCGGCCTTCGCAAGGCCTGCTGCTTCCGTCACATCCGTGAACGTCCCGTTGGGATTTTGTCTATAAAGGCGATTCCAATAACGCGGGTCGGAGCGGCAGAAATTTGCGGGCTCGCGCATCGGGCTTTTGAGGCACCCGCTATTCACCAGAAATACGTCTAGCAGGCCGTCGTTGTTGTAATCGAGCAACGCCACGCCGCCGCCCATCGTCTCAATCAAATATTTCTGCGGCGTTGGAGAATTCCGGTGCACGAAATCGATTCCGCGCGATAGGCCGGCATCGAAGATTGCCAGCCCGCAGCCGGCAGCACACACCGCAAATAGCAGCGGATTCAGCAACTACGCATTCCTTAAGGTTGGGCCGTTACACTAAATGTACAAAAACTGGGGGGTTTGCATTCTCATGATCCGGAAGATCTCTCAAAACCTGCTGTTGCTGACGGCGACACTCAGCCTGTGCTGGTCTCAGCCCCAGCAGCCCAAGCTTATCGATTGCCACGTACACCACAACGGCAGCAACGAATTTCTTGAAAAACTCGTGGCAAAACTCGAGCCTTTGCAGGGAATGGCCATGCTGATTACTGCTCCAAAGGATTTGGGTTCGGTCACCGCCTTCATGAAGACCCATCCGAACCGGCTAATTGGCCTGGGAGAAATTCAGCTTGACGCTCCCGATGCACTCGATGCCATAGATCGTTTCCACAACGCCGGTTTCCGCGGCTTGGGTGAGATGTCGAAGCCTCAATATCCGTACGATGACCGGCGCTATTGGCCCATTTACGAGCGCGCCGAAAAGTATGGAATGGTCCTGCTGTTTCACACCGGCATTGTGAATCGAACCAATCCGCAAATTCCAGCCGACGTTAGCTCAGATCGCATGCGCGTGTCTACGCTCGACCTGATCGCGCGGCGATTCCCGAAACTGACGATCATTGGCGCGCATCTCGGGAATCCGGACTACGCCTGGGCCGCCGAGATCGGCCGCTGGAATCCAAACGTATATTTTGATGTCTCTGGTTCTACCCTGATCAAGAAGCAAGCGGATTATCCGTTTTTCAAGTCCATTTTCTGGTGGACCAGCGTGGCTAGCCCTCATACTCCCAAATCGAACACCACGGCTTTTGAAAAGCTGGTGTTCGGATCGGACGTGTTTGAAGGCGACCTCGACGAACTGGATCGCGAATTGGAACGGTATCATCGCCTGCTGGACGAATGCGGTGTTCCGGCGGAGGCCCAGGCCAACATTTTCAGCGGGACGCTCTGGCGCATTCTGAACCGCTGAGGGCGCTGCCCCGGCAAAGCCCACTTGCCCCATAATGGTGTTGTCGTATGCCAGACAGCACTGAACAGCCGCAGGACTTCCTCATACCTCCGGCCAGCTTCTCATTCCTGATTGAATCCATTCTGATGCAGACCCAGATTCAACTTGGGCTCCTGCATTTGGGCGAAGAAGGCGAAGAGCCTGAGCCCAACTTGCCACTCGCGCGCCATTCCATCGACATGCTCGGGATGCTGCAGGAAAAGACCCGAGGCAACCTGACGGTCGAAGAGGCGCGGCTTCTCGAAAATGGCCTGACTGAGCTTCGGTTCCGCTACGTGCAGGTTTCGGGTGAGGTGACGCGAAGCAGCCAGCCTGAAAGGTCCGGCGAGAAGACCGAAAAGAAAGAAGAGGATGATCGCCCCCTGATCATCACCGCTGATGGCGGGAAGGGATCCAAGACGGAGTAGATGCTCGAAGCTTTCGAGCACGCCTCTATTCTGGTGCTCGGCTCGGGAACCAGCGTCGGCGTTCCTATGATCGGCTGCCGATGTAAGGTCTGCACATCCAGCGACCCGCGCGACAAGCGACTGCGCCCGTCTGTTCTTCTGCGTCTGGATGGAAAGCGGATACTCATCGATACATCACCCGATTTCCGTTACCAGGCTCTCCGCTATGGAATCGACCGTCTGGATGCCATTCTCTACACTCACTCGCATGCCGACCACATTTTGGGATTGGATGATGTCCGGCCGTTCAACTTCATGCAGCGGCACGACATACCTATCTACACCTCAGCCGAATCGTTGGCAGTGATTGAACGAACGTTCCAATACGTGTTCGACGCCTCTCCCAGTCAATCGAGCCGACCCCGATTAACACCCCACATTTTCGACGACCAGTCGATGGATGTCGCAGGAGTTTCCATTCTGCCAATCCGCATTTGTCACGGCCACGGGACTGCTTACGGCTTCAAGTTCGGGGATTGCGCTTACCTTACAGACCACAGCGAGATCCCGCCAGAGAGCCAAGAGAAGCTTACCGGGCTGGATGTTCTCTTTCTCGACGCGTTGCGCCACAATCCACACCCAACCCATTCCACTGTGGAAGAATCGCTACGAACGGTGGAACGGCTTCAGCCGAAAAGGGCGTACTTCACGCATATCTCGCATGATCTGCTCCACGCCACGGTGGAGGCCCGCCTCCCCGCAAACGTCCACGTAGCGTACGACGGGCTGGAGATCTCTATCGGGCGGTCCGGTTGCGGATGAGTATGACGGTGTTCCGCTCGCTTGAGGATGCCCGCGGCCGTTTCGGGCCCTGCGCACTCGCGATTGGAAATTTCGATGGAGTGCACATCGGACACCAGGCGCTTATCCGGCGTGCGGTCGAGTTCGCCAAGCGCACGGACGCGGCGCCGGCGGTCTTGACCTTTGATCCCCACCCGGCCGCTGTGGTAGCTCCGGACCGGATGCCTCAAATGATTTGTTCCCTGCCCCAGCGGTTAAGGCTGCTTGCGGACTCCGGGGCCGAGCGTATTCTGGTGCTGCCTTTTACGCCTGAGGTGGCCCGGTTGTCGCCCGAAGAGTTCGTTTCGCAAATTCTCGTCGATGCACTTGGAACGAAGGGCGTTTTTGTGGGTGATAACTTCCGCTTTGGCCATAAGCAGACGGGTACTCCGGAAGTGCTTCGCGCGCTTGCCCGGGAGCATGGGTTCCTGTCAGACTTCATTCACCCGGTGTGCATCCGCAATCAAGTTGTGTCCAGTTCATCTATCCGCCGGTATTTGGCTTGCGGGAATGTATCGCGTGCCGGGCGGCTGCTGGGCCATTGCTTTGCGCTCGAAGGCGCAATCGTAACGGGCCACGGCATCGGGTCAAAACAGACCGTCCCGACCTTGAACTTGCAGACCGCTCCGCATCAAATTGTCCCACACGGCGTTTATGTTACTGAAACGCGAGACATGGAATCAGACCGGCGGTGGCCTTCTATCACGAACGCCGGTGTTCGTCCGACTTTCGGCGGTGAGGAATTGACGATTGAAACCCACCTGCTGCGCTCGCTCGATACCGAACGCCCCAGACAAATAGAGGTACAGTTCCGCCGCTTCGTCCGTCCCGAACGCCGCTTTCCGGAAGCCGGAGCGTTAAGGGCACAGATTCTGAAGGATGTCTCGCGCGCGCAAACTTATTGGCGTCGTCTCGCGAAGCTGTCTAACTAACTCCTTCGCTATACTGAGGGTTCGAAATCCTATCTTCCGTATCGGAGGAACTCTTTTCTTATGCAGCTTTCTGAAGGCAAAATCAAGTATTTGAACGCGCTCTCAAATAAGAACGGCGTCATCGCAGCGGCGGCAATGGATCAGCGCGGCAGCTTGCGCAAAGCCATTGCTAAGGCGAAGGGTGTACCGGAAGAACAGGTCAGCGGTGGAATGATGAGCGAATTCAAGGTCGCCGTTTCAAAGGTTCTGACACCGCACGCCAGCGCCATTCTGCTCGATCCGGAATTCGGAATTCCTGCGTCGAAAGCCAGATCCAAAAACGCCGGCCTCCTGCTTGCCTATGAAGAGAGCGGCTACGATAACACGAAGCCAGGCCGGTTGCCCGATCTCCTTCCGCACTTATCGGTGAAACGGATCAAGGATCTCGGCGCGGACGCGGTCAAGATTCTGATCTATTACACGCCCTTCGAAAAGCCGGACGTGAACGATATCAAACACGCCTTTATCGAACGGATCGGCGCGGAATGCGAATATCAGCAAATTCCCTTTTTTCTCGAGTTCGTCGGCTACGATCCGGAGGGGGGTGACGAGAAGGGTTTTGAATACGCAAAGAAGAAGCCGGAAGTAGTCATCAAGTCGATGCAGGAATTCGGCAAGTCTCAATACAACGTGGACATCTTGAAGGTAGAGGTTCCGGTAAATGCCGAGTTCGTTGAGGGCAGCAGCGTGTTTAAAGGTCAGGCCGCTTATTCCCGGAAAGAAGCTCTCGACTATTACCGCCGGGCTGCCGAGGTGGCTGAGAAGCCGTTTATCTATCTGAGCGCCGGGGTGAGCAATCCGCAGTTTGTGGAGTCACTCAACATGGCTGGCGAAGCAGGAACGGACTATTCAGGCGTCCTGTGTGGCCGCGCCACGTGGAAAGACGGCGTAGCCGTCTATGCGAAGCAAGGTGTCAAGGCGTTAGAAGACTGGCTGTCCGGTGAGGGTGTTAATAACATCAACGCTGTAAATGACGCTCTGAAATCGGCGAAGCCCTGGTACGCCAAAGCCGGTATTCCCGCGACCGCGTAGGCTGTTTTCGACTTTCATCGTCGCGGCCACCGCTTTCCAAATGACTTTTGCTTCTATTCCTGAAGCGATCGAAGATTTTCGCCAAGGCAAGATTCTCGTGGTTGTAGACGATGAGGATCGCGAAAACGAGGGCGATCTCACCATCGCGGCCGAAAAGATCACGCCTGAGGCGATCAATTTTATGGCCACGCACGGACGCGGCCTGATTTGCCTTTCGCTCGATGCGGAGATTTGCCGGCGATTGGATCTGCAACCCATGTCATCGGTGAACACAGCTCGCTTTGGTACCGCGTTTTGTGAAGCCATCGATGCCGCGGAGGGGACGACCACCGGAATTTCGGCTTATGATCGAGCGCATACTATCCGCGTTGCCATGAATCCGAATACTCGCCCGCAGGATCTGGCGCGGCCTGGCCATGTGTTTCCGCTTCGTGCGCGTCCGGGCGGCGTATTGGTTCGATCGGGCCAGACGGAAGCGGCCGTCGATCTCGCCCGCTTCGCAGGTCTTTCTCCTGGGGGCGTAATCTGCGAAATCATGAACCAGGACGGGACCATGGCCCGGGTTCCGCAATTGCTGGAGTTCTGCCGACTTTACGGACTGAAGATGATCTCGGTTGCCGAGCTCATTCGTTATCGGCTGCAGAACGAACGGTTCATCGAGCGCGAAGCCTCTGGTCGCATACGCACCGAGTTCGGCGAGTTTCAAACCCTTCGGTACATCAGCCGCCTCGACAAAGAAGCTCACCTCGCCTTGATTCACGGCGATATCGGTGGTAAACGCGATGTGCTTGTGCGTGTCCACTCGCATTGCGCTTATGGGGACGTGTTTCATTCTCTGGATTGCGATTGCAATCAGCTCATCGCCACGGCACTCCAGACTATCGCCAACGCCGATTGCGGCGTGTTCGTCTACTTGCACCAGACTGGTTCGGGCATTGAAGCTGCGTGGCGCGATGGCCGCCACGAACTGCTGGTGCACGGCCGTACTCAGCCTGCCTTCACGGCTTCCGAAAGCCACCAACCGGTTCAGCACACGGCGGGCTTGGGAGCACAGATCCTTTCCGACCTCGGGCTGTCAACCATCCACCTGCTTACCAATCACCCGCGGAAGGTTGTTGGACTCGAAGGATTCGGGATCCAGATCACGGATCAGATCCCGTTTCCAGTGGTCGCACGCAGTTGAGCACGGCGCATCCACTTCAGTTCATCAGCCCTTCTTCTTTGGGTTAGACACACTAGGAGTAACCGTGATGCGGGTATTACCGGACCCCGTCTGCACGCCGGAAACATCCACGCCCCTCGTGCCGTTTGACAATGTTTCATCGACCGGGTCAGTGGCATCTTCCCCTTCAGGATGAGTCGGATAGCCCAGACCGCCGCTTCCACCAACCGCCGCTCTTGAGGCCAGTTCCTTATCGTCGAATTCTTTGCTGTGCTCGGGCGGCAAAGCGTTCTTGTCGTCCGTTTTAGATCTAGCCATACTGTTCCTTCCAGACTATTGGACTAGTGGGCGGCGCAAGAGATTTCGGGCAAACACGGGTTTCCAAGCACGTCGAAAGTACAATTCGGTTTGATGCCAGTTCCATTCCGCGTCCCAAAGCTCTACCCGATTCTCGACACCAATTCCCTTTCGCAACGCAATTGCTCTGCCCTGATCGCTGCCGAAGCCTTCTTGGATGCCGGAGTGAGAATCATGCAGTACCGCCACAAGGACGAGTGGACGCAAACACAGTTTGACGAAGCGAAGCGAATCTCGGGACTTTGCGAAAAAGCGGGCGTGCTGTTTGTTCTGAACGATCGCGCCGATTATGCGCGGTTGCTACGGGTGGCGCTGCACGTCGGGCAGGATGATCTGCCGCCGGTAGCTGCGCGCATCGTGATCGGCGATGAAGTGATGGGCTTCTCCACTCACAATCAACTGCAACTCACGCGGGCGGGTGAAGAGCCGGTAGAGTATCTCTCGCTCGGCCCCATCTTTGGAACCAAGTCGAAAGTGCAGGCCGATCCGCCCCTCGGTGTCGATGCGCTTGGCAAGCTGCGCGCCTTGACGGTAAAACCGCTGGTGGCAATTGGAGGTATTACATTCGAGAACGCGCTCGACGTTCTGGCCTCCGGCGCGGATTCCGTAGCCGTCATCGCCGCCCTGCTCCCGGAAGAGTGCAATCGCAAAAACCTGCGCCGCCGGGCCGAAGAATGGCTGCAGTGGCTGGCATGAACCGACGCATAACCCGCTGGTTTCCGCTGTGTCACGATAGCGATTGTGGCGAACTTTCGAGTAAAACGCGTGTTACAGACCACGTCCGTTGTGGCCGCTTTCTGCTCTTTAGCGGCTGCTCAGCAGCCTCCTCAGTTACGTCTTCCGGATACGGTTGCGCCCACCAGCTATCGGGTCCAGCTTAAGCTCGACCCCGGGAAAGATACGTTCAGCGGCCACATCGCGATCAAGATCGAAGTCAAACAGCCCGCCAACTTGATTTGGCTGAATGGTACGGGACTTTCGATCAGCGAAGCATCTCTAAAATCAGGCGGCCGGACTATGGCAGCCAAATCCGTTCCTGGAGGGAATGACTTCATCGGGTTGCAGTTTGATTCGAATGTACCTGCCGGTGCGGCGCAAATAGACATTCAATACACCGGCAAAGTTCGCCAGCACGACAGCTCTGGCGTGTTTCACATGGCTGAGAACGGAAATGATTATCTGTTCACGCAGTTCGAATCAACCGATGCGCGTGGAGCATTTCCATGCTTCGATGAGCCCTCATACAAAGTGCCGTGGCAGCTCACGCTCGATGTGCCGCAGCAAGACGATGCGGTGAGTAATACTCCAATCGTGACGGACAGCGCCAACGCCGGCCGGAAGACTTATATCTTTAAAGAAACCAAGCCGCTGCCAAGTTATTTGATTGCGTTTGCGGTTGGGCAATTCGATTTCGTGCCCGCCGGCTATGCCGGGAAGAATCATGTACCGGTTCGCATCGTCACGCCGAAAGGCCACGCCGCGGACGCCAAGTACGCCGCCGAAGTGACCGCGACCATTCTCACGCGCCTGGAAGATTACTACGGAATTCCTTACCCGTTTGAGAAATCGGACCAGGTTGCGATTCCATCGACATTCGGGTTCGGCGCCATGGAGAACGCCGGGATGGTGACGTATGGGCAGACGATTCTGCTAGCAAATCCGGAGCGGGACACGGTGGCCCGCCAGAGGGAGTGCGCGTCGGTGGAAGCGCACGAGCTGGCGCACCAATGGACCGGCGATTTAGTAACAACCGCATGGTGGAACGATATCTGGCTGAACGAAGCCTTCGCCACCTGGATGGAGCAGAAGATCATCGCCGAGTGGAAACCGGAATGGCACACGCGCGTGGAAGACGTGAACTCGAAGCTCGAGGCCGAGGCGGACGACAGCCTCATATCCGCGCGCAAGATCCGCCAGGAGATCAAGACCAAGGGCGATATCAGCAACGCCTTCGATGCGATTACGTACCAGAAGGGCGCTGCGGTTATCGGCATGTTTGAAAGCTGGGTGGGCCCGGAGCAATTTCGCAAGGGTGTGCAGGCGTACCTGAAGAAGTATGCGTTCGGCAACGCGACCGCACCGGAGTTTCTCGATGCCATCAGTTCGGCGACGAAGAAGGACGTTACGCAGCCCTTCTCCACATTTCTGAACCAGGCCGGAGTGCCCCTGGTATCCGTCAGCCTGGACTGTAACCAAAGCGCGCCGACGCTGCATATCCAACAGCAGCGATTCCTCCCATTGGGATCGAAAGGCTCGACGGATCAGAACTGGCAAATTCCGGTTTGCATCCGGTACGGAACCGGAGATAAGGATCAGAGCGCCTGTAAGCTAATCTCCGATCCAAAAGAGGATTGGACGCTTAAGGCAAATAGCTGCCCGGCCTGGGTGCAGGCGAACGACAATGCCGTCGGATACTACCGTGTCGATTATGAAAAGAGCCTGCTTGAGAACTTGACCAAGGGAGATGTCGATCAGCGCTTATCCGCGGCGGAACGCGTAGACTTTATTGGCAACGCGAGCGCGCTTGCAGGTGGCGGGAAATTGCCGCCGGCGGACGCGCTGGGGCTCGTGGAAACGTTTCATTCCGATCCCGAGCGGTATGTAGTTGAGGGAGCGCTCGATCTGGCCCTGGAGCCTCGTTTACACCTGGTGCCCCAAAGTCTGGAACCGAATTATCAGCGGTTTCTGCAAAAGAACTTTGGTAAGCGGGCACACGAGCTGGGATGGATTCCGAAACCCGGCGAAGCTGACAGTGTCCGGCTGCTTCGCCCCACGCTGGTGCCCGATATCGCAACATACGGCGGTGATCAGGAACTCGCGAAACAAGGCCGCGCACTCGCTGAGAAATGGTTTCAGGACCGAAGCAGTGTAGATCCGAATATGGTGAATGCCGTCCTGAGGACAGCAGCTTATTACGGCGACAAGAATCTTTTTGAGGAGTTCCTGGCGCAGTACAAGAAGACGAAGGACCGTCAGGAGCGGCAGCGGCTGCTTCGCAGCATGGCTTCTTTCCGCGATGCGACCGCGATTTCGGCCCTGCAGCAGGCTGTCATTGCAGGCAAAATCCCCATGGTGGAAGGCGGCGGCTATTTGCTTCTGAGTGCCGGGCAAGGCACGACCGCCACCCGTCAGATGCCCTTCGATTTCCTGAAAGCGCATTATGAGCAGATTATGAAAGAACGCCCCACGGGCGGCGGCTTTGACTTCGCCGCAATGCTGCCGCGTGTCGGCCAATCGTATTGCAATGACCAGTCGAGAGATGCGCTGAAGAGCTTCTTCGAGCCGCGCATTGATAAGCTGACCGGCGCTCCTCGCACGCTCTCCCAAGTCCTGGAGAGGATCGATGTTTGCATCGCTCAAAAGAATGCGGAGGAGCCCAGCGTCGAAGCGCTTCTGAAAAAGTATTGAGCGCCGGCAGCCGTCAATCCATCTGAGCTACCACGGAACCGGAATCAAAAAATTTAGGCTCTCGGGCAAAGTGGTTGGTACTTCAAACAGTTTCGATGCGGGCTGGAATGCGCCGCTCAGAAATTGATTCGGATCCGGATTCGATTGGCCGTTCGAAGCGAAATAGGCTGCCACCTGCTGTTGCTCGGCAAGCGCTATGGACGTCTCGGCCGGAATAGCAGGATCGAAAATCGTTTCATTGCTCAAAGCGCGGTGAGGCAGGATCGGAAAGCCAACACCGGGTGAAGTCAGGCTCAACAGCTCGGGGTGGAAGTTTGGGCTGCTCGGATCAGCAATTTTATCGAAGCGCAGGAACCACGAAGTTGGCTGCCCATTTGCCGCCCGGATGATGGCGGATTCCGTCGGATTCGGCATTTCCAGGTCGCCGTACCCGAACTGAAACATCGTATTTTTCGTCGGCACGCCGGCCAGTGGTGAACTCTTCAGGTGGGGTGCGTAACTGAGAGGGTCGCCGGACATGCCAACCCACTCGGCGGCTTCGAAGGCGGCCTGCAGCGTCGTTGGACGCGCCGAGCCATCTGCAGGGGCGGTTACCACCAGCGGCGGCTGATCGCGGAAGACATAATCGTCATTGAAATAAGCAGGAGGCGGTGCATTCAGCAGCGCCGGATTAATGGAGGCGAGATAGTCGATCGCCAACGGACGGCCCGAGATGGCAAGCCGCGCCACATCGACCGAAGTGCCGCCGTCGCCGTTGAAGACTGCCGCGGCGACGCGTGGCTCCACTGCGTGGAAGGGCGTTCCGTAGGTGGTTCCGAATGATTGGCCCACATAATAGATGCGGTTCGGATCCAGATTCATCCCGAGGCCATTCGTTAACTGAATCGTCTTTACCAGTGCAAACAAATCGACGGCCGTCTGGCGGCCGCAGTCTCGAATGGCCACCGCTCCCGGCACAATACAGCCGTCCGCCGGTCCGATTTGTGAATTTCCGGGGATGAGGATACCTCGCCCTGGCGTCGAAACCGTGTGTTGAATACCGAGGGTATCCGTCAACCGCACCGTGCTTCCCGGACCATAACCGTTCCCAGGAATTTCAAGCGCCAAGGTCGCAAATCCCTTCTTGGCCAATGTTCCGGCGATGTAGGTAGGCGCGCCGAACTGATTATCGCCCAAACCATGACCATAAATGACAACTGGAAACCCACCGCGCGGTTTTGGAGTGGCCGGCAGGAAGACGTGAAACGAAATTCTCGCGTAGCCCAAAGGCGCAGTCGGGGTCGGCACGGGTGCCGTAATCGGAGTATTGGTCGGCGTGGCTGCAATAGTTCCGTTCGATGGATTCAGAAAATTGGGAGAGAGATAGAGGCCAAAGGCGATCGTTTGAACTCCGGAAAGCGGAGAAAGCGGGATGTCCTGCGATGGAATTGAGCTGTTGCCCTGCGGGTACCACGCCATGTGTTTGATCTTCGACAGGGCAAATGCCGATGGCAACCCAGCCGGCAGGACCACCGGCAACTGATGCGCATCTACAAATTGCCGGGCCTGTTCCAGCCATGTTGTCGCACTTAATGTTGTGAAAAGAGATGCTCCGGCAAGAGCACCGGTCTGGTGATTTATCTGCCTCAAAGCGCTGGATAACCCGGCGCAATAGACGTCCGGACTCCCGCTGATGCAGGCGGTGAAGGTTGAATCTGCCGTTACGCTCTGTCCGCTGCTATCGTGAACCGAGTTAGTCACCAAAAGAACGTATTGACTCTGTTGATTCAATACTTGATTGGGCTTGGCAAAGGCACAATTACTGCTGGAATCATAGAGGATTTGATTAATGGATACGGCCGCTTGAGGATTAGCGATCGGAACAATGCTTATCCCGCCTGCAAGCGTATTGGGATCAATTGCAGCCGAAAAGCACACCATAATCCGCGGATTAATGCTAAATCCGTCCAGCTGATTAAGCAAAGCTACGTTGCTGCAAACGCTGGGACTCAGGGACGGATCACAATAATCGAAAGTAGCGGGTAGATCAACTCGCAACCCGGTCTTCTGCCCTGGATCGGGCATAGTCAAAACATTGGTCGGAAAGGGTCCGACAGTGGGTGAAGCCGGGCCGTAGAGGACTGTGGTTTGCCCCCACACGGAAATAGTTAGGATGAAGAAGAAAGCTGCCGAACAGGTATTTCTTACAGCTTTGTTGATAAATTTATGTACTTCCAACGGGAAAACTCCTCGCTGCCTGGTATTTGATTCGGATGAACCCGAATTCTACCGGGAAACTTCTGGATTATAGCGCCAGTAGGATGGCTAACCCTCCTAGTAAATTCCTTGTTCAATGATGTCAGCCGCCCGGGTAATGCCCCCGGCGCTTTCGATTGAACGCTTTACCGTGCGAGCCTTATCCGTGTAAGATGACTCACTCAGGACAATCTGGATCGTTTCCCGGAGTTCCCTGACCGCGAGCTTGGGCAGGGGAATGACCCGTCCTGTCCCTGACCACCGTATCCGGCTGGCAATGGCAGGTTGCTCGTACGTAATCGGA
>Ga0134125_10007629_pt1 | contig 12209 bp, 8 predicted proteins | sample KB31751_FD_96464 | JGI IMG/M metagenome (GOLD analysis project Ga0134125, IMG submission 96464) | Terrestrial soil microbial communities with excess Nitrogen fertilizer from Kellogg Biological Station, Michigan, USA - KB3-175-1 | ecosystem: Environmental > Terrestrial > Soil > Unclassified ... | reverse complement strand
TGTTGCCGGAAATCCACTCCGGCAAAGCCGAATGGCGCTATTTAATCTTCTTCAGCTCTTCCCGATATAGCGTATTCTTCGGAAAGCGCGTTGACAGCCAATTCAATAACTCGTGTGCTCTTGCCTTGTTACCATCGCGCAGCGCCGCGATCGCCAGTAGCAACCTGGCATACGGAAGAAGATAGCGCCCCTTCTCCGCCACAATGCGAAGATCTTTGATTCCCTGTTCTTTGTCGGTTTCAGAGCCGGTAAGGCTTAGCAGCCATCGGACGGGAGCGGGTTTCTGGCTTAGCAGATAGTTCTCGACGCCGGCGGCCAAATAACCGTCGTAACAATCCGGGTGGCTGGCAAGTAACTTTTGCGCCGCCGCGCGCCCATCTTTTATTTCGTTCAGGGCCGCGATATTCTTCTTCTCAATGAGCGCCAAATAGTTGGCCTCCAATCCGAACCGCAGGGTTTCGGCGAGCAGGGCGTCTTGATCGGTCGGGGATTTCTTCAACATTGAATCCACGAGCGTCTTTGTCCGGCCAAGGGCATTTTCAAACTGCTGCTTTATCTTAGGGTCCGCCTTGGGGTGATGAAAATTAAAGAAATTGGAATTGCTGGTGAAGAACTGCGATTGCAAAATGCGCAGCCGTTCAAACTCGCCGAATAAATATGCGGCGGCATCCGACACGGGCCCCATGGCATCCGCGGGATTCTTCTTTTCAAACTGCGCGAAGGTCTGATGGGCGGCTTGGAACTGTAGGTTGTACATCTCCTGATAGCCGCGCTCGAGTAGTGGATCCGCGTGAAGCGGACAAAGGGCACATGCCAGTAGCAGCCAAACAAAATTCAGGCGCACTAAATATGTTTCTCACACCAGGATTGGCGCCCAGCGAGAGACCGGCTAGGCTGCTCTCTCCGTCAACTGAGTTGGAGTTGGTTTGTGACGCGATCCACGAAAACCGTAATAAAGAATGTAGACATAGCACAACGCCGGTAGAAAGAAAGCGTGGTGAATCCCGATCGAGTCGGCAAGGCCGCCTTGCAGTAATGGCAGAATCGCTCCGCCTACAATTGCCATAACTAAAAGTCCCGAGCCCTTGCCGGTCAGCTTTCCCAATCCGTCAATTCCCAAGGTGAAAATCGTTGGGAACATCACCGAGTTAAATAACCCAACCAGGATGATGCTCCACATCGCAACATGCCCGGTGGTCAACATGCTGGTTACCACCAGCGCACAGGCGGCAATAGCCGAGCAACCCAGCACCAATCCGCCTTTCAGCTTCTGCAAGATTGCCGATCCAACGAACCGGCCCACCATCGCGCCGCCCCAATAGAAGGAGACATAGCCGGCCGCCACTCGTTCGCTGAATCCGCCAATCTCGGGTTGCGAAAAATAGTTGACGAGAAAGCTGCCGATTGAGACCTCCGCGCCCACATACAGGAAAATGCCAATAGCCCCAAGCACCAGATGAGAATAGTTCCAGATGCTATCTCCGGTCTGCTCCGCTCCGTCTGTTTCCGCTTCATCGATAGAGGCGATTACTGGCAGGCGAAATCGTGCTATTGCGAACGCCAGCACAAAAAGAAGGATGGCAATTCCCAGGTAAGGAAGTTTTACGGTTGATGCTTCGAGCAGCCTTTGTTGTTGAAGCTGATGCGGTGTTGCAATGCCGCCCAGTTCTCCGGCGGCGGGTACAACCGACAAAATAAACATACCGCCTAAATACGGTCCGATCGTTGTTCCCAATGAATTAAACGCCTGCGCCAGGTTTAAACGGCTCGAAGCTTTTTCGGGCGGTCCCAATTCAGCCACATACGGATTAGCGGCAACCTGAAGCATGGTCATCCCGGTTGCGAGGATATAAAGCGCGGCGAGAAAAACTCCATAAGAGGGCAGGGAAGCGGCCGGTAAAAAGACCAGCGCGCCAAGCCCCATAATGGCCAGCCCCAGCACAATGCTCTTCTGGTAGCCGATCTTGGAAATGATTTTTGCCGACGGAACCGAAAAGATAAAATAGGCGGAAAAAAATGTAAACTGCACGAACATGATCTCTGTGTAGTTGAGATCGAAAATTGCCTTCAAATGCGGCACCAGGATGTCGTTCAGGACGGTTACGAATCCCCACATAAAAAACACTGTCGTGACAATCGCCAGCGCCGCGGTATTGGTTTTCGCCTGGCCAGCCGCTGCCGCTTGTTTTGCCGGCTGAATCATTTGCTCTCCTCGTAATTCACCATTGGGCCTTCGCCAACAATAGTCTGGCACGCCGGCGGGTTATCCCACAAGATTGGAAGGAGTCGAGTATCTGCCTGAATTTCTAGTGCTCTAGTAAGATCTCGGATGCTATAGTCAGTCTGTCTTTCTCGTTGGCCGACAGCCGAAACGAGCGAATTGGAGGAAGCGATGCGGTATTTACGTTGTAGTCGCGCACTCTTGTTTTCTCTGTTTACGACAATGCCGTACCTTCTCGACGCATCGTCCTATACATGCGAAACTTTTCTCGAAGATAGCCTGATTTCAGGAAATCCCTCGTCAGTAGCCTATCCCACAGGAGTGAACGATTCGGGAGCGACCGTCGGCACCTATCAAAGATGCACTAACGGTGTCTGCGTGGATCACGGGTTTATTCGTTCCAACTCCGGCACCATCATCGAAGTAGTATTTCCGAAGGCCGCCGGTACCAGCATCCGCGGCATCAATAATAGCGGGCAACTGAGTGGATACTACACCGATGGGGCCGGTCTGGAACATGGATTCGTTCGGCAGACAGACGGCACATTCACGGCTGTTGATACGCCTGCCGAATTTGCCGGCGACTCCCTCGAACTTTTTGCAATTAACAACAATGGCGATGCTTTGGGTGTTATTTACAATCCCGACGGCAATCCCGCTGCATCGCTGACTCGCACAGCTTCCGGAATTATCACAACATTTCCATGGCCGGGTGGCGGGCTATACGCTCCCTTTGCCGTAGGCGGAATCAACAACTCTGGCGATTTCGTTCTTCTCGGCAATCCTCGTGTTCATCATCCGGACGGCAGTCTCACAATGCCTGCTTATCCGCCCGGTCCGGTGCCACAGCAAGCGGCGGCTGTTTTTTCGTTCTATGGAATTAACGATGCGGGCCTGATTTCGGGTACGGCGTTTTATCCGGATACGGACAGCACGCCCTCGCCAAATGCTGCCTTTGTTCGTACCCCGGAGGGACGTTATCCGTCGGTATACTGCCCCGGAGTCCTGTCTGCAACGACACAAGTGCAGCCGAACTGGCTACCTCTTTCTATCGGCAGCAGTGGCATTGTTGCCGGCCGGTTCGACAGAGTGCTCGAAAACGGCTCGACAACGCACATGCTATACATCGCGCGGCCCCAGGCGGATGAACCCGCGCTGACGCTATCAACTTCAAAAATCGATTTCCCACCAACTGCGTTCGCAACCAGCACAACTCAAACCGTCACGCTCACGAATACGGGGACCGTGCCGCTTGAAATTGGCGCAATTGCCGCCGCAAACTTCCGGTTGTTCGGCGCGAGTTTGGGAACGTGCGAACGGGATATAGCGCCTGGCCGGAGTTGTGACCTCAACGTTACCTTTGGTCTCTTCTATGCTCCGTTCGATGGGCCGGTTTCAGGGCAGGTCATTATCTCAGACAGCACTCCCGAATCGCCGCACTTCATCAAACTCAGCGGAACGGTGGTCACGCCTCGCTTAAATGCGTCGGCCACATCCTGGAGTTTTTCTCCTCATGACGTTGGCCAGGCGAGTGGACCCGGCACGGTATGGATTTACAATCCGACGCAGCTTGCCATCAAGCTTATGACGCCTACAATTGAGGGAACCAACGCGGGCGACTTTGTCCTTGATAGCAGCACTTGCGGGCGCGGCTTGAACCCCTACACGACGTGCTACTTGCGTTTCCATTTCAGCCCGATAGTTCCCGGTTTGCGGCAAGCCGACCTGCGCTTGGCTGCGGACCTGCCGGACCCAGGAGCAGCATTGGTCGAGGTTCCTCTTTCTGGTTTAGGCCGAGGACGTACTCTGAAGTTCTCAAACACTAGCTGGACGTTTTCGGCGCACCCAGTGGGTGAGCCGAGCGGATTAGGCACAATTTATATCTACAATGCCGGTTCCGATCCGGTGACGTTCGCGTCCTTTTCGATAAGCGGCAACAATCCAGCAGATTTTCGAATCACCGGAGGTTCCTGCGGGACGGTTCTGCGTTCCTACACGACCTGCGATATTCAGTTCACCTTCACGCCTGCTGCGCGCGGCGTACGTACAGCCCGGTTAAATGTCGCAAACGACGCGTCTGGCAGTACGCAATTTGTGGATCTCCTTGGAGCAGGCTATTAGCGAATGCGGATCTAGTCTGGCACGCCAGCGGGTTACCCTACAAGATTGGAAGGAGTCGAGTGGGCCGGTAAGCTGTATCGGCTGTGCCGTCGAAATGCGAATCCATAGAGCGGTTATCACCGCAGCGGGGCGTAACCAGCGTGCGCTGCCCCTTCAAATGCTGATCGACCGGGACGGAATTGAAAAATCTGTTCTCCGTATCATTCTCGAAGAAGTACACAGCGCGAGCATACCCGAAATTTGCGTCGTCGTTGCGCCCGGCGATCGGGAAGCGTATAGCCACGCCGCGGCAGATGCCTCCATTCAATTCGTGGAGCAGAAACAGCCGCTCGGCTATGGCCATGCTCTGTATTCGGCTCGCGAGTTCGTAAAGGATGCGCCTTTCCTGCATCTGGTGGGCGATCACCTTTATGTTGGATCGAACGGAGAGAGCAGCGCCGGCCGCCTCGTGAAATTGGCCGAAGCCGAATCTTGCTGCGTTTCCGCCGTACAGGCCACGCGGGAAACACTGTTGGGCCGCTACGGAACTATCGGTGCCCACCGGCTTACGGGCTCGGAAGATGTCTACCGCGTCGACAGGGTGGTCGAAAAGCCTACGCCTACCGAGGCCGAGCAAAAGCTCGTCATCTCCGGCCTGCGCGCGGGCCACTATCTGTGTTTCTTCGGGATGCATGTGCTCACTCCTACTGTGATGGAAATGCTTGTGCGGCAGGTGGAATCGTCCGGCGCCCCCGCCAGTTTGTCCACCGCCCTCGACGAACTGGCTACCCGCGAACAATATCTGGCGCTGGAGCAGACCAGCCGCCGCTATGATTTAGGAGCCAATTATGGCTTGCTGCGCGCCCAACTCGCTCTTGGCCTCAATGGGAGAGACCGCACAGAACTGCTTGCCGAGCTTCTCGAACTTGTTGCGCAAAATGCCACCGCCGTCAAAGGGAGCGCATGAGCGGACTAGCCGGCATTATCACCTCCTCCGACCCTAAAATCCGCAACCGCTCGCTCGACGCCTTTTGCCGCGACGCCTCAACCGGGGAGCTTCTCAAAGAGTGTTCCGCGCTCGACGATTTTCGCCGCCATTGCGACAATCTCTACGAGCGAGTCCGCGCCCAATTTTTTCTCTATGCCATTCATCGGTTTCATCTGCCTTTTCGGCCCGATATCGATCCGCTTGGATTGATTCCCTCGGAAGTCGTCACGCGGCTACTCGCCAGGCGATTTGACGAGGCGCTGGAACTTTTGGCCGCGTGCCGCCGCGAAGCGGGCATGAACGCGGCTCTCTGCAGCGCATTTGCCGCCGCATATAAGGGATTGGCTTTCAAAACTTTGGCCGATCAGGTGCGGCATAGCGTGCGCTCGGTTCCCGGCAATCAATGGATGTCGCGGATCGGGCACCCCGGCGATTATCCGCTTGCCATCCGCCGCGAATTGCTTCAAAGTTCCCAACTGAGCGGCCTCTATCCTATTCTGCGAGAGCGAACGCCCGTTCGGATGGATTTGACGCATAGCGCGTGGAGCGACATTTTTTTTCTCGGCATGGATTTCCCCGAGGGCGCGCGAGTACTGAACATCTCTGTCGATCTCAGCGTTCGTGGAACGTCTTCCGAAGAACCGGCGCCGCCTGTCGAAGCCTATTTGCGCGTCATTGATGAGCCGGTGTTGCGCCTCACAAGCGTCGATTTAAACGCGACCGCGGATATTACAACCTTTGCTGAGGTTTTCGATTTCGCGGGCGACTATCTTGGCTTGCTCAAGGCCGCAGTGATTGCGTCCGGCATCGTTCCTCCGGCAATGGAAGGCGCGCATCAGCCGCTCCGTCAACTGCTCGAGCGCTTGGTCGGCGACGGCAAGGGGCTGGAGATCGTCAGCCGGGTGCGAGATATTCCCAAAGGATCGAGGCTCGCGGTCTCCACAAACCTCTTAGCAAGTCTCATCGCGGTCTGTATGCGGGCAACTGGTCAAGTTCATAATCTCTCCGGCCCGTTATCCGAGCCCGAACGCCGGCTTGTCGCTGCGCGCGCGATTCTCGGAGAATGGCTTGGTGGATCGGGAGGCGGCTGGCAGGATTCCGGCGGCGTATGGCCCGGCATGAAATTGATTGAAGGGGCGATGGCGGCGAGTGGCGATCCGGAATACGGTATCAGCCGCGGAACGCTTCTTCCGCATCATCGCGTTCTTACCGAACAGGAGATCCCGGCGGAGGCGCGGCGCAAGCTCCAGGACAGCTTAGTGCTTGTTCATGGAGGCATGGCGCAGGATGTCGGGCCGATTCTTGAAATGGTGACGGAGAAATATCTGCTTCGCTCCGAAGCGGAATGGCAGGGCCGCTCACACGCCATCCGAATTCTGGATGAGATTGTCGAACATCTTCGCGCCGCCGACATTCGCTCCGTTGGCGCATTAACGGAGCAGAATTTTTTTGGTCCTATTCAAGCGATCATCCCGTGGGCCAGCAACGTCTACACGGAAAAGCTGATTGAAGGAGCGCGCGAAGAGTTTCAAAAGAATTTTTGGGGATTTTGGATGCTCGGCGGCATGGCCGGCGGCGGGATGGGTTTCATCTTCAGCCCGGAGAAAAAGGCGTTGGCGCAATCGCGTATGCAAACGATCATGCGCCAAAGCAAGCGCGAGCTGGAAAATGCGATGCCGTTTGCGACGGATCCGGTGGTGTACGATTTCACAATCAACGAGCACGGAACGCTTGCGGAACTATTAGCGGACGAGCGGGCTTTGATGCCAGCCCGCTACTACTCCTTCGTGGTTCCCGGCTTGCTGCGTCTCGATCCCGGGTCGATTCCCGCCTACCGGCGCACCGAAATGGAGAGAGTCGGCGCGGCATGCAAAAGCGCTCCGGAATTTAGCGGTGTTGTGCCCGCATTGTTCGAGCGCTTGCTTCCCGAGCCTCCGGATGCCGGCGGTCATTTGCTCTCACTTTTGCAACTGCTGGACCAATTTGGTTTCGATCGTGAAGCGCACGAGCAGATTCGCTCCGATCTGCGAAGCGGCCGCATCGGCCTTGCGCAGAACCGCCTGCCTGCGGCAACGACGATAGAGGACGTCCGCGAGGACGATCTCTTCATAGCGGGGAAAGATGAAAATTCCCATTTGAAAGATCTCGGGCGCAAGGCTATTCGCGAAGGCGAGGTTGCGGTGGTCTCGCTCGCCGGAGGAGCCGGCACGAGGTGGACCAAAGGCGCCGGCGTGGTGAAAGCGCTTCATCCTTTCTGGAAATGGCAAGGCCGGTTCCGCAATTTTGTCGAGATCCATCTTGCTAAAAGCCGGCAAACCAACCAGCTTTTTAAAACTGCGCTCCTGCACGTATTCACCACCAGCTATTTAACGCACCAACCGATGGTAAGCACGTTTCTTCGCGAGGGGAACTATGGTTACGACGGAGATGTTTTGTTTTCCGAAGGCCGCAGCATTGGTCTTCGCTTCATACCGCCCGTTCGCGATTTGCGGTTTGCCTGGGAGCAAAGTCCGCAACAAGTCCTCGATGAGCAGAAGCAAAAGGTGAGGGATAGCGGCCGTGCCGCGCTTATCAAATGGGCCGAGCAGATGGGCGAAGCGAGCGACTATACCGACAATGTTCCGCTCCAGTGTCTGCATCCGACCGGCCATTGGTATGAGCTATCGAACTTGCTTCGAAACGGAACGCTGCTTTCCCTCCTGCGCAAGCGCAGCCAACTGAAGTATCTGATGGTGCATAACATCGATACGCTCGGAGCCAATATCGACGAGGAAATTCTCGGCCATCATATCGATCAGGGCGCCGCGTTTACATTCGAAGTAGTCGCGCGCAATGTGGAGGACCGCGGCGGCGGACTCGCTCGCGTCAACGGGCATGTGCGGCTTGTGGAAGGGCTCGCATTGCCTTCGGAAGATCTGGAGTTTTCTCTTTCTTACTACAACTCGAACACTGCCTGGATCGACATCGATCGATTTCTTGCCGCATTCGGGCTGCATCGGGACGCGCTCGACGATCAGCCGAGGGTGGCCCGCGCGGTACGTAAGCTTGCGGCGAGGATGCCGGCATACATCACGCTGAAAGATGTCAAGAAACGTTGGGGAAAAGGGCAGGAGGATATATTTCCAGTTGCCCAATTCGAAAAACTATTCGTCGACATGACTGCTTTGGCCGAGTTGCGCTGCTGTTACGCGCGAGTCTCGCGCCGGCGCGGGCAGCAGCTTAAAGAACCAGCGCAATTGGATGGCTGGCAGCGCGATGGCTCCGCCGATTATGTGGCTTCGCTTTGTAGGTGGCAGTAAGAGCGATCAAAAAAGACCGCTCCCTCGCGGTCGCGGCTCGGTTACATTTTCTGCTTTGCTAGTTCCGCTATCGGGTTCGGCATGGTGGCCGGGCAAGTATGCGAAGTTATTTTGTTCTTCTCGTACACTGCCCCCGGCGATGGCGTGGTCTGCGGCCCAATGGTCATTGTCGCGCCCTTTGCCAAGCCGCAAGTAAAATTGTCGTGGACGCGCGCGTTTGGCGATTCTGAGACGGCAATAGCCATGCCCCAATAGCCCTTCACTGTATTTCCGTACACCTGCAGGTCGGCGCTTGCGGCTTCAATTCCGTAGCCGTATTTGCCTTTCGGGCCTTGTTCGTCCCAGTATGCGGTTTTGCCGCCCACAATGTAGTTGTAGCGAATAATCGCACCAGAGCCGCCATAGGGAGCAGGATTCGAGAGGCTGATGGGAAAACTCCACCAATATGGATCGTCCCAATCCGTCAGGCTGTTGTATTCGATTGTGAGATCGTAGGTATCCGGGCCGTCGATAACAGGTTTTGTTCTGCCGCATCCGATAGCACCTTGAATTTCCATGCCCATTCGGTGAACGCGAGTAAACGTGTTGTAACCGATATACACGTCATGAGACGGCCAACTGTTAGTGAAACAAACGCTGATGCCTTGTCCAACCTTGTCGAAGGTGTTGTGGTCGATGGAGGTTTTATCCAAGCCATAGAATCTCATCGCGGTATTGAACTTATCGATGGAATTCCAGGTCCCGTCCGGGCGTGTCACCCCGCCAATCAAGATGTTTTTGAAAGTGTTGCCGCTGATTTTAACGTTATGTATTCCATCCGGAGAAAAAATCGAATTTCCGAGCGGCCAGTTTCCTTTCGTGTTATCCGCCGTCAGATTCTGAAATGTGTTACCGATAATTCGCGCGCCGAGCACCTGCCCCTGCAGTAACAGGCCGCCATTATCGAACGTGAGTCCGGTAATGGTCAGGTTGAGCGTTGTCCGCGGCATCTGCATGAGCCAGAAGTAGCCGGTGCCCTTTAAAATGGCCTGTCCCTCGCCCTTATAGGTGACGTTTGGCTCGAGTGTCAGCGTGGAACTCAGCAGATAAGTGCCTTTCGGAAAGACGAGTGTTCCCGACCGGGTGGCGCGAATGGCTCGTTGAATGGCGGCCGTGTCGTCGGTGACTCCGTCTCCCTTTGCTCCAAAACGTTTTACCGAGGCGGCGGACATGCAAAGCGAAACCGTTAATAGCAGTATCGGCAAGCGGATTTTCGGCAAGTGAGGATCCTCCAAGAACTACATTTATGCTAAACGATTTCAACGCGGCGCGTGCTTGTGGATGCTAGAGTTTTATCTTTAGTCCTATGGCAAAAATTCACGTTAAGACCCCGCTGGTGGAACTCGATGGCGATGAGATGACCCGCGTCATCTGGGCCAATATCAAAGAACTCCTCATTCTTCCGTATCTGGAAGTGGACCTGAAGTATTTCGACTTGTCCATCGAGCATCGCGATGCGACCGACGATCAGGTAACGGTGGATGCCGCTAAAGCGATTAAGCAGTACGGCGTTGGGGTGAAATGCGCCACCATTACCCCGGATGAAGCGCGCGTCAAGGAATTTAACCTGAAGCACATGTGGAAGTCGCCGAACGGCACGATCCGCAATATTTTGGACGGCACGATTTTTCGCGAGCCGATCATCTGCCGGAACGTTCCGCGCTACATTCCTGGATGGACGAAGCCGATTGTTGTGGGCCGTCACGCCTTTGGCGATCAGTACCGCGCCACCGATGTTGTTGTGAAAGAACCGGGTACCCTGACGCTTACATTTACGCCAAGGAACGGATCGGCGCCGACGAACTATGAAGTGTTCGAATTCAAGGGTCCCGGCGTCTCCCTTGCCATGTATAACGTCGACGAGTCCATCAGCGGCTTTGCGCGCGCGTGCTTTAATTACGGACTTTCGCGCCGCCTGCCCGTTTACTTGTCGACGAAGAACACGATTCTGAAGAAATACGACGGCCGCTTTAAGGACGTCTTCCAGGCCATTTACGAGCAGGAGTTCCAGAACAAATTTAAGGCAGCCAACCTCTCCTATGAACACCGTTTGATAGACGATCTGGTTGCCTTTGCTGTGAAGTCCGATGGCGGCTTTGTTTGGGCTTGCAAAAACTACGATGGCGATGTGCAATCGGACGTGGTTGCGCAGGGCTTCGGCTCACTCGGCCTGATGACCTCGGTTCTTATTACTCCTGACGGTAAGACAGTGGAAACCGAAGCGGCCCACGGAACGGTAACGCGTCATTTTCGCGAGCACCAAAAAGGGAAGGAGACGTCCACCAACCCTATTGCCTCGATTTTTGCCTGGTCGTCCGCGCTACGCTATCGCGGGCAGTTCGACAATACGCCTGACGTCGTCGCCTTCGCCGACAAACTGGAAACGGCCACGGTGGGAGCTGTAGAAGCGGGATTCATGACAAAGGATCTGGCGCTGCTCATCGGGAAGGATCAGCAGTGGCTCACCACAAAGAAGTATCTGGATAGAGTCGCCGAAGCGCTTTCGAGCTCATAGGGCAGGCGCGGTAGGAACTCGTATGCCGTAGCGGTTCCGGCGATTGTCAGGCCGCGTCGCCGCCGGTGGGCGTCTCTACCGCAGTGGAACCTTCCTGGTTTGCGGCGCCCGCTTCGGCTGCCTGGGCGGCCATCTTCTTCAACTCCTTTTTGGAGGGAGGAGCCTGCTCGTGCCGGTAGTCGTGGTCGTGATAGCAGGTCCGGCAGCGCACTTTCGCTGCTTGGTCTTCCACAAGAGAAACAATGGAGTGGTTCGTCACGCGACGGCACTTGATGCAGTGATCGTCGATGACATCGCCTAGTCGATACTGGGCCATAGGTTCGCCAATAAAGCGAATTATATCAGACATTTGGCTGTCGGTCAGGAGGAATTCGCGCGTAAAGCCGGCGTTGGACGCTCGCAAATTTTCTCTCCGTGTACACTAGAAGTTACGCCCGCAGCCCCCGTTGTTGGCACGGGCATCCGGAAGGTGGTGAATTCATTTGGCGGAAGTCCATCTCCAAGATGGGGAAACCCTGGAGAGCGCTCTGCGACGCTTCAAGCGTAAGGTTCAGCAAGAAGACATCGTAAAAGAAATCAAACGGCACTCGTTTTACCTGAAACCCGGCGAGAAAAAGCGCCAGAAAGAAGCGCTCGCGCGAAAGCGGAATCGCAAAAAGCGGCCTCGCGACGTGGAGTAGCACATCAATAAATGAAAAAGGCAGCCTCAGTGGGCTGCCTTTTTGCTATACGACGAACGCAACCTACGGCACGTAGAGCTGCAACCGCACGGAATACGTCACCGACTCTCCCGGCTTCAGCTTGACCATTCCGGTATCCTGGCCCTTCCATTCTTTGCCGAACGGATCGCCCCAGTTAAATTGCGGCTCAAAGGCCACAAATTCCTGATCGGGTGGCGCATAGGCCTGAAATGCGGAGATATGCGGCGAAAGCCCCATCACATGAACGCCGTACTTGGCTTCCGGATCGATAATATCGGCGGTAACCGTGCCGTCGGCGTTTCGGTCCAGATCGACGAAGCAATCGTCGTAGAAATTCTTTTCGAGC
>Ga0134125_10007626_pt1 | contig 12210 bp, 18 predicted proteins | sample KB31751_FD_96464 | JGI IMG/M metagenome (GOLD analysis project Ga0134125, IMG submission 96464) | Terrestrial soil microbial communities with excess Nitrogen fertilizer from Kellogg Biological Station, Michigan, USA - KB3-175-1 | ecosystem: Environmental > Terrestrial > Soil > Unclassified ... | reverse complement strand
GTGGCGAACACGATCCTCAAGATGGCGAAGAAGCGCGCCCAGGTGGATGCGGTCATCACAGCCACGGCGGCATCAGACATCTTCACGCAAGACATCGAAGATTTACCGGACGAAGTCGTTGCAGAAATCGTCGGCCAGAATCGGGCGAGCGCTGGCATCGCTGCCGTCCAGCAAAACATCAAGGAAGGCCCGGAACGCTATGCAGCTGACAAGGAGGCATCTGATGTAGCGGCGATGGGCGTCGAAGCTTTCCGCAAGCTCTGGGCTGGATGGACGAAGGAAAAGCGCCAACTGGTTGCCGACCTGATGCCCAAGTATCAGCAGATTGCTGAGCGCGCTGATGCGGCTGAAAACGCGGAGCTGGCCGAATGATCGAGCAACGATCAGATGAATGGTTCGCCGAGCGCGCGGGAAAAATCACCGGATCGCGCATGAGCGACGTCATGGTGGAACGCGAAGTCGGCGAGTTCAAGTCCGGCCCGCGCAAGGGTCAGCCCAAGCCGCAGCCGTTGGCATTGATCAACTACGCGCACCAGCTCGCTGCGGAGCGTTTGACGCAGAAACCACGCAAGCAGGTGAAGGCATATGCGCTGCAATGGGGTCGCGATGTCGAGCCGGCCGCCGTGGCCGCCTATCAGGCGGAAACTGGCACGATTGTCGAGCAGTGCGGCTTCATCACGCATCCACAATATGACTTCATCGGCGCGTCGCCGGATTTTCTAGTCGGTGTCGATGGTGGCGGCGAGATCAAGTCGCCGGAGTCGCCCGAAGTTCATCTCGAAACCCTACTTAACGGCCTGCCAGCGGAGCACATCGAGCAAATCCAAGGCGGTCTCTGGGTAACAGGTCGCCAGTGGTGGGACTTCATTTCCTACCACCCTGATTTCCCCGAAGGGCTGCGACTGTACGTTCAGCGTGTCAAGCGTGACGACGAATACATTGGGCGCCTGGAGCGCGCCTGTTTGCTGATGGAGGCGGATGTGCAGGCGATTCTCGGCAAGGTTGCGCAAGCCGCATGAGGTCCGTATTTCTCGATGCCGACACCGCGCGCCAACGCATGGCGTTTGCTTGGAGCCTTGTTTGCGAGCTGTTGAATGCAGGCAAGCCAGTTCGTGTGCGTATCGACGAACAGAAGGCCACGCGCAGCGGCGAGCAGAACGACAAAATGTGGGCCATGTTGGGCGACATCTCGCGCCAAGTTCAATGGCCCGTGGATGGCCGCATGGTCTACATGCCTGACGAAGATTGGAAAGACGTTCTGTCCGCTGCGTTGAAAAAGGAACAGCGGGTCGCCCAAGGTGTCGCCGGAGGATTCGTGATGCTGGGTCAGCGTACATCAAAAATGAAAGTTGCTGACATGTCCGATCTGATCGAACTGATGTATGCATTTGGGTCTGAGCATGACGTGCAGTGGAGTGAGCCGGCATGACCACCACCGCCGACCGCAAGTGGTTCGCCGCGACCGCATCCATCGAACTGTGCGCGCTTTGCGGTGCGCAGGGCGAGCAGGTGTGCCATCGCGATTACGGTAAGGGAATGGGGCTCAAGACGAAAGCCTGGATGACCACGTACCTGTGCGGCAACTGCCACCGCCAACTGACGGACGGCAAAGAATACAACCGCGACCAGAAGCGCGCCCTGATGGACCGCGCCATCGTCAACACACACAGCCGGCTGATTGAGGCTGGGAAGTTGAAGCTCGTTTAACCGACACGAAGAGGATTGAGGGATGAGCGATTCACTGGCCGATGCGTTGCCGCGCGAGATTGAGCGCGTGCAGGAACTACTGCCGTTTTATGACGCGATCCCGACCGGCATGTTTGCCGCGACGATGATGCGCAACTCGATCAAGGGCGCAATCAACGCGATGGCAAAAGGCGACGTGATTTCGATGCTTCGTTGCTACGAAGACCTGAAAGGATACTCAGCATGACCAACCCCATCCCCAACTGCCCGCAAGAAGATAAGCCGATCCGCGAGAGGGCTTATACTCCTAAGCAACAAGGCCCGCGCGTTGTGTGCTGCGTCTGCGGCGAGCCGTGCAGCATCTATTCGCCAATCTGCGCGAAGTGCGCGACAGCGACTTTCACCACCATCGAGAACAAGCCATGACCGGCCGCCTGCGAGAGCTTGCTGAGCGGTGGAAAGGCGTTCCGAATGTATACGGATCAGCCGAGGAAACATATCGTGAATGCGCCGACGAACTCATCTCCATCCTCGACGCCGAGGGCGGTGGCGGGACTCCATTACCCGGAGTTGTCTGGAACGAGCGTACCAATGCAGCCCACTTAATAAAGCGAGGGACTGAAGTTGAATTCTGCGCCGAGTACGGCTGCTGCCGAGTATTCACCCACCCCGCGCGATCTGGCGTGGTTAGCGATGAGGATGTGCAGGACTTGGTTTCGAAAGCCATGCGCCGCGCTTGGAGTCTTGGACAGACTTACTGGCAGCAGGCGGATAGCGAATCGTGGAATCAGCAGGACAAGTCTGCTGATACGCAACGAAAGTTCGACGCGCTTATCGAAGAAACACTAGCCGCCATCCAAGGAGAACGCCATGAGTAAGTATTCGGCGGAGGAAGTGCGCATAGAAGCGAGTGGATTGCGCGCTCACGGCTATGTGACAGGCCCAGCCATGCTCAATGCCTTCGCCGAGCGCATCGAGGCAGACGAGAGGGCGGTGGCTGTGCTCGCTGCAATACAGCGAGACATTGATGCTCTCGGCGTGGCGGAAATTCGGTCGGCCGAACTCTCTGCATTGCTCGCCATGCGACCTGTCGTTCCAGCTCCGGCGCCGCCAGCACAGGCAGCGCAGATGGACGCCGGCACGGAAGCAGGCTGGCATGCGCTGCGGAATGAGCGCGATGAGCTACGCCGTCAACTGGTCACCACGGAAGAGATGCGCGACAAGTTCATGTGGCAGGTTCGAGATACATGTCGTCGCGCCGAAAAGGCCGAATCCCGCCTCGCTGCGGCGAATGCGCTGCTGCGGGAGGCTATCGAGTGGAATTGGCTGGATGGATGGAATGATGAAATGGGCGAGCTAGACACGCGCATCCAAACCCACCTGCAAGGAGCTGGCGATGAAGCTTAAAACGACGGCGGAGGAAATATCGGTTCTTGCTGGCAAGTTACCGCAGGATCGTTGGCTGTACGACGCCGCCGCAGCACATGCGCTGATGCAGGCAATCGACGAAATCGGCACGCGCGGGATTCAGGACGCCGATGAAATCACAAATCGCGCCGACGAACTCATGCGCTCGTGGGGCTTCGATACCAGGGAGGACGCGTGATGAGGGACGTAATGCTTTTTGGCGTACTACGCATGCCGTACAAAATAATGATGAGTTCCGAATTATCACGGCGGCAGTTCTATGAGCGCGCGCAAGAGGCTGCAAACCGACTGGAAGGGTTGAACGCAGCAGAGTGGATGCCGATTGATACGGCGCCGAGGGATGGGACGCCTATCCTGATTGCAGCCATAGAGGATGGCTTTGTTTATGACGTTCTTAACGGATACTTCGAGGTGCTATCAGAAGATGAAGATGATGGCCCTTGGGATATTCGCGGCGGCGAACCATGGTGCAGCTATGTCGGCAGAGAGGCTGGCATCTATTTTTGTCACTGGTTACCCGGCAAGGAGTGGGAGAGACGCTGGGTATTCGGGCCGAACTCAGATTACACACACTGGATGCCATTGCCGCCAACCGACCGACGCACACCGGAGGTGGAGTGATGGATGGCGTGCATATTTACACGGCATCGCACCAGCCCGCGACATGCTGGACAGACAATAACGGTCCTGAGCCGATGACGTTTGAGTGGCCTGCGGGTCGTCTGCTCTGGTGCCGGTGCTGCAATAAGCGCCATCGAGCAAGCAACTGCGTTGTTCAGGCGTACTACGACGGCCTGAGCGTCTGGTGTGCGCCCGGAAAGGGCTGCAAGAACCCAAGCGTCATCGCGCAAAAGTATCGTCTCGAGTTTCGCAATCGAAGCGCCGGACAGAGACGCAGATGGAATCGACGCACACCGGAGCAGCCAGAATGACCGACCGCGCTATTCGAAGCGATGAGGAACGTTGCCTAACCCCTGAATTAAGCGGCGGCGAAGCCGTCCGCTTGAATGAATTGTTAGGTGGCGATTGGAGAGACGATATGTTTGAAGAAACACAGGAACAACTTGAATTTCACAACAAACTTGAATTGTGGTACGGGCCGGCTGACAGGAAAGCAGCAGTGCTTAATCGGCTAGAAGGCGTCCGGCTTCAAGGCGGGTACATTTGCCTGGAGCTTATTGACGATGATGGAGATTCCGTCGAAGTGGCAATCCGCCTTGCGGAACTCGTAAAGATACATGGTGATTTCATCAAATACATTCACCCGATAGACGCGGAAGATAGTAAATCCGAAACCCTGAAGGCGTTGGGAGAGGCGATAGTTTCGATTGAATCGCAACACAGCGAGGTTGCAGTATGAGCCTAGCCACCTAACACCCAGATACACGGCTGATCTTCCCATAAGCACCCTAGAGGCTGCGAGGTGGGGCGTGAGGTTATGAAAACAGAGAGGCGGTAAACCGAATGACCCAGAGTACGCATATCGTGGATGCGCAGATGCTTCGCCAGTTGTCCGGCAAGCATAATCGCTCCGCTGTGCGCCGCTGGGCGAGCCAGCAGGGCATCCGGGTGCTGGACGGCAAGGATGGCCCCTGGACGACGCGAGAGGCGCTTAACGCGGCGCTTGGCGTATCCTCCGCCAACGAGGAAGCCTATGACCCAGACAAGGTGCTGTGATGCCGCGCCAGCGCAAGCATGATCCGTCTATCCCTGACCATATCGACCAGCGCAAGCTGCCGACCGGCTGCTACTGGAACCGGCGTGACCGCAACTGGTACATCTTGCGTGGCGGAAAGCGTAGCAAGCCGGTAGCCGGCGCCGATGCGCTGCTATCGGATCTGCACAAAGCCATGGAACTGGCACAAGGCACAGATGTCTCAACCCTTGACTATCTGCTTGGCCTGTTCGAAGCATCGGCGCAGTTCACCAAGCGCAGCCAAGCGACACAGGACGACTACCGTTACTGCCGGCAGGCGCTGCAGCGACATGAGACGAAGCTTGGCGTCCCGTTTGCCATGCTCAAGCGCGCCATGATCACCGCGCCGCTGGTTCAACGCCTGGTGGACGACATGGCGAAAACGCACCCGACGAAGGCGAACCACGTCAAGCGGTATCTGTCGGTAGCGTTCAACTGGGGGATCAATCGCGCCCATGCGTCGAGCAACCCGGCCAAGGGCGTTGAGCAGGCCGAGGAGCGCAAGGCGCACCGGATGCCCGAGGCGGATACCGCGCGGGCCGTGGTGGCGTTTCTGCGCGAGCGTGGCGCGTATCCAAGCCGCAGAAAGGGTGCAGTAACACCCTACGTCTGGGCCGTCGCGGAAATCGCCTATCGCTGCCGCATGCGCAGCGTCGAGGTGCGCAACCTGACCGATGCCAACAAGACCGATGCCGGGATCATCGTGGATCGGGTCAAGGGCAGCGACGGTAACGTGACGCGCTGGTGCCCGGAACTGGTCGAGGCGTGGGGATGGCTGGTGTCCCGCCGCGCCCGTATCTGGCTCAAGAAGCCGTCATTGCGGGCCAAGGCGATGCGTCCGCTGGTGGTGTCGGAGGATGGCTGCGCCCTGAGCAAGTCGGCGCTGAACAGCGCGTGGCGCCGGGCAATGACTGTGGCGATGGCCGAGGGCATCATCGACCAGGATTCACGCTTCGGGCTGCATGGTCTGAAGCATCGCGGGATCACCGACACGCCCGGAACGCTGGCGGACAAAAAACGCGCCAGCGGGCACAAGACGGATGCCATGACCGCACACTACAACCATGAAGATTTGCCGCACGTTGACGCGGCGGGGAGGAAGTTGTGAGCCAGAAGGCGCGCAAGACACGAACGCGCAAATTGCGCCGAACGGCCAAGCAATGCCGCAAATTCGGGCCGTCCGCGAAGTCGAAACACAAGCTTGTCGGCGGCCGAACGGGTAGCAAAAGACCGCATTGATTTACACGATGATTTACACGCAACCGGTCGAAAGTGGCGCCCGAAGTTGGATTCGAACCAACGACCCCCTGATTAACAGTCAACGCAACGATGTAGGGAAATCAATGCGTTACTGCGAATCCATTTACACGAAATCGGGACAATTTCGACGCAGGAATGCGGGCTGCCGAGGGGGATTTACACGCGAAATGCCCCAGCCATCGGCCCGCGCCTGATCGCACGTCGCCGAAGCTGATGCCAGCGTCAGGTCAGCCCGTGCGCGCGATGGCCCAGTGCACGTTCGCGCCACCCGGTGCTGGCGTATCGAGCGCCACGGTGAACCCTGTGGTCGACTTGGACGTGATCGCGAAGCGCGTGAACCAGGTCGGCGTGAGCTGGATGGCGTAGTTGCGATCTGGCTCTGCGGGCCACTCAAAGTTGACCGTCGCCGTCGTGGCGCCCAGCGCGATCGGCTGGATGCCGGCGACGTTCGACCCCGGCTTCGTGCCAAGGCCGCCGATCGAGCGCGACGGGAACGCGCCGCCGTTCGTCGAGACGCAGAAGAGCCGGCCGCCGTTCGTGATGGGATCGGGCTGGGCGTTGTCCTGCGCGTAGCCGAAGATGAAGTTGTCGTTGGCGTGTTCATCCTGCTCGTAGCCCAGCACGCTGGCCTGCAGGTGGTGGAACTCGGTGCTGATCGGGAAGCCGCCGTACTCGTTCTTGAGATAGACGCCGCGAACGCCGGTCCCGGCCGTGAAGATGTAGGTCTGGATCAGGACGTTGTTGTCCGAATGGCCCACTATCAGGCCGTAGGATCCAGCCCCGCCGAATTCGATCCGCGTCATCGAGAACACGTTGTGGCAGGTGTTGCAGGCTGCCCCGGAGCCGGTCAGGTGCACGCCAATGGAGCCGGGTTGGTTGGAACAGACATGCACCCGATGGAACTCGTTGAACATGCAGTTGGCGACAAGCGCCGGGTCCGGATCGAGCAGCAACCCGGAGCCGGTGAAGTTGTGCATGTACAGGTCGGACACTTTCATGCCCAGCACGGATCGCATCCGCAGGCCCGTGGTGGCGATGCCGCCGCACTCCAACACCAGCCCCTCAATGGAGCCGCCTGCGCTCGCCTGCGCGATGGTGATCATCGGCGCCGGGGCGCCCGCGTACAGCAGGCGGCTGATGGAGCTGGCCGGCATGCCGCCGTAGGCGAAGTCACCGCTGCCCGCGCCCTCCATGCGGATCGTGCCGGGTATCGTGAGCGCGCCGCAGAGCATGTCGCCCGGCGGCAGGATCAGCTTGCGATAGCTCGCGCATGCCTCATTGATCGCCGCCTGCAGCGCCGCCGTGTTGTCGGTGACGCCGTCCGGGATCACGCCGAAGTCGTACTGCGCGTCGATCCATCGTGGCGGGTTGTCGAGCGGCGTATCTGCGGCGGCCGGCGCGGGAGCGGGCGCTGGAGCAATCCTGATGGGCGGGATCATGCGTATTCTTCGATGAATAGGAAGCCGCTGTTGCCCGCACCGCCCGCCGAAAATGAATTGGAGGCAGCGGTAAAGGTGCCGTTGCCGCCTGCGCCGAACCCTTGTGCCGAACCGCCGAACGACGAATTCGAGAAGCCGGGGGCATTCACAGTATTGGACAGCGCGACATTGCCGCCACCTGCTGGAGTGGTACCGATCGACCAGACCGTTGAACCGCCCGCGCCAACCGTGGGATTGGTGATGGTCGTGGGACCTGCGGAATTGTATGGCGCGGCCGCAGGAGTGACAGCCAACGAACCCTTGCCACCGGGCAGCGTCAGCAAACTGCCGAGGACGGTGTTGCCGCCATTGCCCCCTGCCGCACCATTGGTGACACCGGCGAGGCCGCCGCCGCCGATGGTGACCGTCTGGGTGCCGGAGATGCCGGTAAACCAGAATTCGCCAGCTGCCGCCGATTGGCCGAAGGCAGTCGCCGAGCAGACACCCGCTCCACTGGTCGTGCTCGCCGCCCCGCCGCCGCCGCCACCGGTCCCCCGAATACGCCATTTCGTGGCGCCCACCGCAGGGGTCCACGAGCCCGATGATGTGTATTTGACGGTGTTCACCAATCGCCCGGAGCCTGCGCCTTGGTAAAAGCCTTGCATCTGGCCAGCCGTTGGTCCGCTGAACACCACGTCACCCGTCGACCATGAAAGCGCCGTCGTGCTTTCCTGGGCGCGCATGACCGTCAGCGTGGCTCCGGTAATGGCCGTAGCGTACAAAATTTCAAATACGGCATGTGTCGCCTGGTCATTCAGGGTGATCACCAGCACCGATCCCGCAGGAATGGACGATGGAAGCCCTGCCGTGCTTGAAAGCGTGATCGTCGTATCGCCCGAAGAGACGGGCGATGCAAGTTGCGTGCTGATGTTGTTGGCAAAGACAAAAGTAGTCATATGGCGACCTTATGAAATGGCGATCTGTCCAGCGTTGTTCCAGAGCTGGCCGGTATTGGACGGATTGGAGAGCGGAAGATTTCCACCGCCAAGCGCCAGCAAATAGGCCGGTGACGTCGTGGCATAAAACAAAGGGGCGGCTGACGCATCGGGCGTGATGCCAGAAACAACCTGGATGCTTCCGCTGTTGTACCAGACGGCCCCAGCGGACAACCCGGAAGAGGACGTCGGATATCCGTTGGCCACATCCATGTGAAGCACGCCGGAAGCATTGGTAAATGCGTCGGTGGCGATGTTCAGCGTGTAAAGGAACGGGAATGCCAGAGACTCATTCCCATAGCACAGCTGGAAATTGGTAACGTCCGTGCTTGGCGCGAGCAAGACATAGAACGTTGTTCCAAGTACATCAATGCTCGGCTGCGCATCAAGGATGGCAGATGGCGCAAAAGGCGTCGGGCTCAAGAATCGCGCAATGCGGTTCTTGAGCCATTGAAGATTGAAAACCTGACCATCGCCACGGTAGAGGTGCCACGTCAGAACTCGCCGATACAGCGAATCGCTTGCGATGTAGGACGTACCGCTGGAAGAGTAAATCAGCGCATTGTAGGCGATGGTGTTGTACGGGACCGTGTTGTAACCGGCCGTCAGTGACGAGGTTTGCGTGGAAAGCACAGGACGAGGAATGCCGTACAGTCCAATGCCGACCCAATCAAGCAGCGCTCCGCTTATCGTGGCGTTGTTGTAGACCCCCAATGGCGTCCCATTGAACCAGTCAAGGTATCCTTGCGCGTAGCTGTTGTATGCCGCCACGAAAGCCTGCAGGTCAGCATCGTCCGCATATTCCGCGTACAGATACGAGGGCGAGACGTCCAGCAGCGGCGGCGAAGAAAACGACTCGTTCATGCTTGCGACACCGTGACGGCCGTCGCCGACGCGCTGAAATAGCTTTCCGGGTCACTGGTGATGATGCTGGTCCCTGCCGAGGGCGAGGTGACGACACCGTTGATGGTCACGGTGAATGTAAGCGTCGTGATATTGATTGCGTCGATGATGTCGCTGGTGGCCTCTTGAAAGACGGCCGTCGCTTCCAGCAGATTGATCGGCTGACCGACCACGATGCTATTGATGTAGGACTGCAGCGCCGGGGCGGCCGATTGGTTGACCGATGCGCCAGCCGTGAAATTGGGAAGCGTGGTATTCCACAGGACCGACATCAGCACAACCTGCGCCGGAGGGTTGACGTAGGTCAGGTTGTAGATGTTGGGATTCTGGAAAATCGACACGCCTACGTTTCTAGGATTCGGCGTAAGCTTCGCGCCGCCCGTATAGGTGCCGAATCCACTTCCGTTTGTGGTTGTCGTGAACGTCTTGGCCGTCACCGAGGCGATGGTGTAGGTCACGTTGAATCCGCTGGGTGTCGCTCCCTTGACAACAACCGTCTGACCTACTGCATAGCCGTGATTGAGATTCGTTGTCACCACGACGGGATTGGCGTTCGTCATGCCGGTAATCGCCAGTTGCGATCCGGTCAGGAGCGCGATGTCACCCGCGCCCTGCAACATGGCAATCCCTACCTGATAGGGATCGCCGCCGCCGCAAATGACCTGCCAGCCTCCAGAAACCTGGTTGATGGAGACGCGATTCGACTGGACGCCAATGATGGCCTGCAGCAAAGTCAACAGGTAGGCAGGCGTTCCCACGGACGCCACGCGGCCGGCTTGCAATATCCGCGATCGGTAGCTTTCGACGCTTTCGGCAGATTCCGTCGGGGTTCCCGCTTGGGGGTTGTTCACCGCCATGGTGTAGGCCGCGTCGACCGAGGTAACGATTTGCGTCACCGTGTTAGCCGGAATGGCGAAACTGTCGCTTACCGTGCAGACGGCAAAGAGTGGCGAACTGACTCCGGACGTTGGAATGACTCCGCCGTCTTGCAGCGCATATTGATGCGTACCGTCGCTTACCAGGAATCCCGGCGACAGCACATATCCGGCCGATCCCGTGAACACCACCAGGACGGAAGCGTTCGACGGCGCGCCCAAGGAAAGCCCGAATTGAACGCCCAGTTGATTGAGTACGGCGACATTGGCGCCGTAGGGGGATACCGAATTGATCGCATCCACGCGCGCTTGGTCGATCATCGCCAGGGACGATGTATCCGTGGAAAGAACATCCTCCACCAGTGACCCAGGAAGATTGGCGGTATAGCCTGGATTGGTGGACGCAACGGCATTCAGGATGTCTTGTCGAAGAGTCGCCGCTGGTGTTGCCACGGGGCCATTGGCGTCTATGACGACAGGGATGGGCGTTCCAGGAATCAGGGTCATGTGGCAATCGCCGTGGTGAGCAAGGCGCCGCTATGCGTAATGGCGGTGACTTGATAGGTAGGAGGGTTGGATGAGGCGAGCCGATTGACGATCAGAGACGCAAAAAAAGGCGCATAAAGCGCCTGCATCTGCAACATGTAGTAATCGGGAAGCACCTGGGTCACGACGGTCTGATATTGCGGGATGCCGACGTTTGCATAGAACGGCGATTCGCCCAGATTCAGCTTGATGGCCTGCACCAATGACGTGAGATAAACCGCGTCGTTCAGGCCATTGGCGTCTGTCGTTACTTCGATCCATGTCGGATTTCCGTTTTCGTCGTAGATTCGGCCATACGTCCTCATACCGGTGGCCCCGACGTGCCACCGCCGGGAAGGACGCCACTATGCTTATGGGTCTCCCACAGTTTTCCGTCCAGCGTGATGCCCGATCCATTGATGACCAAGCTGATTCCGCCTGCGGTCAGCGTGATGCTTGAACTGTTCATGACGATGGTGGTTGATCCGAAAGTAAGCGTGGTTCCGCTCTGATTGATGACGGCGCTGCTTGTGGTGCCTTGCGTCGTCTGCGCGATGACTCCTTCCGGACCCTGAACAATGGCGGCGTTGCCATTGGACGGTGGAGACGATTTGCTGCTGACAGGCACAAAGACCAGAGCGGCAAGATTGCCGGGCTGCGTCAGGTTGGCCGTTCCGCCCTGTCCCGTGATCCCGTCAAGATAAACATCGGCCGGCATGGTGACGCCCAAGTCCCCGACTTGCGTCGGCATCCGTATCCAGTTGCTTTCTGCCTTGGGGATGGTGATCTGTGGCAAGGTGTAAGGTGCCGAGTCCATCTCGAAAGACACGGTAACCAGCGCGCCAGAGATGGCGGTAACCCGGCACGGAAGCGCTCGACCCAGGCGCTGAACCATCTGTTGCGCACGTCGCGTCGCGCCTTCATTCAGGGTCTGCTGAACCCATAACTTGTCGTAGTTATGCGCCACTGGCGGAATCCGGGATGACGTTGAACACGGTGCACCAGTCCCCGGCATCGCTGGACCGGAAATGCCCGAGATGGCGAAGGGCGATCACTTGAAATTGACCTTGAAACGTGGACTGATATTTCATGCTCGACGGTAGCGATCCAGACTGCGTAGTAACGAATCCCGGCACGTTTTGCATGCCTTGCGGCATCCTGAGTAGAGAACCTATTTGCAGATCCGATCGCATGACCGTCTTGATCTGCATGACGTTCTTGTCTACCCACGTCGGCTGGCCGATCAGATCGGTGAATACCAGTTGCACGGGAGATGGCTTGTAGGTCGTGGTGTCGTAAACCAGCAGCTGCCCGGTCTGCAGCGCGATATGGACGGTCTGCTTGAAAAGACCCTGCGTGGTGTCGGCGACGTACTGCGCCATCTCGTCCAGCGTGCCGGCGAAGTGGGGACGCCCCGTCGATGG
>Ga0134125_10007625_pt1 | contig 12211 bp, 20 predicted proteins | sample KB31751_FD_96464 | JGI IMG/M metagenome (GOLD analysis project Ga0134125, IMG submission 96464) | Terrestrial soil microbial communities with excess Nitrogen fertilizer from Kellogg Biological Station, Michigan, USA - KB3-175-1 | ecosystem: Environmental > Terrestrial > Soil > Unclassified ... | reverse complement strand
CCATCGAGAATTAGGATTGCGGCGCGGCCTTCGGTTGTCCTGGAGGAACACCAGCTCGCTGCGGAAGGAAGACGACGCATCCGATTATGAAAATCGCTAGCACTGTCGAGGCCAATGGGCGGCTCAGGTCGAGCCCACCGTGGCTAACCGGTTTATCAAGGAAATCACCAACCGTTGCCCCAAGCGGACGAGTGAGAATGAACGCCGCCCAGAACAGGCCGACGCGCGAGACATTCGTCCAGTAATAAGCGGTCGCCAGCACCGCGAGGCCCGCGCCGAAAACAAGCGCGCCGCCTTCATATCCAAAGCCGCCAGTGTCAGCGAGCCAATCGCCAATCGCCGTGCCGAGTGTTTGGGAGAACGTGATTGCCGCCCAATAGAAAGCCTCGACTCTGGGACTAGCAACGGTGTTGACGGATATCGTGCACTCGGACCAATACCAAAGGCCAAGGACTGTCATAAGGCAGACGAACAAAAGCGCCGAGCCGCCAGTGTAACCGATACCCAGTGAGCGGTCCGCAAAGTCCGCCATTGTTGTACCGAACATCGTCGAGGCAGCAATGGTCGCCCAATAAAGAAACGGGCGGAACTTTTTGGCGACCATTTGCCAGACGACGAACCCGGTCAAGAGCGTAAGAAATATCACAGTGCCGATCAGATACCCGCCGTTGTTTGCGTTCTGATCAGCGTGCAACCACGTCATCGTTAGTGAATCGCCACCCGTTTCCCCCAGCGTCGTCGCCGCTATTTTGATGATCCAGAAGATTAGAGTGACTTCCGGAACTTTGCTCAATGCGGATCTCGTCGTCACATTCATTTCCGGCTTCTCTCGATTGCTGCTGGCAGCCCGAAGATCAGCGTCGACTTCAATGTGTTGATATCCGCGAGCTGTGGCATCACCGTGGCGCAAACATGGAAAGTCTGTAAGTCATGTGCCGACCAGCGCTCTAGCTCAGAGTCACAAGCGGTCATTTAGTCGTCGTTCGCGACGTGGGGGATGGTGCCGCCGGTGCGAAAGAGAGAGTAGCGTGCGCCGGCTGTGGCGCACGAAGATCGAAACGGCTGATAGCGCTACGACTGCAAAGACATACAGACTGATGTTCGCGCGCCATGAAGCGCGTGGCATGCTTTACTTTACAGCGCGTGCATGTAAAAATCGGAGCGTGGCGGACTCGGCCCGGGAGCGACACGTCATGAAATCGCAATTTGCGCTTTTAATGGCCACCGCGACATTGGCCCTCATTACCCAAGCGCACGCCGACACGGTCCCCGCCTTAACTTGGAACGATTCCACTTTATGTGCAGGACTGGGGGGAGCGAATCCGGTTTGTGCAGTTTCAAAACCTTTCCCTCAGAATACGAGCGTTTCATACACAAATCCCTTTTCGCCTGGCGGCAGTGCCAGCGCTAGCGCTAGCGCTAGCCTTGGCGGTGAAAGCGCCGACGGAGGAAGCAACCCACCAAGTGTAACGGCTACCGCGTCAGCCACAGGCAATACATTTGCAACCGCAGGCGTCGAACTCTCGTATTACATTCGTTACGTTCCGCTCGTTGAGGCGGACATTGACGATCCAATTTCAGTAGGGGTTGAAAGCAGTGGCTTTGCAACTGCAAATTCTCAGGCCTTCATCTCCATATATGGCTACAGCAGTTTCACCCAAAGCTATGCTGATCTGGTATATTTCGCCCAGCTTGAAAGGGGCACCCTGTCTGTAGGAAATGGCCGGTCTTTCGAAGTACCGCCGACGCCCGGCCAAGACGGTTTTGAGCTTAATTCCGATGTCGTCCTGCACGCCGAAAACATTTATATTATTAGTGTTGATGCTGCTGCTAACGCTGACTCAAGCCATCCGTCCGAAACCGCAGCCATGGACCCGTACTTTACGGTTCCCGCAGGCTATACCTTGGAAATTAGTTCAGGTGTCATCAACGCTCCACTGCAATCAACGACTCCCCTCCCGGCAGCGCTTCCCCTCTTTGTAACCGGCCTCGGTGGATTAGGACTGATGGGCTGGCGCAGGAAGCGAAAGGCACTAACGGCTCGCCTGAACACCTAATCAGAAAAAATTCGCCCACGTGCCTCAACCGGCGTAAGCACGGCTACATCTAGTCGCGATAGCGCCTATCGGCTTTGCGTTGTGGCTTCGCCCACTAAGATTTGTGTCCGCTTTCAGGACGCGTCTTTGGGCCACCCCATTGGTGGCCGCGCGCCTCGTCCAAAGCGCGCTCGATCAGATAGCCGACGACGCCCGTCATTCAATTCTGTGGCGATGCCGTTCGCGGCCTCAAGATGCTCGATCATCGCTTGCCGCTTTTGGGCCGCGTCCAACATTGCCGCCTCCATTTCGTCTCATCACGCGCCAAGTCGCATCGACGATCAAGGCAAAGGCTGCAACGCCGGCATCGGCCGCCGCCCAGCCATGATAGCCGGCCGCGAATTCGATCACGCCGGCGGTGGACCAGACGACCGCGGCCGTGATCGTGACGGCGCGAATATCTCCGTCGAGCCTCATAAGCTGAGCTTACCCGCGCTCAGGTCCCTCCAACAATCCGGCATGTCCGAAAGTAGAGAGACCGCCGCGTGGCGGTCTCTCCGAGAGCCGATTAGGTGTTTCGACCCGGCAGCTGCTTAAGCCTTCCGCTTCCTGCGCTTCGCAAGCAGGCACAACGCGCCGAGGCCAGAGACAAAAAGTGGGAAAGCTGCGGGAAGCGGCGTGGGAGGGGCGTACTCATAATCACCGACCCAAGCCAACTGAATAGAACTGGCACCGGCAGGAATTATATATTCAAGTTTGGTCGTAATCGGAAGGAAACCAGCCGACTCCAGAGTGCACGATGAGTCAAACAGTTCGCAAAAAGCCTTTTCAAAATTAATGTTAGGATTTGGGGCGTTGGGCAACGCAGGTTCATCAAATACGAACTGCGGCGGGACTACTGGCGGCGCAAAACTGACGCCGACATCGCTCTGTATAACTAGAAGTTCTTGATAAGGACCGGCATCGGGAGTGGCGTCAGCTTCAAAGGGAAAAATTGTCACGGCGCCAAAATCGACCGTCTCGCCTGGAGTTACCGAAAAAATAGGTGAATATGTGATCGTCGAACCGCAATAGCATTGGCCGATCCAACCAGCCGATCCGCCAGTGCCGGGAATGCCACCTCCATTATTCAGATTGATCGACACCGCTTGCGCAGGCGCAAGTCCGACAATGAGAATGATGCCTGCTAACATCCCGACTAAGCGCATTTGATACCCCTCCCCAGAAAGGGGTAAATTGTCGCCTCCTAACTCCTGGGTTGTCGAGTCAATTCTATGGTTTGCAAAACAAAGTGTAGTCGCCATTGCCCATAGAAACGAATAGTGAGCAATTATCGGATGGGCAAAAGCATGGTGAAAGCCACCGGAGACACTTTCGACTTCTGTTGGCGCGTTCGAAGCGCCCCGCGAGCGCCGTGGTCGCCTTGAGAGCTTCTCGACGAGACAGCATCATCCGGCACGATTGACCCATGCGAGAGAATTATCGTTATCGTGGCGAAGGTCGCGATTGAAAATGAACCCGCCGATAATGCTTCCGCCACCGCCTGAAGGCGGCGTAATCGTCACGCCGCTATTGCCTTGAAAATCAAAACTGTTGGTCGCCGTGACCGTTCCGGTATTGAACGTCATATCCTTGATGCCGGCGTACGTCATTGTGCCGCCGCCTGTTGCATGAACAGTCGCGGTCGTGTCGGTCGTTGAGCCTTGCATCGAAATTTGTCCGCTCGTCGTGCCCAGCCACGCGAACGCATTGGTAATTGTTGTGGTCGTTGACGAGGGAAAGCGGATGTTGACCGGGGCGACTAATCCGAGCGACGCGAACGTGTTAGCGCCAGAGAGGATATAGAATCCGGTCGAGGGACCGAAGTTAACGGTGCCGTACGTCTTTCCGCCGCCAGCAAATGTCTTGGCCGCCGAAGACACAACATTCAGCGTCGATCCCGTGGCAGTGACGGTTAGGTTGGTTCCGGTCGCCGCATCCCAAACAGTCGAGTTCGTGCCGTTAATCGTCCATGCACCGGACATCGTGAGAGCCTTGGTGCTGGCACTGGTTGTAGCGAAGTTGGCAATGCCAACTGTCTGACCGTTATCGTTGAATGTTCCCTGCGTCAGCGTTAAGACAGAACTGGTGTTGCTGTTGCCATTGAACGCATCCTGCAATTGTATCGTGCCGGTCCCGTTTTCCGTCAGGCTGCCAATCGTTCGACCTGCTGACGTAAATGCAAGCGTGCCTGCGCCGGTAAATGCTATGACAGAAGTAATGGGTGCAGCAGGAGTGAAAGTCATTCCCGAGGACAATTTGAACACCGTCCCGGTAACGGTCAAAGTCGTTCCAGTATTCAGTATAAGTGTTCCCGTGTAAGGTGACCCGCTGCCACCAGAGCCTCCGCTGGCATCCAGATTGGCGATGGAAAAAGCAGCGTTGACAGTCATGTTACCCGTTAACGAATCCAGCACGATGCTGTCACCGGTTGCCGGCGTGCAAGTGCAGCTCGTCCGCGGGCTTTGCGTCGCCGACCACGACGTATTGACGTTCCAGTTGCCGCTTATGCCGTAGCAGGCGCTGGCACCGTCGCCGCATGTCGCCCATGCGGCGCTCGGCAAAGAGACAAGCAGCAGCAACGACAGCGTGAGACAAATTCGCCGGATCATTGCTGGACCCATTTGACGTAGCCCGTAAGCTGGGCCGCAGCAGAGGTCATCGATCCGCGGCTTACTGCTCTGTCCACTCGATCGCATGATAACTTTCCTTCTATGGGACTAGCGCGCCTCACGGCGGGCGGTGGTAAGTTCGGATCATGACGCGGCGGCTCTGGACCAGCGCGCCCGCGCCGCTCGTCTTGCGATTTGCGATCGGCGCCGTGGCGAAAGTTTCGCAGCGCGCGCCCGACCACCGAGTGGTGAAATCACTTTGGCTCGTTCGCTTAGAATTATCGGTGTGAAACGAGCAATTGCTTTTGTGCTTGCTTTTGCATGCACCGGCAAAACGGGGCGCTCGCGACCTTCCCACCGAGCGTGCATCACGGCTTCGGTTTCCTCGTCAACAACGACTAAAAATTTCAGCGCGAGCGAACAGTTGAGCGCGTGAATTGACACGGGGCCCAATGTTTTCACTTGACCATCACCGAACAGTTTTCCGAGGTGGCCCTTCGACAATCCGCTGTGGTCGTCGAACCAAGCGTCGGTCAATCCAAGTTCCGCTTTGCGCTGACGATAGAGGTCAATCAGCTCGTTGCAGTCGCGAGCCTCGCCGATGATGCGGAAATTTGAACAGACTTCGGGCATGTCGGCGCTCAGCAGTCCGCCTCGTCGGATTCGATATAGGGGTGGATATGCCCGGGCGCTGGCATTCGCGGCGGGCTGCCCCACTTGCGCAAGTCGGCCAAGTATCGCGCTCGCTCTTCGGCTTCTTCGCGCTCGCGGGCACGGCGCAAGCGGCCGGAGCCTGGCCGCGGGAATCCGTGGCGACTTGAGCGCATCATTTGAGACCGAATTTAAAGGTCATCGGTTGCGGACGATGGGGGACGGGCTTGCGGCCCTCGCGCTTGGCTGCATCGACCTCCGATCTGAGATAGGTCGGCGCAGGTGGCGCTTGCAGATAGGACCATCGCTGTTGGGGCGTCATCTGAAGCCATTCGTTTGGCGTGACAGACGGCCTGCCCGCCGCCTTTGCGCGCAGTCGTGTCAGCGCCTGCTGTGGGCTTTCCTCAGCCATGGTCATGCCGCTCCGTTTTGTGGTTTTTCCGGCGTATAGGTCCAAGAGCCCACAATGCGGTGGCCGGATAGTTGAACCGGGCCGGTAAAACTTCTGCCATCGTGCGTATGGGCAGTACCAAAGGATTGCAAAACGCTCTGTAGCGCTTCCAGGATTACGACGCGTTCCTGGGTGCGGTTTTCACCAAAGTGCTTTCCGGGTTGGTCGATTGTCAAAGTAAAGAGTGGCATTTGTAATTCTCCGCGGCGCCCGACCGATCAATGACGATCAAGAGCTAGCTTCAGCCGTAAAAGTCCATGAGCCTAGTACAACGGCGCCGTCGCCGGTGATCGTGCCGCTTGCAGCGCGGCCACCAGCCGCGCGAATTTGCTGCGCGGCAATCGCGAGCGCGCGAGCGACCATTTGCACTTCACTTGCCCGCGAACCATACGACGCCGGATTTGTAATCGTGACTGTTGCGCTTGCCGGCATTTTTTCTCTCCGTTTAAGTTTGGAATTGCTCTGTTACGCCGCACTAACGCGCGGCCGGGCGCCCCGCGTCGGCCGAACAGTCGGCGGCTTGCGTGGGACGTGCACCAGCTCGCGCGTCGATTGTTCATCTTCAGCGGCACTCAGTGGCGGCAAAAACGTCGCGGTGCGAAGGCAGCACCATGGCGATTTTAGAAGCCGCCGACTTTCGGAGTTTCGTGAATAGTACTCCGTCACCGCAGCAGCCGGCGGATTCACAGACCTCATCGCCTCCAATGGCCAACCAATATAGGCAACGACCTCACCCTTCTTGTGCCACTGGCCACCAAGCCGGACATTTCCAACCAACTCGTAGCGCGGCATGCCCGGTGTGGGCTGCGGCTCGACGCCGGGCGGATTGTTCGCCGTCACCATCGGATGCGCCGGGAGAAAAAAGCCAAACTCGCCGCGCGGCTTGGCTGGAAATCCGGGAGAGTGATGAAATTCTGTATAGTAATCGAGCAGTCGCTGTCCTGCAGGGTTTGCGGCTTCGACTTCGCCATACCGGGGATCAGGCCACGCCATCGGCTCAAATTCGTTCCCGCGGTAATAACTTCTACCGTCGCTGCTGCATTTGGCCGAGACGCATCGTAAAAGTGGCAGTTCCATTTTTCTTTCCCTCAGTTGTGCGAGTGACACCCGCTATGATGTTCGATCATGCGGCTTGCGATTGATGTGTGTGTCCCGTCGCCTGCGCCAGTAGATGGCGAACCTGCCCGGCGAGACTGCGGTGTTCGCGCTCGGCCTGTTCGCGAATTTGGTCGGCCACAGGTGGTTCAAGCCGAACAGTAATTGTCTCAATCTTTTTCATGGCGCACTCCATTTGCACGCACCGTGAATCTGTTCGAGCCAGTCTGCAACGCACCGCTGCTCGGAGCAGCGCCTCTCAACGGTGATATTTTGAACGGCGGCAAATACGGGTCTCGATTGTCGTCACAGGCGCGCACATTCTCGTTCAGGAGCCGCGTAGTGGCTGCAACGCACGGAATTCGACCAACGATGACGCCCGGCGTGCGTTGCAGCGCCCACGGCCTCGCCAGCGCGCTTATGAGCCTCGCGTAATTTGGCAGAAAAATATTTGGACTGAGACCCGATAGTTTTGAGGTCGGGAGTGAGAGCGAGATCGGGGAAACGCGGCGACGACCGATTTTTCCCTGCCGGGTCGTGATTGAGCCGTCGCGCGATCGAAGGGGCCACCGGGTCCTGAATTCAGTACAGACGTGTCTTGAGAAACGCGCATCGTTGTTTCCCATGTGCTTCCCACCCCCAATGTAACCACGCCCAACGCTCACAATTCTGCTATTGCTACAATGCCTTGTGCATCTCATAGCTTCAGGTCGTCTGTCTGAGGGCATATTTCGCGGACGGCTTCCCCGACGGCTCATGCTCGATGACGCGTGGCGAGCCGGCGACGATGCGCATGGGCTTTTCGTCGGTCGATTCCGACAGGTCGATGACGTAGCCTGCCTGGATATGCACGTTGACTGAGATTCCGCTTTCGCCGCCTGGGTTCTCTAGTTGCTTGACGGCTTGAACCCGCGCCATTTGGTTATCGCCGTCGCGTACATCGACAAGGGCGTGGACGTTCCGGGCACGCTCGCTGTCGCGCAATACCTGCAATTCGCTCATGTATGCGGCCTTCACGTGCGGTTTGCGCAGCGCTTGCCGCAATCCATGATCGCTCAGGCCGGCCGCGGCTGCGGCTTCGGGCCGCTTCAAGCCCTCGAACACCATTTTTTCGATTGCGACGCGCAATTTGCCAGTGACGCGGCCGACCGCAGATCGGCCTTTGATGGCGAGAGCCTGGCGCGTCGGTGTAGCGGGTGTGTTTTCAGTCATCGTCAACCTCGGTTGGAGAAAATTCGGAGCTCGTGCGAGCGGTAAATACCCTTCTGCTCGCTCTACTCCATTTGGGGCGTCGAGCATGCAAGTTCGTTATGGTGGGTCAAAATGACATATGGCTGGTAACGGTCTCGGCGCAGAGCCAGACGTGAGGGCAACGTATGAACCAACCCGGCAACGCCAAATTGTCCCTAAGTTTACGGCGTGTGAGTGTGGGAACCCATTGCAACGTGTCTGGTCCGTGCCGGGCATGAGCAAGGCTGCGTCAACCCCCAACCGAAGGAATACCTGCCGCGTCGCAAATCTTTTCGACGAATGTTGTGATGTTGCACGGGCTGATCACCACGTACGGGTCCTCGTCACCCAGCGCCGAGTCTTGCCGGATCACCAACTGACCAAACTTGTTGAAGTAAATCGCTGTGGCCGGCTGGTGTTGAAGCGCTATGCTGTCATCATCGGACCAATCGAAGTCATCGGGGTCGGCGTCAAGGCCGACGCGCTCAGGTGCCACATGTGTGGCACCTAGTTCGCGACGAGCTCGATTAACGGTTTCATCACTCACCCCAATTTCATCCGCAATCGCCCTATTCGACATCTGCGGATTGACTGCGACGGCTTCTGGCTGTTTTTGCCGGCCGTCCCCGGCCGCAATATGCCCGATGTTCGCTTTTTCGCTGCACGTTGGCCCACGTTGGTCACGTTGGGTTTCGTGAATTGCGTGGTAGGCCATCCGGCATTCGGTTGAGCAAAACCGTTGGGGTTTGCCGCCTGAGCCGCTGCGCGGTGCAAAGGGTGCCGAGCATTGCTCGCAAATGCGCGAAGTTGTTTCAGTTGTAGGGGCCGTTGAAGGCCGTTCGGTAACGTCAAGCATGTTTGCCTCTCTCCTGTGTTGCCTCTTAAGCCTCTCTGCCCTTCGGTTCGCGGTCCCGTGACCCGGAAAGACCAAACCCAGCCTCGCGGGTTAAGCGAGACCTTGCGGCCTTCCGGGGTGGCCCTGCCCTTTCGGACGGCGGCCCGCTTACCGGAGGCGCCCGCCTTCGATTGTGCGAGCAGCCGGCGAGACTTTTTCACGCAACCGCGTGACGATCAGGGGCATCCCGCCTTTCGACCAGACCCCTTGGCGCTGTGATCGCATCCCAATCGTCGCGCCGCTTCTCGCGCGCCACCGATTCGGTTTCCGCATAAGCGGCGCGTGGCCCGAATCCCGTTCAGGCAGACGCGTGACCAATATTTTTGCGAGGCGTTGCGGCGTGCGGACGGCTTGGCTATACGCTTGCCGTCATCGCGAGCTGCATCCTCGCTCGCTGCGTCCGTTGCAGAGGTCACGTTCTGCACCGAAAGCAAATCAGCCGGCCCGGTTTTGCCTCCCGGGTCGGCTGTTTCGTTTATGCGGCCTGCTCGGCCATATGTTTGTTTTGCCAGGCGATCAGGTCGCCAACGCGCCATCCAAATTTGCGCGCCGATAATTTGATCGCCGGGGGCGTTTTGCCGCGGCGATGCATCTCACGCCAATGCTCGACGTGGTAGCCGCTGAATTCAGCCGCAGCCGCAGTCGGCAACACGCGCAGCATTTCGAGGCTTGCCGGGAGCTTAGAATTCTCGGCCATCGCGTCCCTCCGCATCACAGGTCAAAACTTGTGATGCGAAGCTGCGCCTAATGCCGGACACGAAAACAGTCTGCTCTAGGTTTTTGTGTCCGATATTTTTGCGGCGTCGGCAAAACTGAAAAGCGGGCGCCCGAGCAGAACGGCGGTGCTAGCCGCTTTCAAATACCGCTGTTTTGTGTGCCGCCTATGCAGGGTTTCTGCGCGGTCGACCCGCCCTTTTCGTTCAGCGGCCACGAGCGACCGAACCTCCTTGGCACTGACGCGGCCTTGGCTTTTCAGGGTTTGGAACGCTGGAGTGCGTATGAAGCGCTCCAACGCGGGCTTCGTGGTGAGCCTAGGGTGCTGTTTGCGGAACTCCGCGAACCGCCGCGCCAATAGTCGTCGGTCGAGCCCCTCCTGCGGTCGGCCGCCTCCATCGGCGCCTACAGCCAGATACTGTGGCAAAATCTTTTGCGCGAAAGCCTCAACGGCGTCTCGGAATCCAGCCGGCGCATCGTCGCTGATCTTTAGAAGATCGCGCATATGACGGAGCTTAGCAGTCATGGGCTAGGCCGAAATCGGCAGCGCGACGACGTTTGACGCCTCGCCGGCGAGTAAGCTTTCGACGTGCAACGCCCACCGCTCAAGGGCCTGCTTCTTTTCCGCGCGATAGCTAGCTCGATTGTATACCCCTGCAATGCCACCTTTGTGTCCGCTGGCATGATTTAGCACCGCCTCAATCACGTGCGGCGCGATCCCGATGTCCGCCATGCCGGTGGCAACCGAACGTCTGATGTCGTGCAATACCCAAGGCGCCATCTTGGGTTGATTGGCCCTGATACGCGCGGCCGCGATCCGCGCGTCTAATGCTTCTTTCGCGCCGCTCCAGCCGGAAAACGGCCCTTCGCCGTCACCAAAATACAGGGCCCGGCCTTCGCGCCGCGGCGTGCTTTCGAGAATCGCGCGCGCGCCGTCCGCGATTGGCACCTCATGCGGGCGACGATTTTTCGTTCGATCTGGTGGCAGCGTCCACATACGCCCAGGCAGGTCGAGCTCGGCATCGTTGATACCAGCCACCTCTTGCCGACGTTGGCCGGTTTGAATGAGGAGGCGCACGATCCGGCCATAGTCGTCATCTCGGCATCCGTTCCAGACCTCCAAAAGTTCCTTATCTGTCAGCACCCGGTCGCGCGCCGATTCTTCGTTCTTGTTCGTGCCTGTAACCGGATTGAGGTCGACCAGACCCTCGCGCATCGCCCATGCGAACAAAGCTGAGAGCGACGACCGGGCGCGATTGGCAGCAACCGGTCCACTCGCCTTTTCGATCTTCGTGCGCTCCAGCGAGATTTCAGCGCGCCTGATTTCATGCACGGGCCGATCAAGCAGCCCGCGCCAATACGGAGGGCCGCCCGCGCTCGGCATGAGGTGCCGTTTGATTTCCGCGTACGTTCGTTCCCGAACGTTGGGTTGGCGAGCTTCTAAATACTTTTCGACAATCCCCCGCAGTGTGCGCTCAGCTAGTGCGCGCTCGTGCAGACGATCGCTTTGCGGGTCGCCGCCAAGCTGAATTTCTGCCAGCCGATCTTTTGCCGCCCTGCGTGCTTTGTCGGCATCAAGGGTCGTCATATTGCCGAGCGTTAGTCGACGCTGCTTGCGACCGACCCGATATTGCACGATCCACGTGCGCTTGCCGCCGGCACGTAGGCGCAGACCAAAACCGGACAGGTCGTCATCGAAAAAGATCGCGTCGGCGTGGCCGCTCGGCAGTGCAAGTTTTGAGACGTTCGTTCTGTTGAGGCGCATCACCCAATCCTTTGGGAAGCACATGGGAAGCAGCCGAGCCTTGTTTCGGCATGTCAGGTCGTGTCCTATGACTGAGAGTACACGGTGATTTGCACCGCACTTGCAAGCTTATCGTGCTTCCCATTGCCTTATCTTGTGGATCAATCGGGGACTGGGGGACTGGGGGTCGTGAGTTCAAATCTCGCCGCCCCGACCAGGAACGAATTTCCACCAAGTTTTTTTTCGGAACCGGGGTCCGTGCGGTCGATTGACCGTGCATGGCACGACGGCGTCCGAATGCGTTTACTTTGGCGACTGAGCTCGGCTTTGCCGGCCTGCACGCCGGCATCACGCTCTATTATCGCTTGCCGATGCTGCTCGCGGCCTCGCTCACGGCGCAGGGCAAGAAACGGCACGCGCGCGAGCTCAATCGCATGGTCGGTGAAAAGGCAGTCGCCATCGCCGACGGCGCCCTCGACACGCAAAAGGAAATGCTGCGGCTTGCCCGTGCCGGGCTCGGGCGGCGGCCGCGGCTTGCCGCATTGGCGCAGGCGCCGGTCGCGATTGCCGACAAGGCAATGCGCCCGGCCATGCGCAAAGTGAAAGCGAATTCGCGGCGCCTGAGCAAACGGCGCTGATTTTAAGCCCTATTACGCGCCACCTTCGGGCAACAATCCGTAGCGAGGGAACTTTTCGCCCCACCGGGCGCTTGTTCCGTCTCACAGGAGGAACACGGAAAAGCCT
>Ga0134125_10007624_pt1 | contig 12211 bp, 9 predicted proteins | sample KB31751_FD_96464 | JGI IMG/M metagenome (GOLD analysis project Ga0134125, IMG submission 96464) | Terrestrial soil microbial communities with excess Nitrogen fertilizer from Kellogg Biological Station, Michigan, USA - KB3-175-1 | ecosystem: Environmental > Terrestrial > Soil > Unclassified ... | reverse complement strand
AGTGTCAAACGTCGCTCACCGCACCGGCGCTTTGCGACATTCCCCACCACACACACCTTCCGGCCCCGACCCAGACACCAACACCGTCCGCATCCCACCACCCACAGTCTCCACCCGCTCATACAACCTGAACCCCGGCACCGGCACACCCACATTCACACCCGTACCCGACCCACACGGTTCCGCAGTGAAGAACGTCGCACGCCCATCAGCCGACAGAGGCCCGTAACCACTATGGACGTGTCTAGCTCCGCCGATCGTGGTGCCGCAGGCGCTGATCAGGCTCGTACCGCTCGGGTCGCTTACACCTACCAGTGCCGGCCGCCCGCCGCCCGGACCGGGATAAGCCAACGCCTGACCTTTGCTTCCTGGTGCTTCGGCTTCGAGCCCCGGCCACAACCCAGTGCCTTCATAGACCACGCGCGAGAGGTCTCCGGTCGCGACACGCAGGTTCGGTGTGATCTGGCCGATCTGTGCTCCTGGTGTTTCGGCGATTGGGCCGATCGCTCGCAGCGCCCCGGACGGTTCTCTTGCCCACAGGTTTTCAAGCGCGGGCGGCTGTGCCGAGCGCGCCAGCAGCACCATCCCGGTTTCCGCGCTGTACGCAAACATCGTGTTGTTCGCCTCCGCAGCAGACGGGAACAAAGACTTCGTTTCCCAGCCGCTCGGGCCCCGTTCAAACGAATATGGGGTGCCGTTCGTCTCCCGAACCCCAGTACACGCTTCAGATTCTTCAAAGCACTGCAGACTCAGCGCGAAGACACGTGACCCGTCCGCCGCGATAGACGGATCCTCCATGAACGCCCCGTTGTCGACGAGGCCGCCGTTCTTGGCCGGTGGGGTTACCAGCTCATACCCGCGACAATCCGCGAGCGACGCATCCACCACCAACCGTTTCGCCGAGCAGCTCGGGCTAGCCGGTTCCAAGATGAAGGTGCCTTCCGGTGTCGGCTCCGTCTCCCCCGCAGCGTCTTCCGCAATTACCCGGAAATGATATGTGACACCGCTCGTGACCCCTTCGATTGCCGCGGAGACGGGCATCTCGCTCGAGCCAGCGGCGAGTTCTGCCCCTGGCGTCTGATGATCGAACGGGGACCCCACGCAGTCCCCCAGAGACGCACACTCACCGTACTCGAAATGATATTTCACAGCCGACCCGTTCGGATTGATCACCGCCTTCAGCACCGCGCCACCGCCCGCGGGTTCACTCGACACACCCACTACGACGGCCGTGGCGGACGTCGTGAAAGACCCGTCTTCTGTGTAGATCGTCCCGGCGGCGCTCCGCGCGTGAAGCCGGAAATGATAGGTCGTCGCACCGGACAACCCGGCGATCGACGCTTCCACCGCCACCAGCGAGGCGCCTTTCCCGATCACCCCAACACCAGGCTCGCAATCCGCTCTGTGACCATACACCGTGCTCGGCCCGTATTCGAATTCACACGACGCCAGTTCAACACCCACCGGATTGACTTCACCATGCAAAGTCGCAGCATGAGCCGACACACCCGAAGGAGGCCCTATCCCGGCTTCCAGAACCGTGTCGAACACCTCCACCATATTGCTGCCGGCATCGGCCACGAACACGGTTCCTCGGCCGGCGTCCACCGCCACCCCCGCAGCTTCCACCAGATCCCCTTCACCAAACACCTGCCTCGGAGAGCAACCCACCGACGAGGGCACACAACCCCCCGGCACATCTTCCACCAGAACCCCCCCACGCGACACATACAGATCACCATCGGACGCGTCCACAGCCACCCCCTCAGCCTGTTCCGAGCCAGCCGTCACCTTCCCCGTGTTCCCACACGCCGCACTCACAGCCTGAACCATGCCCCCACCATCATGCACAAAGATCGGGCAGTCTTCATCACACGAACTGCTCACCGCGACACCACCTCGCCCGGGCCCGCCCCCGAGCGGCGCATCACACGTCGAGACCCACGAGCCATCCGCGCTGAACGTGAACAGACGTTCATGTCCGTTGTAGACCCGCAGGCTCCCGGCCCCGTCCACAGCGATCCCGGTGATATGCACCCCCGCGAACCCAGAATTGAACAGCTCCCCGGGCGACCCCTTCAACTGACCATTCGGTTCACCACCAGCCCCGCCATTCCCCCACGACGAGACCAGATGCCCTTCACCATCGAACTTCGTCACCAGATCATTCGCAGTGTCCGCCACATACACATCCCCCCTGGATGCGCTCCCCGCCCCATTGTCCACCGCCACATACGAAGGACTTTCAAACTCCCCCGCCCCCGACCCCGACAACCCCACCCGACAACTCGTCGTACAAACCTGAAGTTCCCCCGCCCCCGTCACCACACCCCAACCCCACGCGCGAACGAACACACCAGCCGCCGTGAACTCATCGACCCTACGATTCCCGGCATCCACCAGATACACATCATGCGTCGCTTCATCGACCGCGATCACCCCACCAACACCAGGACGCCCGAACGAAACCGACCCAGCTTCCCCTGCCACCCCCCCACTCCCCCCGAAAGCGAACGAGAAACCATGCGACTGCGCCGCCAGCGCATCACCGACACCCACCACGAGAAAGACGAGCCCACACACCAACACGACGGCCCAAAACCGCCCAACCCTCCGCTGCACCCACAACCTCCTCATCACGGCAACACGGCACGACACAAACCCGCGCACCCGCGAGCCAGGACACACACCATGACCCAAGCCCCAGCAAGCCACAACACATGTTTTTGACTCGCCCACCACGCCCGCCCCACCACCCCTCCACAACCGGAACCGCCGCGCCGTAACCGCGCAGAGGACCGTCTCAATACGTCGCCGCGTGCCCGTACGACAGAAGAACACGTGACCGCCTCCCCGAGACCCAAGTCCAGCACGAGCAATACCCCGTCGCGCCTCGACCGTCCTATCCGGCCTTCGAGACGAACCCGGTCCCACCACGCAACAAAGAGACAATCAGGCCCCTTCGAGCATCCAGATATCGGGGATCTTCTGCCCGACCGGCGGCGCGCCTTCGGTCACCTTCTCCAGGCGCCTTCTTCCAGCGCCAGTAAGTTACGCCGGACACTTCGAGGGGCCTCCGGGAACGACTGCCGCTCGCGACCCATGCGTCGAGGCTGACGGGTGGCCACACCCCTGGGTCGCGGCCACCCTGTTACACCCAAGAGCTTGTACTACGGCTCCATGATTTCAATCGCTTGCGAAGCTTTCAGCCCGATCACCTCTTCGCCATTTCCGATTTCTATGCACGACCTCGAAGGAAGGCCGCTGCCGTCGAGTTCCGATTTCAGTTCGCCTTTGGACATGCCACCGGACATGTTGTCCCATTCAGTGAAGGTCGGCAGGGTCCCAGCGCATTTACCGGTCGCACCTTTGAATTCGCCACCTGTCGCGACCTCGGTACCGAACGATAAAAAGTCCCAGAGCATATTACCCTTGAGAACCACGTTCGCGCCTTGGCATAAGATTAATACGCCTGCCGCTGGTAGTAAAATCAAGACCAGGAATAAGCCCGAACCGCCACTTAACCCTAACGTCAGATGCCATTCCGCGTTGTCGATTAAGATTAAGCCTGCACCGTCACCAGCCGTGTTACATTTTAACACGTTAAATAAGAGCTTGGCGAGCCCTAATTCCGCCATGTTTTTGCCAGACAACTCGAATAACCAGCCGACACCTTCAAGGGTGATCACCCCGTTGATCTTAATTTTCTGAGTTGTGCTTTCTCCTTTGAGTTCGAAGTTTTCAACGCCTGGTAAGAGTAAGATGCTGGGTAAGGTCGTTTCGGCGCTTGCCACCGACGCAGCGATACCGAACATGACGAGCATCAAGGTCGCTATCAGGAACAGCTTGAGGTGCTTCATCAGTCACTCCCTTCCAATTGGGTGAGGTGCCGACGAACCGCGTATACAAACAGCAACGGAGTCGACGCCTACTCCGATTCTCCATCTCGACCTCAACAACCACAAGTCTTTTCGAGCCATTGTTCCCGACCTCCGACGCATCGCCGCCATGGCCGCGCCTACCTGGAGCGGTCCCATCGGATCATCTCAAGCCCACACAACCACCCCACCACAACCGGACACCGCCGCGCCGTAGCGGCGTAAAGAACCGTCTCAGTACGTCGCCGCGTCCTCGTACGGCGCGAAGAACACGGTGATCGCCCTCAAGACCCGAGTCGAGCCCGGCTCGTCTCGAAGGCCGATAGGACGGTCGAGGCGGGCGACGTGGTGTTGCTCGGCAGCGCCAGCAAGTTACGCCGGACGCTTCGAGCGGCCTCCGGGAGTGGTGCCGCTCGCGGCCCATGCGGCGAGGCTGGCGGGTGGCCGCACCCTTGAGTCGCGGCCACCCTGCTCCAGCCAAGAGCTTGTGCTACGGCTCCATGATTTCGATCGCTTGCGAAGCTGTGAGCCCGATCACCTCTTCGCCTTTTTCGATTTCTATGCACGATCTCGATGGAAGGCCGGTGCCGTCGAGTTCCGATTTCAGTTCCGCTTTAGACATGCCACCCGACATGTTGTCCCATTCAGTGAACGCCGGCACAGTCCCAGTACATTTACCGGTCGCCCCTTTGAACGTTCCACCTTTAGGGACCTCGGTACCGAACGATAAGAAGTCCCAGATCATGCTGCCCTTGAGAACTAAGTTCGAGCCTTCGCATAACCATAAGACGCCGGCCGAAGGCAATAAGATCACGATCAGGAATAAGCCCGCACCACCACCTAACCCTAACGCCAGATGCCATTCAGCATTATCAATTAACACCGTCCCCGCAGCATCGCCGGCCGTGTGGCATTTTTTTCCTTCAAGTCCGACGTTGGTGAATAACAGCTTGGCGAGCCCCAATTCCGACATGTTTTTGCCAAACAGCTCGAATAACCAGCCTTTGCTTTCCAAGTTGAGTACACCGGAGAATTTTACGCTCTGGGTTGTGCTTTCTCCTTTGAGTTCGACTTCTTCTACGCCTGGTAAGAGTAAGACGCTGGGTAAGGACGTTTCGGCGCTTGCCGTCGACGCAGCCACACCGAACATGGCGAGCATCAAGGCCGCCATCAAAAACAGCTTGAGGTGCTTCATCGATCACTCCCCTTCCAGTTGAGTGGAGCGCCGACGAGCCGCGCATACAAACAACAACGGAGTCGACGCCTACGCCGATTCTCCATCTCGATCCCAACAACGACAAGCCTTTCGAACCATTGTTCCCGACCTCCGACCCGCCGCCCGCATGGCCACGCCTACCTGGAGCGGTCCCATCGGATCATCTCAAGCCCACACGACCACCCGCACCAACCGGGAACCGCGGCCGTAACGACGTAAAGGACCGTCTCAGTAGGTCGCCGCGTGCCCGTTCGGCGCGAAGAACGCCGTGATCGCCTCCTCGAGACCCGGGTCGAGCACGAGCAGCACCTCGTCGCCCGCCTCGATCGTCGTGTCGGCCTTCGGGACGAACCCGGTCCCGCCGCGCAGCACGGAGATGATCAGGCTCCCTTCGGGCAGCTCGATCTCGGAGACCTTCTGCCCGACCGTCGGCGCGTCGTCGGTGACCTCCAGCTCGATGATCTCCAGACGCTCCTCTTCCAGCGCCAGCAGGTGGACGAGCCCGTAACGGGGCACCTCGTGCTCGATCAGGCGCAGGATCAGGTCGGTCGCGGAGACCGCGGGCATGATCCCGAGCAGCCGGAAGTGGTCGTGGTTGCGGGGGTTGTTGACGCGCGCGATGACCCGGTCGCAGAGGTACTTCTCCTTGGCGACCTGGCAGACGAGGATGTTGTCCTCGTCGTCGCCCGTGACCGCGATCACGAGGTCCGCGCGCTGGATCCCGGCGCGCTCGAGCACCCACAGCTCGGTCGCGTCCCCGTACTGGATCGCGTGCTCGAACTCTTCCTCGTTGGTCAAGTAGTGAGCGCGGGAGTTCTCGATCAGGGTGACCTCGTGGTCCTTGGAGATCAGCTCCCGGGCGAGGTTGCGCCCGACCTTCCCGGCGCCGGCGATGATCGCGTACATCTCAGGCCTCCCCCCCGTCGAGGCTCGCCTGGAACATCTCGATCGCGTGCTTGGTCGGAGAAATCGTCTGCATCCCCTGCGCGCCGTACCAATCGGCCCGCGCCGGGTCCATCACGCGCACGATCGTCTTCTCAACCCCGAAGCGCTTCTGCGCGATCTGAGCGATCACGAGATTCGTATTGTCGCCCGCAGTGGAGGCGATGAACGCGTCTGCCCGCTCGATCCCGGCCTGGATCAGCGCGTCGGTCTCCAGGGCGGTGCCGACCGTGAACTGGCCGCCGGAGTCCTCCCAGCTCTGCGTCTGGCCCGCGTCGAGGCGCTCGTGCGAGAGCGGGTCCTCGTCGAGCACCGAGACTTCGTGGCCGGCGGCGAGGGCGGACTTGGCGACGGCCGACCCGACGCGGCCGGCGCCGACGATCAGGACGAACATCTCATCCTTGCGAGGTCCATAGGCGGGAGATTAGATGATCGACCCAGCGGGGGCGTCCGGTGGAGCCGTATGTACGCCCCGGCGCTCAGTGCGCGGGGGAGCTCGTCTTGTGCGCCCGGCGGGCGATCTCGACCGGCGCGTCCTTGGCGGCGGGCGCGGTCACGATCACGCGGCAGGTGGCCTTGCGCACGACGTACTTGGTGATGTCCCCGACGTACCCCTCCAGAGCGCCCCCGCGGCCGCCGAGGCGGGCCCCGCCGCGGATCGTCGAGGGTTCCTCGGCGCCGAGCACGATCGCCTCGACTCCGCGCCGTTTCGCCTCGTCGACGATCGCGTAGCCCGCCCGGCGGGTGCGGACGGTGGCGGTCGCGACCTGCACGCCCGTGTACTCCTCCCCCACCGCCTTGGCTCGCGCGAGCACCTGGCGGGCGTGTTTGATCTGCGCATCGGGGAGGCTCGCATCGAGCGGCAGCGACATCGGGATCGTAAAGATCCAGATCGCCTCGATCGTGGCCGTGTCGATCGCCGCCTCGTCGGTCGGCTCACCGGCGACGAGCAGCGCGGCCGTCTGCACGATGTCGTCGTCGAGGTCGGTCCCGAACAGCGGCACTAGCACCGAGCCGTAGTCGCGCTCGCGACGCTGCTCCCCGCCCGACTGGAGCACCTGCGGGGGGACGGTCACCCGCTTGAACAGCGAGGTTTCGTCGGCGCGCCGGTAGATCACGTAGAGGGCGAGGCCGAACAGCATCCAGCCGAGGCCGACGTAGCGGGCCGGCTCGTGCACGATCATCACGGCCAGCCAGCCCGCCCCCGAGGCGATCGCCCCGAAGACGGCCGGGAGCGGCAGGCTGCCGCCTTTGAACTTGACCGAGAGGGGGATCCTGTAGGGACGGTCGCGGTCGGGCTCGGAGAGGCGGAGCTTGCAGACCGACAGGTGCGCGATCGTGAAGCCGAGCGTCGCGCCGAACGCGTAGATGCCGATCAGGAAGCTCAGATCCTCGCTCGCGACGAGCCCGGCGGCGATCAGCCCGGCGAGGATGATCAGCACGTAGGGCGTCGAGCGCTCCGGGTGCAGGCGCCCGAGCCCGCTCGGGATCTGGCGGTTGGTCGACAGCGAGTAGGCCAGGCGCGAGAGGCCGAGCATCGCCGAGTTGGCGGCCGCCAGCAGCGTCACGGTCGCCAGGCCCGCGACGACGTAGCGCAGCGTCTGCTGCAGCCAGTGCGGGTGGACGGGCGTGACGACCCCGATCATCGGCGCGTCCAGGTAGCGCCCGCCGAGCGCCGTGTGGCCGTTGTGGACCGGTAGCGCCGTGACAGCGACGAGCGCGATCCCGACGTAGAGGAAGGCGACCGTCGCGGTCGTCGAGCCGACCAGGCGCTTCAGGCCGGCGCGGCTGATCCGCACCTCCCCCGACAGGCCCGAGGCCGACTCGAGGCTCGTGAAGGCGATCACCGCGACCGTCAGGGCGAAGATCAGGTCGCTCGCGCTCGGCGCGGTGCCGAGGTGGATCGGCGCCGTCAGCGTGTGGGGGTTGAAGAACAGGATCAACCCGAGTACGACGATGAAGGCCTGCACGGCGATGTCGCCGATCAGCAGGATCCCGATGCGGCGGGCCCGGCGCGTCCCGAAGCCGCGGATGTTGCTGAGCACGACGAGCGCGATGAACGCGAGCGCCAGGCCCAGCGCCTCGTCGCGTTCCCCGAGCCGGTGCCAGAAGACGTGCAGGTACTGGGTCGCGGAGTAGGCCGTGACCGCGATCAGGATCACGTAGTCGAGCAGGATCGCCCAGCCCGCGACGAAGCTGACGAGCTCGTTGAAGGCGTAGCGCGCGAAGACCGTCGACCCGCCGCGGTCCTGGTGCAGCGACGCCCCCTCCACGTACGTCATCGCCGTGACCGTGAACAGCACGGCGGCGACGAGGAACACGACCGGCGTGAGGCCGAGCGCGTGGCCCGCGATCACGCCGAGCGAGAAGTAGATCGCGCTCGCCAGCGACGAGTAGACGATCGTGAAGAGGATCGGCGAGCCGATGCTGCGGCGCGCGATCACCCTCGCGCTCGCCGCGAGCTCGGCCGTCACGCGATCGTGGTCTCGGTGCTCCTCCGGGACCGCGACGTCGGACGCGGCTCCCTTCGGCTCGCCCTCGGGGACCTCGCTCACGTTCCCCGACCTTTCCTGATGTCGATGTACAGCCGCCCGACGCCCGCGGCGACCATCAGCACCCCGATCAGCAGCCTGGCCGCGAGCGCGCTGCTCGACTCGGACAGCGACTGGACGACGACGATCGCGCCGAGCGCGATGATCGCGACCGACAGCAGCCGCGTGGTCCCGCTGTGGATTCCTCGGCCGTTCATCCTGCTCGGAGCTTATTCCGGTTGCGCCCCCGCCCCTCGGAGCCGCGCCGGGCGGCTCCGGGAGGTGGGTCTGCGCATTCCGGGGAGATCAGGTGATCAGCGGGATGATCAGGATCGCGACGATGTTCGCGACCTTGATCATCGGGTTGATCGCCGGGCCGGCCGTGTCCTTGAAGGGGTCCCCGACCGTGTCGCCCGTGACCGAGGCGGCGTGCGCGTCGGAGCCCTTGCCCCCGAACGCGCCGTCCTCGATGAGCTTCTTCGCGTTGTCCCAGGCGCCGCCGCCCGCGGTCATCATGACCGCGAAGAAGAAGCCGACGACGATCACGCCGATCAGCAGGCCGCCGAGCGCCTGCTCGTCGATCAGCCCGACGATCAGCGTCAGCCCGATCGGCAGCAGCGAGGGCAGGATCATCTCGCGCTGCGCGGTGCGCGTCACGATGTCCACGCAGGCCGCGTAGTCCGGCTGTTCGGTTTCGTCCATGATCCCGGGGTGCTCGCGGAACTGGCGGCGCACCTCCTCGACGACCGCCCCGCCGGCGCGGCCGACGGCCTCGATCGAGAGCGACGCGAACAGGCAGACCATCAGGCCGCCCAGGATCAGGCCGATCAGGACGGGCGGTTCGTTGATCCCGAAGGAGATCACGTGGCCGGCCTTGGCTTCGATTTCTTTCTGGAAGCCGGCGAACAGCACGACCGCCGCGAGCACGGCGGAGCCGATCGCGTAACCCTTGGTGACGGCCTTCGTCGTGTTGCCGACGGCGTCGAGCCGGTCGGTCACGTTGCGCACGTCCTCGGGCAGGTTGGCCATCTCGGCGATCCCGCCGGCGTTGTCGGTGATCGGGCCGAATGCGTCGAGCGCGACGATCAGGCCGGTCAGCGAGAGCAGCCCCATGACCGCGATGCCGATGCCGTAGATGCCGGTCACGCCGCCGCCCGCGAGCTTCCACGAGCCGAACACGCCGAGCACGATCACGAGCGCCGGCAACGCCGTCGCCTGCAGGCCCGAGGAGAAGCCCTGGATGATGTTCGTCGCGTGCCCGGTGATCGACGCTTTGGCCGTCTTCTTGACCGGGTTGAAGCGGGTCGAGGTGTAGTATTCCGTCAGTCCGAACAGCAGCGCGGTGACCGCGATGCCGATCAGCGAGCACAGGTAAAGGTGCCACCATTTCGGCGTCGAGACGGACCCGCCGACGATCGGCGCGGCCTTGAAGGTCAGGCCCTTCATCAGCCAGTAGGTGATCGGCGCAAACGCGGCCGCGGCGATCACGCCCGACACGGCCAGGCCCTGCAGCAGCGCGCGCTCGACGTTGTCCGTCGTCGTGCGCACCGCGTAGGTGCCGATGATCGAGGCGATGATCGCGACGCCGCCGATCACGAGCGGGTAGAGGGCGACGCGCGTCGCCTCGTGGAAGGTCAGGACGCCGAGCAGGATCACCGCGACGGCCGTGACCGCGTAGGTCTCGAACAGGTCCGCCGCCATGCCGGCGCAGTCGCCGACGTTGTCGCCGACGTTGTCGGCGATCGTCGCCGGGTTGCGCGGGTCGTCCTCGGGGATCCCCGCCTCGACCTTGCCGACCAGGTCGGCGCCGACGTCGGCGGCCTTGGTGAAGATGCCGCCGCCCAGACGGGCGAAGACGGAGATCAGCGAGCCGCCGAAGCCGAGCCCGACGAGCGCGTCGACCGCGGTCTTCGGCGAGTCGTTGAAGATCGAGGTGAGCGCGCCGTAGTAACCGGCCACGCCGAGCAGCGCCAGACCGACGACGAGCATGCCGGTGATCGCGCCGCCCCGGAAGGCGACCTTCAGCGCCGGCGTCACGCCGCCCTGGGCGGCGTGGGCCACCCGGGCGTTGGAGCGCACCGACACGTTCATGCCGATGTAGCCCGTCGCGCCCGACAGCAGGCCGCCGATCGCGAACCCGCCGGCGACGGCGATGTTCTGGACGAAGATCAGCGCCACGAACAGCACCACGCCGACCACGGCGATCGTCGCGTACTGTCGGTTCAGGTAGGCCTGGGCGCCCTCCTGAACGGCTTTCGAGATGCCCTGCATGCGCTCGTTCCCGGGCGAGAGCGCCAGCAGGGAACGCGTCGTGAGTAGGCCGTAGGCCACCGCACATGCGGCGCAAACGAGGGCGACGACGACCCCATGGTTCGTCAGAAAGCTGCTCAACAGAAAATCCTCCGCGGTCTGATTGGAGTGCCGCGCGAGGACTCAGTCGCGCGCACGTATGTCGGCGGGTTCGCTCGGGGCGTGCAACAACCCGGCGCAAACGCGGCGGCAGTCTATCGCGCGCGGCGGCGAAACGCCCTCCGGGGGCGCTCTGTTGCGTTTTCTAGCGCCCCGGAACCCAGAGCCTGCCGCTCGACTCGGCGGGCCCGGGACCCTTCTGCGCGGGATCCTGCGAGGGCTCACCCGCCGGCGATCGGGGCTGCTCCGCGCCGGGTTGCTCCGCCCCGCTCGTCTGCTCGCCGGGGCCGGCGCCCGCCGCGGGGGCCCCGCCCGGGCCTGCGATCTCCTGGGCGTAGGCCATCTGCAGACGCGACAGCGCGTCCTTCAACGGTCCCAGCTCGCCGGGTATGCGGCGCTCGAGGATCTCGAGCATCGCCCGCGCCGCGTCGATCGCATCCCTGGCCTGCTCGAGGTCGCGGCCCGCCGCGGCGGCGTCCTCGGCGCTCGCGCCGGGGGGTCCCAGGCGCCGGGCGCCGATGTTCAGCAGCGAGACGGCGGACTGGGCGATCATGTCGACCGCCGTGATCCGCGCGAGCTCCGCCTCGTAGGCGGCGCGCAGCTCATCCTCGCTCGGTGGGGTGGGTGGGGTGGGTGGGCCCTGCTCCTCCGGTCCGCTCACACCGGCACCTCCTGGGGGTAGGTTCTGGCCGTCTCGGCGACGGAGGCCGCGAAGACCTCCTCGCGGCTCGCCCCGGCGGCGATCATCGCACGCTGGCGCTGCGCGCCGTTGCGCTCGGGGAAGACCGGCTCCGAGAGCCCGAGCTCGGAGCGGGCCGGCTCGCTCCACGCGAGCAGCCGCTCGATCGCCGCTCGCGCGGGGAACTCCTCGGCCGCCTGCAGGTCGATCAGCTTCCCGTCGAGGCCGAAGCGGATCGCCCGCCACATGTTCTCCTCGACCAGCCGCGGCGCGGGGGGATCGAACGGGACCCCCTCGTCGTGCGCGCGCGCGGCGCGAACGGCGAGGGCGTAGCCGAGCGCTGCGAGCGACTGCGCCTCGGCGAGGTCGGGCTGGCCGTCGCAGATGCGGATCTCGACGGTCGGATACGCGAGGTGCGCCCGGACGCTCCACCAGAGCTGCGTGTGCTCGGTGATGGAGCCCGTCTCGTAGAGGAAGCGCACGTAGCGCTCCCACTCCTCCCAGCCGCCGTAGACGTCCGGGATCCCGCAGCGCGGGAACATGCGCGTGAAGATCT
>Ga0134125_10007623_pt1 | contig 12212 bp, 12 predicted proteins | sample KB31751_FD_96464 | JGI IMG/M metagenome (GOLD analysis project Ga0134125, IMG submission 96464) | Terrestrial soil microbial communities with excess Nitrogen fertilizer from Kellogg Biological Station, Michigan, USA - KB3-175-1 | ecosystem: Environmental > Terrestrial > Soil > Unclassified ... | reverse complement strand
TCGATCGTCGTGATGCTGGCGCCTTCGAGGCGGCCGATCGGCACCGAGCAGGAGCGCATCGCCTGGCCGTTGATGTGCACGGTGCAAGCGCCGCATTGCGCGATGCCGCAACCGAATTTGGTGCCGGTGAGACCAACGGCATCACGCAAGGCCCAGAGCAGCGGAGTATCCGGCTCGAGGTCCACCTGATGTTGCTTTCCGTTGACGGTGAGCGTGATCATGGCGAGATCTCCCCTAAGAACGCTTCTCCCGGAATGGTAGCACACTTGGCGGATGCCACAAATGTGCCACTTCGCGGTCGCGGGAAGCGTGAAAGGGCGCCCAGGCCCTGAATCGAGCCTTAACAGGGTCGCCCGCGCCGGCCTTGACGGCCTCACGCGCTGGTTGTCTCCTCACCCATAAGGAAACGCCTAGAGGGGAGAAGGCCAATGGCCGACACCTATGTTTTTGCCGGCGCCGGCATGTGGCGCGGCGGTTCGCGCTCGGGTGTCTTCCGCATGAAGCTCGGCAATGGCGGCTTCGAGCAGATGATCGCCGGCCTGCCCGAGAAGACCAGCGTTCACACCATCACCGTTCACCCGCTCCAACCCGAGCGGGTTTTCATTGGCACGCAGGACGGGCCCTATATCAGCGACGATCACGGCGCGCATTGGCGCCGCCCGGATTTCCCCGACCATGTGCAGATCTGGTCGTTCCTCGTCCATCCGCATCAGCCCGAGACGATCTATGCCGGCGCCTCGCCGGTCGCGATCTATCGCAGCGACGATGGCGGCGCGCATTGGCAATGCCTCGCCAAGCCGATGCTGGCCGAGCATGTGAAGATGCCCTTTGCCTGCCGCGTCATGCGCATCGCCCTCGATCCGCAAGCGCCGCGCAATCTCTATGCGACCATCGAGGTCAACGGCGTGATGCGCAGCCGCGACGGCGGCGAGACCTGGAGCGATTGCAACGCGGGTCTGTTGCGCCTCGCCGAGAATCCGAAGCTCAAGAGCAATCTCGGCTCCGGCAGCGAGGCCGAAGGCATGCTCGACGGCCATGCGCTCTGCATCAGCGACGCCGCGCCCGGTTCGGTTTTCCTCGCTTGTCGCATGGGCCTATTCCGCAGCGATGACGGCGCCACAAGCTGGCAGGACATCGAGGTCGGGCGCTTCTCGCCGCTGACCTATGCGCGCGACATCCGCCCGGCACCGCAAGACCCGACACGGCTCTATGCCTGCCTCAGCGTGCACGCGACCGGCGATACCGGCTCGCTCGCGAAGAGCGACGATCTCGGCAAGAGCTGGCGGCGCATCGATCACGGCGTGCCGATCCACGCCACCTTCATGCAGCTCGCGCTTCATGCGCGCGACGCCGATCAGGTTTATGGCGCGGCGCGCAACGGCCAGATCGTCGGCACGCAGGATGGCGGCAAGAGCTGGCACGAATATCGCCTGCCCCAAGGCTGCGCGGATGTTTACGGCATCGCCTGCGGCTGAGGAGAATTTTCAAAAAAGCAAAACATTCACAAACCATTCAATAGAAGGGGTCGCAGATGAATTTCTCGGGGACGATTAAATCCGCTTTCGCGGCGGTGGCGCTGATCGCGCTTGCGATGCCGCCGGCGCGCGCTGCCGATCCGATCAAGATCGGCTTCAGCATGGAAGAGACCGGCGGCCTCGCCGCCAACGGCAAGCCGGCGTTGCTCGCCTTTCAGATTTGGGCCGAAGACATCAACGCCAAGGGCGGCTTGCTCGGCCGCAAGGTCGAGCTCGTCCATTACGACGATCAGAGCAGTCCCGCGAACGTGCCTGGCATCTATACGAAGCTCCTCGATATCGACAAAGTCGATCTCGTCGTCAGCTCCTATGCGACGGGCCTCATCGCGCCGGCGATGCCGATCGTGATGCAGCACAATAAGGTGTTCCTCGGCCTTCTGGGCCTCGGCGTGAACAGCCAGTTCCAATATCCGAAATATTTCTCGATGCTGCCGGCGGGTCCGAACCCGAAGACCGCCTTCACCACCGGCTTCTTCAACATCGCCATGGCGCAGAATCCGAAGCCAAAGACGATCGCCATCGTCTCGGCGGATATCGAATTCGCGCATAATGCCGCCGACGGCGCGCGCGAGACGGCGAAGGCCGAGGGGCTGAAGATCGTCTACGACAAGAGCTATCCCGGCAACATCACCGATTGCTCGCCGGTGGTGCGCGCGGTACAGGCGGCCAATCCCGATATCGTGCTGATTGCCTCCTACATCACGGATTCGACCTGCATGACGCGGGCGATCAAGGAGATCGGCTACAAGCCGAAGATCGTCGGCGGCGCAATGGTCGGGCCACAGGCGACACCGATCAAGCAGCAGCTCGGCCCGTCGCTCAACGGCTTCATCGCTTTCGATCTCTGGCTGCCGGCGAAGACGATGCTCTATCCCGGCGTCGAGGATGTGCTGAAGAAGTACCAGGCGCGCGCCAAGGACGCCGGCAGCGATCCGCTCGGCTATTACATGGTGCCGGTGAGCTATGCCGAGATGCAGGTGCTGCAGCAGGCGATCGAGGCGACCAAGAGCCTTGATCAGGACAAGCTCGCCGAGTACATGCACGCGAACACGTTCCACACCGTCTTCGGCGACATCAAATTCGGCAAGGACGGCGAATGGGAGCAGTCGCGCATACTGATGGTGCAGTTCCAGGGCATCACCGGCAATGACCTCGAGCAGTTCAAGGACCCGGAGAAGACCATCATCCTCGATCCGCCGGCGCTGAAGTCCGGCAACCTGGTCTATCCCTTCGGCGGGTAAGCTTCGTAAATCAGCGGCCGGGGCGGCGTTAACTTTCGCCCCCGCCATTGATTTTTCGGGAAAATTTCCGAGGGAGAAGCCTCGACTCGGGTCGGCGTTAACCTAAAATTAACCATAAGACGACGAGTTTATCCCAATCATGGGGATAGCCGTGCCCGAGGATACCGAGTCCAGTAGCCGCTCGAACCTTGCCAGTGTCACCTACACGGCGATCGCGCTGGTGTTCTTCTTCAGCGTCGGCCTCGCGGGCGGCGCCGTTTATAAGATCTATTTCGGCGATGGTGCGGGGCCGCAGATCGCGGATCGGGTGAGCCCGCCGCCGGCGCTGCCGGCCGAACCACAGGCTTCCGCGTCGCAGAATTTCGCCGCCAACAAGCCGAGCAAGGCCGAGAAAGCCGCGCCCGATCTCGCGCGCATCGAGCCGACCGCGCCGCCCGCCCTCGCGCCGCCGCCGGCGCCGACGCCTGCCGAAGCCACCAAGCCGCATGCGCCGTCTGCCAGGGTCGCCCAGGCCACACCGAGACCCGCACCGCCCCAAGCACTGGCGGAGCCCGCGCCCGCCCCGCAAGCTGCGGCCGCCGAGCCGGTGCCGGTTCCTTATGCCGAGGTCGCGCCCCTTAGGCCCGACACGCAGCTTGAGATGCAAGCCGTTAAACCGACTCACGTCGCCGCCATCCCGCCGAAAAAGCCGGAGAAGGAGGCGATGGTGGCGAAAGCCCATCGCTCTTCGCCGCCGCAGGCCGCCGCGCTGCATCCGCCGCCGGCCGCGCCGAGCGGTGCCACCGGACCCTTCCGCGTGCAATTCGGCGCTTTCGCCAACGAGGACAATGCGCGCCGCGTGCAATGGGCGATCGAGGCCACCGGCCTCAAAGTCGAGGTCAGCCAGGAACCGGGCCCGAGCGGCCTCCCGCTCTACTTCCTGCGCTCGCCGTCCTATCCCGATTATGCGTCCGCGTTGAGCGCGGCGCAGACGGTGCAGCATCGGGTCGAGCATTTCGTCAACGCGATCCCGATCGAATACGCGATCCGCGGCGACCGCGCGGCGCTTGAGCAGCAAGCGCAACGCTAAACTAAAGCAGCGTTCGAGCTACAGCTTCAGTATAGGCGGATCGTCCAAGAGGATGATCGACGGCGCTTGCCCGTGCCCCGCATCTCGCGGCGTGATCTTGGCCCATGGGCAAGGCCTCGATCGCAATCGTCGAGCGGCGCGCGTCACGCGCCGACGGCGCGTCTTCACGTGCCGAGCGCGCGTCACGCCGCGTCCCACTTAGCCCGCCACGTAAAGACTCGTTGGGCTTTGGCTATCTGAAACTCGTCATCCTGCTGGCGATGATCTTCGTGCCTTGGGCGGCGATCATCTATGTCGTGCGCCTCGCCATGACCGGGCACTGACGCGCCTCAACCCGCCCCTATCAGCCAGTGGGGGCCACCCTTCAAGACCTTCGCGCGATCGGTCGCGCCCGCCATCAAGAACGGCAGATCGTTGCCGCCGAGGATCATGCGCATCCCCATCGCGATGTATTTGCGCAGCAGATCGTCGACATAGCAGCCGCCCATGCCCGGCCATTTGCCGTGCTTGCGGCAAGCGGCGATGACTTTCTCATACGCGGCAACAATCTTCTCGTGCGCGAATTGCCCGGGAATGCCCATCTCCATCGCGAGATCGTTGGTGCCGATGAGCAGCACATCGACACCGGGCACGGCGGCGATCTTCTCGGCATTCTCGAGCGCCAAGGGCGTCTCGATCATCACCGTTACCAGGATCTCGGCGTTGACGATGCGCGACGTCTCGCCGACGCCGACACCGCGATAACCGAATTGCGGCAGCGCGCCCATCACCGAGCGATGGCCTTGCGGCGGATATTTCACATGCGCGACGAGCTCGGCCGCTTCCTCCGGCGTGTCGACATGCGGCATGACGATGCCCCAGCCGCCGCCATCGAGCGCGCGCGTCGCCATGTCGAGCTGGCCATGCGGCACACGCACGATCGGCGCGATGCCGGCATCCAAGGCCGCGATCGAAATTTGCGAGCAGGTGTCGAGCGTCATCGAGCCATGCTCGAGATCGATGAAGAGCCAATCCCAGCCGCAGCTCTTCATGATGCGCCCGATCTCGGCGCCGCGTGCCAAGCGCAAGCCGCAGCCGATCGAGACTTCGCCGCGCTCCAACGGCGCGCGCGCCGGGTTCTTCACATCCGCCATTCTGGCCTCCTGCCCCAACTCGCCGCCGAGGATAAAATTTGAACCGCCAAGACGCAAAGGCGCCAAGGAAATCATAATTCGTCATTGCGAGCCCGAAGGGCGAAGCATTGCGAGCCCGAAGGGCGAAGCAATCCAGGAGCCTCACGCGTGGTCCTGGATTGCTTCGCTCGCAATGACGGTAACCATTGCGCGCAAAGCGCGCCTTAAATCCTTCTCACTGTCTCACCGTCTCATTGTGAGCTTATTGCCTTGGCGTCTTAGCGCCTTGGCGGTTCAACCACTTGCCGCTCGGTTGAAGGCCGGGGACGCGCCCGCTAAGGTTATTGCATAGGGGGAGTGAAGCCGCCGCGCGGAGTTCCGACACGGAAATCGCCGCGGCCTCCCGTCAACAGGAGCAGGAATCCTATGAAGTTCGTGACCTTCGACGCCAATGGCCAGGAGCGTTTGGGCGTGGTCGACGCCAAGCGCGGCATTCTCGATCTGCAAAAGGCGAGCAGCTCCTTGCCGGGCAACATGATCGCCTTCATCGAGGCGGGCCAGTCGGCGCTCGATGAGGCGAAGAAGGTCGTCAGCGCGGCGCAGGACAAGTCGGGCTGGCTGCCGCTGCAAGGCACCAAGCTCTACGCGCCGATCCCGCATCCGCGCAAGAACATCTTCTGCATCGGCCGTAATTACAAAGCGCATATCGAAGAGGGCGCGCGCGCGCGCAACATCCCGGTGAAGTTCCCGCCGGTGCCGGAAATCTTCTCGAAGCCCTTCACCACCGTCATCGGCCCCGAGGCCAACGTGAAGCGTCACGCGAAGAACACGACTCAGCTCGATTACGAAGTCGAGCTCGCGATCGTCATGGGCAAGGTGACCACCGATATCTCTCAGGCACAGGCCCTCGATCACGTCTTCGGCTACACCGTCTTCAACGACGTCACCGCGCGCGACAAGCAGGCGGCGCATGGCCAGTGGTTCAAGGGCAAGAGCTTCGACACCTTCGGCCCGATGGGCCCGTGCATCGTCACCAAGGACGAGTTCGGCGATCCCAGCGGCCATCGCATCACGCTGCGCGTCAACGGCGAGACGCGGCAGGATTCGAACACCTCGGACCTGCTGTTCAACGTGCCGGCGATCGTCGAGGCGGTGTGCGCCAGCCTGACGCTGCATCCGGGCGACGTGATCGCGACCGGCACGCCCTCGGGCGTCGCGCTCGGCATGACGCCGCAGAAATTCCTCAACACCGGCGACGTGATCGAAGCCGAGGTCGAGGGCATCGGCGTACTGCGCAACAAGGTCGTCGAATAAGCAAGCCCACGAGGCGAGGCCGACGCGCCACACATGAGTGACCCCGCGCCGCAAGGCCAGGGCGAAAGCGAAAGCCACAGTACGAAACCGGCCCGGGTCTTTACCGGGCCGGTGCGTCTCTACCTGCTCGCGCGTTTCTCCGGCTCGGCGGCGTTCCAGATCCAGGGCGTCGCCGTCGGCTGGTACATCTATCAACTCACCAACAGCCCCCTGCAACTCGGCCTCGTCGGCTTGGCGATGTTCCTGCCGACGGTGAGCCTCGCACTCTTCGCCGGCCATGCGATCGATCGCTTCCAGCGCCGCCGCGTCCTGCTCGTCGCCTGGTCGGTGCAAGCTTGCGCCGCGGCCTCCATCGGGCTGCTCGCGCTGTTCGGCGTCCACAGCGTCTTCTGGGTCTATGCGCTGATCGCCTGTATCGGCGCCGGGCGCTCTTTCGAGCAGCCGGCGCAAGCGGCGCTGCTGCCGAGCCTCGTGCCCGTCGCGCTCTTTCCGCGCGTCACCCCGGCGGGCTCGCTGGTCAATCAGTTCGCGGTGATCCTCGGGCCGGCGCTCGGCGGTCTCCTCTTCATCTTCGGCGCGCCGGTCGCGTTCTTCGGCGCGGTCGCGATGCTCTGCGTCGCTCTCACCGCCGTCTTCCTGCTGCCGAGCCATCCGCCGCGCCCGGCACAGCCGCTGTCCTGGAACAGCTTTCTATCCGGCATCCATTTCATCCGCCGCGCCGAAGCGGTGCGCGGCGCGATCACCCTCGACATGTTCGGCGTGTTCTTCGGCGGCGCGACCGCGCTTTTGCCGATCTTCGCGCGCGACATCCTGATGATCGGCCCGGTCGGGCTCGGCCTCTTGCGCGCGACACCGGCGCTCGGTGCGCTCGTCACTGGGCTCTACCTCGCGCGCCATCCGCTCGAGCGCCATGTCGGTCATAAGATGTTCATCGCCGTCGCGGTGTTCGGCGCTGCGACAATCCTCTTCGGTCTCTCGCATTGGATCTGGCTGACAGTCGTGGCGCTGATCGCGATCGGCGCCGCCGACGTGGTAAGCGTCGTCGTGCGCTCGACCCTGGTGCAGACCGCGACGCCCGACGATATCCGCGGCCGCGTCAGCGCGGTCAATTCGCTCTTCGTCGGCACCTCGAACCAGCTCGGCGAATTCGAATCCGGCGTCACCGCCGATTGGTTCGGCGCCGTCGGCTCGGTGGTGATCGGCGGCGCCGCGACGCTCATCGTCGTCGCGGTCGGCATGCAATGGTTCCCGGCGCTGCGGCGCATGGACAGCTTCATCATGGCGAGCGACAAGCAAGAGCGTTCCGCCTAAGCTGCCCAACAAAAGGAGGGGCAAAGGGGAGAGACGTCATGAGCGATGCATCGCAAGCAGCGCCGGACCACACCGCCGAGCGCGTCGCTCTCTGGCGCGCGATCCATGTCAAGAGCGATCCGCCGCCGCATGTATTCGAGGACATGATCGGGCTGCAGCTTGCCGCGCCCGAAGAGAATTGGCGGCAGCGTCCCGATATGAATCCCGAGGCAACGAAGCGTTTCCGCGCTTCGATCCTCGCCCGTGCCCGCTTCATCGAATACCTCGTCGCCGAGCTGGCGCGCCGGGGCGTCGGTCAATATGTCATCCTTGGCGCCGGGCTCGATACTTTCGCGCAGCGGCGGCCGGAGATCGCCGCGCTTTTGCACATCTTCGAGATCGATCAGCCGCGCATGACGGCATGGAAGCGGCAGCGCCTGATCGAGACCGGCTACGGCGTGCCCGATCGGCTGCATCTCGTACCGGTCGATTTCGAAGCCGGCGAGTCCTGGCTCGAGAAGCTGGCGGCGAGCGGCTTCGATCGCTCGAAGCCCGCGACCGTCGTCTCGACTGGCGTCTCGATGTATCTGACGCGCGAAGCGAACGCCGCGACGATGCGCCAGATCGCCTCGCTCGCGCCCGGCTCGACGCTGGCGATGACCTTCATGTGCCCGATGGAGCTTGCCGATCCCGAGGATCGCCAAGCGCGCGGCTGGGCCGAGGCCGGCGCACGCGCCGCCGGTACGCCGTTCATCACCTTCTTCAGCCCTGACGAGATCCGCGCCTTCGCCCATGAATGCGGCTTCAAGGACGCGCAACACGTCTCGGCGGCGATGCTGAACGAGCGCTACTTCGCCGGCCGCAGCGACGGACTCAAGACCGCGAACTCGGAAGAGCTGGTGATCGCGACGACATAACGAACCGACATAACGGGAGGAAACCATGCGCTTGGCGGCAACAATCATCCTTGGCGCGGCGGCACTCATCGGTGCCGCGAGCTCGAGCCGCGCGGCCGATCACCTCAATATCGGCATCCCCTCGCCCGCCTACGATTTCGCCTTGCTCTCGGTCGGCATCGACGCCGACATCTTCAAGGAAAATGGCCTCGACATCACGCCGATCCAGCTCGCGGGCAGCGCCAAGCTGCATCAGGCGCTGATCGCCGGCAGCATCGATATCGCGATGGGCGCCGGTACCGATCTTCTCTTCATCGCCAAAGGCGCGTCGGAGAAAGCCATCGCCGACATGGCCGGGCCGCCGAACAACATGGCGCTCATCGTCTCGAGCAAAGGCCCGATCAAAACCGTCGCCGATCTCAAAGGAAAGAAGGTCGGCGTCAGCACCGTCGGCTCGCTCACCTATTGGCTCGCGCAACAGCTCTCGATCCGCCAGGGCTGGGGACCGAATGGGATCGAGATCGTGGCGGTCGGCGGCATGCAGGGCGAAGCTGCCGGCCTCATCGACGGCAATCTGCAAGGCGGCGTCGGCTCGCTCGAAGGCGGGCTCGAAATGGCCGATAAGGGCGAGGGCCGCATCCTCGTGATGTTCGGCGATTTCGTGCATCCTTTCCTCGCGCATGCGATCTTCGCCACCAATACGACGATCGCGCAGCATCCCGATCACCTCCGCCGCTTCCTCAAAGGCTGGTTCGAGACCATCGCCTTCTCGAAGACGCACAAGGCCGAGGCGATCCGCTATTCGCAGAAGGTGACGCATCTCTCCGACGCCAATGCCGAGCAGGTCTATCTCAACGAGACGCCGATGTTCTCGACCGACGGCCGCTTCGATCTCGAAGCCGTCGAAGTGGTGAAGAAATCGCTCGTCGATATGGGGCAGGTCGACAAGATGCCGCCGAACGATCAGCTCTTCACCGAGGAGTTCCTGCCCCAGAAACGTTGAACAAAAAAACCCTGAAGCAGAAAGGCAGCGCCATGAATGCACCCTTCCTCGTCCCCTTCTACGCCGCCATTTTCGCGCTGCTCTATATCGGCCTGGCCGTCCGCGTGATCTCGCTACGCAATTCGAAACGCGTCTCGCTCGGCAGCGGCGGCGATCCCGTGCTCGAGCGCGCGATCCGCATCCACGCCAATTTCATCGAATACGTGCCGCTGGCCCTGATCCTTCTCACCGCGATAGAGATGCAGCGCCGCTCGCACTATGTGCTGCATGTCCTCTGCCTGCTGTTGCTGGTCGGAAGGATCTGTCATTTCATGGCGCTGTCGCGCGAGAACACGGTGAACCCGCTGCGTGGCGTTGGCGTCGGCTTGACCCTGCTGGTGTTGGCGGCCGCCGCGATCATCCTGATCATCGACTTTTTCCGCATCCTGGCGACGACATAATCGATGGCCCGCAACAGCATTCTGACCAAGCGCAGCGCAATTCGATCTGCCGCAACACGTTTGCGTTCTCTTGTTAATCGAGAGGATTGTCGCGTCAACCGGATAGGGCTTTGTCGAAGTCGTCTAGCTTCTAAATAATTTGAAATTTACCTGATAACGGTAGAAGTCGATGTTGTTGGTCACCCGCAGCGCTCGCTTTAGTCGGACATCATCCTCAAGCGCTATTATACAGCCGCGGACAGCTTGTTCTGGCTCTGCCAGCTCATCCAACACATAGCCCATATATCGCTGAATTTGTCCGACCACAGCATCACTAGCCCGACCTTTTTTTAGCTCCACAACCAAAAGCTCTTTGCGGTCCTTGCGCAGCGCTAATATATCGATAGCTCCAGTGTCGGTGGGATATTGCTGTCCGACCGCTTCGCCATCTTCTTCAAAAAGTTCATAATGCTTTCCGAGCTCAGTGGAGCTCCAATTGGCAATCAAAAATTCTTCAAGATGCTTTTCAAGGGCGAAAATCGATACATCTTCCACAAGCTCATCGGTGGCAATCAATTTCGGAGCCACATCGCCGGCAATGAATTTTTCAATTTCTTCTGCATGCTTGGAAATATTGCTGACGGTACCAATGGCTCCCGTCGAATTCCGAAGCGCCTCGCTCATGTCAACTCGGAGGATCGGCTGCGAGAACCAGTCAACTCTGCGCCGATGCGGCAGCGGCGCTCCTTCAACAAAATAGTAGTCACTCGCGACCGTCCCCGCCCAATATGATCCCTTGCCATCCGGACACAGCACGACATCATTTTGTTGGATACCCTTGCAAATCGTGTGCAGCATGCCGCAAGCTAATCCGGCGGCTACTCTGGATTTACCGGGATTTGCTTCAAGATAGATCGGGATGAACTTAGCGTTGAAACTTCTCCAGTCCTCGGTGAGCTCTTTGGATAGGTCTTGAGCAATTCCCCAGTCACCTCCGAACCACTTCTCGTCATGGCATTGCTGCGCAAACGTGCTTTTTTTACCGAGCATGACACGATAGTAGGAACGTGCTTTGTTCATATCCGTATTCCCCCGATGCGATTATGTTTAGATCGATTACAATTGATGCTGGCGCGCTACTATCCGCTAAAAAGTACCTCGGTTCAATTCTCCAGGATCAGCCGAAGCTAGACGAGCGAGCAATCCTGACCGAAGATGCGCGATCCGTTAATGGGAGAATAAGATGCTGACTCTTTGCTACTGCCCCGGCGCGTGCTCGATGGCCTCGCATATCGTGCTCGAGGAGAGCGGCGAGAAATACAACAGCCGCAGGATCGATCTTGCCAAGGGCGAGCAGCGCTCGGCCGACTATCTGAAGATCAATCCGCATGGCCGCGTGCCGGCGCTCGGTCTCGACAATGGCGAGTTCATCTCCGAGAACACCGCGATCCTGCCGTTCCTCGGCAAGCGCTTCAATCTCTGGACGAACGATCTGTCGCAGGAAGCGAAGATGATGTCCTTCATCGGCTGGGTCGCCTCGAGCGTCCATCCGGCGCATGGCCATATCGGCCGGCCCGAGCGCTATGCGAGCGATCCCGCGACCTTCGACAACATCAAGGAGACCGGGAAGAAGAACTTCCACGAATATCTTCAGGAGATCGACGGCCTCTATGCCGGCAAGGAATGGCTGTTCGACAAATACTCGGTCGCCGATCCCTACGCCTTCGTGCTCTACACCTGGGGCGTCCGGCGCGAGCTGCCGGTCAACGAGTTGAAGAACTACACCGCCCTCAAGGACCGCATGCTGAAGCGCCCCGCAGTACAGCGCGTGTTAGAGGACGAGAAGATCAAGGTGTGATCGAGCGAAGGGCAACAAGAAAAATTGAACCGCCAAGGCGAAGACGCCAAGGAAACAAGATCACCGTGAGGCGGTGAGACGGTGAGAATGGTTTAGCGCGCTACGCGCGCAAAAGCTTCTCACCGTCTCATTTTCTCATTGTGAAATCTTCTTAGCGGCTTGGCGTCTTGGCGGTTCAAAATTTTAGAGCGTCACTCGCCCTTCCACTGCGGCGGGCGCTTGTTGAGGAAGGCGTCCATGCCTTCCCGGAAAGCCTTGCTCATGTAGCACATGAGGATGATGTCGCGGCCCTCTTCGGTCGGGATGCGCGGCGTCAGGCGATGGAGCGCTTCCTTGGTCGCCTGCAAGGTCAAGGGCGCGTGGCCGGCGACGAGCTTCGCCAGCTCCTCGGCACGCGCCAAGAGCGCGGCGTGGTCGGCCAGCACCTCGCTGACCAGGCCGAGCGCTAGCGCCTCGGGCGCCTCGACGAGGCGCG
>Ga0134125_10007622_pt1 | contig 12213 bp, 13 predicted proteins | sample KB31751_FD_96464 | JGI IMG/M metagenome (GOLD analysis project Ga0134125, IMG submission 96464) | Terrestrial soil microbial communities with excess Nitrogen fertilizer from Kellogg Biological Station, Michigan, USA - KB3-175-1 | ecosystem: Environmental > Terrestrial > Soil > Unclassified ... | reverse complement strand
GTTTACTGTGGGAGACAATCTGCAACATTGGATTCGCTTGCGTCGGCAAAAGGCGGCACTCCCAATTGCAGCGTAAATGAAGAGTCAGTGGACTTTTCGTCACAGGCAGGAAGGGTTCTTTCACATCTTCCGCGCCTCCGTGGTGAGCGGCCCTTTTTCGACCAACTCAAAATATCTTCGCGCTCTTCTTACATCTTCCCCAATCTGCTCCTTCAATGCCTCAATCGACGGAAACTTGATCTCTGGCCGCCGCCATTTCAGGAATGAAATTTCTACCTCCGTCTGCGCAGTCACATCCAGAGGATGAAAATCGAGCAAATGTGTTTCGATCGCGAAAGATTCATCGCCAAACGTGGGCCGCAGGCCGACATTGGTGACGGAATTAAAAGTCTCATTGTCTACGCGAGTGCGTGTGAAATATACGCCGTCGCCGGGGACCAGATCGTCATAGCGGCTCAGGTTGATTGTGGGGACCGTGTATTTATGGCCATAACCGCGTCCTCGACCAGGAGCGCCGGTAATGCTAAACACGCGTCCCAGCAGCCGTCGCGCCATGCTGACTCTCCCCGCGAGCAGGAGCTTGCGTATCTGGCTGCTGGAAACTGGAATGCCGCGGACCATCATCACGGGATACACGTGTACCTCAAAGCCAAACTGTTTGCCCAGTTCTTTCAGGCTTGCGGTATTGCCCTGGGCATTATGGCCAAAGTGAAAATTATCGCCTTCATGCACTTCTTTTCCGCGCAATTTGCCGGCAAGAATATCGCGTGCAAATTCTTCCGGCGTCGTCATAGAGAAATCGCGTGTAAAAGGAATCTCCAGCAGCGCGTCCAGTCCAGTCTGCGCCAGCAGCGCTTCTTTCTTTGCCAGCGGTGTAATCAATCGCGGCGTCACGTCGGGGCGCAAAATGCGGAACGGATGCGGCTCAAACGTTACTGCCATGGCCTTGCTATGATTCCGGCGGGCGCGCTCGGTTACTTCCTTCAGGACGCTTAAATGGCCGCAATGGATTCCATCAAAATTTCCTACACTCAGAATCGTCGGTCCACAATCTGCGGGCACTTCCTCCAGCGAGCGAAAAATCCTCATGCGATATCGAACTCCAGCTTCAGCCCGTCATGCGCAAGGCGCACATGTTCCGGCAGGTTTTTGTTCGTTTCGCGGTGCGGAAGATCGTGGGAGATGTGGGTAAAGAAAGCACGCCGTGGTTTTAATTCTTCCACCAGCTTCAATGAATTCTCAACCGTAGAATGCGTGGGGTGCGGACGGTGACGCAGCGCGTCCAGAAAGAGTATGTCCAGTCCGCGAAGCCGCTCTTTCGATTCCGCTGGAATTTCGCTGAAATCGGTAAGGTAGGCCGCTGCGCCAAAGCGGAAGCCGTGGATTACTGCTTCTCCATGGATAACTTCCACAGGCTCAAAGGTCGCGCCAAAGAGCTCCACCGTTCCGTTGAAGCGGTTCATCTCCACCCGCGCAATCCCACCAAATTTGTAATCAGACTTGAAAATGTACCGAAAGATATCTTCCAGGCTGTCTGCCGCGGAAGCGTGAGCGTAGAGAGGGATTTTGCCTTCGCGCTTGAAGCTGAGCGGGCGTATGTCGTCCAGGCCCAGAATGTGATCGGCGTGAGCGTGCGTATAAAGGATAGCGTCAAGCCGCTTGATCTTTTCGCGAATTGCCTGCTCGCGGAAATCCGGCGTGGTATCGATCAGCACCGTGCGTCCGTCGTATTCCACTAAAACAGACGGACGCAGTCGCCGGTCATGCGGATCGTCCGATGTGCATACCCGGCAGTCGCACCCGATGGTGGGAACGCCCATGGACGTTCCACTGCCCAGCACGGTTAGAGTCCCTTTCATTTCTTATCAAGTGGCGGCATTGCTCCCGGAGGCATGGCTCCGGGCTTGGTGGCGGAAGTTGCAACCGCGTTGGTGATTTCAATGAACGCCATGCGTAATTCAAACAATACGTTCTGCAGCAGCGTTTTTTCGCGATCGGTAAGATTACCCTTGGTCTTTTCCTGCAGAATCGCAAGCGAATCAATCGTCTGCCGCGCCCCTATAATGTCCACGCGGGGCGGTTCGTTATCCTGCCGGATCGCCCCCATTTGAATCAGCGCGCTCATGTAAAACGATTCAATCACGCGCTCAAAATTCATTTCCATTGGCCCGCCCTGCGGAGTTTTGCCGGCGGCGGAAATCATGTCGTCAATCTTTTTGCCGGATGCCTTATACGCCTCGCTCTGCTCGTGCTGCTCTTCGGCTGTGGGAGGCGGCGACATCTCCTCTTCCTGCTCGGTTTGTGGCGATCCCGGTTGCGCCTGTATCTGCGCGTCCGGATTAGTTTGGGCCGATGCCGGCGGCGCGGCTTGCTGTGCCAGTGGAGGCGTGGCCTTTGCTGCCGGTGTTGCCGGTTTTTCTTCTTCCGCTACCTGCGCGTCGGGCCGCGGTTCGCCTTCTGTCCCAAACCTGCGCCGATCAGTGACTACAAACTCTGACTTTTTCTCAGCCATTCATTCCTCATTATTCAAATTATTTAGATTTCAAACGGCAGGTCCACTACGGTGGCTTCAACGCCGTCTAATGCAATCTTTGGTCCTGCTGCAACTACTTCGCGCCGCACATAGCCGAGCCCAATATTTCTGCGACCTTCTGCTGTCGGGACCCGGGCAATGCTGGTGATTTCAGCCAGCGCGCGCCCTTCAGATTCATATTTCCTCATCGCAGGCATGCGATCGCCAAAGACAAAGCCGGTAAATTTCCGATGTACCTGTCCGCGCGACCGTATCCGCTCCACGATCTCCTGGCCGATGTAGCACCCTTTTGTGAAGTTCAGCGCCTGCTGTTGCTCTGTCTCTTGCGGCAAGTCGCGATCGCGAATGTCCTGTCCGTAGTTCGGAATACCGTGTATGACTCGCCACATCTCCAGCGCCTCTGCGCCCACGGGTTTCGCGCCGGCCTTCACCAGCAGGTTCCACAAGTCCTGCGCTTTGTTCGGATCAAGCCAGAACTCAAACCAACCCGGTTTCTGTTCCGGACCGCGCACCAGAGTCGCCGCTATATCGTCAAAGCCGACGTCGCGCACTTCCAGCGGCTGCATCCCGCTGGCATTGATTCCGGCATTTGAGAGAACAGATTCTGCATTTGGCCCGCACACGCCAACCGAAACGGAATCTACGCCGACCTCAATCAGCTCAACTTTATCCATGATGATGAAGCGTTTCATGGCATGTACCAGCGTTTCCACCTGGCGAGCATCGGTCTCTAGGACAAAAGATTCGCCGCGATTGTAGATGTACATATCGCCCAGGATGCGGCCCTGCGCGTTGAGCACAAAATTGTAATTGCCGCGGTTTTCCGGCAGGTCGCGCACGTTATTGGTGACCATGTTGTGCAGCCAGCGTACGCGATCTTTTCCGCTTACATTAATCCGTCCCCGCCATGTCAGCGCAAATACGCCGCAGCCCGTGCGCAGTGCCGCGAGCTCCGCGGCGGGGTCGCCAAAACTCAGCGCCATCTCCGCGCCGTTATACGAGCCGGTGCGCGCTGCAGGCGTGTGTAGCCAGGGATGGAGAGCAATCTGCGCCATAGTCCAATATTTGATTATAGCCAAGCTGGCAGGATGCATGCCGTTTTGGGAGAAAGAGGCAGTGTCCTATGGCACTTAGGACACTTCGGAGAAAGACAGAGCATTAACAGGGTCGCTGAAAAACACGTTAAAAGGTATTCCATGCGTAACGGGCATGAGTTTACCCGTGCCGGGCCATTCTGTTTCCACCATTCGGCTGCTAGACTGGCCTCATGCCTGAGCCGCCGGAAAATAATGATCGAAAGGAAGAGAATCTCTGGCGGCAGATTGGCCGCTACAGCAACCTGGCTTTCGTCCTGCCCGCCGCAATTGTCGTCGGTCTTATCATCGGCCACCTGCTGGACCGCTGGCTGAAAACCACTTGGATCACGCTCGCAGGACTTTTTGTCGGCTGCATTGCCGGATTCGCGGAGCTGATACGCGGGATCATCCAGTCCAGCAAGGAATCATGAATACGCCGCCCGAAGACTCAATTCCTGAACAGGAAATAGATCCAGCACCTGCCGAATCAACGCCACCGGTTCCGGCAGTGGAAGAACGCCTCTCCGGCGCTTACCGGAGAATTCTGCGGGTAGCTCTTGTGTTTAGTGTCGCCGGAACATTGGCCGCCGCGCTGCTATTTACCTGGCAGAGCGGTTTAGGTTTGGCGATAGGATCGCTGCTGGCCTACATCAATTTTGTTTGGCTGCATCAAGGCACGGAGCGGCTTGTGGAGCGGATAATTGCGTCCAATCAAACGACTGCATCCCGCAAGTCGAAACCCCGAAAGGTTCGTTTCGTATTCCCTTTTCCTTTGCGTTACGGTCTCTTGATCGCGGTGGCCTATGTTATATTAAAAAGTTATCCAAGGCTGCTCATTGGCTTTATAGTGGGCCTTATCCTGCCGATTCTGGCTGCAATGGGTGAGGGCATCTATGAAGCTGTGGTGATCAGCAAGATTGATCAAGCCTCTCGTTAGATTTCACGTTTTTATTTTAATTCCAGCAGGTGAAGTACCGGGAAATGCCTGAGCAACTTGTCTTTACTGCGTTCTTAAATCGTTATTTTGGCGGGATTGCCGCATCATTGCTGCACATGGTCGGCGTGCAGCCCAAATATGCTAACGCGCCCATCACCAATCCTGTGGCCATGGAAATACTGGTCGTTCTGGTTCTGCTGATATTTTTCCTGATCGTGCGGACCCGCCTTTCCGTTGAAAAACCAGGTGGCCTGCAGCACCTGGTGGAAGCGACCGAGGAATTCATTGCCGACCAGGCGCATGGCGTCATGGGACACGGCTATCAGCGCTATGTTCCCTACGCCGTCACTCTTGGTTACTTCATCTTGTTGGGCAATCTGCTCGGATTGGTGCCGGGATTTGAGTCACCCACGGCCAACCCCACCGTCCCGCTGGGCTGTGCGCTTTTAACTTTTGTCTATTACCACTATCACGGGCTCCGCGTTCATCGCCACCGCTACATCAATCAGTTCATCGGCCCGGTATGGGCGCTGGCGCCGCTCATGCTTTTAATTGAAGTGGTAAGCCACTTTGCCCGCATCCTGTCACTCACCGTCCGTCTTTACGCGAATATGTTTGCCGGTGACATGGTCACGTTGGCATTCTTTTCGTTGGTCCCTGTGCTGGTTCCAGTCGCATTTCTGGGACTGCACTTATTCGTATCGCTCGTTCAGACTTTTATTTTCGTCATGCTCACGCTCGTGTATCTGGGCATGGCAGTGAGTGAAGAACACTAGAGGTTTTTCGAAACGACGCCGCCAGCGTGAGGGCGCACGTCCCCCAGGACTTGCGTCAACCACCCACTGGCGGCAACTTGATAAGGAGAGAAAAAATGAGAAAGCTTACGTTTCTTTTGTTGATCGCTGCTGCGGTCCTTTTGGCCGCATCTCCGGTTTACGCACAAACGCCGGGCGGTGCGCCTGCCGGTAACTGGGCCGTTCCGATTGGCGTTGGTCTGGGCATGGGTCTTGCCGCAGGTCTGGCTGGACTTGGCCAGGGCAGGGTCGCTGGCTCTGTGGCTGAAGCGCTGGCCCGGAATCCCGGAGCACGCGCCGGTATTCAACTCGCACTCTTCATCGGACTGGCCTTCATTGAGTCGCTGGTTCTGTTCACCTTCGTGCTTCTCTTCCTGCGCACGCAATAAGCTCGCGCAGAATGAAAAGGCCTTCGGTGCGGCGAGGGCCTTTTCCTTTTTTCGTTAAACAGCGGTGGTATTCTTGATCTACTCATGTCCACTGCTCCGGCCCTTGCGTTTAACGATGTCAGCAAACATTACCGCGGCTTTTTTCGCAGCCAGTGGGTCACGGCGCTGCGCGGTTTTTCTTTGCGCGTGGAACGCGGTGAGATCTTCGGCTTTCTCGGTCCTAATGGCGCAGGTAAAACCACTGCCATGCATCTTGCCATCGGACTCATGTTTCCCAGCAGTGGCCGGGGTGAAATGCTAGGACACAAATTCGGACACGCGCCCACCCGCCGCCGCATCGGCTTCCTGGCGGAAAATGTGGCCCTCTATCATCGCTCCGCTGCAAAGCTGGTCCGTTTCTATGGCGCCCTGAACGGCTTGCGCGATCCGCAGCTGCGTCAGCGCACAGCAGAGATGCTCAAGGAACTTGAACTCACGGATGCCGCCGATCGCAATGCCGGCAAGTTTTCCCGCGGCATGCTTCAGCGCGTAGGATTGGCGCAGGCGCTGGTGAATGACCCGGAACTGCTCATCCTCGATGAACCAGCTTCGGCGCTCGATCCGCTGGGACGCATGCGCGTGCGCGAAATCCTGTTGCGGGCACGCGAAGCCGGCAAAACCGTGTTTCTCAGTTCGCACCTGCTTTCAGAAGTGGAGCAAATCTGCGACCGCCTGGCCATTGTGATCAAAGGCCGTGTGGCCCGCGTGGGGACGCTGGCAGAGCTTCTGGAATCGCAGGACCGGTTTGTGATCACCGCGAAGGGAATTGATGCGCTCATGTTTGAAGGCTCACAGCAAAACGGCTTTATCAAGATTACGGTGCCCGCCCTGGCGCAGCGCAGAACGATTGAGAAAATCTGGCTAGCCGGTGGGGAAGTGATTGCAGTGAATCCCATCCGCAGGACATTAGAAGACCTTTTCGTGCAACTGACAAGCCAGAATGGCGGCCACGCGGGGCCCGCCGCCAATCAGGAGCCAAAATGAAAGTATGGATAAAAATTCTGGCTCTGCTCTGGTTGTGTTCTGCTTGGGCCAATGAGCAAAGTGCCCAGCCCAAGTGGAAGATCGATTTGCTGGAGCGCTACGGCTTTCAGGCCTTTGATCGCACCATCAATTTCCGCTGGACACTGCATCAAGGTGTGCTCTTTATTTCGCCGGAAAGAGTTCTGGCATACCAGGTGAACCGTTCGCGCGGAGCAGCCAAGCTTGCGGCGCGCGATGCCAGCGGCGGCTCCGGCAACTTCATCCTGGAGATCAAAATTCTCAATACCACGGACGGCAGTGAAATCAAGTCGCTACAATTTCCCACCAACGCGGAATTCTCCAAAGTGCTTGCCACACGCGACGGTAAATTTATTGTTTGCACCGGCGATATTCTTTATTTATATTCAGCAGACTTCGCGCGGCTCGCTTCGCACGCCATGCCTTTGAAGCGTCAGGTCCAGGAAGAGGGGTGGCAGATTGGCGTCTCGCCTTCCGGCGATGAAGTCCAGTTGGTGCACCAGCAGATACTCAAACGCAGCGCAATTTCGCCCACTTCAAAAGTGGAAAAAGCGCAGGCGGACATTGAAATCCTGAGCTCTGATAACCTTGAGACCATTAGGAGCCTCAGCCTGCCGTGGTTCCTGGCCGCCTGGTCAGCGGCTGATCACGCGCTGCTCAGCTCCAGTCCTACGATATGGGCTTCTGCAGCCAGCTTCGGACTGCTGACTTTTGACGCCCAATGGACACCGCTGATGCCAGATTGGACTTCCGCCGAGCACCCCTGTTCTTACCAGGCTGTCGCGCTGGAACATAAGTTGTTTGCCGCTTTTGGCTGCGGCAATCTTTCCGTATTTTCGCAGACCGGCGAAAGGTTATTTTTTCTCAAGACCGGAAGCAAGGAGTTCGTGAATTCTGTTTTGGGCGGCGGCGACTACATGGCCGTTCAGTGGGAGCGTCATCTGGTGCGGCGTGATACGGCCGCAAATATTCCCATTGCCATGGCCCAGCCGCTGCGTGTTGATCTCTACCAGATACGTGGCAGCCATCCGTTGCTGACTGTTGCTTTGCATCACGACAACATCTATTACGCGGTATCGCAAAGCGGCGCTCTGGCGGTGGTGGACGGCACATCGCTCAATCTGTATTCGTCGTCCCATTAGCCATGCGAGCCATCGTTCTCATCGGCATCAACTTTGTCCGCACACAGTGGATCGCTCTCGCCGTGATGTGCACTTACGTGCTTGGGATCGGCAGCATCTACCGCGTCCACACGCAACGCGACGAAATACTTTTTTTTCTGCGCTGGCATGCCGGCTACGCCATCTTCTTTGCCACCATGATCGCCATCCCGGCCCTGCAGACGGAGCGGAAGACGCGCCGCATTCTTGCCGTGCTCTCCAAAGGAATTCATCGTTGGCAATATCTGGGCGGGCTTCTTTGCGGCTGCAGCATGATTTCTGCCTTGTTCTGTTTTTTAATTGGCGCAACGGCAGCCTGGCTCGGCCAGCAGGGCAGAATTCCCGTGGATGGATTGACGCCGATTATGCTGCTGCTTTTTTGCTGCTGCGTCTTTGCGGTTTCGGTCGGCCTGTTTTTTACCACGTTCTTTCACCCGTTGCTGGCTACCGCAGCCACCTCAGCCGTCCTGGCGTTGCCCTTGATCTTGCTTGAATTCGGATGGCCTGTTGCGTGGGCACTCTTTCCCGCCGGCGCGCTGTTCCGCACCCTGTGGACGAGTTTTCAGTTTCGCTCCCTGGGAAATTCCCTGAACACGCTGATCGCAAGCGCAATCGCCCAGGCTCTGTTTTTCTGGATTGCCGCTGCGCTGGTCTTTGCGCGCCGTGACGTAACTATTTCTCCGGAGTAGCCGCTACGGGTCTGGGGAAAGCGGAAGTTCCAGGCGTCGAATTGCCTGCTGTCGCTGGTGTAGGGACCAAGTCGCGCGCGCCGGCTTCTGAATAGGTAAGAACGCGTCCAGGCATTACTCCCAGATAAATTGTGGCGATCGCGGTCAGCACCAAGGCTAACTTCATCGCGCCGGAAGCAGGCGCGGGAGCTTCGGCGATGATGGGCTCACGCATATACATCACCACAATCAGCCGCAGGTAATAATAGGAGGCAACCGCGCTGTTTACCAAGCCGATGATCGTGAGCCACACCAGGGCTGTGGGATGAGCATTTGCTGAAAGCGCGGCATTGAACACGTAATACTTGGCCAGAAAGCCGGCTGTCGCGGGTATGCCGATCAGCGACAGCATGAAGATCGTAAAGGTGAACGCGAGCAACGGCGCGCGACGGCCAAGCCCGGAGTAGTCGTCCACGGAGACGTAACGCTCGCCACCTGCGCCAAAGTGGCTGACAACAGCAAACGCGCCTACATTCATGGCCGCGTAAGAAGCGGTATAAAAGATGGCTGCGGACCTTCCAATTTCATTACTGGCTGCAAAGGCCACCAGCAAGTACCCGGCATGCGCAATGGACGAATACGCCAGCATGCGTTTTACATTGTTCTGCATCAGCGCGCCAAAATTGCCCAAGGTCATGGAGAGCGCGGCGCAGATCCAGATGAGCGGCAACCAGCCTGAAGAAGTGGTGGCAAACAGGACACGCAGTAAGACGGCGAAGGCCGCGGCTTTGGGGCCGGTGGACATCAGCGCGACGATCGGCGCCGGAGCGCCTTCATACACGTCAGGCGTCCAGATATGGAAAGGAGCTGCGGCAACTTTGAATCCCAGACCGACGATCATGAGCGCCGTGGCTGCAATCGCTAACAGTCCAGGATTGCTTCCAAGCGCTGGACCGATTTTCAAGATGCTGGTGGAACCGGTTGCGCCAAACATGAGAGCAACGCCATAGAGAAAAAACGCGGTGGCAAATGATCCCAGCAGGAAATACTTGATGGCCGATTCAGCGCTGCCTGCGTTGCGGCGGCGGTATCCGGCAAGAATGTAGGTAGAAATCGACGAAATTTCCAAAGCGATAAAGATCAGCACTAGCTCGACGGCCGATGACATCAGCACCATGCCGACCGTTCCGAACAGGATGAGGGCATAGTATTCGCCGCTGCGAATATTTTGCGCGTCAAGATATTCCAGCGAGGCCAAAATGCAGACCGCGGAGATAGCGGGAATCAGCAGGTGAAAGAAAATAGCAAAGCTATCCACGCGCACCATGCCGAACCATCCGGGAGAGGCGAAACTGGCATCGCGGGCGCTCCAGGCAATCTGGCAGAAAGTGGCCGCAATGGCGGCGATGGTGCCTGCAAGAGCAACCAGCCCAAGGCCCTTGCGGCTGGTCCCGGGCTTGAGCAGCGGATCAGCCATCATGACGATAATGCCGAAGGCAGTGAGCACCAGTTCAGGCAGGATGCGAATGTAGTCGATTGTTTGGATCGGGTTCATCTATTTCTGCCCACCCGTGGCGGAAGCGTTTTGGATAGCAACAGCAGCAACTGGTAAAGCCGGAATCGCTGTCTTGTCATTTGGTTTGGCTTGACTGTGATCGTTGTGCGCCTGGGCTTTTATCCCGGCAGCTTGCGGCATCGTGCTTACGACCGCCGGTTCAATCGATCTCATCCAGTAAGGCGACGCCACGCCCATAATCACTGCCATTACCACCAGCGGGACTAGAGAGATGCGTTCGCGGCCGTCGATATCAGGCAACGTCTTGTTTTTGTCGTTGCGAATCTGCCCGTAGAAAACTTTCTGGTACATCCATAGCAGGTAGCAAGCGCCCCAGATCACGCCACTGGAGCCGAGTACGGCAAATAGCATGGCATGCGGGACCGAGCTCTGGAATGTGCCGCTCAGCACCAGAAATTCGCCGACGAAACCGTTGAGCAATGGCAGCCCGACGGAAGAGAGCACGGCAAGGAAGAAGAACGTTGCATACACAGGCATCGGAGTAGCGAGTCCTCCAAACTCTTTGAACTCGTAAGTATGCTTACGCTCATAAAGCATGCCGGCCAGCATGAACAGCGCGCCGGTGGAGATGCCATGATTCAGCATTTGGTAAACTGCGCCATCGGTACCAATGGTTGTCAGGCTGAAAATGCCCAGCACCACAAAACCAAGATGGCTCACGGAGGAATAGGCAATCAGCTTTTTCAAATTTGGCTGTACCAGCGCCACCAGCGCGCCATAGATAATTCCGATCACCGCCAGCGTATTGATCCAGCTTGAGTTGTATGCCGCCTGGTCAGGAAACATGCCGACGTTGAATCGCAGCAGGCCATAAGTTCCCATTTTGAGCAGCACGCTAGCCAGCAGGACTGAGCCCGCCGTCGGTGCTTCAACGTGCGCATCGGGTAGCCATGTGTGCAGCGGGAACAACGGGACCTTGACCGCGAAGGCGATGAAAAAGCCGAGGAAGAGCCATTGCAGCGCCGTAGGCGAGATCGCCCCGCCCGCGATGAGATCACGGAACGCTTTGTATTCAAAACTATGTGGCGTTGTGGCCGTTGCAGGCGTATGCACGTACATCCAGATGATCGCGGCCAGCATGAAGACCGAAGCGACCATCGTGTATAGGAAGAACTTTACCGCGGCGTAAACCCGGCGCTCGTGTCCATACATGCCGATCAGCAGGGCCATGGGAATCAGCGTGGCTTCCCAGAAAACGTAGAAGAGGAACATGTCGAGCGAGAGGAATACGCCGACCATGGCCATCTCCAGCAGCAGCAGCAGGACAAAGAATTCCTTCACGCGGTCGTGAATTGACTTCCATGAAACCAGCACGCTCACCGGAACAAGCAAAGTAGTGAGCAGAACCAGCCACATGGAGATGCCATCGGCCCCCATGTGGTAATGGATATTCGCGACAGAGATCCAGACGTTATTAACCTGGAACTGGAAATCGTGATTGGCAAAATCGAATCGGAAAGGCAGCAGCAAAGACAAGCCAAACGTGGCAATGGATATGATGAGCGCAGCCCAGCGCAGAGCGCGATCATTGCGCGGCATCAGCATCAGCCCCAGCGCGCCAAAGGCAGGAAGGAACGTGACCAGCGTGAGAATCGAGCCGTTCATCGCGTCACCCCCAGCCAGATCATGTATGCCACAATGGCCGCGCCGCCGAGCGCGACCCATGCGGCATAAGAACGTATGTTGCCGGACTGCATCTGTCGCAACTCATGGCCTACTCCCCGCGATGCGACGCCTGCACCGTTTACCAGGCCGTCAATCACGCCCTGATCTACACCGCGCCATAGGACCACGGTGGAGAGCGCCAGCAGCGGTTTGATAAAGATCGCGCCATAGCCCTCGTCGACGTAATACTTGTGCAGGACCATCATGTAAATGCCGTGCATCTTTGAGGTGATTCGATCGGGAAGCTCAGGGCGTTTGTAATAAAGCAGGTAGGCGAAGAACAGACCAATCAAGGCCGCAACGATGGATGTTCCGGCAAGAAGCCATTCTTCACTGGATTTTTCCGGCGTCGCTTCACCCGCGTGGGAAGTGGT
>Ga0134125_10007620_pt1 | contig 12215 bp, 10 predicted proteins | sample KB31751_FD_96464 | JGI IMG/M metagenome (GOLD analysis project Ga0134125, IMG submission 96464) | Terrestrial soil microbial communities with excess Nitrogen fertilizer from Kellogg Biological Station, Michigan, USA - KB3-175-1 | ecosystem: Environmental > Terrestrial > Soil > Unclassified ... | reverse complement strand
TGGATGGACGTCCGCCATCCCGACGATGCCGTCACCGCCGCACTCGTCGAGCGGATCCACGGCCAGGCGCAGAAGATCGCCGCGTTCGAGGGATGCACGGTGGAGATGACCGAGGAGTCCTATTCGGACACGGTGCACTTCGATGCCGCCCTGGCCCGCGCCCTGCAGGGCTCGGTGCGCCGCACGGTGCCCGGGGCACCGGTGCTCTCCACCGGCGCCGGGCACGACGCCGGGGTGCTCGCCGCTGAGGTCCCCACCGGGATGCTCTTCGTGCGCAACCCCTCGGGCATCAGCCACTCGCCCGAGGAACACGTCGAGGACGACGACGCCACCGCCGGCACTCAGGCATTGGCCGACACCCTGGAGGACCTGCTGTGAGCGGGCCCGAGGATGACCTGGTCCGCGTGCCCGGACCCGTCAACGCCCATTCGCATGCCTTCCACCGGATCCTGCGCGGCCGCACCCACGAGGGGGCGGCCGGGGGCGCCGGGGACTTCTGGACGTGGCGGGAACAAATGTACGCCGCCGCCGGGCAGCTGGACCCCGCCGGCTACGAGCAGCTGGCCACCGCCGTCTTCGCCGAGATGGCCGTCACCGGATGGACCGCGGTGGGGGAATTCCACTACCTGCACCACGCCCCCGGCGGCACGCCCTACCCCGACCACGACATGGAGCGCGCCCTGGCCCGCGCCGCCCGGGCCGCGGGCATCCGGCTGGTGCTGCTCGATACCTGCTACCTCTCCGGCGGACTCGACGCCGACGGGCACCCGGTGGAGCTCAACGCGACCCAGCGGCGCTTCTCCGACGGCGACGCCGTCGGTTGGGCCGTCCGTCATGGGGAATTGCGGCATGCGCTGGCAGATGACGAAGCGTCGGCCCGCGTTGGGGAGCGCGGGCTGGTCACTCTCGGTGCCGCCATCCACTCGGTCCGTGCCGTCCCGCCCTCGGCCCTGAAGGAGATCAAACGTGCCCTGGAGCCGGGAGAACCGCTGCACGTGCACCTCTCCGAGCAACCCGCCGAGAACGAGTCCTGCCTCGCGGCCCACGGGCTGACCCCGACCGCGCTGCTGGCCGAACACGCGCTGCTCACCAACCGGCTGTCCGCGGTGCACGCCACCCACCTCAACGCCGCCGACATCGCCGCGCTGGGCGCGGCCGGCTGCTCGATCGTCATGTGCCCCACCACGGAGGCCGATCTGGCCGACGGCATCGGCCCGGCCCGCGAGCTCGCCGACGCCGGGGCCACCATCGCCCTGGGCACCGACCAGCACGCCGTGGTGGACCCGTACCTGGAGATGCGCGCGCTCGAACACGGCGAACGCCTGCGCACCGGCATCCGCGGCCGCTTCTCACCGGCCGAGCTGGCCGCGGCCTCCCGCACGGGCGGCCTGCGCAGCCTCGCGCTGCCGGAAAACGACGACCACCTCCTGGTCGACGGGGCGAGCCTGCGCACGGCCGGCAGCCGAAGGGCCCAGCTGCCCTTGACGGCCACCGCCGCGGACGTCCACGCTGTGGTCATCAACGGCGTCGAGGTCGCCCGGGACGGGATCCACACCCGGCTGGGCGACCCCGCGGCATTGTTCCGCACCTTCACCACCGAACATGGGGAGCTGGCATGAGCTCGACACTGGTCACCAACATCGGGGAACTGACGACCCTGGATCCCGACGGGCGTGTGCTGGCGGCCGCCGCCGTCGTCCTGGACCGCGGGCGCATCGCCTGGATCGGGCACCCACGCCACGCCCCCGCCGCCGACACCGTGTACGACGCCGGTGGCCGCGCCGGATTGCCGGGCTGGGTAGATTCGCACACCCACCTGCTCTTCGCCGGCGACCGGGCCGCGGAATTCGAAGCCCGCATGGCCGGGCAGGACTACGCCGCCGGCGGGATCAGCGTGACCATGGAGGCCACCCGCGCCGCCACCGACTATGACCTCACCCGCCTGCTCATGGGCCGGGTCGCCGAGGCCGCGGCCGGGGGCACCACCTACCTGGAGACGAAGACCGGCTACGGACTCGACGTTACCGAGGAGGCCCGGCACGCCCGCATCGCCTCCACCATCGTGGACCAGGTCACCTACCTGGGGGCGCATCTGGTCCCGCCGGGGGCCGACGCCGAGGAGTACACGGACCTGGTCTGCGGGGACATGCTCTCCGCGGTGCGCCCCTACGTGAAGTGGGCCGACGTCTTCTGCGAACGCGGGGCCTTCACCGAGGAGCAGTCCCGGCGCGTGCTCGCCGCCTGCCGCGACGCGGGCCTGGGCCTGCGCGTGCACGGGAACCAGCTCGGACCCGGGCCCGGCGTCCGGTTGGCGGTCGAGTTCGGCGCAGCCAGCGTCGACCACGTGAACTACCTCGAGGACGCCGACATCGAGGCGCTCGCCGGCACCTGGTCCGGCTGGAACCGCGAGGCGCGCACCGGCCAGGCCGGGACCGTGGCGACCTGCCTGCCGGCCTGCGACCTGTCCACCCGCCAGCCGCTGGCCGACGGGCGCCGGCTGATCGATGCCGGGGTCGGGATCGCGCTGGCCTCGAATTGCAACCCCGGCACCAGCTACACCAGCTCGATGGCCTTCTGCGTCTCCACCGCCGTGCTGCAGATGCACCTCAGCCTGGCCGAGGCACTGTACGCGGCGACGATGGGCGGGGCGATCGCCCTGGGGGTGCAGGACCGCGTGGGCAGCATCGAGGTCGGCAAGCGGGCCGACCTGCAGCTGCTCAACGCCCCCTCGGCGGCCCACCTGGCCTACCGGCCGGGGATGCCGTTGACCGGGGCCGTCTGGCGGGCCGGCGAGCGGGTGGACCGCACGGCGGTCGGATCGGCGCCACTGGCCTGAGGGCCGCGGCCCTCAGGCCGCCCGGGCGCGCCGGTGCGTCAGCCCCGCGCCTCGCACAGGACCCGGGCGTCGCCCACGTCCATCGTGTCGCCGGGCACCATCCGGTCAAGGCACCAGCGCAGGTGCCAGTGAGGCTCACGGTCGGCGTTCGAGAAGCCGTGGCCGAGCAGGAACTCGGCGGCCGGCCCGGCAGCGCCGAACTCCGCCTCACCCTCGGGGGTGTCGATCACGTAGCACGCGTGGTCCATGTCCCCTCCTGGTCTGCCGGTGGGGCCCACGATACCCGTCGCCGCTGCCCCGGCAACGCGACCAGGGGCCGACGCCCGGGTGGCGACCGGGTGGCGATCAGGTGAACGGTCCTTGAACGGGTAGCCTTGGGGGACTATTCTTCTATGGGCCCGAAAACGGGCCGGATGCATGTTCGGCGACCACCCGGACATCCCGAACGCAAGGTGGTGCCATGTCCGACCGGATCCTCCACGCCACCCGACGGGTCGGCATCGTCACCGGGCGCCTGCTGGTCTACGCCCTCATCTGGGCCGGACTCGTCCTGCTCATCGCCGCCCTGGGCATCCGGTACTTCTGGGGCACGATCTCCGTGGGGCAGATGCTCCTGAACCTCGTCTCCGTGCAGACCGACGGCGGGGGAGGGCCGATCGTCTGGATCGGCATCCTGGCCATCGGCGTGCTGCCGCTGTTCATCACGGCCGGGATCGCCGCGTGGCAGTATTCCCGGCGCCGCAAACGCCGCCGTTCCGGCACCGACCGCGGCCACCGCCGCCCCGAGTGGATCATGCGTGCCGTCTCCGCCATTCTGGTCGCCGCCGTCGTCATCGGCGGGACCACCGCCTTCGCCACCACGGTGGGCGTGGCCGACTACATCAAGGCGGGCAACTCCGCCTACGACCTGGGCGACTACTACGTGGAACCCGTGGTCACCAGCGACCAGCACAAGCGCAACCTCGTCGTCATCTACCTGGAGTCCGGCGAGGCCACCCTCGCGGACGACCAGCTCTTCGAGAAAAACGCCTTCGCGCCGCTCGAGGAAGCCACCCAGGCCTCCGAAGGCTGGCAGAGCGTCCAGGACTACCAGCAGTACGAGGGCGGCGGGTGGACCATGGCCGGCCTGACCTCGACCCAGTGCGGCATCCCGTTGAAGGGCATGGGATCCGTTGCGGGCAGCGCCGCCCTGAACCAGCTCGGCGACGACGTCGACAACTACCTGGGAGGGGCCACCTGCCTGGGCGACGTGCTCGAGGCCCAGGGCTACACCAGCGTCTTCCTGGGCGGCGCCAATTCGGCCTTCGCCGCCAAGGACACGTTCCTGCGCGGCCATGGCTACTCGCAGGACAAGGGCCTGGCCGACTGGCGGGCGGCCGGCGAACCGGCGAAGAACTTCCGGCCCGACTGGGGCCTGAGCGACGGCCGCCTCATGGTCCACGCCGAGCAGCAGATCGACCAGCTGCACGCCCAGGCGGAGAAGACCGGCAAGCCGTTCAACCTCTCCATGTTGACGCTGGATACCCATGAGCCGGTGCACATCTACGACTACTGCACCGTGGACACGGAGAACGAGGTCACCTCCGCGTTCTTCTGCTCCATGACTCAGGTCGCGGGATTCGTGGACTACATGAAGGACAAGGGCTATCTCGATGACACCGCCGTGGTGATCATGGGCGACCACCTCAAGCACATGAGCGCCGGGGATGCCTTCCACGAGCAGCTGGACCACCACCCGAACCGCACCATCTTCAACCGGATCTGGGTTCCGGGCGACCACGGGAAAGAGCAGCTGCGCCCCCGGGTGGACCAGCTGAACATGTACCCCACGATCCTGGAGGCCGCCGGCCTGACCCTCAAGGACCGGTCCGCGGGACTGGGCGTGTCCGCCTTCGCCCCGACGGTCCCGGAAGGTTCGGCGCAGGCCATGGAACCCGAGGCGTACAAGGACCTGCTGAACTCGCGGTCCGCCCGTTTCTACGCCAAGGTGTGGGCCGGGGAGGACTCCGCGCACTAGCCGGGCCCCGCCGTCGTCGTGCAGGTTCCTGCCATAGGATGCACCCATGCGCAGCAAGAACCCCTGGCCGGAAATCCTGATCGTCCTGGGGCTCTCCCTGGGGCAATCCGCCGTCTACGCGATCGTCTCGCTGGCCGACAAGCTCAGCCGCGGCCCGCTCTCCGGGCAAACCACCACGATGAACAACGCCCTGAGCGACCGGCAGTACTTCGACCTGGCCTACCAGCTGCTGGACATCGTCTTCGCGCTCGTCCCGGTGCTGCTGGTGTTCTACCTCTTCCACCTGGCCGGGCGGAATGGATTCCGGGTGATGGGCTTCGACCTGCGCCGTCCCGGACGCGATGCCTGGCAGGGCGTGGGGCTGTTCGTGCTGATCGGCGTCGGGACGCTGGGGGTCTACTGGCTCGGGCGCACGCTGGGCGTGACCACGGCGATCGTCCCCGAGGCCATGGCCCCCTACTGGTGGACCATCCCGGTGCTGCTCTTCTCCGCGATCCGCCATGGAATCCTCGAGGAGACAATCGTGGTCGGCTACCTCTTCGACCGGCTCCGGGGACGGGGCTGGGGGGTCTGGCCGGTCATCCTGGCCAGCGCCGTGCTGCGCGGCAGCTACCACCTCTACCAGGGCTTCGGTCCGTTCCTGGGCAACGCGATCATGGGGGTGGTCTTCGGCTGGGTCTACACCAAAACGGGCAGGGTCATGCCGCTGGTGGTGGCCCACGCCTTGCTGGACACCGCCGGTTTCGTGGGCTATTCGCTGATCGGCCCGGCCATCGGCCTGGGGACGTAGCGCGTGACTGGGGTGGTGGGCCCCGGGCTGCCGTGTTCGCCACCGGGAGGAACCCGTCGACGCCGAACCTACAGGTTGTAGGCAAATGCCGATGCCCTGTAGCCTAGGGGCATGAAACGCGATCCCCTGAACCACTCCCGGCTGCTCGATGCAGCCGCGGGGCTCGCCGACCGCGAGGGCCTCGCCGCCGTCACGGTCTCCGCCCTCGCCCGCCAGGTCGGCGTCAAGCCCGCCAGCGTCTACTCGCATGTGAAGGACCTCGCGGCCCTGCTCGACGGGATCCACGAACTGGCGCTCGGCGAACTCGCCGACGCGGTCGCCGGCGCCCTCGCCGGTCGATCCGGACGCGACGCGTTGGCGGGACTGGCCCAGGCGCAGCGCGGCTATGCGGGTCGGCATCCCGGCCGGTGGGCGGCCATGCAGCGTCCCACCGGACCTGGGGTGGCCGGCTCCCCGGCAGCGCGCAAGATCGTCGAGTACACCTTCGCGGTCCTGCGTTCCTACGGGGTCCCCGACCCCGAACTGGTGCACGCCACCCGTTTCGTCGGCGCCACCATCAACGGGTACCTCGCACTAGAGAAGGCCGGGTCCTTCGAACACCGCGCCGAACACACCGACCTGTCCTGGCAGCGCGCCGTCGACGCGCTCGACCGGGCCCTGCAGACGTGGACCACGGCCCACCCGGAAGGAACAGCATGATGAACAGCATGATCACGACCACCCCGACCCCCGACCTGGTCCACGGCATCGCCGACCTCGAGGAGACGGCCCGCGGGCTGCGCCCCCACCGGCTCCCCGCCTGGGTGCGCCGCCAGTACCCTGAACCCCAGCTAATGGCCATGGAGGCACAGCCCTCCGGCGTCCGCGTTGCCGTCCGCACCACGGCCACACGCATCGAACTGGTCACGCACCCGGCACCGGTCGTGTATCCCGGAACCAAGAGGCCGCGCGGACGCGTCGACGTCGTCGTCGACGGCGGGCTGGTCGTGGGGGACGAGCTCACCGGCGGAGACGCGACGGAAGTCGACCTCGCCACCGGTGCCCTGCGGCAGGTACCCGGGCCCTCCCACACCACCATCGTCGACGGGTTGCCCCCGACCTGGAAGGCCATCGAGTTCTGGCTGCCGCACAATGAATCCCTCGAGCTGGTCAGCCTGGTCTCGGAAGCCCCGCTCGAGCCGCTGGAGCAGCAGCGGCCGCGGTGGATCCACCACGGCAGCTCCATCAGCCAGGGATCCAACGCCGCCTCGCCCAGCCAGATCTGGCCAGCGGTCGCCGCCCGCCGCGGCGGCGTCGACCTGGTCAACCTCGGCGTCGGCGGCAGCTCGTTCATCGACCCGTTCATGGCGCGGGTCATCCGCGATGCGCCGGCGGACTACATCAGCCTCGCGTTCGGCATCAACATCGTGAACCTGGACGCCCTGCGGGTCCGCACCCTGGTCCCGGCGATCCACGGATTCCTCGATACCCTCCGCGACGGGCACGCGACCACCCCGCTGGTGCTCATATCGCCGATCTTCTGCGGCATCCACGAGGACACGCCCGGCCCAGGAGCCTTCGACCTCGCCACTTTCGCCACCGGGCAGGTCAAGTTCATCGCCACCGGGACCGCCGGGGACGAGGCCCTCGGCCGGCTGACGCTGCAGGTGATCCGCCGCGAGATGCGCTCGCTGCTCGAACGCCGCGCCGACGATGCGAACCTGCATTTCCTCGACGGCCTCGAGCTGTACGGGGAGCCGGACGCGGCCGACCTGCCCCTGCCTGACAACCTGCACCCAGATACCGCCACCCACCGGCTGATCGGCGACCGCTTCGCGGACTACGCCTTCGCGTCCTCCGGTCCGTTTGGCGGATCGGCGCGGTAGCGGACGACCGTGGGCGGTCCCTCCTGCGGGGCCCGCTTTCGCCGGGACAGCGAACGACGGCGGCCCCCTCCAACGAGGGGGCCGCCGTCGTACGGTTTTCCAGCGGTGCTTTTCAGCGGTATCGCACCACGGACGGGACCGGGGACCGGGAAGGGGGCCGGATCAGAGGGTGATGGTCCCCTTCGGGGTCTCGAAGGTCACCGACATGATGCCGGGCGTGCCGTTCGGTGACTCCCACTCGACCGCGACGTCGCCCAGCGGCGATTCCTTCGGGGTGCCCAGCCAATCCCGGACGCGTTCGACCGAGCCGGCGATGGTGATCCCGGAAATGCGCCCGGCCGGCTCCAGGGCCTTGGAGGGGTGCAGGTGCTCCGTTCCGTCATCCCAGCGCAGCATGTACGGCACCTGCGGGTCGGCAATGAGCCCCTTGATGCCGATCTGCTGCCAGGTCAGCTCCTGCCCGTCGGGGAACTTGCGGTTGCCCGGCACGGACGAGCGGCCCAACCGCTCCTCGAACGGAGCCAGGTCGTCCACGCAGACGCACCAGCCCATCCATCCGCCGCCCATTTCCGAGCGGGCGCGCACGGCCTGGCCGAAGGGCGCCTTGTCGGAGGCCGGGTGGTCCAGGACCTCCACGACCTCGAGGTACTGGGTGTTCAGCAGGGGGAAAATGACGTTCCTCGTGCCGAAGCGCGGGTGCACGCCGCCCTTGACCGAATCGATCCCCAGGGTCTCGGCTACTCGGGCAGCCGTGGCGGCCAGCCCATCTGGTCCGCATGCGTATGAAACGTGATCCAACCTCATCATGCGTTCATGATGGCACTTTGTGAGGTGCGTCTCGACTTAGGCAAGCCTTAGTGGACGACGGCGAGGAAGCTGTGGCCGATTCCGGCGGAATCGCCGGCGCATTTGTTGCGGCCGGTGTCATATTGCCCGCGGCCGGGTTGCGGGCAACCCGGCGATCCACGAGACTTGATGCAGGTCATGAGTGCCAGCGTGAAACCCCGGTTTGCTGGCCGGCAACCCTCCACTCGCGGTGGGGTGCCCCGGGTGAAGACCTGGTCCGCCTCCATACGGAGCACGGGCAAGCGCGGGTCACCTCCCGGCATTCCCCGCGGGGACCGCTGCGGAACGGGACCCCTGAGCACGAGAAGGGGACAACACATGTCCGCTACATGGTCATTCGAAACCCGCCAGGTCCACGCCGGCCAGACCCCCGACCCCGCCACGGGCGCACGGGCCTTGCCGATCTACCAGACGACCTCCTTCGTCTTCCCGAGCGCCGAAAGCGCCGCCGCGCGCTTCGCGCTGCAGGAACTCGAACCGATCTACACCCGCATCGGCAACCCGACGCAGGAAGCCGTGGAGAACCGCATCGCCGATCTCGAGGGCGGTGTCGGCGCGCTGCTGCTGGCCTCCGGTCAGGCGGCCACCACGTTCTCGATCCTCAACCTGGCCGGTGCCGGTGACCACATTGTGGCCAGCCCGAGCCTCTACGGCGGAACGCAGAACCTGCTCAAGCACACGCTGGCGCGCCTGGGCATCGAGGTCACCTTCGTGGCGGACCCGGACGACCTCGACGAGTGGCGCGCCGCCGTCCGGCCGAACACGAAGGCCTTCTTCGGCGAGGCGGTCTCCAACCCCCGCCAGGACGTGCTGGACATCGAGGGCGTCAGCGCGGTGGCCCACTCCGCAGGTGTCCCGTTGATCGTGGACAACACGCTGGCCACCCCCTACCTGATCCGGCCGATCGAGTGGGGTGCCGACATCGTCGTGCACTCGGCGACCAAGTACCTGGGCGGGCACGGAACCGCGGTCGCGGGGGTGATCGTGGACTCGGGCAAGTTCGACTTCGCGCAGGATCCGGAGAAGTTCCCCGGCTTCAACACCCCGGACGAGTCCTACAACGGCCTGGTCTTCGCCCGCGACCTGGGCGTCGAAGGCGCCCTGGGCGCCAACCTGGCCTTCATCCTCAAGGCCCGCGTGCAGCTGCTGCGCGACCTGGGATCCGCCGTCGCCCCCTTCAACGCGTTCCTGATCGCCCAGGGCCTGGAGACCCTCAGCCTGCGCATGGAACGCCACGTGGCGAACGCGCAGAAGGTCGCCGAATGGCTGGAAGCCCACGCCCAGGTCGAGTCGGTGGCCTTCGCCGGGCTGGCCTCGAGCCGCTGGCATGACCGGGGCCGGAAGTACGGGCCGAAGGGCATCGGCGCCGTGCTGGCGTTCGAGATCGCCGGGGGAGAAGCCGCCGGCCGCGCCTTCGTCGACGGCCTGGAACTGCACTCCAACCTGGCGAACATCGGTGACGTGCGCTCGCTGGTCATCCATCCGGCCTCCACCACCCACTCCCAGCTGAGCGAGGCCGAACAGCTCGCCGCCGGCGTCAGCCCGGGCCTGGTCCGGCTGGCCGTGGGCATCGAGCACATCGACGACATCCTCGCCGACCTGGAACTCGGATTCGCCGCAGCCGCCACCGCTGCCGACAACGAGCTGGCCGAAACCCAGGTCTCCCGGTGACCCCAGGGGTCGGCAACGTGACGGAACAGGTCCGCACCGGCAGTGCGCCGGTCATCCGCGACGGAATCCTCAAGTGCGTCCCGATCGGTGGCTACCGGTTCGAGACGGGCGGCTGGCTGCCCGAGGTGATGATGGGCTACGAGACGTGGGGGACGCTGAACGCCGACGCCTCCAACGCGGTCCTGCTGCTCCACGCGCTGACCGGGGACACACACGTCTCCCGTGGGCACAGCCGGGAGGACGGCTGGTGGGATGGCTTCGTCGGCCCCGGCCGGACCATCGACACCGATCGGTTCTGCGTCGTTGCCCCCAACATGGTCGGAGGCTGCTACGGCTCGACCGGCCCCGCCAGTCCCGACCCGGACGGGCGGCCCTGGGGCTCGCGCTTCCCGTTCACGACCGTCCGGGACTCGGTGCGCACGGAGGCCAGGCTGGCGGACTATCTCGGCATCCAACGCTGGCATTCGGTCGTGGGCGGTTCCCTCGGCGGGGCCCGGGCATTGGAATGGGCCGTCGAATATCCCGAGCGGGTCGCCCGCTGCGCGGTGATCGCCGCCACGGCGGTGGCCTCGGCCGAACAGGTGGCCTTCGGGCAGATCCAGACCCAGGCCATTCGGCTGGACCCGGCCTTCCAGGGTGGCGACTTCTACGCGGACGCCGCGGCGGCCCCCGCCAGCCCGACGCCGGGTCCTTCCGGTGCCGGGCATGGCATCGGCCCGGTCCAGGGCCTGGGCATCGCCCGGCGGCTGGCCCACATCACCTACCGCTCCGAACCCGAGCTCGAGATCCGCTTCGGCCACGAGGGGCAGGGCGACGAGGACCCCTTCGGCAGTGCCGACTACCAGCGCGGCCGCTACCAGGTCGAGAGCTACCTGGACCACCAGGCCGGAAAGCTCGTTACCCGCTTTGACGCGAATTCCTACATCGTGCTCACCGAGGCGCTGGTCGGGCACGACGTCGGGCGTGGCCGGGGCGGGGTCACTGCGGCCCTGCGCCGTGCCGAGGGAGTCGAGTTCTTCATCGCCGCCGTGGACAGCGACCGGCTCTACGTTCCCGAGCAGTCCGAACGCCTGGCCGCGGCTCTGCCGACGAGCCCACCAGTGCACTACATCAACTCGCCGATCGGCCACGACGGCTTCCTGACCGACATCGAGCAGTTGAACCAGGTGCTGCGCACCGGGCTCTACGCCTGAGCTTGCAGCCCCAAACCGGTCATTCCAGTGGCTGGGCCTAGTCGGAGGCGTCCTGCGGGTCCCCGGCACCGATGCTGTGGTTCGCACCGATGGGCGCGAACGGCATGGCCTCGGGCCGCTTGGCGGTGATGCCGTCCCCGCTGGACTGGTGGCGCAGGCGGCGCAGCACCCAGGGTGCCAGGTGTGTGCGCGCCCAGACCAGGTCCTCGCGCCGGGCGGTCCGCCAGGACTTCGGTTCCGACGGCCGGGTTTCCAGGGGCTTGAGCTCATGCTCGACATTGAGGGTGTCCAGCACCATCATCGCAATCGTGTGGTGGCCCAGCGGGGAGAAGTGCAGGCGGTCCGGTGCCCACATCTGCGGTTCGTGCAGTTCGCGCAGCGCCCACATGTCGGCGACGAGGGCGTCGTGGCGGGCGGCCACGATGCGCAGGTTCTCGTTGTAGATCGCCACGCGGCCCCGCATGGAACCCAGGACCGGGGTCTCGCCGATGTCGGGACCGTTGAACAACAGGACGGTGGCGCCGGTCGCGGCGAGCTGGCCGATGAAGTCGTCCATGGCCACGGCCAGTGCATCCGGGTCGCCGCCGGGCCGCAGCACGTCATTGCCGCCGGCGCACACGGTGACCAGGTCCGGTTGCAGGGCCACCGCCGGCTCGAGCTGCTCCGCGACGATCTGGTTCAAGAGGCGCCCGCGGATCGCCAGGTTGGCGTATGCGAAGTCGTCGACGCCGCGGCTGAGCTGCTCCGCGACGCGATCCGCCCAGCCCCGGTGGCCGCCGGGGCTCTGCGGCTCCGGGTCCCCGATGCCCTCGGTGAAGGAATCGCCCAGCGAGACCATCCTCCGCCAGGGATGGACGTCACCACCCGGGGACGGGGCGGAGGCGGCCTGCTGGCGGACGGGGGACGACACGTTGCTACTCACGGGTACATTCTTCCACCGGGCCGCGGCCTTGACCACCCGGTGCAGCGGGGCCCGGAGGGGGATGCGGGATCCACG
>Ga0134125_10007619_pt1 | contig 12216 bp, 11 predicted proteins | sample KB31751_FD_96464 | JGI IMG/M metagenome (GOLD analysis project Ga0134125, IMG submission 96464) | Terrestrial soil microbial communities with excess Nitrogen fertilizer from Kellogg Biological Station, Michigan, USA - KB3-175-1 | ecosystem: Environmental > Terrestrial > Soil > Unclassified ... | reverse complement strand
CCATCCATTTCCTGATAAAAAGTAAATAGAATATGATTCTAGATTTTTTATAGTATTGAATTTTAAATAAAGAAAAACTGTAAACTTATGATTATTAAACATCATAACCTGGGCCTTTTTTGTTTTCTGTTCTATTTTGCTAACGGCTTTTTGCTCAAGATTAAACCTTTGTCTCAAATCAAATATTTCTGTAGTAGTAGGATTAACTATATCAATCCAAACCTTATAACCATTTTTTATATCCTCACTAGATTCTTTTCTTTCTATAACTTCATTTTCATTATAACAATATAGTTTTTTGCATTGTATCATCATCATTGTTTATATATGATTTATATGTCAAAGATAAATCCAAAATGATTATAAATATTCATTTATCTTATTACTTTTGTATATTTTTTACAAATGTTGATTATTAATATTTATGCTTAACAATATTTGTATATCTTCAGTTTTATTATTTCAGATGATATATATAAACAAATTCCATAGTTACCGTTTAGTAGAATTAGAACGAATTATTATTTGTATTATAACTTTAATCATTAATAATTAAATAGCAAAAAAAATTTGAAGTTTTAATGTATTGAATTTTTCTGTTTAATATCTTTTCAATCGTTTTTATGAGATGCTTTTCCGCCTTCACTAGCTACTCTTTCTCGAGTTTTTTCATCAGCAGCTTGTAACCCTCTTTTCTCATGTGGTGCTTTTCCGCCTTCACTAGCTACTCTTTCTCGAGTTTCTTCATCAGCAGCTTGTAACCCTCTTTTCTCATGTGGTGCTTTTCCGCCTTCACTAGCTACTCTTTCTCGAGTTTCTTCATCAGCAGATGCTAATCCTCTATTATCGTTACTATCATCATTTTGTACCATAATTAAATAAAGTCAATAAACTATATTAATAAGTAATAATTGACTTTGCTTGCTCCACTTTTCGTTAAAGATCAGATATTTTAACATGTTCTTTGAGTTTGAAAATGCTTTTACATTGGTATATCCTCCTGTTTTAAGAGCATACTAAAAGTAAAGAGCAATTCTTCTTCATCATCAACTAACAGGAGAGGTGTAGAATAAACCGTATTTTGTTTTGAATGATGATGAGATATATTTTCTTGTGATGAACCTAAATTATTTTCGGTATTGTCTATAATTTGTTTGTCTATACACGATTTGTCATATGAATGATGGCAGTTGTTATTATTGTTAAAAATGTTGTTAATACTTTTTCTAGTTTTGTTTGAAGGGCCATTATTTTTTTAGAATGAACATCCTACCATCACATTCATTTTTTTCTTTCTTTAATTGAATTTTCTGACGAGTTTGTTGTTATTGCTGTTGGTTTCCAAAATCTTTTTATCTATCTCACTGTTATTTTATTCTGCGATAGCAGTTGCCGTCATCATAACATCATCATAAAGGGGAGAATATATACACGTTCTTTCCTTTATGGTATATTGTTAGATGTATATTTTAGTATACCTCTATTGATAATGCTTTGATTAATATAATAATCATATAATGCCGAGAAGATTTAAATTAGAAGTTAATTAAATTAATATTTCTCCAAAGAAGCATCAGCTTTGAGATGCATTTTGTAGCTAACCCTTTAACACTTTTTAGAAATAATATTGAAAAAAAGTAATCATCATAAGCAATAAAAAAGCAAAACTATGACTAAATCCGTTCAAAAATAAATTTAAATAGAAGCAAATGGGCACGATAATAACGAAAACAATCACTTTGTTCTTTTACTGATATAAAAGATAAGGTCTAAGATCTATTAGCGTTAAAAGTGTAAAAGTGATAGAGCATAATAACATTAAAATAAAATATTTGTAATATTTCGATAGTTGATTATATCAAATCCCTTTTAACAAGTAAATGCTAATATAAAAATTAATATTTGATTTTGCATGTGGGCTGCTCGGACTGGAGCTATAAAGGATGGATTGGAACATCTTATGCATCTTCTCTTGAAAATAAAAATTGGCTGCCTTATTATTCGAGGTTTTTAAATTTGTAGAAGTGTATTCAACTTTCTATAACAATCCATCTAGATTTGTGGTCAAAGGATGGGTGGACAAAACTCCAAATGATTTTAAATTTTCCTTAAAGTTCCCAAAAACAATAACGCATGAGAAGAAAATGTATAAAGGAGATGTATAAAAAGATTTGTCACTAGTTTTAATAATTTAGAGCCATTAGTAGACAAAACTCTCTTTTTGTTAATTCAACTACCTCACTATTTGACAGAAAGTTTATTGTCTAAAATTTTATTTCAATGAATTGATTATCAATATCTATTTTGGTTTGGTCGAGTATATGGTCAATTTGGTCAATAAGTCGGTCAACTCAGTCAAGTTTTCGGTCACATCTATCTATTGTCTAATTCAAATATGGTATTAAATGTGATTAAAATATTATTTTTAATTGTCCTGCGGGTTGCTAATAAAATAGAAATTGCTTACCGTAGAAACTGATGATTTTAATTTTTAATGGTATATTTCTTTGGAGATAAAAGTATATTAGAATATATCTATTGGTTAGAATGATTAAAGACATATTGGTGTCAGCCAATGTTTTTTGTATATTACTAGCTGTTTATTTTGATACTCTTACTAATGTCCTATCCTATATTTTTTTTGTACTAAATTCAGATATGCTGCTTTATTTTAAATTGATACCTTTTAAAAGGTACTCTATTTCAATTGATGCTATTCAATTAACCAATAAAAAACTAAATACTATATTATTATTTTAGTTAGACCAACAGATGGCATTATATGTGAATATCTATAAAAGTGTCATTCAAATGGTGAAACAATCTAAAAGGATATAGAATAGGCAGATTTTTTGTAATAGATATATGCTTCCATAACAAGATGACTTTCATTTTATTCTATAATTATATAGTACAAAAAATTATGAAACAAAAATTTTTAAATGAAATTTTTTAGAAATAAAGTGGTTATATACAACAGTAATAATTGAATATGTATTGATTTCATAATTTATTTTACTAATAATTTTTATTAATGGGTGTGCAATTACGATTGACTTTAACATGTTACTATTTTTTTATATTGAAATAATATTTAAATTTGAAATCTTTTAAATAATGTTATAGAATAAGATATATACCATTAATAATGCCATGTATTCAATGAGTAAGATTTGACCTAATTGTTATTCTTTAATGATTATTGCAAATAGATTAGACGTAGTAATAGATCATTGTCCAAGATGTAAAGGAGTATGGCTTGACAGAGACGAATTAGAAAAAATAACAAATATTCAAAATCGATATGAAGAAGATCATTATAATAGATATCATTATGGTAAAGAAAATTATAATGATTATAATGATGATTACTATAGAAATAAAAAAAACCTAATAAAATAATGGGATTTATAGGAAATGTGTTTGATGGTCTTTATTAAAAAAGCTCTTTTGTCTTATTGTTATAATCGTCATTGTATTTTTGGAATTAGCTAGTTAAAATTTTATCATATTTTTATATGTTATATAAATTGTCTTACTATCAACTGGATTAGAGAATGGTTGGCGGCTTATTTAGCATAAATGAGATAGATTTTTTAATTGATATGGGTTTATCTTTGTTAGCAGGTTTTTTAATAGGTGCAGAAAGAGAGTCAAAAGGAAAACCTGCTGGAATAGGAACTCATTGTTTTGTTATAGGCGGTTCCATGATATTTACTTATATATCTTCTTTAGTAGATCCAAATTCTACATCTAGAATTGCTGCACAAATTATTACAGGAATAGGATTTCTTGGTGCAGGGATAATACTAAAGGGTGAATTTGATGATAGAAAAGAATCCTCGAAAGGGCATAATAATTTCAAAAATAAAAAAATTGTTAATTTAACAACTGCTGCTAGTATTTGGTTTTCTGGAGCCATAGGAATGACCATCGGATATAATTTTTATTTCATTTCATTTGTAGCAATAGCATTTGCAGTTCTAGTTCCTCGTATCCCTAAAATGGGAAAAAGAAGAGAGGAAGACTATGATTAATTAAAATGTTATTTTTTTTAATATTTATTTTGGAATATTAAAGTTCATTATCATTAATTCTTTTATTTTTATTTCTATTTAATAGAATAGATACTCAACTTATTTTTTACTCGACATTAAAATAAGTTGAATTTCTTTTTTATTTCTCCTTCTGGTAATTTTACCTTTAGAAAGACTTTTAATCTATATTAGTATAGGGATAATTATTTAAAACTCAAACTATTGTACTCTTTCTAGAATTAAATCATTACTAAAGAATTATTCTTATCGAACACAGCAAAGTTTTATTTATATCTTCAATGTCTTTATCTGTCAATTTCCACTCTTCCTCATCGACACTTTTACTATTTTCTATTACTCTTTCCTGATTAGATATTTTTGGAATTGTAAATATATTAAAAGCATAGACAAAAAGTTCAGAGCAACCTGTCGAGGACTAGTCTATGTATATTAGCAATTTCGGCATGCACTTTTCCTTTAGTACTATTTGAAGAATGAAAATCACTATGTCCAAATGAGAATATCTAACTACAGCTATTTCCTGCTTCGTATAATATTGTATTATTCTTTTTTCTATAGGCCGATAACCTAAATGATGTAATACTTGATTACAAGCAATATGTTCATTTTCAAGTGCTTGTTCTCCTTGCTCTAATTCTTTTAAATTAAAGTTATTGACTCCGATAAATCTTATTAGATTGTCTTTGACTAGTTTTTCTATTGTTTTCATTGTCTCAACAATTGGATGATATGCACTTGGCCACCCTGTTTGATATTATAATAAAAAAAATGTGAAATAACATTAAAATCTATTAACTTAAGGTGATTGTTTTGGATTTATTGCTTTGCCTCGATTTTATTATATCGATGATTTTTTATGATATTAAATCGCTTTGATCCATAACTTAATCTATCGATCATCTTTATGCATAGGTTCAAGGTTTTACTTCTTTCTTTGATTTATAGCATAATGGATATTAAAAAATAATGGTTTAAACTAGTGTTATAGCAAACAAACTTTACATAACGTTATAAACTATGAAGAGCAGATATAATAATGAAACAAAAATTATCATTTGGAAGTAAATGCGAATGCAATTGTCATGGTAGAGAGGGTACTATAGAATATTGTGGGTATTGTACCAATTCACACAGAAAAATGTCCACTGGTAATAGATCTAGAAGGTAAAATATTTTATGTCTTAAAAGGCATCATCTTTGTAATTAGTTAGATATTATAAAATAATCCTAACCTAATTGCTAATATGATACAACCTGTTATTTCCTTCTTTTTCTATAAAACTCGATAGGCAAAGCTATTGACTCTTTTTTTTGTACTCATTTTTAAAGAATATACACTAGTAGATAGGCTCTGTTCACTTAACGATAAATCTATAGCTTGAAGGCGTTCTATTTCAGTTATACGTAATAAAAGAAACAAAATATGTGTTGGCTATGGACTGCATTTGTATTTTCGGGGATTGTCAACTAGATAAGTTGCCAAAGCATTTTTTTTATACATAGTCAAAAGAAGCCAAGTATCAATTTGGAAATGGATCAAGACATACAAACCAGCAAAACTATTATCTAAAAGAAGAAAGATATCTGAATTTGTAGTTGATGAAACAATGATTAAGTTTGGTTCAGAATTCCTATGGCTATGGACTGCAATAGTACCTAAAAATAGGTTCATCCTAGCCCTATATATATCCAAAGAAAGAAACATGTTTGTTGCCTAGAGCGCTTACTGTCAATATTGGTTAAAGATCATGGAAAACATTTTTTCTACAGGTGGTTGGCACTTGGTATCTACCGCAAGCATGCAGATTCTTAAAACTACTACATCATATCCATTCCCAATTTGAGAAAAGTGTCATTGAGAGGACCATACAATACATCAAGGATAGAATCGAAAGTTTTGATGACTACTTCCTACACAAGAAAGAGAATTGCAATCTAGATCACGTTAAAAAGTGGATGAACCTGTTTGTAAATATGCATAACAAAAATATAATAAGCCCTTGAGTTAACAGAGCCAGTAGATCCTTGTAAATTATATCATAATATATAGTTTATCTATATTATCTTTTTTTAATTGATATATATCTTAAAATATAATTTAAAAATGAAAATATTTCAAATCCATTTTAAATTTATGATCTGTGATTATAACCAATACTAATACTGGTTCGACTTTTACTAATGCATTTTATATATTATTTTTTAATTATTGATAGCATTATGATAATACAAAAATTAATACTTTATAGATACATTGAAACTAATTATTAATACCAATTACAATAACAATAATAGTAACATGAGTAGATATATATTAATAAAAAAAAACACAATTTGATTTGAAAGCCATCAGACGCAAAAAAAGAAAATAGACCAATTTTACTTATCATATCATTTCTAGATTCAAGTTGTAAAATAAACAAAAGATTATTTGTATAGATAATATGTAATAATGACAATTACCTATTAAATGAAAGAAATACAAATTGTAAAGTGTGTAATGTATATACATAAAAAACTCAACAAATGAAGTAAATTTACTTCAAATTAAAATTTGACATTATAAAATATCAGAAATTTTTTACTTGATTAGAGAAAAAGACTCCAAACTTTTTAACATTTTTTATGGGGAGTAATCTATAATAGTTTAGTTTCTCTTTAGGTGTTACTTGTATTTATACCGATCTTATAAAATTATTGTCTCTGTAGTAGATTTAGAATAATACTAAAATATGGCGTTTTAGATTTATAAAATATTCTAATCTTTTTTTCAATGGTGAGTTTAATAATTAAATTTTATTTTTATGTTTATTATTATGAGCATAAAAAAAACAATAATATATATTAATTAAAACCAGATGGTTGTATTAATATTATGATTTTTGTATTATTTGCCATAACTTTATAAAGATTTGTATTTATACAAATACTTTATTTGATACCTAAAACTTCTATAAAAAGATGGTAGCGCTCTCCCTCATTGATATGATTTATAAAACTTATAGTTAAATTACTTATAAAATATTTTTCCTTGGATTTCGCAATTATTTGTAATGTTGTTATTATTCAAACCTACTTTATATTTTTAAAAGCCTGCCATTGAAAATTATTGTTATCATTCCATTTTTCAAAGAATACGACATCTTGTAAATCAAGTCTATTTAACCACTTAGATTCCTCAAGGTCAGGAATTTCGTTGAATTTATCTACATATCCTAAACACAAGTATGCTATTGGTTTTATATCAGTTGGTAAATTTAATATTTCAGTTAAATCAGAGTTATTTATTATACTAACCCATCCAACACCTATATCTTCAACTCGAGCCGCAAGCCAAAGATTTTGAATCGCACAGCAAACACTATATATACCTGCTTCTTTGATTGTTATTCTTCCAATTACAAATGGTCCAAATCGGTTGTGGTCATAGGTTACACATATGTTCAAATTAGATTCCATAATTCCTTCCAATTTTAAATTATGATATTTTTCTTGTTTTTCTTTATCATCTTTTAAATAGTCTATAGATTTTAATCTCTCTTTTAGAAAAGAATCCTTAATTTTAATCCGTGTATCTTTATCTTTTATTAATATAAAATTCCATGGCTGAGAAAATCCAACTGATGGAGCATGGTGAGCTGCCTTTAATATTGTGTGAATTGTTTTATTATCAATATTTTTATCAATAAATTTTTTTCTAACATCTCGCCTTGAAAAAATAACTTTATAGAAAACTTCCTTTTCAGACTCACTAAATTGCTTATCATGAAATACATCTACCATAATAATTTACAAATAATTCTTAAATTTCAATTTTGCCTACTTTATTAAAAATATATTGTAAAATATTAGGTAATTCATTTATTATTGTATACTACAAGTAATTTTTCACTTTGACAACAAATTATTTATGGTTTGTTGATAATTAATAAAGAGATTATAGCATATTCAATAATATTATTAAAAAATATCAAAACAAGGATGTTCTTATGTTTAAGTATTTTTTTTGTTAATGGATGCATATAAATAAGTCACTGTCTTCAATAAATTCTCTAATGTTAAAAGAATTCGAAAAAGAATCGATTCTTAACCTATAAATCATGTTTTTGTTTTACAATTTTACTTTTCAGAGAATATGGCCTTTTTCAAAGCTGATATATAAAAAAGAATATTTATCTCATTTATCTTTATGACATAAAATATGATATGAAAATTAATTAATTACTTTAAAAATTATAGAGTAATTATGATGTAATCTTTGCTTTTTTAACTATTACCAAAGAATAATTTTGCAAATCAGGGCTACAAGTTTTAGTTTTAAATATAAAATAATCTAATTCTTATATATTTGATATTGATTTTATTCAATAATTTTTAAAAGATTTATTTTAAAATATTCTAAATAATTATAGAAATATATCTTATTCCTCTCTTTATTAAATGGGATCCTGCTCAACTTTTTTCTTAAGAGCATCATTCATTTGTACAAAACTTTGAAACATATCCTTATCCAAACGATTTCCTATGAGCGATATCAAAAACCCGGTAAAAATCTCTATATGTATAAAGTGTATCATATCTGATCCTATGGGCTCTAATATAAAAATACGTTCCCCATTGAACATTCCAGGTATAAATGATTTTCCAAACCATCGTAACTCTCGAAATGGCTCAACTTTTGTCACTATGGGTTTGTAAGTTCTATTTTTTCCTCTTGATGTAAATAGATTAATCTTTAGCTTTGATCCTTCTCTTGGTTCACCAATTATTCTTCGAATAAATGGGTTCCAATTTGAAAAGTTGTTGAAATCTGTTAATATCTTCCATACCTTCTCAGGTGATGCTTTGATATCTATTTCTGTACGAATTTCTTTCAATGTATGTCTCTATATTAAACAAGTTGTTTATACCTTCTTTGGATTCTTATTAATTTTAAAGATATAATTGTCCAATGTAACTGTTAATTATATTTTTTTATCGACCTTAATTTTTTCTTTTTTTCTGCTACACCTTTTTCTCACAAATAACTAAAGAATTTTTTCGCCAAATCAAATCAAATCATAATCTTGATTGTAAATTCTACATAAAAATAAGTTAATAATTAGAAAATATTGTGTATTTTATTAGAATTTGAGATTTTTATGCTTTTTTTATAAATAATAGATTCATGGAAATAGACCCAGAAATGTCTTTGTAAATCTCCTCTTTGATACTTTAAGCGCTTCTTGACCTTTAGGCGTTAGACTATAGGTGATAGTCTTGCCTTCTTTTTCCTCCCCTATGATAAACCCCATTTCTTTGAGATTTTTAAGGGCAGGGTATATTGTTCCAGGACTTGGTTTCCTTTCGCCTTTTCTGTTAGCTATTTCTGCTGCTAATTCTTGACCATGCATTGGTTTTTTGGATAATAGGAAAAGAATAAGAAAGCCTAGCAATCCCCTCATATCACAACAATCGCCTACTTTCTTATGCATATATATACAGTATATTGGTTATACGATATATATACAAATAGAGTAAGTAATTTATATCATCAATTAAATAATTGAGAAGCGAAGGTTAAAGGAAAGTTTGCAGTAATAGATACAAATAAAGTAAATGATTTCTTTAACTTTAGAAATGTTGATGCAATTATTAAGAGTCTAAATAAGACTTTAGAATAAATTCAAAGTATAAAGAAAAATATTAGACAAATATAAGCAAGACTTTTTATTTTAAAAATAAATTTACATATTTTGTTATGGGGGCGAATTGATCAATCATGCTATTGATCATATCTATTCAAGATAATCCTTATTAATAAGTATATGAATTAAATCCAATGTTTAGATTTTATTAAAAATAGTATATTATAAATTCATCTCAATAAATAGTTTTTTGATTACTTTGTTATTAACAATAACCAATAATACCAAGATTTTATAATATATATTGTTCAAGTTAAAAGAAAATGAGTAAACAAAAATTATTTATTAATTATATAATTTAAAATTAAAAACTATATAAACTATGAATTTGTATAAATTTTAATGAAATGCCAAAACTTTTTAGATATTAAATTAAAACAAACAAAGATAACATCGATAACAGTAGCATCGATATTGATAGCAATGACTATTGCAATGGGTCCATTAAATTTATTGCAAATAAATAGTGCAAGTGCACAAAACCAAGCAAATCCAAACAGTTCTCAAATGGTACAAGGAACAAATCCAAATCCAATGAGTAATACTTCAAACCCTGATTCTTCACAGATAAATTCAGCACCCGGTAGTGGAGGCACAGGAAATACATCTAATGCTTCCGGTACTATTTCCATTATCTCTCCTATAGTTAATGGATTTAAATCCTTAATGCGTGCAAGTTTACTTGATGCAATTACCACTGCTCAAAACTCTTTAGGTGGTAATTCTACAACAGTTGCAGCATTTATTCATCCAAGCAACGGATTCATAGTTTATGATACATTTGTTCTTGATGCAAATAATAATATCCATAAAATAGTAGTAGACCCAGCAAATGGAAGAATACTGATTTCTGAACCACTGTCACTAATGGAATTGATGATGATGGTACATGGTGGTAGCATGGGTATAGGCTCTGGCATGGACAAAGGAATGATGATGGGCCCTGGTATGGGTATAGGCTCTGGCATGGACAAAGGAATGATGATGGGCCCTGGTATGATGATGCACCATGGTGGTAGCATGGGTCAAGGCTGGTAAATGAAATAATATTATCGAATAAAAGACGTATACAAATAAATAAAAAAAATTTATTTTTTATAATATAAATGAAAAATAAACTTTTTGTATAATATTGAATTCATATTTTTCTTTATCAATTTTGAATACATATATAGTGAAAAAAATATGTATGCTATGAAGATCCCAAACCATTGAAATATGAAATTTTAGATCTAATTGCACTGATTATATGTCAGAATCTTTTTTAATTTGTTTTGTTATTTTGTTGTATTTTATTTGAAATCATCATTCAAACTTTTTATTCTGAAATATTTAACTCATTATGACTGATTTCATCATCAAATAAAAGAAATTTTGCACCATAATAAAATTTCATTTTAATAACGAGGAATAATAATCAATATCATATCAACAAAATTATATATAACTTACCAAAGGCAGGATTAATTATTAAAGCAATTTCTTTTCCTATTAATTATATAATAATTATTGCGACAATAATTGTAATATTCATGATAAGATATAAAAAAGGAAATAATAATGACCAGTAACTATCATATTCTTTATAAGAATGAAATGTTTTTTAATTTTAAATATTGATCAAAATTAACTAATATTTGTAAATCATAAAATTTTTATTTATAAAAGTTGTCTCATATAAAAAGTGAGTTAATTATTGGTAGATAAAATAAAATGTTTTCATATTCTTGTTAAAAAGCAAAGCGAAGCTATATCAATAATTGAAAGATTAAAGAAAGGCGAAAGTTTTACAAATCTTGCCAAAGAGCTATCAATAGATAAAGCAAGTGCAAAAAAAGGTGGCGATTTAGGCCTATTTGGAAAAGGAGCGATGGTAAAGCCCTTTGAAGAAGCTGCATTCAAACTCGACAAAGGAGAAATAACGTCTGAACCAGTAAAAACAGAATTTGGTTATCATATAATTAAAAGGGCAGGCAAATAAAAAAATAAATTTTTTTCTACTAGTAATATGTGTTAAAAGAATTATTAATATATGTATTTAATATTCGCATAACTTTTAATTATATTTAAATAAATTTGATTGCTAAATTAATTTATAAAATTGTACGCTATCACTAAAGAAAATATTTTTAGAAAACGTGATATATTTTAAAGTAATTTCTTAAAAGTTCTTAGTTTATAATAAGATAAATATATTTATCAAAACAATTAATTAAATAAATAATGGTGCTACCCAAAAACGTTATTATAGTTTATTTATAGAAAAATATAACAGTGGATTTCCATTTATCTAAAAATTTTCAATAGGGGACCCAATACAATAGTGCCTTCCATATTTTTGGTAGAAGTACTGTTAGTAGTAAAAGTTACTTTATATGGATTACTTTGAGTACTATGAGCAATTATTCCATTTCCCTCAAAACTTACATTTCCATTAGTTGAATTTTTTAAAAGGGTTTTTGGAATAAATT
>Ga0134125_10007617_pt1 | contig 12217 bp, 2 predicted proteins | sample KB31751_FD_96464 | JGI IMG/M metagenome (GOLD analysis project Ga0134125, IMG submission 96464) | Terrestrial soil microbial communities with excess Nitrogen fertilizer from Kellogg Biological Station, Michigan, USA - KB3-175-1 | ecosystem: Environmental > Terrestrial > Soil > Unclassified ... | reverse complement strand
TCGAGAACATCGTCGAAGCGCCGATCCGTGTGCGCCGCGAGCCGAAGCGCGAGGTGCTCGCTCGTGCCGAGGCGCTCCTCGCGCGCGTCGGGTTGGCACGGAAAGCGAACGCCTATCCGTCGCAACTGTCCGGTGGACAGCAGCAGCGCGTCGCGATCGCGCGGGCGCTTGCGATGCAGCCGAAGCTCATGCTGTTCGACGAGCCGACGTCGGCGCTCGATCCCGAGCTCGTCGGCGAAGTGCTCGCGGTCATGCGCGTGCTTGCAGACGACGGAATGACGATGATCGTGGTCACGCACGAGATGGCGTTCGCGCGCGAAGCCGGGCACCGGATCGCGTTCATGGACGACGGCGTCATCGTCGAATCGGGCACTCCGCGCGAATTGCTGTCCCAGCCCGCGCACGAACGCACGCGCGCATTTCTCTCGCGGCTGCTCGCGCGGCCCGCACATTGACCCGATGGCCACCAAACTCGTTCTGCTCGGCACCGGCGGCGGGCCGATGCCCAAAATCACGCGATCGGCGCCCGCCAACGCGGTCGTCGTCGACGCTGCCACGTACATCGTCGATTGCGGCAACGGCGTCGCGCGGCAGATGGCGCGCGCACGACTGCCGTTCCGGTCGCTCCGCGCGGTCTTCGTCACGCACCACCATTCGGATCACAACGCCGACTTCGGGAACCTGTTCCTGCTGCTGTGGGCGGGCGGTCTCGACCAACCGGTCGACGCGTTCGGGCCGCCGCCGCTTCGTGCGATGACCGACCAGTTCCTCGCACTCAATGCATACGACATCGGAACGCGCATCGCCGACGAAGGCCGCCCGCCGCTCGCGCCGCTCATCCGCGCGCACGACATCGATGCGCCGGGCGAGGTCTACCGCGACGAGCGCGTGCGCGTGACCTGCGCGCTGGTCGAGCACCCGCCCGTCGTGCCGGCCTTCGCGTTCCGCTTCGACACGCCCGACCGCTCGATCGTGTTCTCGGGCGATACCGCGCGGTGCGCTGCGCTCGTCGAACTCGCGCGCGGTGCCGACGTCCTCGTGCACGAAGTGCTGCACGAGCCGTCGCTCGACGGCATCTGCACGAATCTGCCCAATGCCACGCGGCTGCGGCGCCACCTGCTCGACAGCCATACGACGCACGACCAGGTCGGGCTCGTCGCGCGCGAGGCGGGCGTCGAGGTCCTCGTGCTGAACCACTTCGTCCCCGCCGACACCGTGGCGTCGAAGACGTGGCACGACGCGGCCGCTCGTCACTTCGGCGGCAGAATCGTCGTCGGCGAAGACCTCATGGAGCTCTGAAGCGCTGTAGACTGGCGGCCACCTGATCGTCGCCCTGGAGGGAGGGATGGCCGGCAGGACCACGAAGGCCGTGAAGTCGAAGGCGGGCACCCCGAAACGGGCGGCAAAGTCCGCGGCGAAGAAGGTCGCGGCCCGCAAACCGGCGACGACGCCGCGCGCGGCGAAGAAGATCGCCGTGAAGCCAGCGCCGAAGCCGAAGCGGAAGACGCCCGCGAAGACGACGTCGCGCCGCACGCGAAGCGGAACCGCGGGTCGCGCGCAGGCGCTGGCGATCAAGACACCGTCCGCACGCGAGCTCCTCGTGTTGCGCGATGCCGAACTCGCGCTCGTCGGCGCGATCCAGCGCGGCGTCGTCACCAGGCTCGGCTTCCGGGAGATCGTCGACATCGTCGGCGACATGCTCCGCGAGTTTTTCCGCACCGAGGATCTGGGCATTTCGTGGTTCGACGAGCAGGCCAACCTGGCTCACATGCTCTACGTGTACGAGCACGGGCGCCGAATCTCGCTCGACCCCGTCGCGCCGAAGCCGGGCGGCATCTACGAGACGATGCGCAAGACGCACCTGCCCGTCGTCATCCCGAACGTCGCGAGGGAGCCGCGGTATGGCGCAACGGTGCCCGGCACGGATGCGTGCAAGTCGATGATGGTCGCGCCGGTCTTCGTCGGCGACCGCCTGCGCGGCGACATCAGCATCGAGAACCACGAGCGCGAGAACGCGTTCGGTCCCGAGGACGCGCGCCTTTTGACGAGCGTCGCGGCGTCGCTCGGCGTCGCGCTCGAGAGCGCGCACCTGTTCGACGAGACGCAGCGGCTGCTCAAGGAAACCGACCAGCGAAACGCCGAGCTCGCGGTCATCAACAGCATCCAGCAGGGTGTCGCCGCCAAGCTCGACTTCCAGGCGATCGTCGATCTCGTCGGCGACAAGCTGCGCGAGGTGTTTCGTGTCGACGACATCGGCATCCGCTGGTTCGATCATGCGAACCGGGTGGTCCATTATCTCTACGAGTTCGAACATGGGCGGCGCCTCACGATTCCGCATGCCTCGCCGCCGACCTGGGACGCGCTGATTGCGCGACGCGAGCCCCGCGTGCACAACACGCAGGCGGAAGTCGCCGCCATGGGCGTCGTGCCCGGCACCGATACGTCGCTGTCCGTGGTATCGGTCCCGATCATCGGCAGTGACCGCGTCATCGGTGGCATCACGATCGAGAGCTTCGAGCGCGAGTACGCGTTCGGCGAGTCGGATATCCGGCTGCTGATGACGGTCGCCTCGAGCATGGGTGTCGCGCTCGAGAACGCGCGGCTCTTCCACGAAACGCAGCGGCTGCTCAAGGAAAGCGACCAGCGCGCCACGGAGCTGGCGGTGATCAACAGCGTCCAGCAGGGCATGGCGGCGAAGCTCGAATTCCAGAGCATCGTCGATCTCGTCGGCGACAAGCTGCGCGAAGTGTTCACGATCGGCGACATCGGGATCGGCTGGCACGATGAGAAGACGAATCTCAGCCACTACCTCTATGCATACGAGCACGGCGAGCGGCTGACGCTTGCGCCCACGACGCCGGTGCCGGGCGGCCTGTTCGAGACGATGAAGCGGACGCGACAGCCGCTCGTCCTGAATACCGCCGCGGAATACGCGCAAATGCCGGGCGGTGCGGTGCCGGGCACCGACAGCAGCAAGTCGCTGGTCGCGGTGCCGATCGTCAGCAGCGATCGCGTTCTCGGCAACATCAGGATCGAAAACTACGAGCGCGAGCACGCGTTCAGCGATGCGGACATCCGCCTGTTGACGACGATCGCCGCGTCGCTCGGCAATGCGCTCGAGAACGCGCGCCTTTTCGCGGAAACGCAGCGGCTGCTCAAGGAAACCGAACAGCGCGCGGCGGAGCTGGCGGTGATCAACAGCGTGCAGCAGGGATTGGCGGCCGAGCTCGACTTCCAGGCGATCATCGATCTCGTCGGCGACAAGATCGCACAGATCTTCGGTATCGGCGACATGGCGATCGGGCTTTACGATCGCGCCCGCAACCTGCTTTCGATGCCCTACTTCCTCGAGCACGGTGCGCGATTCCCCGTCGAGCCGATGCAGCTCGACATCGGATTCGCCACGCATGTCATCCGCACCGGTCGACCGCTCATCATCAACCGCGAGATGGACCGCTGGAAGAAGCAGCTTGGCACGCGAAATATCGGCGACCCCGATCCCGCGACGCCGGTGGAACAGAGCTACGCCGGCGTGCCGATCCTGATCGGCGGCGAAGCGCGCGGCCTGGTGGCGCTCTATGGGCTCGTCGAAGACGCGTTCGACGATTCGGCCGTGCATTTGCTGACGACGCTGGCCAACACGATGAGCGTCGCTCTCGAAAATGCGCGCCTCTTCGATGAAACGCAGCGGCTGCTCAAGGAAACGGAGCAGCGTGCGGCCGAGCTCGCCGTGATCAACAGCGTCCAGCAGGGACTCGCGGCCGAGCTCGACTTCCAGGCGATCATCGATCTCGTCGGGGACAAGATCGCGGAGGTGCTCAATACGCCGAGCATGTCGATCGCGCTCTACGAACGACGCGGCGACGTGCTGACGTTCCCGTATTACCTCGAGGACGGCAAGCGCTTTTCTGTCGAGCCGTCACCGCTGGAAGGTGGATTCACCGGCGAGGTCATCCGCAGCGGCAAGCCGCTGATGGTCAATCAGGAGCTCGTGCGACGGGCGGACGCGCTTGGCGCCCGCATGATCGGCGATCCATCGAGGCCGACGATCGACGGAAGCTATCTCGGCGTCCCGGTGATGAAGGGCGGTGCGGCGACTGGCGTCATTGCACTCTATGCCGACCACGAGAACGCGTTCACCGAAGCGGACCTGCGCCTGCTGACCACGCTCGCGAACACGATGAGCGTGGCGCTCGAGAACGCGCGGCTCTTCGACGAGACGCAGCGGAGAACACGCGAGACGGCAGCGCTCGCCGAAGTGGGACGCGACATCTCGTCGACGCTCGACTTGAAGCGCGTCATGGACCGCATCGCGCATCATGCGAAAGAGCTGCTCCATTGCGACAACAGCGCGATCTTCCTGTCGACGCGGGAAGGCGTCTATCGCGCGATCGTCGCCATCGGAAGCATCGCCGAGCAGGTCGGCGCCACCGAGATCGAGCCCGGCGTGGGCATCATCGGCGGCATTCTCGCGGCCGGCCGCGCCGAATTCGTGAACGACACCGGTTCGGATCCGCGCGCAATCCAGATACCGGGTACCGATCTCGAGCAGAACGAGCGGCTGATGGTCGCGCCGCTGATGGCCGGCAATACGGCGAAGGGCGCGATGGCGGTTTGGCGCACGGGCGGACAAGTATTCGACCAGACGGAGCTCGACTTCCTGGTGGGGCTGTCGCAGCAGGCGGCTGTTGCGATCGAGAACGCGCGCCTGTTCGACGAAACGCGCCAGGCACTCGAGCAGCAGACCGCCACCGCGGCGGTGCTGCAGGTGATCAGCGGCTCGGTGGCGAACGCCGCGCCGGTCTTCGACAAGATCCTGGACAGTTGCGAGCGTCTCTTCGACAGCGAGCAACTCGGGATCTTCGTCGTCGGCGACGATGGCGAGGTGCGTGTCGCCGAATGGCGCGGATCGGCGTTCGACGCCGTGCGTGGCGTCGATCACATGCCGTTGGAGGAGACGTTCACCGGCCAGGCGATCCGCGAACGGCGCACGCTGCACGTTCCGGACGCGGCATCGATCGCCAACTCGCACGAAAGCGCACGCCGCGCGGTCGAAGCGCTCGGCAACTATTCCGCCGTCTACAGCCCGATGGTCTGGGAAGGGCGCGGAATCGGCGCGATCTGCGTGTTCCGCCAGCCGCCGCGTCCGTTCAGCGACAAGGAGGCCGCGCTGCTCGGCACGTTCGCCGACCAGGCCGTCATCGCGATCCAGAACGCACGCCTGTTCCGCCAGTCGCAGGAAGCGCGCGCGGCCGCTGAAGCGGCGAACGAGGCGAAGAGCTCGTTCCTCGCGACGATGAGTCACGAGATCCGCACGCCGATGAATGCGGTGATCGGCATGAGCGGGCTTCTGCTCGACACGACGCTCGACGTCGAGCAGCGCGATTACGTCAACACGATCCGCGACTCGGGCGACGCGCTGCTGACGATCATCAACGACGTTCTCGACTTCTCGAAGATCGAGGCGGGGCGCATGGACATCGAGGTGCAGCCGTTCGACCTGCGCGAGTGCGTCGAATCGGCGCTCGATCTCGTGAGCGCGCGCGCCGTCGAGAAGCGTCTCGAGCTCGCTTACGTGTTCGAGGGCGACGTGCCGCGCGCGATCAAGGGCGACGTGACGCGGCTGCGTCAGATCGTGCTGAATCTGCTGTCGAACGCGGTGAAGTTCACCGATGCGGGCGAAGTCGTCCTGACGGTCACGTCGAAGCCGCTCGACGACGATCGCGTCGAGCTAACCTGCGCGGTACGCGACACGGGCATCGGCTTGTCTGCCGAGGCGATGAGCCGGCTGTTCCAGTCGTTCTCGCAGGCCGATTCGTCGACGACGCGCAAGTACGGCGGCACCGGGCTCGGCCTTGCAATCAGCAAGCGCCTCGCGGAGCTGATGGGCGGCCGCATCTGGGCGGAAAGCGAAGGTCCGGGCAGCGGGTCCACGTTCTACGTGAGCATCGTCGCGCCGCTCGCCGAGTTGTCGACAGCGCGCCAGCGCGAGTTCGTCGGCGTGCAGCCTGCGCTTTCCGGCAAGCGTGTGCTCGTCGTCGACGACAACGCGACGAACCGCCGCGTGCTCTCGCTGCAGACGACGAAATGGGGCATGACGCCGCAGGCGACGGCGTCGCCGCAGGAAGCGCTGCGCTGGCTCGACGACGGGCAGGCGTTCGACCTCGCGATCGTCGACATGCACATGCCCGAGATGGACGGTGTGGGCCTGGCGCGCGAAGTGCGAGCACGCAGGCCTGCGCTGCCGCGCGTGCTCGCGAGCTCGCTCGGACGCCGCGAAGTCGGGGAGAGCGAGACGCTCTTCGCCGCGTTCCTGACGAAGCCGATCCGCCAGTCGCAGCTCTTCGATACGCTCGTCGGCCTGTTCGGAAGCGATTCCGGACCGGCCGCAGCGCCGGCGCCGACGACTCCGCGCATCGACGGCGAGCTCGCAGCACGGCATCCGCTGCGAATCCTTCTCGCCGAAGACAACGTCGTGAACCAGAAGCTCGCGCTGCGCCTGCTGCAACAGATGGGTTATCGCGCCGATCTCGCCTCGAACGGCATCGAGGCGGTCGAGTCGGTGCAGCGTCAGACATACGACGTCGTGCTGATGGACGTGCAGATGCCGGAGATGGACGGGCTCGACGCCGCGCGCACGATCTGCGCGAAATTCGCAGCCGGTGCAAGGCCGCGGATCGTCGCGATGACGGCCAACGCGATGCAGGGCGATCGCGAGGAGTGCCTCGCTGCCGGGATGGACGACTACGTGACGAAGCCGATACGCGTCGATGCGCTGGTCGCGGCACTGTCGCAGGTGCCTTCGCGGGAAGGGCGCTCATGAGCCCGAAGGGCCGCCCCGAGGGCGAATCAGCCCCGAAGCGCGCAGCGCGGAGGGTAATCCGGTGAACGCGAATCAGCGGATACAGTCGATCGCCGACCTCGCCTGGGCCGGACAGCACGAGCAGGCGGTCGCCGCGGCAACCGCTGCACTCAAGCGGAAACTCAAGCGGAAGTCGCTTACCGCGGACGAGCGCATGACCCTGCTCGACCTCCGTTCCGAGAGTTACATCGCGCTTGGCGACCTGAAACTTGCTGCCACCGACGCGCAGGCGATGAAGGCGCTGGCGCGCGCCGGGAAAACCGAGGCGTTGCTCGCGCGAGCGTTGTGTCGCGAGTCTTTCGTGCAATGGCTTCGCGGCGACGCGCAGTCTTCCGCGGTTTCGGCGACTGCGGCGTTGCGCGCCGCGGAGCGCAGCGGCCGCCCCGAGTTGATCGGCTCGAGTCTCCTGCGTCTTTCGCAGGCCAATTCCGGCGGCCGGTTCGACATGCCGGCGGCGCTCCGCGATGCGCGACGGGCGGCGGCGATCTTCGCGTCGCTCGGCGATGCCGTGATGGAGGGTCGCGCGCGAACGCTCGAAGCCACCGCGCTGTGGGCGGCAGACCAGGGTCCCGCGAGCCGAGCGCCTGCGGAAGCGGCGCTCGTCCTGGCGCAGCGCGCAGGCGACCTGTTTGGCCAGGGCTCGGCTCTCAACATCCTGGCCTTGACTTACGCAGACCTCGCGTTGTGCCTGCGCCTTCTCACGCAGTCGCGCGAGGCGTACACCGTGGCAGGCTATGTCCTCAGCCAGCTCATAGCCACCGCGAATCTCGGCGCGACGTACTTCGATCTGGGCCTCTATCGGCGCGGCCGGCGCCTCACGCAGGACGCCATTCCGGTTGCCCGTCGCGCCGGCGCGCGCGGCCTGCTGCCGCTCCTCTGCTGCAATCTCGCGGAAATCGCGTTTTCCGTGGGATCGGTCGACGAGGGCCGGAAGTACGCCGCCGAGGGAATTGCCGTCAGCCGCGCGCTCCGCGACCGCCGCTTCGTTCCGTTCCGCCATTTCGGACACGGCTGGCTCGCCTTGCGCGAAGGACGGCCGCTCGCGGCTGCAAGGCACTTCGAGCGCGGAGCGCGCGAGACGATCGGCATCTACGCGCGGCTCGGCGCGTTGACCGACATGGGACGCGCCTATCTCGCCGCGGGAAGGCCGACCGCCGCGCTCGCGGCGACGCGCCGCGCCGCGCGGCAGCACCGCGCGATGCGCCTCGCGGCGCTCGAAACGGTCAAGCCGCCGGCGCTGTGGTGGACGCACAGCCAGGCACTCGCGGCCAACGGCCTGCGGGCACAGGCGCGCAAGGCGCTGGAGCAATCGTGGCAACTGCTGTTGCGAGGCATGGCAAGCCTCGGTGACGAAGGCGTGCGGCGCAACTACCTCAACAAGCGGCCGGAGAACCGCGAGATCGTACGCGCATGGGTCGCGCACGCGCGCGAGCGGAAGCTGCCGCGGCGGGAGCGCGACGCGCATTTGAGCGGCAAGGTCAACCTGAGCGAATCGGTCGAGCGACTCGTCGACACCGGCGTCCGCCTGAACGAGATCAAAAGCGCGGCCGAGCTTCACGAGTTCCTCGTGGAAGAGATCACGGAGCTCTCCGGCGCCGAGCGTGTCCTGCTGGTGCTCGAAACGCCGGACGCGACGTCCGGCCTGACCCTGGCGGGCTCGCTCGTGCCGACCGGCGAGGACGAGCGTGCGCTGCTTGCGAGCGTCACGCCGTGGCTCATCGAAACCCGCCGCACGCGTGCAGTCGCGTTGCGCCACGCACCCGAGGGCTCAGCGCACCTCGAGCAGCGGAGCAGCCTCGTCGTTCCGCTGATTGTCCAGCGCGACCTCATCGGCTACATCTACGCGGACATCGACGGCGTGTTCGGCCGCTTTCACGACCGCGACCGCGATCTCATGGCAATGCTCGCGAGCCAGGCGGCCGTCGCGCTCGCCAACGTGCGCTTTGCCGAAGCCCTCGAGCGCAAAGTCGCAGACCGCACGGCCGAGCTCACGCAGCGCGCCGGCGAGCTCACGATCATCAACAGCATCCAGCAGGGCATCGCGGGCTCGCTCGACTTCCAGGGCATCGTGAATCTTGTCGGCGACAAGCTGCGCGAGGTGCTGAAGAGCGACGACATCAGCATCGCCTGGCTGGATCACGACGCGCACGGTGCCAAGAACCTGTATGTCAGGGAGCATGGCAAGCTTTTGCAGCTTCCCGACGAGGTGATCACCTCCGCCGAGCGCTGGAACAACATCGTCGCGCAACGCGTGCCGCTGATCCAGAACACGCGCGCCGAGAACGTCGCCGTTGGAACCGTTCCCGGGACGGACACTTGCCTGTCCTGCGTCATGGTTCCCATCGTCGTCGGCGATCGGCGTGTCGGCACGATCGCCATGGAAAACCACGAGCGCGAATACGCGTTCGGCGAATCCGAAGTGCGCCTGCTCACGACGATCGCATCGTCGATGGGCGTCGCGCTGCAAAGCGCGCGCCTGTTCGACGAAACGCAGCGTTTGCTCAAGGAGACCGAGCAGCGCAATGCCGAGCTCGCCATCATCAACAGCATCCAGCAGGGCATCGCCGGCTCGCTCGACTTCCAGGGCATCGTCGAGCTGGTCGGCGACAAGCTGCGCGAAGTGTTGAACAGCGAGGACATCGGGATTGCATGGATCGATCACGACGCGCGCGCGGTCAGGCGATTGTATGTCGTCGAGCACGGCCGGCGACTGCAGCTTCCCGATCAGCAGATCGATTCCGACGAGCGTTGGAATGACATCCTCGCGCGGCGCACGCCGCTCGTCGAGAACACGCTCGCCGAAAACATGGCCAGCGGCGCGGTGCCCGGCACCGACGTTTGCATGTCGTTCGTGATGGTGCCGATCGTCGTCGGTGACCGGCGGATCGGGAGCATCTCGATGGAAAATCACGAGCGCGAATACGCGTTCGGCGAATCGGAAGTCCGGCTGCTTTCGACGATCGCATCGTCGATGGGCGTCGCGTTGCAAAGCGCGCTCCTGTTCGACGAAACGCAGCGGCGAACGCGCGAGTCTGAAGCGCTCGCGGAAGTCGGGCGCGACATCTCGTCGACGCTCGATCTGCCAACGGTGATGGACCGCATCGCGCGCCACGCGAAGGACCTGCTCGCCGCCGACACCAGCGCGATTTTCGTGCCCGAGACCGGGCGGGACGAAGGTGCGACGACGTTTCGCGCGATCGTCGTCGAGGGCGCGGATACCGAGCAGGTGAAGCGCCTGAAAGTCGTCCCCGGCATCGGCATCATCGGCGGCATCATCGCGAGCGGTCGCGCCGAGTGCGTGAACGACCTCGACAACGATCCGCGCGCCGTCCCGATCGAGGGCACCGATCAGGCGAGCGGCGAGCGGATGATGGTGGCCGCGCTTCGCGCCGGCAAGGCGGTGAAAGGCGCGATGGCCGTATGGCGCACCGGCGGCAAGCCGTTCCAGAAGCACGAGCTCGAGTTTCTCGTCGGCCTGTCGCTCGCTGCGTCGGTGGCGATGGAAAATGCGCGGCTCTTCGCCCAAGCCGAGCAGCGCGCGACCGAGCTCGACACGGTCAACACGGTGTCGCAGCAGGTCGCCGGCAAGCTCGACATCGCAGCGCTGATCGAGCTGGTCGGCGAGCACGTGCGGCGCGTCTTCAAGCCCGACATCGCGTACGTCGCGCTGCTCGACCGCACGACGGACATGATTCATTTTCCCTATCGGCATGGCGACGTGATGGACACGCGACGACATGGCGAGGGACTGACGAGCCGGATCATCGACACCGGCACGCCGCTGTTGCTCAACAGCGACCGTAGCCTCAACGTCGTTGCAGGCACCAGGCGCGTAGGCAAGCATGCGCTCTCGTACCTCGGCGTGCCGATCGTCGTCGACGGCCGCGCCGAGGGCGTGATCAGCGTGCAGAGCACGCAGCGCGAGGGCGTCTACGACGCGAACGACCAGCGGCTGCTGGAGACGATCGCCGCGAGCGTCGGGGTGGCGCTTCGCAATGCGCAGCTTTTCACCGAGGCGCGCGAGGCGCGCGCACAGGCCGAGACGGCGAACGAGGCCAAGAGCGCGTTCCTCGCAACGATGAGCCACGAGATCCGCACGCCGATGAACGCGGTCATCGGCATGAGCGGTCTTTTGCTCGACACGCCGCTCTCGCCCGAGCAGCACGACTATGCGACGACGATCCGCGACTCGGGCGACGCGCTGCTCACGATCATCAACGACATCCTCGACTTCTCGAAGATCGAAGCCGGACGGATGGACATCGAGGTGCACCCGTTCGATTTGCGCGAATGCGTCGAGTCGGCGCTCGACCTCGTCAGCGCGCGCGCCGCGCAAAAGCGGCTCGATATTGCCTATCTGTTCGAGGGCGACGTGCCGAGCGCGGTGAACGGCGACGTCACGCGTGTTCGCCAGGTGCTGCTCAACCTGCTGTCGAACGCGGTGAAGTTCACCGACGCCGGCGAGGTCGTGCTGACCGTGTCCGCGCGAGGCGGTCGACAAGGCGGCCTCGAAAGCGCGCACGCGCAAGCCGACGTCGATCTGGACTTCACCGTGCGCGACACCGGCATCGGGCTGTCGCCGCAAGGCATCGGCAAGCTGTTCCAGAGCTTCAGCCAGGCCGATTCGACGACGACGCGCAAATACGGCGGCACCGGCCTGGGCCTCGCGATCAGCAAGCGGCTGGTCGAATTGATGGGCGGCACGATGCGCGTCGAAAGCGCGGGTCCCGGCATGGGCTCGACGTTCGGCTTCACGTTGCGCCTGTCGATGGCCGAGACCGCGCAGCGAGGGCGGCGCGACTTCATCGGGCCGCAACCGTTGCTCGCGGGGCGGCGCATGCTCGTCGTCGACGACAACGCGACCAACCGCAAGGTGCTCGGCCTGCAGGCGACGAAGTGGGGAATGCAGCCGCGTGATACCGGATCGCCCGCCGAGGCGCTGCGCTGGCTCGGCGCCGGCGAGCGTTTCGACGTCGCGATCCTCGACATGCACATGCCGGAGATGGACGGCGTCGCGCTCGCGCGCGGCGTGCGCAAGATCGCACCGAAGTTGCCGATGGTGCTGTTCAGCTCCCTCGGACGGCGCGAGACCGGCGACGCTGATGGCCTGTTCGCCGCCTATCTCGGCAAGCCGCTGCGCCAGTCGCAGTTGTTCGACACGCTGGCCGGATTGCTTGCGGATGGCGACGCCACGCACGTGGCGAGCGCAACGGCGAAACAGACGTCCGGCAAGTCGGCGCTTGACGCCGGCATGGCCGCGCGTCATCCGTTGCGCATCCTGCTCGCCGAAGACAACGTCGTGAACCAGAAGCTCGCGCTGCGCCTGCTGCAGCAGATGGGCTATCGCGCCGACGT
>Ga0134125_10007614_pt1 | contig 12220 bp, 9 predicted proteins | sample KB31751_FD_96464 | JGI IMG/M metagenome (GOLD analysis project Ga0134125, IMG submission 96464) | Terrestrial soil microbial communities with excess Nitrogen fertilizer from Kellogg Biological Station, Michigan, USA - KB3-175-1 | ecosystem: Environmental > Terrestrial > Soil > Unclassified ... | reverse complement strand
TTCGTCTCGATCGTGGTCGAGCGCGTGTTCGACGGCCTCATCATGCTTGCCCTGATGACGGTCGCGATTGTGGCGCCCTCATTCCCCGCCCATGCCGCCGTTGGCGGGCGGTCGCTCTCGACGATCGCGACGTCGCTGGCCCTGCTGTTCGCGGTCGTCTTGCTGATCGCGTTGCTCGTCGCCAACAAGCCCAGGTTCTGGCTCGTGGCGATCGAGCGGATGTCGCGCCGCTTCCTGCCCGTCCCCATCGCGGATCGCATCGTCCGCACATCCGACGGCATCGTCGCGGGACTGCTGCCGCTCAAGAATCCGGCGCGATTCCTGGGAGTCGTGCTCTGGTCGCTGGTCCTCTGGCTCAAGAACGCGCTGGCATTCTGGACCTGCTTCAAGGCGTTCGGCCTCCCGCTGCCGTTCGAAGCGGCGTTCCTGCTGCAGGGCATCATCGGATTCGGCGTCGCGGTGCCGTCCACGCCCGGGTTCGTCGGCATCTTCGAAGCGGCGGCGTTGATCACGCTCGGCTTCTACGGCGTCGACTCGAGCCTCGCCGCGAGCTACGCCCTGACCTATCACGTGACGACGTTCATTCCAATTACGCTGCTGGGATTCTGGTCGTTGTCACGTCTGCATCTGAAGCTGCGCGAGGTCGGAAAAGCGGCACAAAGCGAGCCGCAGGCGTGAATCTGCGCATCCTGGCGCACGCCAAGGTCAACCTGTTTCTGCGGATCCTGGCGCGCGAGGCGTCCGGCTATCACCAGATCGAAACCGCATTCACGCTGCTCGAGCTCGCCGACGAGCTGATCGTGCGCCGGACCGAGTCGGGGATCACGCTGGACGTCGCCGGACCGGACCTCGGCCCCAGCGACGAGAACCTCGCGGTGCGCGCTGCGCGCGCCGTGCTCGACGCGACGGGCAATCGCTTCGGCGTCGCGATCACACTCGTCAAGCGGATTCCGGTGCGAGCGGGATTGGGCGGCGGATCGAGCGATGCCGCCGCGGCGCTGCATGCCGTGAACGCACTCGCTGGCAACGCGATCCCGCGCCAGGAGCTGATGCACTTTGCCACGCGGCTCGGCGCCGACGTCGCGTTCTTCGCGAGCGGCGCGCCGCTCGCGGTGGCGTGGGGCCGAGGAGAACGGCAGCTGCGGCTGAGCGCCCCGCCGTCGTTGCCCGTGCTGATCGCCGTACCCCCGATCGCGGTCGCGACCCCCGACGCCTACAAGTGGTGGGACGAGCAGAACACGACCCCGTCCTCGCGCGGGCCGGTCACGCTCGACGCCGAGGCGCTGAGCAGCTGGGGCAGCATCGGCCGGCTCGGCGGAAACGATTTCGAATCCGTGGTCTTCGGAAAGCACCCCGAGCTGCGGGTGCTGTACGAGAAGGTGGCGCAGACGACGCCGCTCTGGGTCCGGATGTCAGGCTCGGGCAGCGCCATCGCGGCTGTCTATAAGAAGGAAAGCGATCGCGAGGACGCCATGCAGCGGTTGGGCGAGAAGAACCAGCGGCTCATCAAGACGGCGACGCGGGCTACTCCCGCGCCCGCTCCTGAAACGCCGTCCTAGCCTCCGCCAACGAGCGCAACGCGCTCGCCTGCTCCGCCGGTCCGTTCCACGCCGTGCTCGCGCGGGTCATCTGTTCGAGACGATCGATCCAGCGCAGGAAGAAAGCCGCGTCCTCGGCCGACCGCACCGGACGACCGCCCACCTGAACGTAGATCGGACTCGTCGACGCAAACGGGTAGAGATCGAGCACGGGCATCACCGAGCGATCGGCGTAGGCTCGCAACACAAACCAGCCGCTTTCAGTCACGGGAATCAAGACGGTGTCGTTCGCCGTCATCCTGTTCGCCGAGAGCGGGATCGTCGCAACGACTTTGCCGTCACCGATGATTTCGAGATGATCGACCGGCACGTTGGATTGCATCGAGACGCGTGCCGCCAACCGCTGGCTGCCCGCCGCCAACCGGATCTCGTCCCCGATCCCCTGCCCTGCCAAGGAGAACTCGAGCAGCGGCGCGTTCGTGACGAAGGTGCGTCCCGCTTTGATGCCCGCGAGCCAGCGACTGTGATTCAGCGTCGCGCCGGACTGCACGAACGTGCGCACCAATCCGGGCGGGCCGCGCAGACTCGCGAAGTTCGGGAACGCGTCGGTTCCGGCAGCAGCGGGGATTCGAAATCCACAATTGAGCAGGCGATACCAGATCTCCGAGGTGATGAGGTGATCGGAGTACCCCATGACCTCGAGATAATCGATTTTGCCGAGTGCCACATCGACGGGCAGCTCGTAATTGAGCGCCGCGGCCGTGTCGAAGGGATCGGGCTTGGTATCGAACGGGTGCACGTAGCCCACTAACGCGTTCTGCCGGTGTGCCAGGTCGGCGACGTCCGCATTCGTCGGCGCGAGGCTCGCTGCGGCCGTGTTCGGGTAGCCGACGTAGTCGGGCACCAGGTAGTGGGAGCCGAGGCCCAGCAAGCCCATGTGGCCCCATACGCTGGTGTGGAATTCCTGGCCGTGCATCAAGAGGAACGTCGCGGTCGAGACCGGATCCGCATCCGTGCGGAAGTAGGCGATGTCGGGAATCCGCTGTTCCTTGTTCACGATCAGATTCTCGACCACGTGGAGGTCTTCGGCGCGCCCCTGGAACGAGAGATTGCGCGGCGTGTTGCGGTAGGCGCCGCCGTAGTTCATGTGCACGTGCACGTCCCCGCTCCACCAGCCGCGCGCCGGAAGATTGGCCAGCCGCTGGAGCAGTACGCGATGCACGACGCTCCCGCCCGCCGGCACCGTGAAGTCGCCGCGAAACACGCGGAATTCGGGGCCGTGCCACACTTCGACGTGCACGGGGCCCGCGGGGACGGTGAGGTCAGCGGTGCCGTTCGCGTGGAAGTAGGGATACTCGAACCGGCGCTCGCTGCGATCGAACGCTTCGTCGGCATGACGCCAGGCATCCGCCGGCGCGTAGCCGCGGCCTTCGGAAGTGGTCACTGAAACGCGCGCCGGTATGAGACGGCCGCCGCTGTCCCGAATCTCGAGCTGCAGCGTCCCGACTGAATCGCGATAGCGCCGCTCCGCCGGCACGATCGCCTGCCGCGCGCCCCCGACGACGTCGAGCACCCACAGCGCGGTGTTCCCGGTTTCGTTCGAGACGAAGGCAATCCGCTTGCCGTCGCGCGACCAGCGTGGCGCGGTCGCGTCGAAGTCCCCATACGTCAGCGGGAACGGATCACCGCCCTCGCTCGGCATGATCCACAGCTGGTTCCATTGCCGGCCCAAATAGGAGCTGTACACGATGCGCGTCCCGTCAGGAGACCAGTCGGGCCGCGCCTTCCACGTCGTCTCCTCGTAGCGGATCTCGCGCAGTGGTGCGCCGGGCCGGGCGTCCATGCGCCAGAATCCGCCGGCGCCGTGGATGTGGCCGCGGTTCGAGATGAGCACGAGCTCTTTTCCATCGGGCGACCAGGCGGGCGAGATGTAGTGATCCCAGCGGCTGTAGTAGTAGCGCGGCAGTTTGCTGTCATTGTCTTCGGTCAAGCGCGTTGGCTCGCCGAAAAGCAAATCCTTCGTCGCTACGCGACTCAGGATGAACACGTGCCACCGTCGGTTGTACGCCGTCGACACGAAGGCGATGCGCGTGCCGTCGGGCGACCAGCGCGGCTCGACGTTCACCGCGCCATTCGCGGTGAGCGGAGTGACTTTGCCCGATTGGAGATCGAGCAGCTGCAGCTCGATCGCGTCCCGCGCATAGCGCGCAAAGACGACTGTTCGGCCGTCCGGGGACCAGTCAGGCTGATAATCGTATGCGGGTCCCGACGTGAGCTGGCGCGCGACCCCGACGCCGATGCGCTGGCGCCACAGGGTCCCGTCCATCGAATAGATCAGCTCGGTTCCATCGGGCGCCCAGGTCGCGGCGCTGGGACCGCTGGTGACTTGAGGGACGTACATCTCACGCCAGTAGTAGGCGTGCGGCACATCGACTTGTCTGAGCACGGGCTCGCGCTGTGCGAGCAGCGCCGCCGGAATCAACGCCAGGACTAACGCGAGGCGTCGAGCCAACGTTCGATCGCGGCGCGCAGGACCGGCAGCGGCACCGCGCCATTCTCCAGGACCCGGTCATGAAATGCGCGGATGTCGAACCGATCCTTCAGCTTGCGCTCGGCGAGCTCGCGCAGGCGCCAGATTTCGAGACGCCCGAGGCCGTACGACAGCCCCTGCGCCGGCCACACCGGATAGCGATCCGCCACGACCTCGGCGCGCAGCAGCGGCACGTGCGTGTGCTCGCGGATGTAGTCGATCGCCTGCGCGCGCGTCCAGCCGAGCGTGTGAATGCCGGTGTCGACGACGAGCAGCGTCGCCGAGAGCGTGATGTCCGCGAGCATTCCGAAGCGCTCGATTTCCGAGCTGTAGAGGCCCATCTCGTCGGCCAGCTGCTCGGAGTACTCGGCCCACCCTTCGCCCATGCCCGGCGACCAGAAATAGCGGCCGATCCCCGGAATCGAATCGCCGCGCTCCAGCGCGATCGCGCCCTGCAGGTGATGACCGGGAATCGTTTCGTGGAACGACAGCGGCTCGAGGTCGGCGCGCGACTTGTGGCGGGGATCGTAGGTGGACACGTAGTAAATGCCCGGCCGGCTGCCGTCTTCGGCCGGCGGATTCCACTCGCCCACGCTCGTGCGCTCGCGGAATGCCGGATACGATTCCACGACGATGGCCGCGTGCGGCAGCCGCCCGAACCAGCGCGGCATGACGCTTTGCGCGCGCCGCAGCGCATCGCGCGCGGTCTGGAGCATCTCCTCGCGATCGTGGAATGTAAACGCGGTGTCGCGCCGCAAGCGCTCGAGCAGCCGCGCGACGTCGTCGGTGCCGAAGGACCGTTGCGCGATCCGGCGCATCCCTTCCCCGAGCTGCTCCACCGTCGCCAGCCCGATCTGATGAATGGAATCGGGGCTGAGCGGCAGGCCGATGGTCGCGCGAATCGCCGCTTTGTAGCAGCCCAGTCCATCCGGATTCGCGGACACGCCGATCGCAATCCGCGCCCGCCCCAGGTACTCGCTCGCGAGAAAATCACGATAGGCGCGCATCGCGGGCGTGACGTCCTGCTCGATGATCTGCTTCAGCGCCGCGCGAAACTCGGGCGTGGAGTCACGCCGCGCGGGATCGTACAGCGGCGACTGCTCGAGCGGCGTGGCGAGCAGCGTGTCGAGCTCGTTGATCGCGATCTGCACGTTGCCGCGGGGCGCGGTGTAGCGGCGCCGCAGGCCTTCACGGTGATTCGCCGTCTCGGTGGTGATGTAGGCGGGAATCGCGCGCCACCGCGCGAGCGCCTGCGCCCGCGCCTCGTCGGTGCCGACCGGCTGCAGCACGGCCAGGGAGGTGATCGTCGAGAGCCAGCCGCCGCCCGTATGCGCCACGCTCCACAGCTCGTAACGGCACACCCGCGTCGCCACCGAGCCCTCGATTGCGTCGCGCATGATCCCGTACGCAATCCATTCGGGCCGGCCGGCGATCCGCTTGGCGTTGATGTGCTTGAGCGTCGCGAGCCAGGCGTCCTCGCGCTGCTGCCAGCGCCCCAGCGACTCCGGAGAATTGTCCGGCAGCCGGTCGTGGCGGATGTTGGCCACGCCGTCCTGCGTCGCCTCATCGGGATGCTGCTCGAAGTACGCGACCATGTAGCTGTCGGCGAGCTGGCGCACGCGGATCGCCAGCGAGTCGGATTCCGACGGCGCCTGCAGCACGAGGAGCGCGAGCGCGAGCGGTAGCGTCATGACTTGAGATAGAGCCGCTTGGGGTCCAACACGTCGCGCAGCAGCTGCAGCTCGATCGTGGTCGGCGGCTCGAGCCGGGCGAGCGGCGCGTTCGCGCGCAGCGGCCAGCCGACTCCCGCCTGCACGTCGGCGACGGCGACGCCCGGATACAGCGCCGCGAGCACCAGCTCACCGGTCCTGGGATCGCGCTCGAGCACCCCTTTGTCGGTGATCACCTTGGCGACGCGCTGCCCCGGACTGGTGAGAAAATCGACGCGCTCGGGAAAGACGCGGGGCGACAGCTTCGCGACGATCAGGATGCGCTGCGCGTGAATCGCGATTTCCGCCGCCCCGCCCGAGCCGGGGAGCCGCACGGTGGGCTTCTCGTACGACCCGATCACGGTCGTGTTGATGTTGCCCTGGCGATCGACCTGCGCGCCGCCCAGGAAGCCCACCTCGATCCGGCCGTTCTGCAGAAACAGCTGAAACACGTCGGCCATCCCGCACACCATCAGGGAACCGGTCACGAGCGCGGGATCGCCGATCGACACCGGCAGGCGCGAGGGCGTGGCGCCCACCGCGCCCGATTCGTAGATCAGCACGAGGTTCGGCGCGTGCGTGCGGCGCGCGAGATTGCACGCGAGGTTCGGCAGTCCGATGCCGACGAACACGACCTCGCCGTCGACGAGCTCGCGCGCGGCGACGGTGGCCATCATTTCGTCCGGCGTGAAATCAGAAGCCGTAGTTCACTCCCGTGCTGAACTGCTCCCCCGCTCTGAGCCGCTCGGCGAGCCGCGGTTGTTTCTGCATGTATTCGGCGCGGGTCTGGACCCCGTAGACGAATTCGTCCAGATAGTCCGCGAGCTGCGTCCGCTCTTTCGAGATCGCTTCCCACCCCACGTAGAAATCGTTGTCCCGGTCGTAATAGCCCTGCGCATACGAAGGATGCGCACCCCACGGCTCGACCACCACCGCGCTGACGACCGCCGCGGGGATGAGGGTGCGGTTCGGATCGGAGCGGATCACCCGCTCGTCCACCAGCTCCTCCACCACGACGATCACGCGCTCCGAGGCGAACGCCGCCTCTTTCTGGACGCCGAGCAGTCCCCACACCTGCGTATTGCCCTGCGCGTCGGCCCGCTGCGCATGCACGATCGTCACGTCGGGGTTCAGCGCCGGGACCGTGGCCAGCTCCTCGCCGGTGTACGGGCACGTCACCGACTTGATGCGCGGATTGGCTCGCGGCAGGTCGGTGCCGGTGTAGTCGCGCAGGGTCCAGAACGGCAGCCGCGCGGCGCCCGCGAGGAATCGGGCCACCATCCCGAAATGCGAGTACTCCTCGATCTCGAGCTGCCCGCTCTCGACCGCGCGACGGAACGCGAACAACGAGCCGACCCCGGGATTCCCGGCCCAGGAGAAGACCAGCTTCTTCGCGCACCCCGCGGCGATCATCTGGTCGTAGATGAGGTCAGGCGTGAGCCGGCACAGCGTGAGATCGCGCCGGCGCTGCCGGATGATCTCGTGACCCGCGGCGAACGAGATGAGGTGGGTGAATCCCTCGATGACGACGACGTCGCCGTCACGGACCAGCCGCGCGACGGCGTCCCGCATCGACACGACTTTTGACGCTAGTCCGACATCTCGTGCAGGCACTCGTCGATGATCCGGAGAGCGGTGTCTACGTCGTACTCGTCCACGACCAGAGGCGGGGCCAGCCTGAGCGAGCTCTTCCCACAGCCCAGCAGCAGCAATCCCTTGTTGAACGCGCGCGTGACGAGCTCGTGCGGCACCTCGGGCGCGGGCTCGCGCGTGTTCCGGTCCTTCACGAACTCGACGCCGACCATGAGCCCGCGGCCGCGCACCTCGCCGATCGCCGCGTATTTCTCCTGCAGGCGGCGCGCGCCGCTGATCAGCCGCTCGCCCATCGTGTTGACGTTGGGCAGCAGCTCCTGCTCGACGATGTCCAGCGTCGCGAGCGCGGCCGCGCAGCACACGGGATTGCCGCCGAACGTGGTGCCGTGCGCGCCCGGCTTCCATTTCATGATCGATTCTTTGGCGATGATCGCGCCGATCGGCATCCCGCTGCCCAGCCCCTTGGCGGAGAGCAGAATGTCGGGCTCGATGCCTTCGTACTCGCACGCCCACATCTTGCCGCTGCGACCGATGCCGCTTTGGACTTCATCGCACACGAGCAGGATGCCGTAGCGATCGCAGATTGCCCGCAACTCTCGCAGATACCCGGCGGGAGGAACCACGTAGCCGCCCTCGCCCTGAATCGGCTCGACGAAAATCGCGGCGACGCTGTCGGGGGGAAGCTTTTTCGTGAACAGCTCCTGCTCGATCCACGACGTGCAGCGCGTGGTGCACGCGGACTCGCCGCGGCAGTACTCGCAGCGATAGCGGTAGCCGTAGGGCACGTGATGCACTTCGGGCAGGAACGGCGCGAATCCGGAGCGCTGCACCGCTTTGCTCGCGGTGAGGCTGAGCCCCCCGTAGCTGCGCCCATGGAAGGCGCCAAGGAATCCGAGGATCGCCGGGCGCCCGGTCGAATGGCGCGCGAGCTTGATCGCGCCTTCGACGGCCTCGGTCCCCGAGTTCGACAGGAACACGCGCTTCTTGCTGGGCCCGGGCGCGAGATGCGCCAGCCGCTCGCACAACGCCGCGAAGCTTTCATAGTAGAAATCGCTGCCGCAGATGTGCATGAATTTCGCGGCGGCGTCCTGCACGGCCTTCACGACTTTGGGGTGTCCATATCCGGTCGAAGCGACGGCAATGCCGGCCATGAAGTCGAGGTAGCGGTTGCCGTCCACATCCTCAACCATCGGTCCCTGCCCGCGCGCCACGGCGAGCGGGTATTCCTTGGGATAGGAGGTGGAGGCGAACCGGTCCTGCCGCTCGACGATCGCGCGCGCCTTGGGCCCCGGCGGCGGCACGACGATACGGGGATAGTCTCGGGGCGCGCTCACGGGTCGATCACCGTGCGACTCTGCTCACGCAGGAATTGCGCGACGTAGTAGGGACCGCAGCCGCCTTTGCCGCTCGAGCCCGAGCCCTTCCAGCCGGTGAACGGCTGCGCGCCCGGCCACGCGCCCGTGGTCGCGCCGGTGCGTTTGTTGACGTAGCACACACCAGCCTCCACTTCGTCGAAGAACCGAGCGATTTCCGCCTCGCTCTGCGAGAAAATCCCCGCCGTGAGCCCGTAGTCTGTTTTGTTCGTCTCGGCGATCGCCTGCTCGAGGTCGTTGACCTCGCCGATGGCCAGGAACGGCACGAACAGCTCCTCGCGGAACAGCGATGAATCGAGGGGCAGCCGCGCGATCGTGGGCGCGACGAAGTTTCCGTTCAGTCGATTGCCGCCGGTCACGATCAGCCCTTCGCGCCGCGCCTGAACGACCGCGCGCTCGAATTTCGCAACCGCTGCTTCGTTGATGACCGGACCAAAGAACACATCGCGCTCGGTCGGATCGCCGATTTTCAACGCCCGGGTTCGCTCGAGCAGTCGCTCCAGAAAGTCGTTCGCGACTTTTTCGTGCACGTAGACGCGGGACGTCGCGCTGCACTTCTGGTTCTGCAGTCCGAACGCGGAGCGGGCGACGCCTTCGGCCGCGGCATCGAGATCGGCCGACTCCATCACGATGGCGGCGTTCTTTCCTCCCAGCTCGAGCAGGCACGGCTTGATCCAGCGCGTCGAGAGCCCATGGAAGATCCGCATTCCAACGTCCTTGGAGCCGGTGAAGACGACGCCGTCGATCTCCGGATGACGCCACATCGCCTCGCCCGCATCCGAGCCGTGCCCGGACAGATAGTTGAAAAGGCCGGCCGGCAGCCCGGCATCGCGGTATACCTCGTACAGCTTGAGTCCCGTCCAGGGAGCGTCCTCCGCGGGCTTGTACACGACGGCGTTCCCCGCGACGAGCGCCGCCGCCGACATCCCCGTCGACAGCGCGAGCGGGAAGTTGAACGGCGCGATGCACGCGAACACGCCGTACGGCCGCAGCACGTCGGTGTTGTGCTCGACCGGCGTCACCTGCGCCATCTCGCGCACGAACCCCTCGGCGTCTTCGACCTGGCGGCAGTAATAGTCGATCAAGTCGGCGGACTCTTCCGCGTCTCCCATCGACTCGAGCCGGCTCTTCCCCACCTCGAGGCTCATGATCGCCGCGAGCTCGAACTTCCGTTCGCGAATCAGGGCCGCGGCCCGGCGCAGCAGCGTGACGCGCTCGCGCCAATGACGGCGCGCCCAGGCGGGCTGTGCGGCGCGGGCCGCCTTCACGGCGTGGTCCACGTGTTCGACCATCGCGGCGGCGAATCGTCCCAGCACGATGCTCGTGTCGGTCGGTGAGGTATCGACGATCGGCGGCGCGGCGGATTCGACCTCCACGCCGGCGATGTAGAGCGGATGATTGCGGCCCGCGTGAGAGCGGACCCTGCCCAGCGCGTCGTCGAACTCCCGATGAAACGCGTCCCAGTCGACGTTGGCCGACGTGTACGTGACTTTGGATTGTTCGGCCGGGGGCGCGGTGGTGGTCATGTCCTGACTTTCAGTCCGGCGACGGTCCGCTCCAGAGCCGTGCCAAAGCGGCTCACGATTTCGTCGATCTCCTCTTCTTCTATAATGAACGGCGGCGCCACCATCACCAGATCGCCGCTGGTACCATCCGCATGCCCGACGTTGGGCCATACCGTAAGTCCTGCATCGAGCGCGGCTTCGGCGAAGACTTCGGCAAACTTGACGGACCGCGGAAACGGCGCGCGGCTGCCTTTGTCCTCCACAAACTCGATCCCCGCCAGGAGGCCGCGGCCCCGCACGTCGCCCACATGCGGCAGGTCGGCGAGCGTCGCCAGGCGCTGGTGCAGCACGCGGCCCATCCGGGCGCAGCGCTCGACCAGCGCGTGCTTCTTGAGGTAGCGCATCGTGGCGACGCCGGCGGCGCATGCGACCGGGTGATGCGAGAACGTCTGCGCGTGCATGAAATTGCCGGAGCCGCCGGCCAGCGCATCGACGATGCGGTTCGGCGCCGCGATCCCCGAGAGCGCCGCGTAGCCGCCCGAGATGCCCTTCCCGAACGTCATGATGTCGGGCGCGACGCCGTACGGCTCCGTCGCCCACCAGGTCCCGGTGCGGCCGACGCCGACGAGCACTTCGTCGGCGATGAACAGGACGTGGTGGCGATCGCAGATCTCGCGCACGCGCCGGAAGTATTCGGGGCGCGGCGTCGATCCGCCCGTCGACGAGCCGCCCACCGGTTCCGCGATGAACGCGGCCACCTGGTCGGCGCCGAGCCGCGTGATCGCCTCTTCCAACACATTGCCGCTGCAGACGGGGCAGTTCGCGCCTTTGCCGCCGCACTCGCAGCGATACGGATAGGACGCGGGAATGCGATGCACGTCCACGAGCCAGGGACGGAACATCGCCTTGTACGCTTCGCGCGCCGACGCGGAGAGCGCGAGCAGCGTGCTGCCGTGATAGCCGGGCGCGAGCGCGATGACTCTGTTCTTGGACGGCTTGCCGCGCTCGATCCAGTACTGACGCGCGAGCTTGAGCGCCGCTTCGACTGCTTCCGAGCCGCTACAGAGGAAGTAGAGCTTGGAGAGATCGCCCGGCAGCGTCGATGCCATCTCGGCGGCGAGCTCTTCGACCGGGCCATGGGTGAACATCGTGCCGGACAGGTAGCCGAACTGCCGCGCCTGCTCGGCGATCGCGTCCGCGATTTCGGCGTTGGAGTGGCCGAGGTTCGCGACATACGCGCCGCCCACCGCGTCGAGGTAGCGCTTGCCGCGCTCGTCGATCAGCCAGCACCCGTCGCCCCGCACGATCTTGGGATACTCGTGCGCCAGTTTTCGATAGAAAACCGGACTCTCGGGATAGCGATGGGCGCTCACGTGAGCAAAGCTATGCCTCGCACGCCGACTTGTTAGGGTAGCGCGAGGCTCGCGGTGTTTCCCTTGCGGCCGCTCGCGTTGAACGCCGCAACGCGCACGGTCCCGCGCGCCGAGATCGGCCCATTCACCACGGCACTCCGCACCGTGGGCTCGTTCCCGTCGGTCGTGTAGCGGAGCGTGAAGCCCGGCACCTCGACGCTCGTGTACACGAGGCCGCCGGCGCTCTTCAGTCCTGGTGTGGGAATGCGATAGTTGAGCCCCGCCATTTCACGATCGAGCCGCGGCAGCTCACGCTTGCCGACCGTGTTCACGAAGCGCGCCCAGGCGTTGCGAAACAGTGAATCCGCTTTTGTGGTGTCGCTCGAGGCGACCCAGTCGAGATGGTGGGCCCACGAGCGTTCTGCCAAACTAAAACTATTAGATACGAGCACGCACTCGAGCCGCTCTTCAGCAACGAGCGTCTACGACCACAGGTTGCCCTGAAACACGACGATGTGCTGGCAGCCGTAATCGCTGAGCCGGTCCTTGCCGTTGAACACGGCGGGGTCGAGCGGATTTCCAGCGCGATCGACGCGCGCGTTGCGGTAATAATCGAACGG
>Ga0134125_10007612_pt1 | contig 12221 bp, 13 predicted proteins | sample KB31751_FD_96464 | JGI IMG/M metagenome (GOLD analysis project Ga0134125, IMG submission 96464) | Terrestrial soil microbial communities with excess Nitrogen fertilizer from Kellogg Biological Station, Michigan, USA - KB3-175-1 | ecosystem: Environmental > Terrestrial > Soil > Unclassified ... | reverse complement strand
TCGAGAACCTCCAGGCGACCTCCATACCCCGCCGTTGAGACGTCTATTTGGACGTCCATTTTGTCGTCCACTCCCACGATAGCCTCCGTCGCTAAATTGGAGGCTTCTCGCACATTCAATACAACGGCGGTATCAGGGGAATAGCGTGGCGCTTACCGTGAGAACAGTCAGCCGTGATTTGAGGACAGCAAGCAAGACAGGGCCTCTGCGCGTTGTTGGCCAAGTACTGCACAATATCGCAAAACGCTCGAAGCCAAACCCAAATTCATTGCTGCCTTCGCAGAAGCAACAAGAGGCACGGTGCGCGCCATGCTTTCGTTCAAGGCGGGCAGGAACGCCGTCGTCCGTTGTAGTCCCTGTAAGTCTGGGATCGTGGATCGTAGCTCCGGAAGTGAGCACAGCGAGGTGCATTGCTGTTGCTCTCATCCGGCTTCCCCGGAGCCGGTTTTCCCGATGGTACCGTTTCAACCGGTTCCGATGCAGGCTTGCCCGTTGCGGAAGTGATATCGTCTGGCTGCGTGGCTGCAGAGTTGCCATCCGTTGCAGCAGGCGGCGTTTCCGAGGTCGTGGGTTTTCCTTCTGCAGAGGCAGGCTTTTGACCGAGTTTCTGAACTGCAGCGGGCCTCTGACCCGCTGTCCGGTGTTGTTCGATGAAGCCTTGGCACTGAAACGGGAAGACGATTTCCCCTGAAGCGGTCACACCGATCGGCATACAACCGCCAGGCGGCGGCTCCTCCTTTGTTGAAGGTTCTGACGGAGGAGAAGTGACCCGATCTGCCGAATGGGTTGTCTGAGCGAGCGCTGCTCCGGTTATCGATGCAAGGAGTACCGCACCGGCGACGCCGGCTGGGATAGCCCCAAAGGCGAAACCACGCTTCATGTGATCATATAACGGCTAGGTACCATCGGTTGTATCAATTGGCGCGCGAGCGAGCCGCGCCCCTCTGCAGAGGGCACGCCATTGGTCGACCGGTGAGATGGCCCTTTAATGGCGACGATCCATCCGACCAGGAGTCGGGCCGGCCAGCTGACGATAGCGAGGAAGGCTGACGGGCTGGAGCATCACTCATTCACTGGCGCGTCGGTATCCAGCTTCAATAACGGACGTGCGGAAGTCGTTCCATTCGAGCAGGATCCGTTAACGAGGTGGACGATGGCTGCTCGGCGAGCAAACGGCGTCAACCCCGTCGGGCAAGTCCCCGCCGACCCGAAATAAAATACGCGCGATCGACGGTCGCATGCGGCATTGCACCGGGATATCGTCCGCTTCGGCTGCTTAGCGACGCCGCTTGCGTTTGAAATCCGCCCCCGATTCCGGAATGCCAATGCAGGTGGTAAATCCATCCGTTTCTCGCGCAAAGGCGCTGCACGGAACTGCCCTCACCGTCTCTGTCGAAATGCCGTCTTTTCCCACTTGAGATCGCCCTGTCCTTGGATTCGGGAGCAGCGCACTTTCAGGCGCGGCGGCGGCGCTCTGGACGGGTCCCGGAGTAGCCGGCTGCGCAAATGGCGGCGGTGGGGACAGAGCGGGAGGAGGCGGGGACAGAGCTGGAGGGGGGGATGCAGCGGGCGGCGGCGCATCAATTTGCGGCGTCTGCTGTGCAACGCACGGTGATGCCATCGCAAAAAGCAGCGACGCGGTGATGCAAAAAGTTGGTATCCGCATGGCAGGCTCTCCTGTTTTTCGGAATGCTGGGCCTCATCAGAAGATTTTTCCAGCATAGAGCGGCGGCCGTACGGGAAAAACGAGAATCGCTCCGCTGAGCGCAACCCAATCAGGCCTTTGCTAGCTATGCTGCTCCATACAGTGCAAGTGTAATGCAACGGCGCCTTCTAGCCGCTTTTTGCCCCGCCTGCCCCACTTCTGAAATTATTGCGATGCAAACTTCGTCGCAAGGACCATCTTCGAACCAAAGGACTGCCGCTGCGACAATCACTGCCGCGATCAAAACATCAATTCGAATGTCTTGCCGAAATAGGACGCCATAAACGTGAAGCACGTGGCGAAGCAGTGCTGCCATAAGCACAGCAGCTAGAACGATCGCGGCAAAATATCTCAATCGAAATTGAGTTGGATCGAGCATTCGAGCCCCACACCTACTTTGCATTCTTGGCACATGACCGACATCCAAACCATTGACGCTTGCTCAGCGCAGTCTTCTGGTGCCTTCGCGCCGGGGATCGCGGGTTCTGCTGCGATCTCCAAAACCTTTCGCGCGCTCGACCGCCGGCGCCTCTGAGGCAGCGATGTCATCCGCAATAGATTCGCGATCAGTATTCATGCGACGCAGTGAATCACAGATTTCGCACGTTCAGACTGGTCGAAATGCCGACCACCACAAATCTGTCAGCTCGGCCCGCGATCCGCGTTCGGCAAGTCAACGCAACCGCCGGAGGAAAATCATCCGACCCGCCTCGGCGATTACCCTGCCGCCGACAGCATATATGGCCTAGAGGCAAATGAACGAAAAAAACTGATGACATTATCTCGAAGCAAATTGCAGAGAGATCGATGTGTAGTCGCGGAGCATTGAGGTTGCCAGCTGGCCGCTCTCGAGCTGACTTCCATCTCTCTGAGGGATAGAGGCAACCACTTCGTGCGAGCCCCCGGGGCGAGGCGGCAGCCTTCTCGCGATGACATCATTACGTGGAAGACCCAAAGCATTGCAGGTGAGAAACAGGAGTTGGTGCGTTGGTTCGGTCTCGCGGTCGCTGTCATTGCGATCCTAATCGGATCCTTGTCATTTTATTTGAGAAAAAGGGGATGAATATGGGTACCGCTCATTGGATAGCTCGCGGCATCTTGTGGCTGTTATTCTGATCGGCATGCGCATGACACTCGGCTGGAGGCTGGTGCGACCACTATTTTTTGAAATCGCTGAGTGTGCGTCATCAATCACACCGCCCAGCTGGGTGTGGCGAGCCGACGGTGCAACCAAAGCATAATTCCGCGCCGGCAGCGAACGGTTCGCATGATCAGCAGCCGGTGAATCTCGGATCGCGATCCTCATGCATTTCTTTGAGATAAGCGCGAGCATATTCAGCCAATTTTTGGGGATCCTTCTGTCCAGCTGCAACGAGCTTATCGATGTAACGGCAGATTCTCTCGCGGGATTGTGCCAGTTGCTCCGCGCTCAACCTGTCCGCCAACTCGTAGCTCCCCAAGGCTCGATCGATAATCTCCTTCATTGAAAATCTCCGACGCCGCACTGCAATGAGCGCACTGCAGCAGTCCGGCCGTACGCCGTCAAGCTCATTGCGTGGGCCGCTGAGCCTCGACCAGCCATCGACGCCCGCCGTCTGGCGCCTGAGAGTGGTGGCGTCAATAACCCCGATTCCAGAGCCTGCAACAAAGCGGTAACGGTTACGGGTGTACTGAAGCCTTGGCGATGCCCGTTGGGCGTGGCTTCGATTTCGTTTGTTGGCTTGCCCAGTGAATATCGTTGAAAATTCTTCCTATTTCTCCGCGAAAATACGGGGTCGTGAAGCTCTGATAGCCGGCTAAGCTCCTGAAAATGCGCATTAACGAGGCGATGCAAACATTGCACAGCCTCCACTTGAGGCAATTTGAGGGCCTTTAGAGCGCCGCTATTGTGTGCGTCAAACACGGGCCACAGTTGGAACAACGCGGGAACCAAATGCTTGGTTCTTTTGATCGACGTGCCGTCGGTTTGGCAGGGACACGCATGCCAGCTACAGAAAACCACTATTACGACGCCCGCTCTGCGCAAGATGCTCTCGATAGAGTAGACCGCGCAATAGAGCCGGCCGAGCTTACTAGCGGTCCGCCCTTACAATATTCGTCTCCGTGGCCCTGGGTCCGTGCGCTCGCTATCGGCGCCACCATGTGGGCAGGTATCGGTTGGCTGATCTGGAAACTCGTATGACTGGGTCGCCCCGCGCCACTTTGCAGGCTGCAAGCTCAATGCAATAAGGAGCGGCGCGCAAAGCCGGAAATAGTTGCGCCACATCTGGGCCTACGTCTCAAGCCTGCCGTAGATTGCCAATCTCAGACGCTGCTTGCTGACCTCCCTCGCCTTTCTGTAATCTTCCTTCTCATGGCGTGTGAGGCCATCGACGATGCCAGGCGTTCCATTTCATCAAGGTACAGTTCGGCGCTATGCCTCCAAGAGAACAGGGCCGCTCGCTGTCTGCCCTTGGAAGAAAGCGAGGCGCGAAGGTCTCCATTGCCTGCAAGGCCAATGATCGTTTCCCGCCATTGGTCGCCATCATCGGGATCGACGTACAGGACTGCATCTCCTCCCACATCGATAAGACTTGCAGCATTGGAGGATATAACCGGACATCCCTTGGCCATTGCCTCCAACGGCGGGATTCCGAATCCCTCCGTCTTTGACGGGAAAACCAAACACAGCGCTCCCTCATACAGTGCAGCTAGTTCGTCGTCACCGACGAAGCCGACATGATGAATGTTGGGTCGGCTTGCGATCGGCGTACTGGTGGAAAAAATGCTGAAGGCCCCCCCGGCCACAACGATCTCGATCCCGGCTCGGTCCAGCGCCTCTGCTTGTTTGAAGATGATTTCTATATTCTTGTGCTTGGCAGTGCTGCCGAGCAAAAGAACATACGGACGCCTAAGCTTGCCCAGGAGCGGGATCTGCGCGCGCCTCGCGTCCCAACGCAGGACATGTTCGTGACCATTCGGAGCGACAAAAATCTTTTCGGCCCGGCATATGCCATGTTTCACGAGCATGTCCGCGGAAAAACGGGACACCGTGGCAACCCTCCTCGCGCACTTGCCCACCAACGGCAGCAATGTTCGATAAGCCAATCGAAAGGCGCGAGAGTAGCTTTCCGGGAGGATGAAAGTGTTTGCGTCGTGAATGCACACGATGTGACGCCGCGCGATGACGGGTCCGAAATTGCCGAGGCTCAGGACCCCCTCCCCTTCGTAGAACGGTAGCACGCACTGATCCCAGGGGTGGCCTGACCCGACACGAGTTTGGAAGATCACAATCTTCGACAGCGAGGGTTTCGTTTTGACACCCGGGGGCAGGACGAGTCGCATTGGAGTGCTGGCCGGGTTGCTAGCGTCCGCAAGGATATTGTCAAGCGCACTCACGATCTCATGGGCGTAACGCTGCACTCCAGTCATGCGCTGGGCCAGAAAGCGACCATTGATGGTCCAAGACTGTCCCTTAATCCAGTGCTCAGCCATGTGGATCAATACCGCTGGAGGCTATGCAATCGATTTCCTGCGCGTTCTTTGTAGACATTTGCGGTTTATCGAACCGCCGCACCGAGGTGGTAAGCGCAATCTGCGTTTTTCGATGGTTCGGCGCAGCCCATCCGCGCGAAACCGTGCCACAACGACCTACCCGATTACAAGTTCCGGGTGTTCGTATCAGGCAGAAGCAGCGCCTCACATCAAACACGCGCTGCGTCGGTGCTCCGCCGTCGAACGAGGCGTCAAGCTTCCAGTAAGAGGGGCGCTGCTTTTGCTCGATGGATATCGGCCGCAACCATTTCCTCAACGATCCCTTCCAGGGTGATCTGCGCCGCCCAGCCAAGTTTCTCGGCTGCTTTGCTCGCGTCTCCGACCAGTGCAGGTACTTCCGAGGGACGGAAGTACGCTTTGTCCACGGCCACCAGCGTCTTTCCAGATTTACGACACAACGCGCGTTCGTCCTTACCCGAACCCTGCCACTCGAGTTCAATGCCTTGCGTCCCGTAGGCGAGATTTACGAAGGTCCGTATGGTTTCCGTCCGCCCAGTCGCCAGAACGAATGCATCTGGTGATGGCGCTTGCAAGATACGCCACATGCCATCGACATACTCTTTCGCGGCCCCCCAATCCCGCTTGGCCGAAAGATTACCGAGCAGGAGTGGGCATCGGTTATGAACAACGAAATCCGCGACCCCCGAGGTTATCTTGCGGGTAACGAACTCCGTCGATCGAAGCGGAGACTCGTAGTTGAAGAAGATGCCGTTCGAAACGAACAGCCCGTAAGCTTCGAAATAATTAACGGCCAAGCTATAGGCAAATAACTTTGCCGCTCCATACGGGCTTCGCACTTTAAACGTAGTGTTCTCATTTTGAGGAAGAATGGAGGTATTCCCAAACAGCTCGGCCGAGGACGCTTGGAGAAAGCGGGCAAATGGGGCACACCTGCGCATCGCTTCCAGCATATTCAGCGCGCCAATGCCGGTTACCAAGGCTGTTGCATGCGGCAGATCGAACGACCGTCCCACATGGGCTTGAGCGGCAAGATGATAAATTTCATCGGGATGCGAAGCTTCCACCAACTGAACCGACGATCCAGGATCGGTAGCATCGTATTCGCGAAGAGAGAAATTCTCATTCGTCAAAATTCCGAGCTCCTGCAATCTCCACAGGTCAGCGCTTCCCATGCGGCGGCAACCGCCAAATACGCGATACCCTCTCTCGAGCAGGAACTTCGATAGATGGGCTCCGCCCTGCCCGGTGACTCCGGTTATCAATGCGCGTTTCACGCGGATCCCCTTGGTTGAATCGATTTACAATGGGCCTTCCATTGCTGGGATACAAATTCTTGAAATTCAGAACAGAATCTTTCCGTGCTGAAGCGCTCCGAATGCCGTCGAATTCGGTTGCGATCGAAATTGACTCTGCAACGCTCGAAATCGTCAACCGCCTTAACGATCGCTGCGCTGGTCTGCTCGTAGAAGAATAGGCCCGTCTCACCATCGATCACGGTCTCGGTTGCGCCGCCGCGACCGTACGCAATCACAGGCGTGCCGCAAGCCTGTGCCTCCACGGGGGCAATTCCAAAATCCTCCTCCGCCGCAAAGATGAAAGCACGAGCGCGCCTGAGGTGAGCATGCAAAACATGATCCGGCTGATATCCGAGAACCTTCACATTTGGCGGCGCGAACGCAATGCATTTGTTAAGTAGCGGGCCTGTGCCAATGACTATCAATTTTTTGGAGGGCATCGATCTGAACGCCTCAATGATGAGGGGAATCTGCTTGTATGGCACGAGACGTGACGCGGTTACATAGAAATCACCGTCTTGCTCGCCGAGCTCAAACTTATCGATGTCGACATTGGGATGGATGACCGTCGACTCCCTTCGATAAGTCTTTTTTATTCGACACGCGATGTAGTGTGAGCATGCAATAAATGCATCAACCAAGAACGGCGTTCTCGCGTCCCATATTCGAACCTTGTGAAGCGTCCACCGCGCTATGATGCTTCGCAGTCCCCATAACAGTCCCGATTCGGCAAGATATTGAAATTGCAGGTCCCAAGCGTATCGAATTGGCGTGTAACAATAGCAGATGTGGAGCTGCCCGGCGCTGGTGAGGCACCCCTTCGCAGCAGCGTGACTATTTGAGATCACGATGTCATAACCGGATAGGTCGTACTGCTCGACTGCGAATGGCATCAATGCCAGAAGATGACGATGAAGGTGACGCGCAAACGGAATCTTCTGAATGAAACTGGTTCGGATCCTTTTGTCCTTGAGATTGCCCCGAAATTGTTCCGGCAAGAAGTCCATCGCACAAAAAATGTCGGCCTGCGGAAACACCCGCAGCATGGCTTCCAGGACCTTTTCTGAGCCAGCGTACGTCACGAGCCACTCGTGGACGATAGCTACACGTGGAGCGGCTGACGTCATCAAAAATTCCTGCATTATCAAAATATCCAGTCAGCTGGCGCTAGCCGCTGGATAACGGATATGCATCGCTCAAACATCGAATTCAGCAATGCTGCCTACCACTCCCTAGTCTCACACTCCGCCTATCTCTTGACAAGTCATAAACCGCCTCGATCGCCTAAGGTAGGCAGGAGCCATTGCCAGATTAACCAAATCTATTAAATTATGTCCGTATTACCTCTTTTGGACTGTCTCCTGCATCTTGCGCGAAACTGACCTATTAATTCGACAGTTCCTGTGGCGGCTGACAGAGGGATTCTTTGGTTGGGCGAAGCGCTCCATTGACCAGCAACCAAGTCCGGTACGTTCCTAGGTACGTCATGTTTCGTGCTGTCAATCGTGCCTATTGCCGCAATTTGGCGCCCACGCGGCTCCCATACCACCTCGCGCTTGAACCGTTCTAAAGACCGACACGTTTTGAGCTCTCTCGGAATTGGTACTCACGTGGACCAGGCCTACCAGGCCGACTCCTATGAACCCGCCCTACAGATCTCGGTGCTCGCAACATCCCTGGCTGCCCTCCCGCCGCTCGCACATACCGTGGTTAAACGTGCGCCGCCTTGGTGCTTCCGATTACCGGCCCCCCCAGGCCACCAACGTTAAGTACGAAATCGAAGACGGCCGGTTCGTCGTGGCGACTCCCGTCACCGTTGCGCCTGTGGGATCGCTGCTGCTACGGTAAGTCGGCCCGCCGTCTTCTTGAGAAGGGGTTTAATCTCCGGCGCAGCTTCACGGAATTAACCGAACTGTCACACGCGCATTATCATCTGCAAATCGAGAGCCCATGAAAGACCAACCTTTGGCGAAGAGACCAATTCGGGTTTTCGCTCATCTGGCGTACGGCTACGATGGAACATCATGGAATCGCAAATGGAAGAATGGCAAGATTTTCGGCATCAACGAACCCTTTCCTTATGGCTATTATCGCGCGACTGAGATGGGATGTTCGGTAGTGTACTCACAGGACCTGACCGAAACCGTGGTTGGAAAATTCTTCCGCCTTGGATTACGTGCGCTGCTAGGATTTGATCTGGTCCATGCCTGGCGCAATTTCGCAGGCATGCGACAGGCTGACGTCATTTGGACACACACTGAATCGCAATTTCTCGGTATCCTTATGCTGTTTCGGTTGAAGTCACGTGCGCCACGGCCAAAACTGATTGCTCAGAGCATATGGCTTTTTGATCACTGGATGCAGTGCTCGCGCCCGAGGCGGTGGTTGTTTTCCCAATTGATCCAGCAAGCGGATATTCTCACCTTCCATTCACCGGAAAATCTATCGGTGGCCAAGAGGCTGTTTCCTGATGTCCCATCTGAGCTTGTGCTCTTTGGAATAGCGGCAGAAACGAAGATTGCACCCAGCACGCGACCACCGAGAAGAGAGCTGAACATTATTTCGCTCGGGAATGACGTTCATCGCGACTGGAAGCTCTTGGCTGATGCGATCAGCGGCCAGCAGCATTGGTTCCTGAAGATCGCGTCCCGGACAATTGACCCATCTGTAATGGCCCGAGCGGGACACCACATCGAGTTAGTCAGTCCACAAGCAAATGAAGAGTTGCTCGCTCTATATAAATGGGCCGATCTGCTGGTCTTGGCCATCGAACCCAACCTTCATGCGTCTGGTATAACAGTTATACAGGAAGCCGCACTGTTGGGTGTGCCTGTCGTCTGCTCGGACTGCGGAGGCCTTCGCGCCTATTTTTCGGATGACGAAGTCAGGTTCGTTCCGCCGCAAAACGCCGCGGCGCTTCGAGAAGCCATTCAGGCCTTGGCGGACAGGCCTGACCTGCGGTTCGCGATGGCTCAGAAGGCTCAGAATCGCATGGGGCCGCACGGCTTGAGCTCGGAGTCGTTCGTGCGCCGGCACGTCGAGTTGTCGCGAGATTTGCTCCGCTTCGCTAAAGCCTAAGGACCGGCTGCCTGTATTGGATTTTTGTCTCTCACTAAAAAAATTATCTAGAAGAGTATCAGTGACTTGCGCGAAGCAGGAACTAGCGTCAAAGCGGCGGATCGAACGTCGAAAGGAGCCCGGAGTTCAATAGCTACGCCGTTGATGGCGGGACATTGCTTGCGGATGTACTTAAAATACTTGAATCGCGGAAACCATTAGGGTGAATAGTGCGCTCAAGCGCAAACTAATAAAGTGCAAAGTCAGGCGCTTTGTTCAAAATAGCGTCGCGAAATCCGATTTGAAGGCGCTTTAACAGGCTAAAGCGGTATGCTTCATGGTTAAGTGGTGTGCCCCACGGCTAGGCAATGAAATTGGCTTATATCGCCGCTGCGGAAGCAAATCTGACCCTTCACGGAACTCATTCTCGATGATGTCTGGATCCGTCTCGGATCGAGCAATGAAATGCCGGCAGACAAAATTGCCCGACTCTACTTCCTGCTCGCCTTGGGACGTCCATCCAACTCGACGAAGTCCAGGAAACGGCTGCGCCGCTCCCGTTTCCACGCCAAACGAACTGATGCAATTTCCTCCACATCCTGCGGCTCGCGCGTTTTGATGCAATGCGATCGGGATTATGGAGATGATAATTGGCCGTGTCGCGCGTATCGGGAGCAATGTTTAGATTGAGCGGGGGTCCTGCCGGCTCGGCAGGCGCAATCTCGACTGCCTTGCTCAAGAGGCATTTGGAAAATTTGCCAACTCGCTTCCCCTGGGTTATTTCATCAGGGCGATGATTTTAATCAGCACCTTCTCTGCTCACAGGGAAAATTGGATTTGAACACCGCTGCTCCCGGCGGGGTAAGCACCCGCGCGGCTGCCGGGGCAACGCTTCTGATTGCCTCGCGACTGATCACCCGCTGCATCGATCTAGCAACACTCGTAATCCTCGGGCGGTTGTTGTCACCTGCCGACTTTGGGTTGGTCGCGATAGCGATGGCGATCATGTTCGTCGTCGAGGCGGTATCGGAATTACCGATCGGACCGGTGCTGATCCGGGTATCTGTTTTGAACAAGGGACATTATGACACTGCTTTCACGGTAGGGATTTTGCGCGCCCTAATTCTAGCGGTGATCCTTTGCGCCTTGGCCTGGCCCATCGCCCAGCTCTATGGCGATGATCGTCTGATCGGACTTCTGTGCAGCTTATGGCTTGCGCCGGCAGCCCGCAGCCTCGGCAGCCCCCTCTTCGTCGAATTTGCAAGGAAATTTCACTTCCAACCTGCTGTTGCGATAGAAATCGCCGGCAAATCTTCGGCCTTTTTGACCTCCGTCAGCCTTGCATGGTGGACGGCAAGCTACTGGTCTATTTCGGCGGGCACAATTATCGCCCCCGTCAGCATGGCTACAATATCTTACTTTGTGGCGCCCTACCGCCCCAAACTCTCGCTTGTGGAATGGCGCGAGTTCGCAAGCTTCTTGGGCTGGTCATCCGCCTCACAGTTCGTTAACGCCATCAACATTCAACTTGATCAACTGGTACTGGCACGGTTCATCAGCCCAAAGGAACTCGGCCGGTTCTCAATGGCCAATAATTTGGCCAATCTTCCGACTCAGGTCGTCATCGGACAGGTGGTCACTCCGCTCGTGGCAGCATTCTCCCATATCAGGGGAGACAAGCGCCGATTGGCTGCGGCTTACCGAGCCAGCGCCGTCACGATGGTCGCGATTGGCATTCCCGCCATGATTGGCCTCGGCATGATCGCAGAGCCAGCCGTTCGACTGGTCCTAGGACCGAAATGGCTCGAAGCGGTACCGGTTCTGCATTGGCTGTGCATTGCCGCGATTCCCTACTTTTTTGTCTCGACGCTCGGGCCGTTGTCGATGGCTCTGGGCCAGACAAAAGTCTTTCTCAAGCTATCAACGGTGGAATTCCTTCTGAGACTTCCCCTCACCGTGCCGGCGGTCGTCTATTTTGGAATTACCGGCGCCATCGCAGTGCGCCTGGGACTGGCGGTCATCATGACGATATACTCGATGTTCATTATCCGCCAGTTGACCGGACTATCCGTCGTGACCCAATTGGTGGGCCCCTGGCGGCCGATCGCAAGCGGAATGATCATGGCTTTGGCGCTCAGCCTGTTGGGAGGCTGGATGTCCGATCTGCACGGTTTCCTGCCGCTCACCATTGGCCTTACCGTCGTGGTCGGCATCGCGGCCACCGTTTACGGTGCAGCGCTTTTCCTGCTGTGGCAGTTTGCAGGTCGGCCTGACGGGTTTGAAACGAAAATCGCCGTTTTCCTCGGTATATGCGTCCGAAAGTTGATTGCTCTGCGCGGCTGAAGCTCATGCTTGACGCCGCATCGGACCTTGGCGAGGAAATACACTCGTCAGCTGTAGCACCTTCGGGCTCAGCCGCGCCGGACGAGCGCGTCTGGAGTTCATCTTCCTGTTGCTTGAGGTACGGTCTACCCCAGCTATCCTTTGCCCAGGAGCTTACGGAACTGCCGCGCCCCGGTACGTCTAAGCGAACAGCTAACAGGGTCCAGCTTTCGGCGACCGTATATTCGTGATCCCTCTCTAGGTACTGCTTGGGATGCACAAGCGATAGCGGGAACGCCGGCACCTTGGACAATCCCGGACACCTGCTTACCAAGTCATCGCGGCAG
>Ga0134125_10007610_pt1 | contig 12223 bp, 12 predicted proteins | sample KB31751_FD_96464 | JGI IMG/M metagenome (GOLD analysis project Ga0134125, IMG submission 96464) | Terrestrial soil microbial communities with excess Nitrogen fertilizer from Kellogg Biological Station, Michigan, USA - KB3-175-1 | ecosystem: Environmental > Terrestrial > Soil > Unclassified ... | reverse complement strand
CATGGTTTTTCTACCCTCGATCCCGCCAATTTACTTATCCACGACGACCACTTTCTTTGCAACATTGCCGCCAAAGGGCATTCAAAACTGGTAAAGCCAAAACGGTATGGTAAAAGGAACGGGCACCGGATTATTGTGAACAGGCAGCTAATGGTCTCGAATGCCTTTGAAGAATTGCTGGAACAAAAAGCGCCAGGACTTCATAAAATAGGGCGTGGAATTTATAATGCTGTTGGAAGCAGGTGCGCCAATCTTTACCAGGTATGGGGCAATCGGTGGCTCTCAGATATTGTTTATATAATGTTCAAACCCCTTGAATGGGTGTTCCTGCTTGTTCTTTACTTGTTCGATAGTAAGCCTGAAGACAGGATTGCCAAACAATATGTCGTTTTTGGTACTAATTCAAAATCAACAAAACATCAATAGGTTAACGCAATTTTAGTTATAATGGATAACCTCAAGTTATACAAATTCTACACGTCTTCATTGGCCTGGTTAACGATTGCATTATTCTTTTCTTTTCCACTTCTGCATTTTGAGAAGCTTGCAATCGTGTTCTTTGCCGTGTTTCTTATGTACATTCTTTTGCAACCCGTGTTAATAATACCGGCAATAATTTTTCACCGTATCTTAAAGGGACAAACCGGTGGAAGAGGTGCCTTAATTATATTCAGCGCCGTGGTTTATGGGCTGGTACTCTATATGGTTATTTCAACTTGCCTTGAACCACCTTGGCATTTCGGATAGCCTTACGCCTTCCTGAAATACCATGCAAGCCATGCACCGCAAAGGCCCCATTCCATAAAGGTGTCTATAAGCTCTCCTTTAATAAAATGCCATGGAAAGCCCATCCAGTTATACTCTAGCATATAGGAGTTAAGAGCAACCACAAATCCAACAATCATAACTATCCACCAGCGCATGAAGAAGGTTTTCAACCTGTCTTTAGCCAGTGTAAGAATTATAACCACGCACATAACGGCAAGCAGGTCGATAATAAGCCCCGCAACAGGTTGCATGGGGCTCATCACCATAGCCTTGCCATATATAACCATAGCAAATGGTTTGCCTGCATTCGTTTTCTGTGCGTCCATCATTGCCTGCCTGTATTTTGAATCGAACATGCCAATATTCCTATTGTCGACCGTAGGCATCATATAAAAGCCAGATTCAAGCCCCGATTTATTTATGGCGCTCATAATTGTGTCTTGCTTAGGGCTATAATGGAACGAATGTGTGTGTACGGGCAGGAATTCCCATGAGGCAAACGACCATAAGAATACTATGAGTGTTCCGACGATGGAGGAAATAAGGAATTTTTTCATAATGGGGCGAGGTTTAATATGTTTATGCTAATGTAGAGTAATTATGCTCTGAGATTCTTTTCCCATCTTTGTACTTATTAACATTACTTCTATGAAAATATCTATTGTTGGTTGCGGAAATATGGGCCTTGCCTATGCCCGTTCGTTCCTGAAGTATAACCTGGTTACTAAGGAGAATTTGTTGCTGGTAGAAAAGAATGAAGCGAGGAAAGAGGCCTTGGAAAAACTTGCGATAGGCAATGTCGTATCTAATTTCGATAGCACCATTGCAGGCTACGATATTATTATACTTGCCGTAAAACCGCAAGACTTCTCTGCTATAAGCGAAGGGTTAAAAGGCGCGCTGAATAAGAGTAACATTATTCTTTCGATAATGGCCGGCATTCCAATTAAGGTAATGGAGCAAAAACTGGCTCACAGATCAATAGTGCGTGCTATGCCTAACTCTCCTGCCCAGTTGGGTATGGGTATGACGGCTTTTACCTGCGCTAAGGATATGAGCATAGAGCAATTAAAGAAGGCCGAGAACTTGCTGAGCAGCACCGGGCGTACGGTTTATTTGCAAGACGAGAATTTGCTGGATGCTGTTACAGCGCTTAGCGGCAGTGGCCCTGCCTATTTCTTCTATATAGTAAAGCACATGATTGAGGCAGGAGTAAAAATGGGTATGGAGCCATCGGTGGCTTCACTGCTTGTTAAACAGACCATGATAGTCTCGTTTGAACTTATTAATAGCGCCACACAAAACCTCGATGAGTTGATTGCCGCAGTAAAATCAAAAGGCGGAACTACCGAGGCCGCGCTAAACCAGTTTGCTGAGGGTAAATTAGGCGATACGCTTGTGAAAGGAATTTTAGCTGCCGAAAAACGCGCTAAAGAACTTTCGAATTCTTAAGGATACAGGGGAGTTAGGTGATTTATCGGTTGCTTTTATCTTTTCTATTATTCCCGAATCAATTCCAGCCGATTCAACGTAAGGTTCATTAACTTCTTTGAAATCGGTAATGCCAATTCCTCCAATGGGTTCAAGTGTAATATTGCCCTCCATTACAATTTTGAAGTTAAAGTCTTCTACGTTGGCAATTCCTTTCTCTTCGCACAATAGCCGAATAGCACTCTTGTGTTTTTCATAAGCAGGGAAAGGCATTAGCTCGCCACCAATACCACCCATGCTTTCATCGGTAACCATGAAATTCGCTTCACCAATAGCCTCGTTATTGATGTAGAGGGTGCCCTTCACGCTACAGTTTTATGAACCGCTCGCTACTATATAGAACATTATCCTTGTAAATGTTTACAAAGTATGCGCCTGTTTGCAGGTTATCTATCGGCAGGGTAGTAGTAGCATCTTTAATCGATGCACTCATTACCTTTTTGCCTGCAATATCAAACACAGAAAGTGAATAATCATTACCATTCATATTAGTAAGCCCAATGTGTATCTCATTCGATGCCGGGTTTGGGAATACATTCACTGAAACATTCTTAGCACTTATGTTATTCACTCCTTCAGCTAAATCTGAAAGATCACGCTTGAACATTCCGCGGCCATGTGTAAATGCAAAGAGCGACCGAGTGCTGTTTGATACTTCAATATCGAATACCATAGTGGCATCGGTGAAACCTGCGTCATAGGCCATCCATGTAGCGCCTTTATCGGGCGAAACAAATACGCCAAAATCGCAACCGGCATAAAGGTAACTTGGGTACATCGGATCTACGGCAATACATTCAAAAGGCATATCGGGCAGGCTTGAACTAATATCGGTCCATGTTTTACCTGCGTTGCTCGATTTAAATACGTGCCCCGTTCCGAATCCTGAAAACACTATATATACCTCGCTGCTGTTTTGGGGGTTAACTGCAATGCGGCGCGGGTAGCGGTTAGGTAACCCGGCCGAGATATCAGTTACTGTAGTGCCTTGGTTCGCGCTGAAGTACACTTTCATAGCATTAACAGAATCGGGGGCAGTAGCAAAATAAATGGAGTCTGTATTGGTATATGAGGCGCCAATTGTCATAATGTAGGCATTGTTGTTAACGGGGTTGTTACCCATGTAGTTCCAAGTTGCGCCTCCATCGGTTGAGAGTTGCAAGGCTTGCCCGCCTGCGTATATGTAATTGGTGTTAGAATAACACAATATGTATGGCGCAAGGAAAGCTGCATAGTTGGGCGATGTGGCGCTTCCACTGTTGTTAAGTATCTGGTTATTGAAATTGTTTCCCTGGTCGAACGATTGGAGCACATTAAGATATTGATATGCGCCATATTGTGTAAAGTCATTAGTATGGTCAATAGCCGTGTAGCAGCCATCTCCTCCAATTACAGGATACCAGGTTTGAGAGCCAAAGTATTTCACGACATAATTATCCTGGAAGCCGCTGAGCATAACTGTTGTATCGGTAGCTGAAACAGCGCCTATGTATGATTGTGTGGTGTTGTATCCGCCTACGCACATATAGTAGTTTACGCCAAAGTCGTTAGAACGAATAAGGCCACCATCTGTAATAACATACACCTTGTTAGGGTCTTGCGGGTTAACAAGAATATTGTGGACATCGGAATGGAAGAAAGAAGATGTGTCGGTCATGCTCTGAAAAGATAAACCTGCATCATTCGATAATGAAAGGTTTACACCGCCCACCAATATATTATGATAATTACCTGGCTGAACTGCAATACCCCTTGCATACCAACCCTGGTAAGAAACAAGGTCTACAGTTGTGCGCATGGTCCATGTTTGGCCTTTGTCCGTCGACATATAGAAACCTGTAGAGTTATATACATCGGCTATGTGTGCGAACATAGTATCGTTATTGTTCTTGTATGCAGTAAATTGAACACGGCCTTTATATGTATTTGACGCAGGTAAGCCACTTGTAATTTGTGTCCACGTTCCTCCGCTATTGGTAGTACGATAAACCCCATGTATAGTGGTTCCGTAATTACCTATACCGCATAGCAGAATGTTTGTGTCTACAGCGTGCATTTGCAACGTCATACACATGGCAAGGTTCAACACCTTGTTCCATGTTGCTCCTGCATCGGTCGATTTATATACACCTTCGGTTGTACCGGCGTACACAACTTTCGGGTTTAATGGATTGATAACAATATCCCAGATCCCCCTGTTTTGCTGGTAGGTCCAGTTTATAGATTGTGTCCATGTTGTACCTCCATCGGTGGATTTAAACAAACCCATACCATACGAACCGCGTGTCGGCCTTATGGCTACAAGCCCTTGCGAATAGCTGCTATCGCAATACACTTCGCCGGTGCCCACATACATTTCCTGGTTGTTCTTGGGGTTGATGGCAATGCTGCTCACACCCAAAACAGGAAAACCAAGCGGAACGTAGGTCCATGCATTGGTGCCAATACCGCCAGTGGTCGATTTCCATAAACCACCGCTTGCTGAGCCAAGCCATAATTTCGCTGTATCAGTCGGATCCATGGCAATGGCTATAGTGCGGCCGCCCATATTGGTAGGGCCAAGGCTTATCCACGATGTGCTGCTTTCGGCACGATGAGTATTCCTGGCGTTGTCGTTATACCATTTCATGGCTTTAACATATGCATCGCCCGGAATAGTTGAGTTGGGAAATGCAGCTGCTGCATTTAAAAACTGCAGAGCATCTAGTGCCACAGAATGGTTCTCGTTTTCTTTTATATTCTTCTCTGTCAACTGCTTTTCTAGCTGAGAAGGAGAGTGGCCAACAAATAATGAAATGGCAATAGCAGAAATAGCTATTACAAAAAAGGGAGTATTTTTTCTCATGGAGATTATTTAGGAATAACGAATGTATGAAATAGATTCATCATTATCAAATCATTGCAAGGCACAATAATCTGAAACGATTAACTAATAAAGTAATCCCTTACCACTTAGAATATGAGGGATGTATTTTTCAATCCTTGCCTCACGGGTTTTAGATTGTTTGGCATCGGAAAAATAATTAATGTAAGCCCTCTGTCTGCCGGGTGTTAAAGCATTAAATGCCTTTTTCAGAGCAGGGTTCTCTTCTAATTTAGCTTGAAGTTCTTTCGGAAGCGGGTAATCTGACATCTTCTTCTTAGGTACTTTTAATCCGGCTCTTTCTACCTCAATAGCCTCAAAAATATAAGCTTTCAAAGCAGGTGTAATCTTCATTACTTCTTTAGCAGATGTAAACTTAACCATCCGAGCTGAATGCACCCTGCCTATCGGGACTAATATACCTTCTTCGTTTTGTAACAATGTACCTTTAAAGAAAGATATTGCGCAATATTCTTTAAAACCACCCAGGCCGACAATGTTCTTCCCTTTATAAGTATAAATAGGAACGCTCCATTTCAATTCTTCTTCTAGTCCGCATTCGAGAATGAGCATTCGCAATGCTTCCAATTCTTTCTGCCATTTGGTAACCTTGCTGAAATATAAATCGACGGAGGGGTTCATATTAATCTAATCCATATTCTTTTAAAGCATCATGCCAAATAAGATTACTGTTTTCCTGTAAAGTTCTTTTTACAATCAGGCTAAGCGTAAGTTGATCAGATAACCCTGCTTTGATAATTTCTTTAAATGAGTGAGAATCTTGCTCACTCATTGGTATTGATTTGTCTCCTAATTCAGCACAGCCATATCCGTCAAATGAAATACGTACGAGGCGAATACGGCCATTAGAGCAGTTATTAAAATCCATGAAGATGCAACTATCAAGACAGCCTAAGTAGTAATCAGCAGGCCGGCTCGCCGGCATTGTTGTTGTGAAAAAGTCTAAAGATTCATTCATATTCCAACTAGAGTAGCTTCGCTAATCATCAATTCCCTTGCCCATAAGTATTTGCGGAGTGAACTTTTCAACCCGGGCCGTACGCGTGGCCGCTTGTTTGGCTTGTGAAATAAAGAATATGTATCCGCGTTGCCTGCCTGGAGTTAAAGCATAGAAAGCTTTTTTAAGGTCGGGCATTTCATCTAATTTGTTTTGTAGCTCTTCCGGCATTCCATAATCTGCTGTTGTTTTCAATTCTATAGTCTTGCCTGCTTTCTCAACTTCAATAGCTTCCTTAATATAAGCCTTTAATACCTTTTGTAGTTTGGTAATATCTTTTACAGACTTGAAACGCACCTGCCTTGGTAGTTGCACATTAGGTGTCTGCTGAATTAATATACCAGATTCATCTTTAAGCAGTGCCCCTTTAAAAAACAGAACTGCGCAATAGTCTTTAAAGCCATGTATAAGTATTATGTTCTTGTTGTTAGTGGTGTAGCAAGGGCAACCCCATTTTAAATCTTCGGTAAGGCCGCAACCAAGAATAAGTATCCTCAGCTTTTCATATTCTGCTTTCCACTTTGTGTCCTTATTAAAGAACCAATCGACTTTCGGGTTTGTTGTGCTCATGTTTATGCTTTTTTATCTCCTTTAAAAATCCACTGCACTCCAAATTTATCGTAAAACTGGCCATACATGCCAAAGGGAAGTTCATGTAAATCCTGGAACCTGCTCTTTTCACAACCTTGAGCCAGTTTATCGAAAACCGTTTTAAGCTCGTTGTATTCGCCCCCAATTACAAATATGGCGCTGGTATTGCCTTGTTTAGGTTCTAAGGATGGAGATGCCATCCAATCACTGGCGGATATTTCAAAATCACCGTTTTTCAAATTAGAATTAATGGCCCGGTTGTGCTTTTCAGGCGGAAACATAGCTTTCATAGGTGTATCGGCCAGTTTGGTAATTGTAAGTTCACCGCCAATACATTCATGGTAGAATGTCATAGCCTCGGCACAGTTGCCATCGAATAAAAGAAAAGGAATGCAGCGTATCATGACTTTATTTGTTTTCAGTAATGAAGTTAAGAATATTCTTAATTAGCTGAAACAAATTTTCGGCTAGACAGCTTTAAAGAAAATTGAAACCTTTCCGGTTTCAGGAGGGCAATAGCCAATACAATTATCCAAACGAGGAAAACGCCAATATTAATGCGTTCCCAAACACCAAGCCAAGGTGTGGGTAAATTTTTAGCTACTCCAGGCGATCCTATAAACGTCAGAACTCCAAAGGCCAGAAGGGTAACCATAGTAATGATAGAATAAATACGGAAGTTTTTGCCAAATGCTGCCGCTCCGTAGCCTATTGCGAACATCATTAATATAACCGTAACTGATGCGAGTGTAATGTGCATGGTATCGGAGAAAGTTGACCCACCTGCGGCAAGAACTTCACGTAGGTGCATAGGCGCAAATGGCCAGATAAGACAAACCACTCCATAAGATAAAAGGAAACCTCCGCTAATTCGAAGGTGACGATTATTTCCTGCCCATTTCCAAACAGCCCATGCAAAGGCAATTATAAGCAATGTATATGGGGTGCATAATATTGTCCACAGTATTCGGGTAGGTGCACCAATGGCTGATAGTTCGCTTACTGTTAAAGAAAAGCTATTGTAAGATGGCCAAAACAAAGGCACAATAATATTTATGGCAATATAAAGCAATGAAGAAAGGATACCGCAATAGAGCATTGCTTTGTGTATAGCTGTCCGCCATGAAGGAAGTAACGTAATGGACGCTAAGCCTCCGGCAATAACAGGGAGCCCCCACATAGCATGCAGCCAGTGCAGGCGTTGCAGAATTGCAATTTCTACCCAAAACCAAATTAATAGCCCGCCCAGGGCTAATGCTGCCATGACCCAATCATAACTGGCTCTGCGAAGAACACTGACAAAGGCGATTGTATTAAGAATTCCCAATCCAAATAAGATGATACCTGGAATAAGGAAGTCGTGAAAAGCGCCATTCATAAGGGAAACCGGCATGTCCATTAAGCTGCCATCGGGCCGGGCGATAAGAAAACTACCGCCCACTAAACAACCGGCTGCCTCATAACCCAGAACACAAAGCAGAATAATTCGCTGCCACCTTGGTTGCGCAACTTTAGAGTGGGTTTGAAGTTGAAAGCTCAGTTTTAATGTCGTTTCCATAATTCAAAAATTAGTACATAGAATCTCTAAGACAAAGAAACGTAGGTTTCTGCCTGTTAACTATGATAAACACTAAACCCTTAAATGATTTCTGTCATTTGGGCAATTTCCGTTAAGGAGGGCAATTACTGCACCACTATCTTCCTGCTGGCAGGCCTAAAGTACCATGATAAAACAACAAACAAAGCCTGAAATAATGGCCCCATAATTGCTTTTGGGTCGTAATCGCCGACCGCTAAATGTGAAACAAATGCGCCTGTCATGGCAAAAAAGAAACCGGCATATGCCCATTCTTTTACAAGCTTGAATTTTGGAACTAAAATGGCTATTACACCAAGTATCTTCCAAACGCCGAGTATAGTTAGGAAGTAAAGCGGCTAGCCCAAACCGTTTACCAGCGCTACCCACTCGCTGTTTCTTATTATTCCGAATATGGCGCTTTGGAACATACCGATGGCCAATAAGGAAGTGGCAACCCAATAGATTATTTTATGTGACTTTTTCATAACCTGTTATTTTAGTTTGTTCATTATTTCCTGTATGCGGTCGTGCGCCATGCTAAGGCCCTGAGCAAATGGCATTTTCAATACATGGTCGCGCTGCGCCACCGATTCATATATTACATGCATATTTAGTTTGCTGGTTTTATCAGTAAGCTTCTCAAAATTATACACCTCTAATTGCACGCCAAATGGTGCACCCTCTATTTCAAACGTGCGTGTAATCTTTTTCTCAGGCATGAATTCATGATAGGTACCGTTTGCGCGAAAAACTACCTTGCCATTCCCGTCCTTCGATTCCAATTGATAACTGCCGTGTTTCTTCCCGTCAAACTTTAACAGTTTGGTGGCAGAGTAGGGGTTGGTCATGTATTCTTCAATTATTTCCTGCTCAGCATGCGCCTTAAAAAGCAGTTCAACCGGCAAATCAAATTCTCTTGATATGGTAAGGTCCTGTTTGCCATCTTCAGCATGCACTTTCGTTTTCAGTTCCATGGTTTTCTATTTTTTAGGTTTGTACTTTTTCATAATACTTTCCAGTTTGTTAAACCGGTCATCCCACATTTTGCGGAATGGCTCAATGAATTCTGCGATCTCCTTCATTTTTTGCGGATTTAAATGATAGTATATCTCCCTGCCGTCCTGTTCCTGTTCAAGTAACCGGCACTCAGTAAGTATTTGCAAATGCTTCGATACGGTGGGCCTGGCCGTATCAAAGTTCGAAGCTATGGCTCCTGCAGTCATGGCCTGCGAGGCTACCAGAAGTAAAATCGCCCTTCTTGTCGGGTCGGCTATGGCTTGAAAAACATCTCGTCGTAGATTCATTGCGTAGCTATTTGGCTACAAATATATATGAAGTTATTTAACTACATATTTATTTTCGATGAAATTTATTTATAGAGATATAGGTGAAGTAGGGAAGAGGCTGAATAATACCAACTTATATTGTAGCCCCGCCTGGAGTCGAACCGGGATCTGAAGCTTCGGAGGCTTCCATACTATCCATTGTACTACAGGGCCAATAAAGAAAAGGTAAAAGTAGAAAGAATTTCTCAGCTACTCTTCATCAACCGCTTCATGCAGGGCAACGTGAAGCTTGTTGTCTTTCACAAAGTTGCACCAGTGGCACTCTTCCTTACCGCAGCCGGTAGTAAACTCGTGGTTTTGTATCTTTTGCCAGGTATCGGTTATCTGGTTGGTCACAATCTCAATATCCTGTGGCGTTATCAGTAGTTTCTCTTTCTTGTATTCATCTTTTACAGGCTCTACAAAATCAAACTCTGAGCTTTCAGCTACCCAGTCGTACCGTTTTTGGTTGTCGAGCAATATTTTATAGAACACAGCTTGCCGCCAGTAATCGCCGCCAACAAGGTCAATTTCGTTAGGGGCATTCAGTTTCTTTTTGGCATTATCGTAGCGGCCGGTTTTATAATCAACCACATTTACTTTTTTACCGTCAAATTCAAGCTTATCAAGCTTACCATTTAAAGGCACGCCTTCCACCTCTACGTTGCGTATATTCAACTCGAGGCTCACAATTCGGTTCCACTTGTTTATGTAAAAATCGTAGTAGGGTGGGAGTATCTTTTCTCCGTACTCAATCCTTCGCTTGAACTGTTCAGCAGTGAACGATTCACGGTTGCGGTCCATGTAGCGCTTAAAATCGTCCACCATCACCTTCTTGGCAGGGAAACTATTGCCATTCTCCTTCATTTTTTCAAACAAAGCCTGCAGGGTAAGGTGTATAGCGCTACCAAAAGCCATCGATTCGCTTTTCGCGGCAGGCACACGTATAAGGTTCTGGTAATAGAAACGAATAGGACAGTCGAGATAGTTGTTGAGGTGGGTAACGCTGAGCGAATAATTTTCAAGCAGCTTGTTTATGTATTGCCTGTCAATAAGCTCTATTTCTGGCTGTGCACTGGCTGTGTAATGTAGCACAAGGTAATCGGTAAGCATGCTTTCCGGGGCTTGTTCTTTAACCTGCTCTATTTTGGTGCCTTCAATTATTTCACCCACAAACGATGAGCGTTCCAGTATCTTTCCTTTTTCATCTTTTACGGGGTACGATATGTTCAAATGAAGTTTTGCCCTTGTAAGTGCGACATAAAACAAACGGCGCGATTCTTCCAGCTCATCTACTTCATAGTGCCCGGAAGATAAATTATCAGGCAATCTGAATGTACGTCCGCCCGAAGTGTTTTTATCATCCCAGACATTGCGCGTGCACCCGATAAGGAATACATGTTCGAACTCTGTACCCTTTGAGCCGTGGGCAGTCATAAGGTGAACACCATTTTCAACAGCAGATATCTTTTGCAGCCCTATACGTATAGAGTATTTCTGCATGGTGGTAATCATGTCGAGCAGGCGCTGCAGTGTAATATTCGGGTCTTTACGCGTTTCAGCCTTTACAAAGTTGAACAGAGCAGTAAGCACTTCCATCAGCCATGCTTTCTCAGCCGAGTTTACTATATAATTCAGAATACCCGCCTCGCGTATTACTTCTTCAAAAAGTTCTTGCAGGGTGAGGTTATTCATTTTGGTAATGAGGTATTCAAGCACCTTACTTACACGCTTCAATTCATTTATCTCAGCAGCGCTGAATAGGTCTGCCACGCCATCGTTCTGCTCGTTAATGGCACGGCGTATAGAGTAGGTTTCGGTTCTTGAACTATATCTTTTCTGTGCCACTTCAAGGCTTATGCGTGCAATATCAAGTGGCGGAATGTTGAAGAAATCGAAGTGCAGTATTTCAAACAGCAGTTCATCTCCACTATATGCGACATGATTTTCCGATGCAATGTATTGCAGAAGGCTAAGTATCTTGTTTACAAAGGGCAACTCAAGCAAATCGACACTGCGCTTCATGTTCACACCAATGTTCTTTTTTGCGAGGTAAGTGATCAAATCATCTACCTGCCTGTGGTTGCGGTATATAACAGCTATCTCCGTTGGCTTAACCCCTTGTTTTACAAGAGCATCAATTTTTTCGGCTATGCAAACTGCTTCGTGCGTGTTATTAGGGTATTCTATAATAACCGGTTGCACGTGTGTATTCTGCAGGGCTGCGTTCGAAGCGACTAAATTCTTATCCAGTTCGCTATCAAAGTTTACAATGCGTTCCCTGTTATGCTCAATAAGTTTTTTTGAAATATCGAGTATGGCTTGGGTAGAACGGTAGTTTTCAGTCAGCACAACTTTTTTAATGCTGCTTGCATATTGCGATGCAAAGTGCTTAATGTTTTCCACGTTTGCATCCTGGAAAGAAAAGATAGACTGGTCATCGTCGCCCACTACAAATACGTTGGGCATGTCCCAGTAGTCGAGCAAGTATTTAAGTAATAGGTTCTGCGAGCCGCTTGTATCCTGGAACTCATCAACGAGGAAATAAAGGAAACGTTCCTGGTAGGAGAGAAGCATGTTCTCGCTTT
>Ga0134125_10007607_pt1 | contig 12225 bp, 10 predicted proteins | sample KB31751_FD_96464 | JGI IMG/M metagenome (GOLD analysis project Ga0134125, IMG submission 96464) | Terrestrial soil microbial communities with excess Nitrogen fertilizer from Kellogg Biological Station, Michigan, USA - KB3-175-1 | ecosystem: Environmental > Terrestrial > Soil > Unclassified ... | reverse complement strand
GGGAAGAACGCCTCGATGCGCCCGAGGCCGTAATTGCTGCTCAGGCGCGGGCGGGGAATGAATCCCTGCACACCCGCAGTGAATTTGTCGCCGCCTGGCGCCGTTTCGATCGACGCGAGCGATCCGAGCGTGCCGCTGAACGTCGCCGCCGTGGGCTCGCGCAGCACGGCCATGCCCTTGACGCTCTCGTTGGGGGGATCGATCGCAGACGTCAGCGTGACGGGATCGGTGACGTCGAAGCCGTCCACCCACAGCGACGACTCGTGCGGACGCGTGCCGCCGATGCGCAGCAGGCCGTCGGGTCCGCGGACGACCGCCGGCAGCAGCGGCAGCGACTGCAGAATGCGCGGGCGCTGTTCCGGCAGGCGGTTCGCGAGCTGCGCCGTCATGCGGCTGCCGAGGGTTTCCATCGCGGCGCCGGACGAGGTCAGCACCGACGCGACGACGGTGGTCGACTCGGTCGCGTGCGCGACCTCGAGCACGATGCGCGCGGCGCGGCTGACGGGGACTTTCGCCGGCTCGAAGCCGTCGAGCACGAGGCTGATGACGTCGTCCGGGTTCGTCGTCGCGATCGAGAACGTGCCGTCCGATCCGGATACGGTTGAGGTGATCGTTTCGGCCCCGCGCACGACTTCGATCTGCACGCCGGGAAGCGGCAGACCGGTTTGATCTACGACGACGCCGCTCGTCGTCTGCGCCAGGCCGGCGGCCGCGTACAGCAGCAGCGACACGACGGCGAGCGTCACCCGGGTCTGAAATGTCACCGCTGCCGATGCTACACCGCGGCTGTGCTTGCGAGCGCGTGATTTCTTTATGGCGGGTTGATGTACCGATCGGTATAGCGGAGAATCACGATCGTGAGTGTCGACACGCCCGCGCAATGGGCGCCGCTCGTCGCCGCGCTCCGCGCCGACGCGCCGATCGCCGTCCTCGAAGCTTCCGAACGCGAACTGAAAACGCTGCTGGCACGCGAGCTCGCCGTGCCGATGGACGGCGGACGAATCCGCGCGATCGCGGCGCTGCAGCGGGAAATCGGCTTTCTCCTGAAATACAAGTCGTACGCCGTGAAAGCCGCGAGCCCGCTGGGCTATTCCGTGTTTCTGCAGCGGCCGGGCGAAGGCTTCAGCTTCCAGCAGCACGTCACCCACAAGACCGAGATCTTCTACATTCTGGACGTCCTGCCCGGCGGCTTCGTGTTTCTCTGCGACTTCGCCGACTGGCAGGCGATTTACAATCGCGAGTCGTTCCTCGCCTGGATGAACGGCGCGCCCGACGCGCGCTACGAGCAGTTCCGCTTCGTCCCCCAACCCGGCGACGTCATCGTCATCGACAAGCTGAGCGTCGTCCATTCGGTGGTCGGATGCGTGCTGGCGGAGTTTGCGACGGTGTCGACCGACATGGTCGACCGGCTGCACGACCAGAACGAGGGGAAGGCGATTCCGCCGGAGTTCACGCGCGCGTTTTTCGAAGATCGCATCCGCCGGCAGGCGTGGCCCGAGGCGTCATATCGCGTGCGGCTGACCGCCGACGGCTGGACGCGCGAGCAGATTCCGGCGCACCCCATTGCCGGCGGCCATCAGACGACACTGGGGAACGACGAGCGTTTCGACGCGACGCTGTTGAGGTTTGATCCGAAGGGCCGGAGCGCGATGATGAGCCAGCCCGATCGCGCGATCGCGCTGCACGTCGCCGCCGGATCGGGGCAGCTCCTGCTCGGAACGGCGGCGGAGATGTCGAGGCCGTCGCCGCCGTCGCTCGACGCGCGCGCCGGGGACATGTTTCTCGTCGCGCCGGGCGCGCACTACGGCTTCGTCAACGACAGCGCGGCGCCGCTGCTCGTCGCCGAGCACCGCATCGAGCCGAAGGTCGCGTTTATTTGAAGTGGGCCGAGTCGACTTCGTTATCAGTGCAGAAATACTCGAGCAGATCGCTGTCGGGCGTGAGCGTGACCGACTGCGTGTAGCCGATCGGCCGCGTGAACGTCTTCGGATCGGCGATGGTGATCGCGACGTCCATGTGCCCGAGATCGCGGCGATGAAACTTCTCGGTCACTTTCATCTCGTCGCTGTGCGTGTGGCCGATCCGATCGAGCCAGCTCTTGTCGTTGAAGCCGGTGGTCTCGACGACGAGCGTGTCGCCTTCCCAGCGGCCGACTGAATATCCCATCCAGGAAGGAATCGTCGTCTCGGCGTGCGTGCGGCCGTCGGTGAAGATCTGCCGGTACGACGTATCGCCTTCGTACAGGACGACGATCAGTCCCGGCGTCTGCACGATCTTGAAGGGGATCGGCAGCGTATCGACGCTGGGCACGCCGATCGGCTTGCAGTACGACGTCGGATCGCCCTTCTCGTTGTCCGCGAGATTCCGGCGGAAAGCCGCCGCGCCTGCTTCGGTCAACGGGACATCTTCATCCTTCTGACCGAACGTGACGCTGATGAAGTAGCCCGGCAGCGGCTCGCCGTTCGTGCCCTTGACGCCCGCCGTGTTGTCGGGCAGCCAGATGCCGGAGAGATCGGGCCGGCCCTCGCGCGTCTTCGGCGCTTTCGCCGTCAGCACGGGCCTGCCGTCCTTCGTGCGCGGGATGTTCTTCGCAGGGTGATCGAGCCACTGGCCGAGCAGAAGAAGCAGTGCAAGCATCTCGTCCTCACCTGATGGCGCTGGTGATCAGCAGGACCGCCACAACGGCGCCCGCCGCCTGCCACCAGAGCTCCGCACGCTCCTTCAATACGAAGGTGCCGAGGCAAAGGATCACGCCCGCGAAAAACAGAAACTGCCAGTAGAGCTCCTCGCGGCTTTCCTCGGCCTGGGACTCCACGCTGGCGACCGCGCGACGGCGGACGCTTTCGATGATCTGGAACGCGACGTCGCGGTCCGCGTCGTGGCCGATCTCGAAGTACTCGCCGCCGCCGGCGCTGGCAATCTGCCGGAGATTGTCGCGATCGAGAATCGCGTGGATGGTCGGCGGCGGCGTCGTGCCGTCGGCGCGCGGCGGCTCGGGAATCATGCCGCCGCCGACGGTGCCGACGCCGACGACGTTCACCGGGATCTTCCGGCGCCGGGCATCGGCCAGCGCCGTCGCGACCGTACCGGTCCAGTCCTGGCCGTCGGTGATGACGACGAAGCCTTTCGGGTTCTTGCTCTTGCCGAACAGCTCCGAGTCCTTCTCGACGAGCTTCACGCCCCACTCGATGCCGGTCTCGATGTTGGTGTCCCACGTCGGCGTGTCTTCGAGGCGGAACGGCGAGTGGTCGCCGAGATGATCGAGGAAGAAGAAGAACGAGTTGGGATCCTTCGTCAGCCGGAGCTGAGGCGCCGCCGTGTGCGCGAAGATCGCGAGCGCGACGCGGTCGCCCTTCCAGCTCAGCGCGTCGGCGAACGTCCGCAGAAACTGAATCGACCGCCGCCACCGATCGGGCTTGACGTCCTTCACGTACATCGACGCCGAGCCGTCCTGCAGGATCACGATGTCCGCGCCGGCCTTGCGGATGATCGTGACGCGGGCCTGGGGACGCGCCAGCGCGACGATCGTGAATGCCGACGCCAGGATCAGGCAGAGCCAGAACGCGAGGTCGCCGGCCCACGTGAACGTCTCGCGCATCGGCACGACGCGCGTCGCCTGATAGGCCTTCGCGTCTTTCCGCCGGCGCACCACCTGAACGATCCAGAGGACGAGCAGCACCCCAGGAACGAGGAGCAGCCACAGATAGAGCGCGTCCCCGAACGTCAGCGTGCTCAGGTCGATGCCTGTGACCATCTACCCCTTGCGTTTTCCTGCCGCGGCTTTGCCCGCGACGCCCTGATCCTGGCGCTCCTGCGATTCGAGCGGGATGTAGATCTTGAAGTCGCTCATCGAGCTGTCGATCTGCGGCGGCGCGCCGGCGGCGCCGTCGGGTCCCTTCAGCACCATCTCCGACGGCCCCGGCTTGCGCTTGCCTTTGTCGATCTCGTCGCGCAGCCGCACGAGCAGCTCGAAGTTGTACGCGGCGTCTTCGTTCCTCGGCGCGTTCTTCAGCACGGTGACGTAGGTGAGGATGCTCTGGTCGAGCGCCGCGATCGTCGTCTCCTTGTCCTTCATCTTCGTCTGGTTCACGCGGTACACCGCGTTGGCGACGACGAGCTGCATGTCGGGGTTGTCGGCAGGCACCGAGCCGACGGGATCGCTCTGCTGCGGAATCACCGCGGCGTAGTCCTTCTGCCAGTAGTGCAGTGTCGCGTGCAGCGTCCGGATGTCGTTGGCCGGACCGGCGCCGATGCCGGGAATGTGGCTGGCGTAGTCGTAGTACTTCTCCGCCGTCTCGTACGTCGGCTCCACGTCGTCGTACTTCTGCGCGACGACGTGTTCCTGCGCGGCGGCGAGGTCGCGGTCGAGGCTCGCCGCCTTCATGAGGCCGACGCCGAGCAGCGCGAGCGCGACGGCAAGAACGAGGTAAGCGGTGATTCCCTTCATGGAAATGTCCTGAATGTCCTGAATCCGAGTTTCATGATGCCCGCGCTGAGCCACAGCGCGATGGCGATGAGGGCGTACCCGTCGAAGCGCGGCCGCTGGGCCGTGTATTCACGCACGTCGATGCGTCCCGTCGCGAGCTTGTCGATCTCCGCTTCCGCCTTGAGGATGGCGTCTTCGCTGTCGGCGGCGTAGAACCGGCCGCCGGTCTGCTCGACGATGCCTTTCCAGAGTTTGTCCGTCGGGATCTGGCCTTCCTTCAGGTCGTACCCGGTCCGGATCATGTAGACGGGAATCTTGTACTTCTTCATGTCGTCGACGACGGCCTGGATCGGCTTGCCCTTCAGATCCTTCTCGTCGTCTCTGCCGTCGGTGAACATCACCATGGCGTTGCCGGCGGCGTTGACGAAATCGAAGGCGCGGAACAGCTGCGTGGCTTGATTCAAGCCCTGCATGATCGTGGTGCCCCAGTCGTTGAAGCTGCCCCATTCCTTGGGGCTGCTGATCAGCCGGATGCTGAGCATGATGTTCTCGTAGTCCGTCGTGAACGGCGTCACCACGTACGCTTCGTTGCCGAACTGGATGAGCGCGATCAGATCGTGATAGCGGCCGTTCATCCGCAGCTTCATGAAGTGTTCGGCGGCGGCGACGGCGGTGTAGAACGCGCGGTTCTCCGGCGTCTTGAGCGATTTGGTCTCGAACTTCATGACCATGCTCGACGAACCGTCGACCAGCAGGGCGATGCGGCGGCCCGGGTACGACGTCTCTTCGCGCGTGAACGCCGTGTGCGGATCCGCGAGCGCGATCGCGAAGAAGGGGACGCCGAGCAGAAACACGAGAAACGCCCCGTGGCGCAGCAGCGAGAACCGGGAGGTTCGCATGACCGGCAGCAGCGCCGGCAGCGCGACGTGGCTGCGGCCGGCCTTCTGCGTGAACATGCCGCGGGCGAGCAGCATGAGCCCCGCGATGGCGATCAGCACGACGAGGACGAGCACCGCCACCCACGTCTGATCGAAGTGGACGTCGCCCGGACGCAGCGACATCCACTGATCGAACGTATCGCGGACGGCGTAGAGCAGTTCTCTTACCGGGACCATCCGATGTCCATCGCCTGATTCGTGATCGACCGGACGGTGCGCATCGGCCACCGGGCGGCCGCGCGCAGCTGTTTCAGCGCCTCGACGCCGTTGTCGAGCGCCGTATCGAGAGAGGCGCGATCGAGCTTGCCGTCGCGGCTGTACCGCGCCAGGCTCAACGCGGTCAGCGACGCCTCGAGCTCCTTCAGCATCGCTTCCGTCTTCGCGTTGATCGGCCGTCCGTTCGTCGCCGCCATCGAGCGGGCGATCGTTCCCGGCGTCGTCGCATTCGAGACGAGGGCCTTGCGCCTGCCGAGCAGGCCCTTGCGCAGCGCGAGCTGGCCGTCGCGCGGCGCGACGTGCGATTCGACGATCGACTGCGCCACGGGTCTGCCGAGCGCGACGGCGCCGCCGATGCGCAGCACGCTCAGGGCGCGGCCGGCGAGCTCCGGCGTCCATCCGCCTTCGGCCTCGGCTTTCACGCGGCCGGCTTCACGCAGGCACCCGCTCAGGACGGCGCCGAGGCCGAGCCGGCGCTCGGCCGCCGGCGTGCGCACCCGATACCGGCCGGCGACGCGGACGATGACGAGGCAGAGGAGGACGACGGCGAAGCCGAACGCGATCATCGCCGCGACGTACTCACCCGTCGAGCGGACGCGGCGTCCCTCGATTTCAGCGAACGTGTTCATCGGCACGTCGCGGATGTCGGTGACCTTCTGCGGCACCGTCGACGAGATGTGCATCGCGATCGGCGGAAGCTGGTACTGCTGATCGCGTCCGGTCGAGCCGCCGCCGACCGACGACTGGATGTGGTACGTGATCTTCGGACCCGGCAGGTTGATGTCCTTGTCGAACAGGCCTTCGGCGATCGTCCGCACGGTGTACTCGTACTGGATGTAGCGCCACGGCGCGTCCTTGATGTCCTCGTGCCGGACGCCCTTCACGACTTCGAACGGCTGCAGGCCGATGGTCGACGCTTCGAGCTGGTTGTAGTCGGGGACGGCTTTGATCTTGTCGGTGTCGATGATCCCGCACGTCAGCACGACCGTGAACCGCTCGCCGACGATCACCGCCGTGCGATCCGTCTTCCAGTAGCACCTGATCGGATCCGTTTCGACGTCGCCGGGCTGCCGCACCTGCTCGAAGGCTTTCGGCACCGACGACTTCGCGGGTGCAGGCGCTTTCGCCGCGGCTGGAGCCTGTGCGGCCTGCGCGCCGAGCGCGAAGACGAGGGGCAGCACGGGCAGGAACGGAAGGACGGGCAGGATGCGTTTGCTCATTGGAATTTCCGGAGCCGCCGTTCGCGGGCGAACTCAATCAGGGTCGTTTCCATTTCCCAGCGGTCGAGGCCGACGCGGACGAGGTCGAGGTCGTTGTCGCGCGCGAGCGCGGCGACGTGCTGCTGCCACTCCTCGATCCGCTCGCTCATGCGCGCGAGCTCGCGGCGTGAGACGACGCGCGTGCCGCCAGTTTCGACGTCGAAGATCTCGATCCAGCCGGCCGACGCGGACGGCAGCCGGTAGGCGAAGCGGACGTCGGCCATCATCAGGAACACGTCGTGGACGCTGTTGATGAGCGACAGCTCCTTCATCACGCGGTCGACGTCCGGCAGCAGGAAGTCCGAGATGACCGGCACCATCGACGTCTTCCGCAGGTGCCCTTCGATCGTCGCCGTCACGTCCTGGGCGGACGCGGCCGTGTCGGCGGCGCGCGACTGCTGATAGAGATCGATGCAGTAGATGACGTGCGGCTTGCCGATGCGCGGGCGCGCGGCCGCGACCTGCCGGAACCGGTCGTCGAACGTGATCAACCCGAACTGATCCTGGAAGAACACGGCCGAGAGGCCGACGGCGGCGACCGAGCGCGCGATGGCGGCGGCGATCGGCACGCCGTTCACGCCACACCGCGTCGACATCGACGCGTCGGCGACGGCGACGATCGTCGCGTTGCTGTCCTGCTCGAACTCGCGCGTGACGAGCGGGCTGAAGTTGTTGAGGGAGCTCTGCGCCCAGTCGACCGACGACACGCGGTCGCCCGGCTGCCAGTCGCGGATGCCGACGAAGTTGAACCCCGAGCCCTTGAACAGGCTCGCGTGATCGCCGAGCGTGAACTCCTTCATCCGTTTCAGGATGAAGAGCTCGATCTCCGCGATCTCCGACAGGTTGACCAGCGGAGTGTCCGCCGCGACCTCAGCCATTTACGGCACCGGCACCTTGTCCACGATATCCTCGATCACCATCTCCGTGGTGACGCCGTGGCTGGCCGCGTGAGGGCCGAGCCACACGCGATGGGTGAGGATGTACTTCGCGAGATCCTGCACGTCTTCGGGGTAGACCTCCGAGCGCTCGCCCTTGAGCAGCGCCCACACTTTCACGAGACGGCCCCAGCAGATCGTCGCGCGCGGCGACGCGCCGAGGTCGACGCATTTCTCGACGAGCTCCGACGGCGAGCGGTGCGTCCAGTCGGTCTCCGCGTTGAACGGCCGCGTCGCGCCGACGAGCCGGCGGATGTATTTCGCGAGCGCCTCGTGCAGGAACACCTCGCGCGTGATCACCGAGCGCAGCTCGATGATCCGTTCCTTCGACATCAGTCCCCGCAGCCGGACCTGCTTGAAGTCGAAGCTGACGAGCTTCTGTTCCTCTTCCGGCGGCAGGTACGCGATGTTCACGAGGATCGCGAACCGATCCGTGGCCGCTTCCGACAGCGGAAACGTGCCCTGCCCGAGCTCCACCGGGTTCATCGTCGCGATCGCGAAGTTGAACGCCGGCAGGTCGTACGTCGTCTTGCCGACCGTCACCGTGCGGTCCTGCAGGCCTTCGAGAAACGCGCTCTGCGACTTGAGCGGGATGCGGTTGATTTCGTCGAGCAGGATCACTTCCGCCGACGCCAGCGGGCCGAACTCGGTCATGAACTGGCCGGTGGCCGGATTGATCATCTGAAAGCCCACGACCTCCGTCGGCTGGAGATCGGCGCGGCCCTGGATGCGCGCGAACTTCGCGCCGGAAATCGCCGCGAGGATGACGCCGAAGAACGTCTTGCCCACGCCGGGCACGCCGCGCAGCAGGAGGTTGCCGGCGTTGACCTGCCGCTTCTCGTCCTTGTCGTACGTCGTCGGAATCTCGGACAGCAGGACGACGTTCGCGAGCGTTTTTTCGTTCTCGTAACCGATGAGCGCGTTGCCGGCTTCGGCGACGATGGCTTTATGAAGATCGAGCGCTTCCTTGAGCTCTGGATGCATTGAGATGCCTTGAGGACGTCGGGAAATGACGGTGCATCATACTAGAATCGGTCATATGGTGAAGCTGGTGGAGGAATCGGCCGGGGACGGCGAGCTGCTGCTGAAAAGCCGCGTGCTGGGCCAGGTGCGATATCAGATAAAAGTCTTCCAGGGGATGTTCGGCAACGGCATGCCGAACCCGGCGGAGCGGACGATCCAGGGCTCGCTCGACGGCAGCGACCTCGCGGACCTCGTCGGCGTGAAGCTCACGCTGCAGCTCACGGACGGCCGGAGAATCGGCGTCACGATCTGCGACGAGTCCGGAAAAATCGAGACGCACCCGGTGTGTATGACCGGGTGCTCGTGCTGTTAGAGGTCGGAGGCCAGGGGTCGGAGGTCAGGCGCCTTCGAAAACCGGCCGCGCCTTTCCAATACTGAGCAATCCTGTCAGCGCGTCTTTCGTCGCGAAGATCTCGCGGACGTGCGACAGCTCCATCCGCAGGCCGTCTTCGAGTGACACGCGCGCGCCGTCGTCGATGAGCGACGCGGCGAGCGTCAGCGCGATCGGTGCTTTGCCGGCGACCGCGGTCATCGCGCGGTCGAGCCGTTCGTCGCCCCCGGTGTCCGCGCGTCCCGCGCGGATCGTCTCCACGCCGTTGCCGTCGAAGAACGCCGCGAGCTTCTGAAACGCCGCGGGCGGAGCCGGCGGCTTGCGCTCCTTCGACGGACCGCCGGCGGCGAGCGTCGCGATCGCCGCGTCGAGCTCCTCGCGCGGCGCGACGGCGTCAATGAGCCCGATCGACAGCGCGTCGGCGGCGCCGATGACGTCGCCGGTCAGCACCAGCCACTTCGCGAGCCCGGTGCCGATGCGCCGCGTCGTCCGCTGCGTGCCGCCGAGTCCCGGATAGATCCCGATGCCGGTTTCAGGAAAACCGAGCGTGGCGTTCGGCGTCGCGACGATGTAGTCGCAGGCGAGCGCGAGCTCGACGCCGCCGCCGAGCGCGAGGCCGTGGACGCGCGCGACGACCGGCTTCCGGCAGTTCTGGATTTCCACGAACAGCGTCTGCAGCCGTTCGGTGAATGCCTCCGTCTGCGCGATGTCGTTGCGTTCGATGTTGCGGATGAAGAAGCGGATGTCGGCGCCAGCGACGAACGATCGGCCGGAACCGGCGATGACGATGCCGGTGACGCCGGGGTCGCGTTCGGCGTCGTGGAACGCCTGCGTGAGCTGCGCCGCGACCGCTTCGTTCAGCGCGTTCATCGCGTCCGGCCGGTTCACCGTGATCGTCGCGACGCCGTTTTCGATCGATGTCTTCACGAGCCGGATCGGATGCGAACCGCCGCGGCGGTTCATCATCTCGAACGGGCCGAGGCGCCAGCGCAGGCCCACGCGCGCGCCGATGTCCACGTCCTCGATCGTGCCGACGCCCTCGTCGACGAGCGCCTTTGCGGCCGTGAACACGCCCGACATCAGCCGTTCGGAGACGACCCGATCCGCGGTGGGATCGACCGTTCCGCCGAGCGGCCACATCCGTCCCGACTCGACCTGCTGCTTCAGCATCGGCGGCGGCCCGTACATCGCGCCGTACGCGTCGCCGATCGTCGTCGACGCGTGCAGCGCGATCGGCACGCCGCTGACGTCCATCAGCTCGAACGGCCCCATGCCGACGCCGAACGTCTTCTTCGCGATCTCGTCGATCGTGATCGCGCTGGCGACGCGCTCCGCGAGCATCCGGATCGCTTCCATCAGCCACACGACGAAGAAGCGGTTGACGATGAAGCCGCTCGCGTCGGCCGACGCGATCGGAATCTTGCCGAGCTGCTCCTGCAGCGCCCACGCGCGGCGGAAGACGTCCTTCGCCGTCGTCTTTCCCGCGACGACTTCGACGAGCCGGTTCTTCGCCGGATGAAAGAAGTAATGGAGGCCGAGCACGCGGCCCGGCGTCTTGACCGCCGACGCGATGTCCGAGACCAGATACGACGAGGTGTTCGTCGCGAGGATCGTGTCCGGACGGCAGACGCTCTCGAGGCGCGTGAAGACGTCCCGCTTCAACGCGCGATCTTCGAAGACGGCTTCCACGACGAGCTCGGCGTCGGCCAGTTCCCCGAACGTCGACGTGCCGTGGATCCGGTCGCGAATGGCCGCGACTCTGTCGGGACGCATGATGCCGCGCTCGACCGCTTCCTTGAGCGTCCGGTCGATGATGCCGACGCCCCTCGCGACCTTCTCGTCGTCGACGTCGACCAGCACGACGTCGAAACCCTCGGTCGCCATCTTCTGGGCGATGCCGCTGCCCATGTTGCCGGCGCCGACGACGGCGAGAACCGGAGACGCGTCTTTGACCATCTCAAAATATCTACCACGGAGGAAATGAGGAAAGGAGGAATTCTTATCCGTGGTGGAGAGTTTCGTGTCGCCAACATATGATCACTGTCTTGTGATGAAGGTGCGAGCTGTCGCCCTCGGTCCGCTGCCCGCGACGCTGACCCGCCGCGCGGACGGGACGATGCTCGTTCGAACGGAGGCGCCGCTACGCGAATATCCGAGGCGATCGACCGACCGGCTGGTGTACTGGGCGGGGAAAACACCGAATCAGACGCTGCTCGCGTGGCGGGGACCGACGGGTGAGTGGGAGCGATTGACGTACGGCGACGCGTTCGCCGCCGTCCGCCGGGTCGGCCAGGCGCTGGTCGAGCGCACGCTGTCGGCGGACCGGCCAGTCGCCATTCTCTCGGGCAACGATCGGGAGCACCTGCTCCTCTCGCTCGCGGCGCAGCACGTCGGCCTCACCGTCGCGCCGATTTCTCCGGCGTACTCCACGCTCTCGAAAGACTTCGCGATGCTGAGGCACGCGATGCGGCTGCTGACGCCGGGCCTGGTCTTCGCCTCCCGCGGCGCGGCGTACGACGAGAGCATCAGGGCCGCCGTGCCTGCGGACGTGGAGGTGATTCGCAGCCTCGACGCGCTCCTCGCGACCCCGCCCACCGATGCGGTCGACCGCGCGCACGACGCCATTGCGCCGGACACGATCGCCAAGATTCTCCTGACGTCGGGATCGACCGCCGTGCCGAAGGGCGTGATCAACACGCACCGGATGCTCGGCAGCAATCAGGAGATGATCGCGCACATCCTGCCGTTCATGCGCGAGGAGCCGCCGGTGCTCGTCGACTGGCTGCCGTGGCATCACACGTTCGGGGGCAACCACAACATCGGCCTCGTGATACACCACGGCGGGACCTTATATATAGATGACGGGCGTCCGGTGCCAGGTCTGTTCGGTCCCTCGGTCAGAAACCTGCGGGAAACCCCGACCAATGTCTATCTGAACGTGCCGCGCGGCTACGAAGAGCTGGTCAAGGCGATGCGAGACGACGAGGTCCTGCGGAAGACGTTTTTCAGCCGCATGCGCGTGCTGTTTTACGCGGCCGCGGCGCTGGCGCAGCACGTGAAGGACGAACTCGACGAGCTCGCGTACCGGACGATCGGC
>Ga0134125_10007606_pt1 | contig 12226 bp, 9 predicted proteins | sample KB31751_FD_96464 | JGI IMG/M metagenome (GOLD analysis project Ga0134125, IMG submission 96464) | Terrestrial soil microbial communities with excess Nitrogen fertilizer from Kellogg Biological Station, Michigan, USA - KB3-175-1 | ecosystem: Environmental > Terrestrial > Soil > Unclassified ... | reverse complement strand
CCATCGTTGCGCTCACCGAAGCGACGGAGTTTCGCGCGCGCATCCGCCGCCCGGATGTGGTGTTCGCGAGCGTGGGCAAGAAGCCAGGCAAGGACTTCGGAGCATATCGGCGCCTGTACAAAATCCTGCGTGAGCTGCGTCCTGCGATCGTGCATACACGCAACTTCGGCACACTCGACTGCGCTCTCGTCGCGGCAGCGGCGGGCGTGCGTGTGAGGATCCACGGCGAGCACGGTTGGGACGTGCACGATCCGGACGGGACCAATCGTAAGCACAGGTTGATACGCCGCTTTGTGGGCCGCTTCATTCAGCGTTTCGTGGCGGTGTCGCGCGACCTGGAACAGTGGCTCGTGCAGAAGGTGCACGTGTCGGCGCGCAAGGTGCAGCACATCTGCAATGGCGTGGATACGGAACGATTCGGCGGTGCGGGCTCGGCGGCGCGCGCTGCGCTGCCGTCGGAACATTTTCCACCGGGCTGCATCGTGCTCGGCAGCATCACGCGGTTCAGTGAGATCAAGGATCCTCTCAACCTCGTACGCGCGTTCATCTCGCTGCGTCAGCGCTTTGCGGCCGCGGGCCCCGACGTGAGATTGCTGATGGCGGGTGATGGCCCGTTGCGCGCTGCCGCCGGGCAATTGCTCGCCACGGCGGGGCAGAGTCATGCCGCGTGGCTACCGGGAAGCCGCGACGATGTGCCCGAGCTCCTGGCGGCCATGCATCTCTTCGTGCTCGGTTCGCTGCGCGAAGGCATCTCGAATACCGTGCTCGAAGCCATGGCTTCGGGCCTCGCTGTAGTGGCCTCGGCCACGGGTGGCAATCTCGAGTTGATCGAGCCGGACATCAACGGCATGTTGGTTCCTCCGGGCGACCCGGTCGCGTTGTCGGAAGCGATCGCGCGCTATGTCTCCAATCCGCTCCTGCGGGAGCAACACGGGCGCGCGGCACGCGAGCGCGCCGTGCGTCAGTATTCACTCACGCGCATGGTCGAGCAGTACCGCGAGCTCTATCGCAGTCTCATTCCGCGAATCCTTGCGCCCACTCCGAATACGGGAGCGATCGCCTAATGTGCGGCATCGTTGGCATTGTCGATCTCAAGCAGGCGCGTCCGGTGGACGAAGCGTTGCTGCGTGCGATGAACGACTCGCTGCAGCATCGCGGCCCCGACGGCGACGGCGTTCACCTCGAGCTGGGGGTCGGCCTCGGCCACCGGCGCCTCTCGATCATCGACCTCGAAGGCGGCAAGCAGCCCTTGTACAACGAGGACGGCTCGGTCGTCGTCACGTTCAACGGCGAGATCTTCAATTTCATGGAGATCGTGCCCGAGCTCGTCGCGCGCGGCCACACGTTCCGCACGCGCTCGGACACGGAAGTCATCGTGCATGCCTGGGAAGAGTGGGGCGTCGAGTGTCTCAAGCGCTTCAACGGCATGTTCGCCTTCGCGGTGTGGGATCGCCGTGAGAAGACCCTGTTCATTGCGCGCGACCGACTCGGCGTGAAACCGCTCTACTACGCCGAATTGCCGGACGGCCGACTGGTGTTCGGGTCCGAGCTCAAGGCGCTGATGCGCAACCCACAGATCGAGCGCCGCATCGACCCGCAGGCGGTCGAGGAATATTTCGCGTTCGGCTACGTGCCCGATCCCAGGACGATCTACAGCACGGTGAAAAAACTCGAGCCCGGCGCGTATCTGTGCGTCAAGCGCGGCTCGGGCAAGGTCACGCCGGTGCGCTACTGGGATGTGCCGCTCATGGGCGAGCGCACGCCGGCTACGGATCGCGCCCACTGGGCCGACGAGCTGCGCGAGCGGCTGCAGGAAGCCGTGCGCAAACGTCTCGTCTCGGACGTGCCGCTCGGCGCGTTCCTGTCCGGTGGCATTGATTCGAGCGCCGTGGTCGCGATGATGCGCGAGATCGGCGCCGGCCGGATCCTCACCTGCTCGATCGGCTTCTCCGAGCCGCGCTACGACGAATCCGCCTTCGCGCGCCGGGTCGCCGAGGACAAGCACACCGACCACAAGGCCGAGACGGTCGCGGCTTCCGATTACAGTCTCCTCGAGAAGCTCGTCGATCTGTACGACGAGCCTTATGCGGACAGCTCCGCGATTCCGACCTACCGCGTCTGCCAGCTCGCGCGCCGACACGTGACGGTGGCGCTGTCGGGCGATGGCGGCGATGAAGACTTTCTCGGCTACCGGCGCTATCGCCTGTTCGCAATGGAAGAACGCGTGCGCAGCAGGATGCCGCTCGCGGTGCGGCGGGCCGTGTTCGGCCCGCTGGGACGCTTCTATCCGAAGCTCGACTGGGCTCCCCGCTTCCTGCGCGGCAAAACCACCTTCGAGGGACTGGCGCGTGATCGGGTGGAGGCCTACTTCCACGGCGTCTCGCTCTGCTCGGATCAGATGCGCAGCGAGCTGTTCTCCGGCGACTTCAAGCGCCAGCTCGGGGACTACGGTGCGAGCGAAGTCTTCCGTCAGCACACGGCCGGCAAGTCGTTCTCCGACGGTGTCACGCTCGCGCAGTATCTGGATTACAAGACCTACCTGCCCGGCGACATCCTCACGAAGGTGGATCGCGCGAGCATGGCGCACAGTCTCGAAGTGCGTACCCCGTTCCTCGACTACGAGTTCGTGGAATGGAGCGCGCAGCTTCCCGCGGCAGCGAAGCTGCGCGCGAGCGAAGGGAAGCTCGTGCTGAAGAAGGCTCTGGAGCCGCTGTTGCCCCGGGAGATTCTCTACCGCAAGAAGATGGGGTTCGCGGTGCCGCTCGACATCTGGTTCAGGGGCTCGCTGCGGGATCACATCACCGAGGTCGTGCGCGGGTCGCGGCTGGCCGAGTGCGGAATCTTCGAGAGCCGTACGCTCGCTCGCATGGTTCAGCAGCATCAGTCCGGGCAGCGCGATTTCAGCGCCCCGCTGTGGTCATTGCTCATGTTCGAGGGATTCCTGCGGCGTCACGAGCAGGCGGCCGCGGCGCCCGCGGGCCCATCGCTGTCGCGTGCGCAAGCGGCCGGCTGATTGCCGTGCCGGAGCCCACTGCCGTGCGGGTGCTGACGTTCACCAATCTGTATCCGAATGCGGTGCAGCCGCGGCATGGCATCTTCGTCGAGCATCGCATGCGTCAGCTGGCGGCCAGCGGCGAAGCCGCCGTGCGCGTCGTCGCGCCGGTGCCGTGGGTGCCGCTCGATGACCCGGCGTTCCGGCAGTTCGCGATACTGGCGCGAGTGCCGAAGGCGGACGAGCGTCACGGCATCGCGATCCGGCATCCGCGTTTTCCGGCGATCCCGAAGGTCACCGGGTGGATCAACCCGTTTTCCATGGCGCTCGCCGCGCTGCCGACGATTCTCAAACTGCGGCGCGAGAGCGGCGACTTCGATCTCATCGACGCGCATTTCGTGTATCCGGACGGTGCGGCCGCCGTGCTGCTCGGCCGCTGGCTCGGTAAGCCCGTGGTGGTGACGGCGCGGGGCACCGACATCAACGAGTTTCCGAGCTACCGCGTGCCTCGCGCGTGGATCCGTTGGGTGGGGCGCCGGGCTGCCGCGCTGATCACCGTTTCGGCTGCGCTGCGCGATTCACTCCTCGAGCTCTCCGTTCCACCCGAGCGCGTCACCGTGCTGCGCAATGGGGTCGACTTCGAGATATTCCGTCCTGCCGATCGAGCTGCGATGCGCGCGACACTGGGCCTTTCCCGACCGACGCTGGTGTCCGTCGGTCACCTGGTCGAGAACAAGGGACATCACTTCGTCATCGACGCGCTGCGGGAGCTGCCCGATGTGGGTCTCGTCATCGTGGGTGATGGACCGATGCGCGCCGAGCTGCAGGCGCTCGCCGACCGCTGCGGTGTTGCCGATCGCATCAGATGGACCGGCACGCTGCCGCAAGCGCAGATCGTGAACTACTACGCTGCTGCCACGGCCACTGTGCTGGCGTCGAAGAGCGAAGGAATGCCCAACGTGCTGTTGGAAAGTCTCGCATGCGGCACGCCAGTGATCGCCACGGCAGTGGGAGGTATCGCCGAAGTCGTTTGCGCGCCCGAGGCGGGTGTGCTGATGCACTCGCGCAGCGCGGCGGCGATCGTCGACGCCTACCGAGAGTTGATGCGCGATCCACCGCAAGCTGCGGCAGTGCGCCAGCACGCCGAGCGATTCAGCTGGGGGCCGACGACGCAAGGTCAGCTGCAACTGTTCCGCTCCATCATCGCTCGCCCGCTCACCCGCGAGCATGCCGCCGATGGGCGTGCCTGAGGCGCAGTGGTTCGGCGCATGCGCATCCTTCACGTCCTCGACCATTCGCTGCCGACTCAAAGCGGATATTCGTTTCGCAGCCAGGCGATCCTGCGTGAGCAGCGCGCGCTCGGCTGGGAAACCGTGCAGGTCACGAGCCCGAAGCACGGCGCCACTGCGCAGCCGCTGGAAACCGTGGATGGCATCGACTTTCACCGCATCCTCGCGACACAAGGCTGGATGGGCTCTGTGCCGGTGCTCGATCAAATCGACACCGTGCGCCAATTGCGCCGCGGGCTGCGCAAGATCGTAGCGGCGATGAGGCCCGACATCATTCAGGCGCATTCGCCGTGCCTCAACGCGCTTGCCGCGCTCGGATTGGGAAAACCGCTGGTCTACGAAATGCGCTCCTCCTGGGAGGACGCGGCGGTGAGCTCGGGGACCACGGTCGAGGGGAGCGTGCGCTATCGGCTCTCGCGTGCCCTGGAGACCTATGTGCTCAAGCGCGCGAATGCCGTCACCACGATCTGCGAAGGGCTGCGCGAAGAGGTCAGCCACCGCGGCGTGCCCGCCGCGCGGATCACCGTCGTGCCGAACGCGGTCGATGCCGACTCACTCGCGCGTACGTCCGGGTTTGTCGGCGACATACGGGCCGAGCTCGGTCTCACCGGTCATTTCGTCGTGGGCTTCATCGGGTCCTTCTTCGCGTGGGAAGGGCTGCCGTTTCTGATCGCCGCGCTTGCGCCAGTGCTCCGTGCGCGCTCGGACGTCCGGGTGCTGCTGGTTGGCGGTGGAATCGACGAGCCCAACGTGCGCGCGGTGGTGGAGCGAGAAGGACTTCAGCAGCACGTCGTGTTCGCAGGAAAGCTCCGGCATGACCAGATCCGTGCGGCCTACGATGCGATCGACGTCCTCGCCTATCCGCGCGTGCCGATCCGGCTGACGGAAATGGTGACGCCGCTCAAACCACTCGAAGCCATGGCGCTCGGGAAGGTGCTGGTTGCCTCCGACGTCGGCGGCCACCGTGAGCTCGTACGCGATGGCGTGACGGGCCTGCTGTTCCGCGCCGGGGACGCCAGAGCGCTCGCTGACGCAGTCGTGCGCGTGGCGGCTGACCGCGAATTGCGGGCATCACTTGCGCAGGCCGGTCCGCGCTTCGTACGCGAAGAACGAAGCTGGGCGAAGGTCGTGCCGCGATACGAAGCGGTTTACCGAAGTCTCATGGCAGCGCCGGGGACGGCGCCGGCGGCCGAACGCGCATGAGGCCACTGTCGTCACTGGAGAGGCGCCTGCTGCGCGGTGTCGGCCGCCTGTTCGCTCCCGGCGGCCGCGGCGGCGCGCTGCTCGTTCTGATCTATCACCGCGTGCTGCCTGCTCCCGATCCCCTGCTGATGGATGAGCCCGATGCGCAGACCTTTGCCGCGCACATGGATCTCGTTCGCGAGGTGTGCCACGTGTTGCCGCTGGCGGAGGGGATCGAGCGCCTGCAACGCGGCAGCCTGCCGCCGCGCGCGGTGTGCATCACCTTCGACGATGGTTACGCGAACAACTGCGACATCGCGGCGCCTATCCTCGCAGCGCGCAAGCTGCCCGCCACGGTTTTCGTGGCGACGGGCTTCATCGGTGGTGGGCGCATGTTCAACGACACGGTCATCGAGTCCGTGCGCTGTGCCGGCGAGCGGCTCGACCTCACCGATCTCGAGCTCGGAACGTACACGCTGACCGACGCCCCCGCACGCCGGGGCGCGATCGATGCGATCCTGCGCGCGCTCAAGCACCTGCCGCAGGAGGTGCGCGAAGCCAGAACACGCGCCATCGCCGAGCGCACCGGTTGCGGCAAGCCGGATGGCCTGATGATGAGCGAAGCGCAGATCAAGCGGCTGCCGCAGTTCGGAATCGACCTCGGCGCGCACACCGTGACGCATCCGATCCTCACGCGCCTCGAGGCGCCGGCGGCGCGGCGCGAAATCCTGGAGAGCAAGGCCGGGCTCGAAGCCATCCTCCGGGCGCCGGTCACGACGTTCGCCTATCCCAATGGCCGCCCGCAGCGCGACTACGATCGCTCGCACGTCGAGATCGTGCGCGACGCGGGATTCAAGGGTGCGGTCTCCGCTGCATGGGGTGCGGCGGGCTGCAAAATGGATCCTTACCAGATTCCGCGAATGCTGCCCTGGGATGCTTCGGGCTTCCGCTTCGGGCTTCGGCTGCTGCGCACGTATCGCGAGCCGCGCGCGGCGACCGTCTAGGTCTTCAAGGTGCGAGCCGGTGTTCCTTGAACCACTGCTCCAGCATGGCGAGCAGCCAGATGAAGACTCCGTAGTAGCGCGCATCCTCCTGGCCGTGCAGATGGAGGAGGCGGTCGATGAATTGCGGGCGGATCACGCCACGGCCGCGCAGGTCCGCGAGATTCCCGTTGATCAGCGCCGCGACGCCGGCATCGCGCTCGAGCCACAGGCCAAACGGCAGTCCGAAGCCGTGCTTGGTCTTGTGAATGATCTCTTGCGGCAGGAAATCAGCCATCGCGCGCTTGTAGAACGTGCGCAGCTCCATGCCGCGCATCATCAGATCGGGCGGCACTTGCGTCGCGAGCTCGATCACGTCCGGATGCAGCATCGGGTACGACACGCGCATTCCGGCGAGCTCGCACATGCGGCCGACCTTGCGCAGATCGTTGTCCGCCAGCGTGAAGCGCCAATCGTAATAGAGCATGCGATTGACGAAGGCCGTTTCGGGCGCGGAATCGTAGACTGCGCGCATGTGCCTCATCGGCGCCTCGACATCGACGCGCGCCGCGAAGTCCGGATGCAGCACTTCCGCGAAGCCGAGGCGACGCAGGAGATTCCAGGTCTCGGAGCGGTCCGGCATCGGCGTTTTGGCCTGCGCCACGTAGTTGCGCGCCTTGCGCACCAGCGTGAACGAGAGTCCGGAGGGCCAGGCCGTGAGCAAAGGCTCGAGGAAGCCGGTTCGCAGAAACTGCGGCACGTCCTGATAGCGCTCGAAGACGCGCTGCTCGGCATAGCGCTTGTTGCCCGCGAAGAGCTCGTCGCCTCCGTCGCCGGCCAGCAGATGCGTGCAGCCATTCTCGCGCGCGAATCTGGCGCAGCAGTGAGTCGGCAACGCCGACGCATTGCCGAAAGGCTCTTCGTAGGCGCGTGCGACCACCGGGAAGAGCTCCACGATGTCGCGCGGCTGCACCTGATATTCGTGGCCCACGTTCGAGAAATGACTGTTGGCGAGGCGCGCGTAGCGCAGCTCGTCATAGTCCTCGAAGCCGAAACCCATCGAGAACGTGTTCGCCGGTTGACCGACGACCTTCGTGAGGCAGCCCGCGACGGTCGAGCTGTCGAGACCGCCGCTGAGGAATGCGCCCGTTGTGCTGTTCGGTTGCGCCTCCCGAACCCCGGTGGCGATGGATTCGTGCAAGCGCTGTTTCAGCGCGGGGAAGTCCCCGGCGCCTTCCGGCGCGAAGGCGGGTTGCCAGTAGCGACGGTCCGCCACGACGCCGTTCTTCAGCTCCACGGCCGTGGCCGGAGGAATCTTGTAGACCCCTTCGAAAACCGATTCCGGCGAAGGGATCATGTGGAAGAACAGATAACTCAGGATGGCCTGCGAGCTCAGCTTCGGGGCCGCACCGGGAGCGCGCGCGATCGTCTCGGACGAGGTGGCGAACAGGAGCCCGTCCGGCCTCATCGAGTAGGCGAGCGACTCGATTCCCATCCGGTCGACCGCCAGGATGGCGCTGCGGGCACGACGGTCCACGACCGCCACTGCGAACGCGCCGTGCAGGATCTCGAGGAAGCGGCTGCCCAGGAGTCGGTACGCTTCGACGACCGCTCCAGCCGGGCTTGCGGCTTTCAGTATCCGTTGCTCGCTCGTGCGCCAGACAGGCCGGCCCCGCAAGGCCACCGCCACATCCTCGTGGGACGCCACAGAGGGCCCGAGACACACCCAGTCATCACCGGCCGCCGTAGCGGGCGTCTGGCCGGCAGGGAAGGCCACTGCCGCGGTCCGGGTCAGGTAGTCGCGGATGTCGGCGGCACGATTGCTGGCGGACGGCGTTCCCAGCCAGCCGGATAATGTCGACATTTCGGGAGACGCTTCGAAGTTGATTTCTAAGAGTCCTGCTAATTTACCAGACCGCCGGTAGGGGAAAATGTGATGGGCTTGAGGCCCACTCAGACTCAAAAAGCGGCAAGTCATAAAAATGATCGAAATTGTGTTCTGGACGCTGGCGGTCCTCGTCGTTTACGTGTATGCGGGCTACCCGCTGTGCCTGGCGCTCATCCGTGCCCTGGGCGGGGTGCGGCCCGTGCGCCGGGACGAGGGCCATACGCCCGCCGTCACGCTGATCATTTCCGCGTACAACGAGGCGGGAGTCATCGGCGACAAACTCGCGAACAGTCTCTCCCTCGACTATCCGGCCGAGAAGCTCGAGGTGCTCGTCGTTTCCGATGCCTCCAGCGATGGCACCGACGCGGTGGTCCAGGGCAACGGCGATCCGCGAGTGCACCTGGTGCGAATGCCGGAGCGCGGCGGCAAGACGGTTGGCCTCAACGCGGCGCTCCTGCGCGCGACGGGCGAGCTCGTCGTGTTCTCGGACGCCAACGCGATGTACGAGAAGGATGCGTTGCGCAAGCTGGCACGCAACTTCGCGGATCCCGCTGTAGGTGCCGTCGTCGGCGAATCCACTTACTCGGCGCCCGAAGCCGAGTCGCAGCGCAGTGAGGGCCTCTACTGGAAATACGAGGTGGCGATCAAGCGGCTCGAGTCCGAGATCGGCTCCGTCGTCGGGGGCGACGGCGCAATCTACGCCATCCGGCGTCGGCTCTACGTGCCGATGACCCCCGATGCGCTGTCCGATTTCGTCAATCCGCTGCAGATCGTGCGCAAGGGCCAGCGCTGCGTCTACGACGGCGAGAGCCGCTCGATCGAGCGCGCCGCCGAGAGCTTCGAGAAGGAGTTCCGCCGCAAGGTACGCATCGTCAATCGCGCCTGGCGCGCGATGATGAAGATGCGCGATCTGCTGAATCCCCTGCGCTTCGGCCTGATGTCGTGGGAGCTGCTGTCGCACAAGGTGCTGCGCTGGCTGATGCCGTTCTTCCTGCTGGGAGTGCTTGCCGCCAACGTGGCGCTCGTGACCTCCGCGCAGCTGTACGTGGTCACTCTCGGGCTGCAGGTCGCGTTCTATCTGCTCGCGCTCCTCGGCTGGTCGCTACGGCGACGGTCGAAGCTCCCGGCGCTCGTGTCCGTGCCGTTCTATTTTTGTCTCGTCAACGTCGCCGCTGCGATGGGCATCGGCGAGGCACTGGCGGGTCGCACCTACACGGTGTGGACGACCGCCCGCGCCCAGGATCGTGTCGGTACCTGAAAGCAATCCATGTCCATGTCATCTGCGGAAATCATCGAACACCTGAAGCCGCTGCTGCGCGATACGCTGCAGCTCGGCAAACGCGCGGCTGCCCTGACGGCTTCGAGCCGCCTGCTCGGCACCATTCCCGAATTCGATTCGATGGCCGTGGTCAGCGTGATCACACTGATCGAAGAACAGTTCGACATCACCATCGCCGACGACGAAGTGTCCGCGGACGTGTTCGAGTCGATGGGCACTCTCGCCGAATTCATCCGGACCAAGGTGCAGGGTTGACGCTACAGCGGCGAGTTGCCGTATTCCTCGGCCCACCGGGCCGAAGAATTTTCGTGGTGCAGCGCCGGCCGGCGCAGTCATCCGGCCCGTGCGTACTCGTGGTGCCGCCGTTCGCCGAAGAAATGAACAAGTGCCGCCGCATGATCGCTGAGGCTGCCAATGCGCTCGCCGCGCTGGGTGTGGCGGCGCTCGTGCCGGATCTGTTCGGAACCGGCGACAGCGAAGGCGAGTTTCGCGACGCGGATTGGGAGACCTGGAAGGCGGATCTGGATACGGCGGTAGCGTGGGCGAGCGAGGAGGGTTGGCCGGTCAAAGGCGTGCTCGCCATCCGCCTCGGAGGCGTGCTGGCTGCGGAGTGGCTCCGCGAGCGCCATCACCAGCTCGAACGCGCCGTGTTGTGGCAGCCGGTCGAGAGTGGCAATGCCTTTCTGACGCAGTTCCTGCGATTGCGCGTGGCTGCATCGATGATGGAATCCCGACGCGAAACGGTCGGTGAGCTCAGGAAGAAACTGAGCGAGGGCGAAACGCTCGAAGTGGCAGGCTATGAGTTGTCGGGCCGCCTGGCGACGCAGCTCGATGCGGCGCAGCTCCTGGACCACCTGGGCGCGCTCGCGAAAGAAATCACTTGCTTCGACGTCGGCCCGGATTCCGCGCCGGCGCAATCCCCGCGCGTCAAGCGGCTTTCCGAACGCGCCGCGGCCTGCGGCACGCGTTGGACGGCTGAGCAGCTCTCTGGTGAGCCGTACTGGACGTCCACCGAGATCGTGGCGTTGCCGAAGCTGGTCGAAAAGTCGGCCGCGGTATTTGGCGCATCGCTATGAAGGCAGCGCGCGAAAGACCGGTCGTGTTTGCGTGCGGGTCGGACGCGCTCGTCGGTGTGCTGCACGAAGCGGCGGGGCGCCGTGGCATCCTGATTCTCGTCGGCGGTCCGCAGTACCGCGTGGGGAGTCACCGGCAATTCGTGCTCATGGCACGTGCGTTCGCGGCTTCCGGATTCCCCGTGTTGCGTTTCGACTATCGCGGCATGGGTGACAGCGATGGCGAGCCGCGGACGTTTGAAGATATCGCCGATGACATTCGTCGCGCGATCGAGGTATTTGCACGCGAATGCGCGGGGCTCGAGGAGATCGTCCTGTGGGGTCTGTGCGATGCAGCTTCGAGCGCTTCGATGTTTTGCAACGCCGAGCCGCGCATCGGCGCCCTGATCCTCGCGAATCCCTGGGTGCGCAACGACAGAGCCGAAGCGCGCTCCTATCTCAAGCACTACTACTCCGGTCGCCTGCTGCAGAAATCCTTCTGGGCGAAAGCCCTGCGAGGCCAAGTCGATGTGGCCGGCGCATGCCGCGAGGTCGTACAGAAAGTCCTGGCCGGCATCGCGCCGACGCGTGGCGACAAAGAGCCGCCACTGCAGTCCTTCATAGTGCGGATGCGAAGCGGGCTCGAGCGCTTCAACGGGCCGGTGCTGATTCTGATGAGCGGCCGCGACCTGACTGCACAGGCCTTCCGCGAGCTCGCCACGGCGGATGCGGATTGGCAGCGCGTGCTGGCGCGGCCGCACGTCCGCCAGATCGAGTTGCCGTCGGCGGACCATACGTTCTCCGCGCGTCGCGAGCTCGATCGAGCCAGCGAACATTGCCTGAGCTGGCTTCGCGAGCTGGACCTTCCTCGTAGCGGCACGGTTGCGTCCGTCGCCCGCTCGCGTGCGGGCTGAGGAGCAGCAGCGATGTCCGCAACAGGTTTCCTCTTCCTGCTCGCGATGGCGGCTGGGTTGGGGCTCGCGTTGTTCCGCAGTCCCCTCTACGGCCTCTACACCTATCTCGCGATCTTCTATCTCGATCCGCCCTCGCGCTGGTGGGCCGCCGACCTGCCCAACTTTCGCTGGTCGTTGCTCGCCGCGGTCGTGACGCTGCTCGGCACGATGCGCCTCAAGGCGCCTGCGGGCGTATGCCCCTGGTACAAGACGCCGCCGGGGTTGATTCTGATTCTCTTCACGGCGTGGCTATGGATTCAGGGTCTGTGGGCGCTCGATCCCTACAGTCACCGCGATGCGTCGATTCTCTTCACGAAGTATCTGTTCCTGTTCTATCTCGTGTACCGGCTCGTCGACACGCGCGAGAAGATGACCTGGTTCCTGCTCGCGCACGTCGTGGGCTGCCTGTATCTCGGCTGGCTCGCGCTGCACGCGGATGTGGAAGCGAGGCTCGAGGGCGTCGGCGGTCCTGGCATCAATGAGGCCAATGCGCTCGGCATGCACATGGCCACGGCGGTGGTTGCGGGCGCGATGCTGATCCTGGTGCTGCGCGGATGGCGGCAGTATCTGTGCATCGTTGCGATGCCCTTCATCCTCAACACCATCGTGCT
>Ga0134125_10007605_pt1 | contig 12226 bp, 9 predicted proteins | sample KB31751_FD_96464 | JGI IMG/M metagenome (GOLD analysis project Ga0134125, IMG submission 96464) | Terrestrial soil microbial communities with excess Nitrogen fertilizer from Kellogg Biological Station, Michigan, USA - KB3-175-1 | ecosystem: Environmental > Terrestrial > Soil > Unclassified ... | reverse complement strand
TTCTACTTTGTTACCGGAGGAATTGAGGAAGCGCTGGAGCGCGCGAAGGAGGCGGCGGGCGAAAGAGACATCAAAATCGGAGGGGGCGTCTCGACAGTGCGGCAGTATCTGAAGGCTGGACTGATAGACTCCGTGCATCTCGCATCGGCGGCTGTCCTACTAGGTCAGGGCGAGCTGCTATTTCAAGATATAAATCTGCGCGCGCTTGGGTTTTCCGTGACCGATTGCCAGTCCTCGGAATACGCGACGCATCTCACGTTAGAGAAAGTCTAGGCGCAGCGGTGTAAGAACAATCTTGTCCTCAAACGCTGTCCGGCTGCTAACGCGGGAAATCGAACCCCAGAATCGCCGCGAGGCGCCGGGCGATGCTTGTCATTTCAATTTCGCCTTCCACGCCGGGGTTAATTCCCGGACCACACAGAACGAAGATGCTCCGATAGTCCGCGCGGCGCGGCCAGAATCCGTGATTGCCTTTTTCTTTCGGCGCGGTGAAATAGTTGCCGGTTGTGGCCGGCCCGAACATCACGTGCGCCGCCGGTTCGAATGCGGCGATGACCGAAGAAAATTGAGGAGCGTAGCGCACCAGCTCGTCGTGCGGAATTTCGCGGCCAAATCCATTACGCGGATCCTTTGCCGCGCGACGCAGGAAGTCTGCCGCAGCCGGATTGGACGTCGTTGCGATTCCGCCAGACAATTTCACCTCTCCGGCAAGCCCCTGTTTCGCCAGCAGCACGGCCGGATTGGCGATCTTATCTACTCGTTCGAATCCATGATCGGAAACGAGAGCAAACTCATACTGCGGTGGCAAATGGGCCTGTATTGTGCCAAGCAATTCATCGATGTGCTCCAGCACCGCCTCGGCATTTTGCGTGAATGGCCCCTGTTCATGTTCTTCCGCGTCCAGATCGACCAGATGAACCAGAATCAGGTCCGGCTGCTTCTCTTTGAGCAGATAAAGCACAGCGAGTGTTCTGGTGCGGTCGTCCATCCATTGCTGGGGGAAGGACGGAAACTCCTTTGCTATCGCAGCCACGAGATCGGGGGGATTGGCCTTGCTCCCGATACTCGCCAGATCCATCGACCCGCCATTGCGCCGTGAAAAATACTCGGGGAGATCGTAATCAATCGCCGCATTTGTCGTAACGGGCCACGTAACGGAGGCAGTTTTCAAACCATGCTCATGAGCCGCCTGCCAAAGCGTGGGCGCCTTTAAAAAGCTGGCGTACCAATAATAATCGCCGCCTTCCGATTTTGGACGGCGGTTGCCGAGAATGCCGTGCTGATCGGGTCGGACTCCAGTAATGATGGATGTATGCGAAGGCCAGGTAACGGTGGGATAAACACCGACAACACCTTTCGCATAACGCCCTTTGCGCATCAAGATCCGGATGACCGGAATCTTCAGACCCAATCTGTCGGCATCGCGTAGATAACGCCAATCGAGGCCGTCTACGGAGATCACCAGCAATTTATGAGGCGGCGTACTTTGTGCGGCCGCCGGCCTGGAGCCTGCCGCGAATAGGAACGCGGTGATAAAAAGCGTTGGAATCAGGTTACGCACATCATCGAGCATAATTCCTCGACTTCGGGCAAAGCCGAAAGGGCGAGGCGGACCTCGCCCTTTCTATACGTTGGCTCTACCGCAATGGGTTTGGAATATTCGATGGGCAATATTCCGGATTGATGTTGTTGTCGTAATACTTGGCGTTCGGAGAGGGGCGGGTCTCCTGAGCAATCTTGACCAGCGCCCCGGCTGTCATGCCGCAAGTAAAGTTGTCATGAATTTTGGCGTTAGGTGAATAGTCGATGGTAATCGCCGTTCTCCAATATCCGGCAAGCGTATTGCCGTACACTTCCAGATTGGCGCTAGCCGCTTCGATGCCGAATCCATACCCGATCGGGTTCGCGGTTGTCGATCCCACGATGTAGTTGTTGCGGATGATAGCGCGGTCACCACCCGACGGAGCCGGGTTCGCCAGGCTGATCGCATAGCTCCACCAGTAGGGATCGTTGAAATCGGTGATGCTGTTATTTTCGATCACCATGTCGGTTGTATTAGGACCGGAGCGGGCTGGCTTCTTCGCCCCGCAACCCGTCGCGCCCTGGATCTCCATTGCCATCCGGTGAATTTTGGTGAACTTGTTGTATCCGATGTAGACGTTGCTCGACGGCCACGGGTTCGAAAAGCAAATATGCATGCCTTCGCCGACGTGGTCGAACGTATTGTGGTCGATCGAGGTGTTATCCAGGCCGTAAAACATCAACCCCTGGTTATGGCTTTTATCGATAGACGCAATCGTGCCGTCCACGCGCGTGGTGCCGCCGATCATCAGGTTTTTAAACGTGTTTTGGCTGATCTTGCTGTTTCGCATACCGCTGCCGGAGAAAATTGCTGTCCCAAGCGGCCAATTACCTCCCCGGTTATCCGAGGTCAGATTCTGAAAGGTATTGCCGATCACCTTTATGTTAGTCACCGTCCCTTCGGCAAGCAGTCCGCCGTTCTCGAAGGTAAATCCGGTTACGGTCTGGTTCGATGAGGACCAGCCTGTCCGCATGATCCAAAAATGGCCGTTGCCAAGAAGCGTCACCGATCCTTGTGCCTGGTAAGTAACGCCCGATTTTAAATTCAGAGAGGAACGAAGCTTATATTTGCCGGATGGAAATATCAATGTTCCAGATGTCGTTTTATTAATTGCGTTTTGAATCGACGACGTATCGTCTACAACCCCGTCTCCTACTGCTCCAAAATCTTTTACCGACGCAGAAAATGCCGGAAAAGCAAGAAAAATAGCGGTGGCGCAAATATACCCCGCCTTTAAAAGTTGATTTTTATTCATGTTTGTTTTTGCGCGCGGGTAAAGCTATGCCGTACCGGCGCCGCGCAACCCTGACCTTGTTTTTTATTTGTTACTGCGTTTTAAGAGGCCCAGACACAGCACCCCCTAAGTAGCTGCGCTGGATTCACGGTGATCCAGACTTGAGTTGTTTTAGAAACCCCTCTATGGCCTGGACTTACGCGCCCATACGCCTAATCAGCGGCGGGCGTTTCAACCAACTGTTCTGTTCCATCGGATCGGGAACAACGGTTTCATTTCTGTAGTGCGAAATTCTGATGACGGCTGAGTCTTGCCGGCCGCGCTCCGTGTCTCGTGCCAACGGCTCCCTTAACAGTTGCAGTGGTCGCATCGTTTTCTACAACCAAAGGTGGTTAAGAAAAAGTAATCCTCTCGAATTTTTTTAGGAAAATTCCGAGAAGCCTGGTGAATAAGTGAAGTAGCTTCCAGAATTACTGTCGAAGCGATACTAAATTGTGCGAATTAATATGGCAACGGAAAGTCTTTTGTAGCAAAGGTTACGCCGAAGGTGATGCGGTGGGTGTTGTAGTTGCTGATCGTCGAGTACTGTGGGTAGCGCCAGCCATAGTAGGAAGCGTTTAGAAATGTGTGACGGCTGAGCTGATAACCGCCGGTGAAATTGTACGTCCAGGCGCCGTAGGGTCCGGCGCTTGCGGCGCCAATACTGCTGAGCCGTGAATAACCGAATTGGCCGCTGGCGGATAACCGGCGGCTCAGTTGATAATTGGCCTGAGCATTGACGAAAAGGTTACGGGATGTAAGAAAGAGACCATTCCCTCCCGACACCCCCTCGCCCCCAGTGATCCCAAACCGGGATCGCAACCCGGTGCGATAGATGCTGGCAGTGTAGTTCGGAGCAAGAGTGTGCTGCTTGTAGTAGCCCTGCGCGTAGTAGCTTGTTGGCACGCCTTGAAAAAAAATGGTGGAAACGCCATACGAATGCACCGCGTTAATCCCACCACTGAGACCTACTTGAACGCGGCGCGTGAGCATGTGAGATAGCGTGAGAGTGCCGCTCTGAATATTCGAAACAATGCCGCTGTCGGTATAGTCGAGATGCGATGCCGCATACGCTGCCGTCAACGTGGTGCGGGCAGTGAACCGGTAGGAAGCGCCGGCAGTGCCGGAAAACCCTACGTACCCGGCGATCTGCGCGGGCCTGTAGATGGAAGCCAGAAAATCGCCACCCACGAAGTAGCTGAGTCGGTAGGTTGCCTGATATCCCAGCGTGGCCGCCGTATCGTTTAGCAGCGCCGTTTGCGTGTAGGGCTGGACCGAAGGAAACAGGCTGGAATTCGGCACCAGCGCGTAGGTGCTGCCGAGATTATCCGAAAAAAGGAAATTCTCGCTTACGCGCGCCGACCAGCGGCGCGACAGTTGCTTCGAGTAGGCAGCCATGATCGACTGATTGGTCCCGTTCTTAAACTCGGGACGATTGAAGCGATTGTATGAGCCGCTATAGCTTGCGTAAAACAAACCCATTTCGAGCCGGTGATACACGTTGAAGCCCGCTCCGAACTGGCCGCCCCAGCCGCCGAAATCCTGCACAATCGTGCCATTGGGGCCAGCGGTCGCGTACGGCAGGCTCGAATCGTAGATTCCGTTGAAATTCGCGAACAGGTTGCCGTAATCCTGCAGTCCCTCATTCATATAAAGATCCGGCGGCGGCAATTGCCCGCGGATCAAAATGGTGGGACCTTCGGGGTTCGGGGGCTGCGGAATGGTTTGCGCCCCGGCTAGCCCGAGAAAGCTAGCCCATAACCCCGAGAACAACAAGATTCGCCTCACTACGTCAACTATATAGTCTCACCCGGTGCGCAATTTTCTTGTCCTTCGGACTGTCGAAAAACGGGAACGGATTGTTTGCCCCGAAGCCCCGGCTATCGATCCTCGATTCCGCAAACATGATATGAATAGCTGGAATCCTGCTTCTAACTGAAGATGAAATCGACCTTCCGATTGCCGCTCGTAACCGGCATTGCGCTCGCCGCCGTCGTAATTGTGCTTAGTCCGTTGGCCATGGCTCAAGACGAGACCATTACGATAGACCCGAGCGCCGCGGCCAAGCCGTTTCCCCATTTCTGGGAACAGATGTTTGGTTCCGGGCGAGCAGTGCTTTCGTTGCGGGAAAGCTACCGCAGCGATCTTCGCGCCACAAAACGGATTACCGATTTTCAATACGTCCGTTTTCACGGCATTTTGGACCACGAGATCGGTGTCTATGAGGAGGACCCGCAAGGCCGTCCCATTTACAACTTTTCGTATGTCGATCAGATTTACGACGGCTTGCTGGCCGAAGGCGTGAAGCCATTTGTCGAAATAAGTTTCATGCCGCCGAAACTGGCCGCTAATCCCGCGCCGCATCCTTTCTGGTACAAGCCCCTGCCGTCGCCGCCGAAAGATCCGCAAAAATGGGCCGCGCTGGTGACCGCTTTTGTCGGGCATCTGCTGGATCGCTATGGGAAAGACGAAATAGAGAGCTGGTATTTCGAAGTCTGGAACGAGCCGAACATCGATTTTTGGGACGGCGTTCCCAAGCAGCAGACTTATTTTGATTTTTATGACGTAACAGCTCCCGCCATCAAGAACGTGGATGCAAAGCTGCGTGTCGGCGGCCCGGCGACGGCGCAGGCGGCTTGGATCAGCGCATTTATTGCTCATTGCCTCGAAAAGCATATTCCGTTCGATTTCGTATCGACTCATATCTACGGCAACGAGAAGTCGGAGGATGTATTCGGAAAACACATCGAAATCAGCCAGCGCGATATGACGGCGCGAGCGGTTAAAAAGGTCTACGACGAGGTAAAGTCGTCCGGCGCGCCCAACACACCCATCATCTGGTCCGAATACAACGCCACCTATATGAACCGCACCGACACCACCGATAGCGCATTCATGGGGCCATGGCTTGCCAACAACATTCGTGAATGCGATGGAATGCAGCTCATGATGTCTTACTGGACTTTCTCCGATGTGTTCGAAGAACAGGGCATTGTGAAGACGCCTTTCTATGGAGGATTCGGCTTAATCGCGGAACGCAATATTCCAAAGGCGGCGTTCCGGGCGTTTGAGTTGTTGCACCAGCTCGGCAATCAGCGCCTCGATAACAATTCAGAGAACGTTCTGGTTACCAAACGCGACGGCAAATTGGTTCTGGCGCTCTGGAACTATGCGGATCCGGGAAAGGAATCGGCGGCCAAGACGTTTCATCTCGCCATCAAGGGTAAGCGCGGCGGCTCATACATAGTTCGCATTCTCGATCGGGAGCATGGTTCCTCGTTCGATAAATGGGTCTCGATGGGTAGTCCAAAGTATCCCAATACGGCGCAGATTCAAAAGTTGCAGCAATCGTCGGTGCTGCCTCCGGCGGCGAGGCATTCGATTCGCGATCCGATCGAGCTAAAAGCCCACGCGCTCGCGCTGGTGGAAATGTCCAAATAGCGAGCCTCACGCGATGAGCTTCAGGCCCAGGATGCCAACCACAATGAGCGCAATAAACCCGATGCGAAGCGCGGTGGCGGGTTCCTGAAACAAAAGAATGCCGGCGATGGCTATGCCCACTGTACCGATACCGGTCCATATCGCGTACGCGGTTCCGAGTGGCAGTGTTCTGACGGCAATACCCAAAAATGCCATGCTCGCAATCAGCGAAACGACGGTAATGGCGGTAGGCCACGGGCGCGTAAATCCGTTCGCGTATTTAATTCCGAGCGCCCAGCCCATTTCGAAAAGGCCGGCAATGAACAGGAGGACCCAAGGCGTCATTTTTATAGGAAAGCAGATTAGGAGCGCGGGTCCGTCTAATCACCAGTAGCGAAAGGCGTTTCAAAAGCATCGCGGTAGCTGGAATGGTCGCGCCGTTCGCGATTGTGGCCGGCCCATTCAAGGCGCATGTCGCGGCACACTTCGTCGAGCATGGCGAGGCTGACCGCACGCACCTCCATCGCGTAGGCCGTCACCAGCAGGTTGTCGCAAATGCTATTGATGAGCCGGGGAATACCTCTGGAGCGATTTTGAATCTCGTCGATAATCTCCGGTGGAAAGATCGTCTGCCCGGCGATTCCAGCCTTTAGCAAACGCGCCTCAATATATTGATGCGTTTCTTCGCGCGTCAGCGCATTCAGGCTGCAACGAAGCACAATTCGCTGTTTCAACTGGCGCAGATTCGGAGCATCGAGCTTGCGGTCGAGTTCCGGCTGGCCCGCCAAAACAATTTGCAGCAACTTACCCTGGCGGTTTTCAAGATTGCCCAAGAGACGAACCTCTTCGAGAACATCCCACTCCAGGTTGTGCGCTTCATCAATAATTAAAACCGCGGTGCGGCCGCGCTCGGCCTGCTCAATCAGCAATGCGTTGAGAGCGAATAACACGTCCGTCTTCGATTTCCGGTCGCATTGCAAATCGAAATCGTAAGCAATCATCTCGAAGAACTGATCGGGTGTCAGCCGCGAATTGAATAGGAATGCAAACTCGATCCGTTCGGAGTCGAGATAGTCTCGGAGGCATTCGAGCATGGTAGTCTTGCCGGTGCCCACCTCGCCGGTGAGCACAATAAAGCCCTTGCGGCTGCGAACGCCATAGATAAGGTTCGCAAGCGCTTCCTCGTGCTGGGCGCTCCGGTACAGGAACGCGGGGTCCGGGCTCAGACTGAAAGGGCTCTCTGAGAACCCAAAAAACAAGTTATACATAGCGGCTGACGCCGTCAAATTTCCGCGGTAACCGGTCAACCGAATGGGACACTTCCCGCACTCCGGTAATTTTCATCATATCCCGAGTTAACAGTATCTTACCGTCGCAGAACGTGCGGCCTGCCATCATATAGGAGGATGAGCATCAAGACTCTGGCCTCGCGAACGGCGTATGAAAATAAATGGCTGCGCCTGAGAGAAGACCAGATCGAGCGGCCCGACGGTAGCCGCAGTATCTATGGCGTAATAGAAAAACCGGATTTTGCGGTCATCATCCCGCGCGATGGAGACGATTTCGTGCTAATCGAGCAATACCGGTACACCGTCCGAGCCAGATACCCTGAATTTCCCCAAGGTGCGTGGGAAGACAGCCCCGATGCTCACCCGGAAGAGTTGGCGCGCGGAGAATTACGCGAGGAAACGGGCCTGACCGCCGAACACATGCAGTATTTCGGCAAGTATCAGAGCGCGTATGGATTTTCGGAACAGGCCTTTCACGTTTTTCTGGCCACCGGATTATCGGAAGGCGAGAGCTCTCCCGACCCGGAAGAGCACGATCTGATTGTGCGCCGTGTTCCCATTGCGGATTTCGAAAGAATGATTTTGCAGCGCGAAATTGTAGATTCGCACACGCTCGCGGCCTATCTTTTGTACAAATTGCATGGCCGCTGAAACTCGGCGATCTCCGCGCGCATGCAGGCTCTGCGAATAACTTTACCCATAACAGGCATCTAAACAACGGGACAGTGGTTCGACCGCTGGCTTGCAGGCAAAAAACTATGGCGGACAGGCATCGGGTGGTGATTTTAGGAGGCGGATTCGGCGGCCTTTACGCAGCGCGGTCGCTCAAACACGCTCCCGTCCAGGTAACATTGGTGGACAAACGCAATTTCCATCTGTTTCAACCGCTGCTTTACCAGGTGGCGACGGGTTCGTTGTCTCCCGGTGAAATTTCCGCGCCGATACGCTCGGTATTGAGCAAGCAGAAGAATACGAGCGTGCTGCTCGGCAAGGCCGTGGATATCGATCCGGTGGCGAAGCAAGTGTCGTTGGGTGATGGCGCGATTGTGCCCTACGATTCTCTGATCGCCGCCACCGGCTCACACGGCAGCTACTTTGGCAACGACGCGTGGAGCGAATGGGCTCCAGGGCTGAAGACGGTGGAGGATGCAACCATCATTCGCCACAAATTGCTATTTGCGTTTGAAGCTGCCGAGCGCGTTCACAACGACCCGGAAGCACGGCGCGCATGGCTTACATTCGTGATTGTCGGCGCGGGGCCGACCGGCGTGGAACTGGCGGGCGCGCTCGGTGAAATTGCGAACGAGACGCTCAAGCACGACTTTCGCTTCATCAAGCCGCAAGAGGCACAAATCCTGGTTTTAGACGGCTCTCCACGAGTGCTGCCCACATATCCCGAGAGCCTTTCCCGAAAAGCGGAAAATGCGCTGCTGCGCTTGGGCGTACGGGTGCGAAACCATGTGCGCGTGACGGAGATTGATGGCGACGGAGTTAATTTCGAGTTGGAGCAAAACGGCAAAACAACAGCAGGCCGCATTGCTTCGCACACCGTGATCTGGGCAGCAGGTGTTACAGCAACGCCATTCACGAGAATACTCGCCGAACGTACAGGAGCGGAAATTGATCGACAGGGGCGCATAAAAGTTAGCCCCGATCTTACGATTCCCAATTACCCGAGCATCTACGTCATTGGAGACAGCGCCATCGTCACCAACAAGAAAGGGAAGCAATTGCCCGGAGTGGCACAAGTCGCCATGCAGGAAGGCAGCTATGCCGCGAAAACGATTGTTCGCAGGCTGCGGAACGGCCTGAAAGTGAAGCCGTTTCACTATTTTGACAAGGGCGATTTGGCGGTAATCGGGCGAGGTAGGGCGGTTGCGAGTGTATTCGGGTTTGAACTGTCAGGTTTGCCGGCATGGCTCATCTGGCTTTTCATCCACCTGATGTACATTGTCGAATTCCAAAGCCGGATTCTGGTGTTCGTGCAATGGGGCTTTCTCTATCTCAGCGGCAACCGCAACGCGATGCTTATTACCGGACAAGCGGCTACGGATGCGTTGCGTGGGACCGAACCGATGAAAAGTACCGCGGAGTAGAGACCGGTTTTTTCGTGCCATCTCGCAAAAATAGCGCTATACTCTCTCTTCGCCCTTCGTATTCACGGGTTATCCTGCTGCCTTGCCGGAGCGAACCAACCCGAACACCCCTGCTGAGGAGTTGATTCCCTTAAACCGTAAGGAGAACAAACAATGCCAGCATCCAGTCAATCGCGCGCGATGGAGACGTCCAAAAACATCGGAAACACGAGCGAAACCGAGCAACTGGAACAAAACAGGCAAAGGGAAGCCATCGAAAAACTTGCCTATGCCCTATGGGAAAACCACGGATGCCCGCAAGGTACGGCAGAAGCGGATTGGCTCGAAGCGGAGCGAAACCTTTCGAAGCCTGCGGCGGCAATGTCTGCCAAAGGCTGAAAGCTGCGAGGGCGCCCCAAACGTCCTACTGCAGCACCGGAAGCGCCGCATAGTTCTTTGCAATGAATAAGCTGCCTTCGGTTGTTCCCGTAGGCGACTTGCTGCGCAACTCGACGCCAAGTTCGGCGAAGCTCATGCGCCCGCGAAGCGCCTGCTCGAATGCTGTCACAACTTCGGCAACCTGCTCGCCGGTCTCGTGCACGAATTCGAGACGCAGGTGGCGAATGCCCGCTTCCAGCCAAAGCTTAAGGTGTGCGCTCGCTTCCTGCGCTTCGGATCCGAAGACCGTGTTGCGGCATCCGACATCGGCCATCAAAGGGTGCGCGCGGCCGTGTTCATCGCGCAGCGAGACCCGGTGCGTTTCGCAGGGACGGCCGCAGTCCTTATAAGTAGTGCCCTTTGAAAGAAACCGGCAGAAGACGCAGTGCTCCGTATGAAAAACGGGCAGATGTTGATAGGCCACGGCTTCCATCCGCAACGGCCCGATAGCTGATGCCAGATCCGCAATTTGCGCCGCGTTCAGATCGTGCGTCGGCGTAATGCGTTCAAGCCCCTGGCGGAGAAGAGCATGGGCGGAAATGGAGTTCGCTACGTTTAAACTAAAGTCGCCGATTAAACGTCCAGCCGCCTTTTCTTGAAGGGCTTCGAGCAATCCCGCGCCGCGCACCACGATCGCGCAATCCAAGCTCGCGAGAAAATCGGAAATCCTCGCTTCTCCCGGCTTCAACACACGCGGGCTCGCGACGCGTGCCGCAATACCCGCCGATTTTACACGGTCCACCGATTTGCGCAAACCATACAAATCGAGATAGTCGAGCGTGATGCTTTCCGGACGCAATACAATAGCCGCTTCGAGTTGCTCAGGCGTACGCACCAGCACGTGCAGGGCAGACTCGCTTGCAACAGATTCGTTCACGCTTGCGCACTCTAGCAAATGCTTAAGCCCCGCACGGGGGTCGCCCGCATGGGCAGACCGAGGATGAGCTTGCAATGCTTCGAGCGCTTCCACCGCTTCGCGCCGCATCTGGTTCAGCATAGAGACGGGCAAAAACGCGAAGCCATCGGTTTCAAGTTGTACTTCATCTAATTCATAGACTGTGGTGCCTAACCGCCCGAGTTGATTACGCAATTGCTCCAAACCGATACCTCGCTTGTTTGCCGCGACCAGCGGCTCGGACGATGCGACCGTCGCGCGCGCATCCGGGCGGTTTGCGAGCACCCACTCCATTTTCAGGCGCTCACCGACCCGTGCCGTCACACGAACTTCAACCGGTTGCTTCCGCACCGGCGATGCGGCCTGGGTGAAGGCGCGTGCAGCGCGTTCGGTTGCCGGATCGTGCGTACGCCAAACAATATCTCCCGGCCGGATGCGATCGGTGTCGATAGCGCCATTTGCGAATCGCAGCTCGAGTTCGCCATTCAAGCGCGGCGCTACTTCATACAAACGGCCGCCTTCTTCCGCTTCCTGCGGGCTGCGCCAATCGGCTGCGTCGAATACAACGCCATCGCCGGGTTTCAACGGAGCAATACGATGCGCCTTGCCCGGCTCGATGACAACGAAGGCGCGATCCACGCCGCGCACTCGGCCCATCTCCACCCCGCGGTGACGCGGCGCGCGCCCCCGCACAACCGCCTGATGATTGGTCCCGGAAATGAAATACGGCCCCAAACCTCTGGAGTAAACCTGTTCAAGTCGCAGCTTCTCTTCGGCATTTACTGATTGCTCACCGTGTCCGAAGGCGGCATCTACCGCACGGCGATAGGCGCTTGTCGCGAGAGCAACGTAATCGGCGTCTTTATAGCGGCCTTCAATTTTTAATGCGGCAACTCCGGCATTCACAATCTCCGGAACGTACTCGAGCGCGAACAGATCGCCCGGCGAGAGCAGATAACGCGCATCGCCCAGCGGCTCGCGGCGTCCATCGACGATCAGCTCGTAAGGCAGCCGGCAGGCTTGCGCGCATTGCCCGCGGTTAGCGCTACGGCCTCCCCACGCTTCGGACGAAAAGCATTGGCCCGAATAGGCGACACACAGCGCGCCGTGAACAAATATTTCGATGTCGCAGCCGGTTTCATTGATGATCGACCGGACTTCGTCGAGCGTAAGCTCACGCGCCAGAGTGACGCGATGCACTCCCATGCGCTGCGCCATGCGCACGCCGCGCGCGTCGGTGATGCTCATCTGGGT
>Ga0134125_10007603_pt1 | contig 12226 bp, 8 predicted proteins | sample KB31751_FD_96464 | JGI IMG/M metagenome (GOLD analysis project Ga0134125, IMG submission 96464) | Terrestrial soil microbial communities with excess Nitrogen fertilizer from Kellogg Biological Station, Michigan, USA - KB3-175-1 | ecosystem: Environmental > Terrestrial > Soil > Unclassified ... | reverse complement strand
GGGTCGGGTCATGCGCCCGATGCGCGCGGCGTGCGCCGGGTAGCGCGCCGCCAGCTCGGGGCCGGCGGCCAGCTCGAAGTCGGCGAACTCGAACCCCGGCGCCACCGTGCAGCCGATCAAGCAGTGCGAGGCGCTGGGCGCCAGCTCGGCGGCGAACCAGGTGCCCGCCGGGATGACGACCTGCGGCCGCTCGCCCGCGGCCATATCGGTGCCGAGCCGCCGCACCTCACCCGGGCCCGCCGGCCCCAGCCGCAGAATGTCGAGCGGCCCGCCCTCGTAAAAGTGAAAGATCTCGTCGGCGCGCAGCCGGTGGAGGTACGTCGTCGGCTGGGCGCGCGTCACCAGAAAGTAGATTGCCGTCCCCGCCGCGTGCGGCCCCACGAACGGCGCCGGCAATCCATCGACCACCAGCGGCGCGCGGTAGGTCTCGACGTAATACCCGCGTTCGGGGTGAGGGACGAGGCCCAGGCGGTCGATCAGCTCCTGTACGCGATCCAATCCGCGCTCGCTCACTTGTAGGCGGGCGCGGCGGCGTAAGCCTGGCCCAAGGTGGTGAGCGAGCCGTCCGAGTTGACGAGATCGAGGTTGGTCGACCACGGGTACCAGGAGTAACGCTGCACGCGCGGGTGGCGCGCGAACACCGCCAGCGCGCCGTTGTAGAAATTCACCACCGTCGAGACGTCGGGCGCGCTGTCGTTGAGGCAGCCCCACTCGGTCAGCCAGAGCGGGCGATTGCCGGAGAACCCTTCAGCCCATTTGAGGTAGCTCTCCAGCTGGGAGGCGGCCGCGTCGCAGGAGCCGGCGTTCCAGCCGTACCAGTGGAGCGCGATGAAGTCGGCGCGCAGCGTCGAGCTGCCGTTCACCGAGCTCATGAAGCTCCCGAACCAGGTTTGCCCCGTCGAGTTCCCCTGCGTGGCCGGGGAGCCGATCAGGATGGCGCTGTTGGTGAACGACGGCCAGAGCTGCACCGCCGTGGCGACGGGGATGTTCGATTGCGTGCTGTTGTCGGGCTCGTTGAAGCCGAGGACGTAACCGTTCCCCTTGCCGACGAACGAGGAGACGGCGCCGGTGATCCCCGAGGCGCTCTGCTCGCTGCCGGTGTGCCCCCAGATCATGGGGACGAACGGGTCGTTCGTGCTGGCGCACTTCTTGTCGTCGGTCTGCTCCCAGTTGTAGAACCAGCTGGTTCGCAAATGCTGGAGATCGGTGCAGGCGTTCGGATCGCCCGCGAACCCCTTGAACGGCTGCTGGCCCGCGCTGGGTGGCTCCATCCCGCCGCCGACGGTGCAGGTGACCTGGATCGAGAGGCTCTTCGTCGTCTTGTCGCAGGGGTCGGTGAAGGCGCCGTTGTCGGCCGGAACCGAGCAGCTCTGCCGTCCGACGCACAGCGCCTCGACGACCGCCTGCGACGACGAGGCGTTGCAGGCGCCGGCCGCGAAGCTGCCGCAAGAACCGGTCGGCGTCCCGAAGCTGGCGAAGGTCACCTTGTCGATGGTCTCGCCCGACGGACAGCTGAGCGTGACGTTCGAGTCTTCGGCGCCGCTTCCGCAGACCGTCGTGCCGCCGGCCGCGCCTCCGCTACCCGTCGCGCCGCCCGTGCCGGTCACGCCGCCCGTGCTCGTCGCGCCGCCGGTCCCCTTCGCCCCCGCGCTCCCCGCGGCGCCGCCCGTTCCTTTTCCGCCGGCGCCTCCCGTGCCGGCGCCCGAGCCCCCTTTTCCGCCGCTGCCGCCGGTCGCACCGACCGGGCTGCTCCCTCCGGTTCCGGTTGAACCGCCGGTGGCGCCGGCGCCGCCGGCGCCCGTCGCACCGCCCGCGGCCGGGGACCCGCCGCTCTGTCCGCTTCCCCCGCTGCCGGTCGTCTGCCCGCTGCCGCCCGTCGCGGAGGCGCCGCCGCTGCCGGAGCCCGACCTGCCGTCGGTCGGCGCGCAACCCACGGCGACGACCAGCGCGAGCACACCGAAACCAAGGATCTGCGGAGAGGGGCGGCGACGGTCCATCGGTCGACCTCCGGTTGCCTGAGGGCGCAGTCTACTTCATTCCCGCGGCCGAGGTTTCGAGTGTTCCGGAACGGCCCTCAACGCGCCCCGGCGACCGGGTCGGGCGGAGTAACATGCTTGGCGTGAGACCCTTTTGCTGGACCGGGGTCGTCGCGCTCGCGCTCTCGGCCTGTGTCGTCCCCGCGCCGCCGCCCCCTGCGGCCGCCGTGGCGCCGAACGTCGCGCCACCCGCGCCGCCGCCCCCCTCGGTGACACCGGCGCCGCCCGACGAGGCGCACGATCCGCGAAGCTGGTTTCCGTTTCCGGCGCGAGGGATCAGTGCGCCGACCGGCCTCGTCGACCTGAGCGCGCTCAACGACGCGCCGGCGGGTGCGCAGGGGTTCGTTCGCGCCAGCGGCGGGCATTTCGTCGACGGCCGGGCGGCACGCATCCGGTTCTTCGGCGTCGACTGCACCGCCACCGCTTGTTTCCCCACCCACGACGTCGCCAGCCGCGCGGCGGAGCATCTCAAGCGCCTCGGCGTCAACGTCGTGCGCTTGCACTTCATGGACAAGGGGACGGCGCCCATCGGCCTCCTCCTGCAAAAATCCGAGGAGCTCGACCCGAAGCAGCTCGATCGGCTCGACTTCTTCGTGGCCGAGCTGGCCAAGAACGGCATCTACGTAAACATCAACCTCCACGTGGCGCGCCGGTATCCGGGCCTCGACGGACCCGCGGCGCAGCGGTTCGAGATGGGCAAGATGCTCGATCGCTTCTACCCGCCTTTTCTTGCTTCGCAAGAGGTCTACGCGCGCGCGCTGCTCACCCACCAGAACCCCTACACCGGACACGCCTACCTGGCCGAGCCCGCGGTCCTGTGCGTGGAGATGAACAACGAGAACACGGCGCTGCCGTTCTGGGCCGGCAACCTCGACGAGCTGCCGGAGCCGTACGGCGCCGAGCTCCGGCGCCAGTGGAACGTCTGGCTGCGCGCGCGCTACAAGACCACGGCCCGCCTGCGCGCGGCCTGGGGCGGCGACGCCCAGGTCGCGCCCAAGGAGATCCTGGCCAACGCCGATCTCGCCGCCGGCACCGACGGGTGGACGTTCGAGTCGGCCGGCGTCCCGACCCGGGGCCAGGTGGTGCCGCTCGAAGGCGGCGGCCGCGCGTTGCGCTTCTCCGCGGACAAGCGCGGGACGGCCAGCTGGCACCTGCAGTTCTACCGCGCGCACCTCCCGCTCGCCGAAGGCGAGAGCTACCACCTCGGGTTTCGCGTCCGCGCCCCGCGCGACGTCGCCGGACCCGCGGGCGTGATCCGGCCCGCGCGCGAACTCGAGACCACCGCCATGCTCGCCGTCCCCGACTGGCGCAACATCGGGATGTCGCGAACCATCGCGCTCGGTCCCGACTGGCAGCGGGTCGACCTCACCTTCCGGCCGCAGGGGACGATCCCCGGCGAGGGGCGCCTGAACTTCAGCCTGCGCAACGTCCCGGGCGTCGTCGAGATCGCCGACCTGTCGCTGACCGCCGGCGCCGCGCCGGTGAAGCTGGCCGCGGGCGAGACGATCGAGGCGGCCGCCATCCCGCTGGTCCACGGCGAGAGCGGCTCGCCCGCTGGCGAGGACTTCCTGCGTTTTCTGGCGGAGACCGATCGGGCCACCGCGCACACGCTGGCGACCTTCATCCGCCGGGAGCTGGGGTTGAAGTCGCTGCTGGTCGACACGCAGGCGAGCTACGGCGGGCTCGAGGGGCTGCGGCGCGAGCTCGGCGAATCGGACTTCATCGACATGCACGCCTACTGGCAGCACCCGGACTTCGCGGCCGGCTGGAGCAAGCTGCGCTTCCACATCGCCAACACCACGCAGGTGGCGGCCCGCGACGGCGGCGCGCTCGGCTCGCTGGCCGTCTACCGCGTCGGCGGCAAGCCGTTCACCGTCAGCGAGTACAACGTGCCCGCGCCCAACGACTACGCGGGCGAGGCGCTGCCCATGTACGCCGCCGTGGCCGCCGCACAGGACTGGGACGCCATCTACGCCTACACCTACCTCGACTTTTCGGCGCTCTGGGACGTCGACCACCTGCTCGGCTTCTTCGATCTGGCCGGCAACCCCGGCGCGCTCAGCTTCCTGCCGGTCGCGGCGCTGGCGTTCCGCGAGGGGCTGGTGGCGCCGGCGGCAACCGTCGCGCGGCTGCCGTTGCCGACGGAGCGCGCCGGCGATCCGCCGCTCGTCGGTGAAGGGGCGCTCGCCCAGCTCTGGACCGCAGCCGGTCTTCCGCCCGCCCTTCTCACCTCGAAGCGACTGGAGATCGCCGCTTCCGACAAACGAACGCCGCCCGCCGGAGCGATCGACCGCGGTGGTCAGATCCACTGGGACGCCGCCGCGGCGGCACCGACCTTCACCGTCGACGCCCCCGCGTTGCGCGTGGCCGCTGGAAAGATCGCCGGCACCTCCCTCCACCTCGGCGAGGTCCAGCTCGACGTCGGCGAGCTGCCGCGGGGTGACGCCTCGATCGCGCTCGTCGCGCTCGATGGGCGCCCGCTCGCGGACGCCCGGGAGATCTTGCTGGTCGCGGTGGCGCGGGTGGAGAACACGGCGATGCGCTGGAACGCCGACCGCACCGGGCTCACCTCCTGGGGACGCGGCCCGGCCGTCGCCGAATACGTTCCACTGACGGTGACGCTCCCCTGGCCCGGGCTCCGCGCCCAGCGGCTCGACCCGGCGGGCGCCGTCGCGGCCGATCTCCCGGTCGAAAGCGGCGGCGGCCGCGCCGTCCTCCACCTCGATCATCAGCCGTCGCTCTGGTTCTTGCTCCGTCGCTAAGGCCGCGGTTCGCTCCGGCCGATGCGATCTCCGACTGGCCTGCGTCGTCGATGGTGAAGCAGCCAGATCTTTCCGTCCTCTCGCGCGTCGAGACCAAAATGAACCTCCCCCCGGCTTCCCGCTCACCTGCGTCGCCCATTCGCCCCGCCTTCTCGCCGCGCCGAGCCTGGGCGGGCGCCTCGCTGGCCCTTTGCCTCGGCCTGTTTCTGGGGCTCGGATGCGCGACGCCGCCGCCGGTGGTGGCCCCCGGCCTGGCGCTGCGCAAGGTGGTCATCTATCGCAACGGCGTCGGCTACTTCGAGCGCGGAGGGCACGTCCAATCGGATCGGGTGCAGTTCCAGGTGCGCAAGGACGAGGTCGGCGACTTCCTGGCGACGCTGGCCGTCCTCGAGCGGGGTGGCAGCTCGGTCCGCGCGGCGTCGTTCCCGCTCGACGTCGAGCGTGACACGCCGCCGTCTCCAGCGCCGGGGGACGCCAAGGGCGCCGCGGCCAAGGAGACGCTCCGGCAGGTGATCATGTCGCTGGACGGCAAGGAGCACGATCTGCAGGTCGGCTACATCGCCCAGACGCCCGTCTGGCGCCCCTCCTACCGGCTGGTGGTCGACAAGGAGAGCGCGAGCCTGCAGGCCTGGGGCGTGGTGCAGAATTTGTCGGGCGAGGACTGGACCAACGTGTCGCTGTCGCTGGTGGCCGAGGCGCCGCTGGCGTTCGACGCCTCGCTGGCCACGCCGGTGATTCCGATGCGGCCGACCGTCACCGACGGCGGCGAGGTCATCGCCGTGGTGCCGGGCGCGGAGACCAGCCTCGCGCAGGCCGAGCCGCCGCCTCCGCCGCCGGCCCCCGCGCCCGCCGCAGCGGCCCCGCCGCCCGCCGCGCTCGACGATCTCGGGTCGGACAAGCGGGAGGAGGCGATGCAGGAATGGCAGCGGGGCACGGCGAGCGCCCCGGCGCGCTCACAAGCCAGCAAACGGGCGCACGTGGCTCCCGGAGCCGGCGGCGCCGTGCAGATGTACGGCAACGCGCCGGCCGCCGCGCCCTACTCGCGCCAGACCCGCAACCTGGCGGCGCTGGCGGCGATCGCGGTGCAGGCCGGGACGACCCGCTACGATCTCCCGGCGGCCGTCACCATCCCCGACAAGAGCGCGACCATGGTGATGCTGATGGATCGACGGATCCCGGGCGAGATCGTCGCGCTCTTCGCGCCCGACGGCGGCGTGCCCGAATCGGCGTCGCACCCGTTCCGGGTGGCGCTGTTCGCCAACCAGACGGGGGGGCTGCTCGAGCGCGGGCCGCTGGCGATCTTCTCGGACGGGGCGTTCGCGGGACAGGGGATGACCGATCCCTTGCCCGAGGGGGCGACCGCCACGGTGCCGTTCGGCCTGGACCGCAGCGTGGCGGTCGAGGTGACGCACGAGTCCCACGAGGAGGGGGCCCGCCTCTTCCACATCGAGGCCGGCAGCCTGACCATCGCGCGGGACGCCGTCTCGCTGACGAAGTACAAGCTGAAGAACGGCGCCGGCCGAACCGCCAAGCTGCTCATCAAGCACCCGCGGCGGCCCGGCGCGCGGATGAACCACTTTCCCGAGGGGACCGACGACAACACCGGGAGCGGAAGCGCGCTGGTGCCGGCCCAGGTGGCCGCCCGGGCCACCGCCGAGCTGGCGCTCGACGAGCGGCAAGAGATCACCCGCGTCGTCGGCTGGCTCGACCCACTGGCCGACGACGCGATCAAGGCCTACCTCGAGGACAAGCGGGCCGATCCGACGGCGGCCGCGCAGCTGAAGGCGGCCTGGGAGATCCGCCAGGTCCTGGCCAAGGCGACCGGCGAGCAGCAGACGCTCGACGTCGAGGACAACGATCTGCGCCGGGCCACCGAGGAGACACGGGCGAACCTCAAGGCGCTGGAGAAGAACGGCGCCGCCTCCGATCTGCGGGCCAAGCTCACCGAACGCCTGGCGACCGCCTCGGCCAGGCTGGACGTCCTCGGCAAGAAGCTGATCGAGATCAACATGCGCATCAGCGAGAACCAGGTCCGCTTCGGTGAAGCGATCCGGGCCATCAGGGTCCTGCAGCCGCTCGCCGTTCGGTAGGATCGCGCCATCACGGCATGAAAGGCCCCTCCGGGCCCGCCGTCGTCTATAGTGACCGGCCGTGTCCGACGACCCCTCCGAGCCTGTCCGCGCCGCGCTGGTCGCCGTCCAACTGCCCGACGTCGACGACGTTGCCTTTGCCTCGTCGATCGCGGAGCTGCACCGGTTGGGGCGGACGCTCGGAGTGGAGGTCGTCGGCACCGTGACCCAACGGCGCGTCTCACTGGCTCCGGCCGCGGTGCTGGGGAGCGGAAAGCTGGCCGGCTTGCGCGCCCTGGTCGGCGGCGCGGCCGCAACGGACGAGGGCCGAGACGGCGATCCGGACGGCGGCGATTTGGACGTCGAGGGGGACCAAGAACTGGACGAGGCGCAGGCCGAAGCGCCGGACGAGGTGCGCGACGGGCAACCGGCGGCGCCCGGGGCGATCGACGTCGTGTTGGTCGATCACGAGATCTCGCCGTCGCAGGCGCGCAACCTGGAGAAGGCGACCGGCGTCGAGGTCATGGACCGAACGGCCGTCATCCTAGAGATCTTTCGCCGCCACGCGCGCTCGCGCGCGGCCAAGGCGCAGGTGGAGATCGTGCGCCTGCAGTACCTGGTGCCGCGGCTGCGCGAGCAGGGGAAGGCCAAGGGGAAGGACCGGCAGCGGGGCGGCATCGGCGGCAAGGGGGCGGGCGAGTCGAGCCTGGAGCTCGATCGGCGCAAGATCCGCGACCGCATCGCCGAGCTGACGCGCGAGCTCGACGCGATGGCGGAGGAGCAGCGGACCCAGCGGGCCCGGCGCCGCGACATGAACCGCGTCGCGCTGGTCGGCTACACCAACGCCGGGAAGTCGACGCTCATGCGGGCGCTCACCGGCAGCGACGTGCTGGTCGCCGACAAGCTGTTCGCCACGCTCGACACCACCGTCCGGCCCGTCGTCCCCGCCACCCGCCCGCGGGTGCTGGTCTCGGACACGGTCGGTTTCATCGACAAGCTCCCCCATGGGCTGGTGGCCTCGTTCAAGAGCACGCTCGACGAGGCGCTCGAGGCCGGCCTGCTCCTGCAGGTGGTCGACGTCTCCGACCCCAGCTTCGAACGCCAGCTCGAGGTGACCAGCGAGGTGCTGGCCGAGATCGGGGCCGGCGAGGTCCCCCGGCTCTTCGTCTTCAACAAGATCGATCGGGTCGGCGACGCCGAGGCCGAGACGCGCGTCGCCGCCGAGCTCCGCGCGCGCTGGCCGGAGGCGATCGTGCTGTCGGCGCGCCGCCCCACCGACGTGACCGCGCTGCGCGAGCGCCTCTGCGCCTTCTTCGCTCGCGATCTGGTCGAAGGAGAGGTGCACGTCCCCTACCATCGCCAGCAGCTGCGCGGCGAGATCTTCGCCGCCTGCGAGGTCCTTGCGGAAAGCTACGACGACCAAGGCGTCATCTTCCGCGTCCGCGCCCACCCCGCGCTGCTCGAACGCCTGCGGGCCGCATAGCCGATCCCCATTGCGGCCAAGCCGCGCCCTAGGGATGGGGGTGGGGCTCGCCTCCGTCGCCGGGGCGATCGCAGAGCGGACAGGCGATCGGCTGGCCGACGCGCTCGGCGCGCCCCGCCTCGCTCGTCACCCAGGCGCGGAGCTGCCAGGGAGGCCGGTGGCGGACGTGCTGCGTGTGGCCGCAGGCGAGCTCGGCGATCCAGTCCCCTTCGGCGTCCTCGTGGAAGCCGGTGATCGTCGTGGTGGCCACGGGCTAAGCCGGCCGCTCGACGCGCCCGTCGGCGTGGCGCGCGAACCGCCCCTCCTCGCGCGGGTGCACCGGCTCCGAGCTCGGCCAGGGCCAGCCGCCGAACTGCGTGCGCTGGTAGTCGGCGAAGGTCTGCTGGATCTCGGCGCGCGTGTTCATGACGAACGGGCCGTAGGCGACGACCGGCTCGCCGATCGGGCGGCCCTGCAAGAGGAGCAGCTCGACCTCGTCGACGCCCGCCTCGAGCGGGATCTCCCGCTCCGCGCGCACCACGATCTCGTGGGCCCCGGGGACCTCGCGCCCCGCGGCGCGCAGCCGCTCGCCGCGGAAGAAATACAGCGCCCGGTTCGACCCCGGCGCGGCCGGCGGCAGTGTCCAGGTCGCCCGCGGCTCGAGCTTGATCGTCCAGATGGCGACGTCGGCGTCCGCCTGCGCGGCCCAGGAGGCGGGCGGCGGCGGCGGCGCGCGCAGGTCGCCGTACTGGCCGGCGACGAGCGTCACCTCGGTCGTCCGACCGGCGGCGTCGGTCACGACCCGGCGCGGGATGGTCCCGCTCCAGAGCATCGAGAAGTGCGGGGCCACCATCTTCTGGGCGCGGGGCAGATTGAGCCAGATCTGAAACAGCTCGAGCGGGTTGGGGTGCTCGGCGTCGACGAGCGGGAACATCTCCGCGTGCAGGATCCCGCCGCCCGCCGTCAGCCACTGCACGTCCCCCTGGCCGTAGCGCGCCGCCGCGCCGACGGAGTCGGAGTGATCGCAGAGCCCCCGCCGCACGATGGTCACCGTCTCGAAGCCGCGATGCGGGTGCTGGGGGAAGCCGGGGACCACCTCGCCGTGGTACATGCGCCAGCCGTCGCGCCCCTCGAAGTCCTGCCCCAGATCGCGCCCCTCGAGCGTCGCCGCGGGCCCCATCCGATCGTTCCCCCGCGGGTAGCGATCGTCGTGGTGAACGCAGAAGAGAAACGGATCGCGCGGCTGCCAGGGAAAGCCGAGCGGGCTCAGCGAGAGGATCGCGTCGGAGCTGCTCATGCCGGAAGTTTAGCGCGACGCCGACGGTGAGGTGCCGAGCACGAAGCGGTGCCGCGACGAGGCCGACGACGGGGAGAGCATCCAGGACGTCCGCGCTTCACGCCAGCGCGCGGCCCATGCTGATCCGCTCCTCGACCTCATAGCCGAGCTGTCGGTAGAAGGCGACCACCTCCGGATTGCTGGCCCGCACCTGCAGGTTGATCTTCGCGCACCCGAGCGCCCGCAACGCCGCCTCGGCAGCGCGCATGAGGCGCGTGGCGACCCCACGACGCCGGTGTGTGGGCGCGACGGCCAGGTGGTAGATCCAGCCGCGCACGCCGTCGAATCCGGCGATCACCGCCCCGGCCAGCGCGTCGTCGAGCTCGGCGACCAGGAGCGTCTCCGGCCGAACCTGGAGCGCGCCGTCGATCATCCGCTGGGGCGCGCTGCGGGGCGGATCGTCCGGGAAGACCTGGTGCCAGAGACGGATCAACCCCGGGCGGTCGGCCTCGCGGAAGGATCGAATGGAGATCTCCCTGGTCATCATCCGATAGACTGGGCGCTTGCGATAGACTGGGCGCTTGCCGCGCGCGATAGACTGGGCGCTTGCCGCGCGACGCAAGGGTATCACGGGGCGCTGCCGCCTCGACCGCCGGTGACCGCGCGCGGGCGCTGGCGCTCCTGCGCCAGCATGGATGGAACGCCACCTCCTTCCAGATCCTCGAGCCGGGGTTCAGCTACTGGTTCGACGGCGACGACGCCTGCGTCGCCTACCTCGACACGGGGCGCGCCTGGGTCGCCGCCGGCGCGCCCATCGCCGAGCCCGAGCGCGCGCCCGCCGCGGCGCTGACCTTCGCCGCCGCCGCCGCCGCGCGCGGTCGGCGCGCCTGCTTCTTCGGAACCGAGGACCGGTTCGCCGCCGCGGTCCCGTTCGCCGCCATGCGCATCGGCGAGCAGCCGGTCTGGGATCCCGCCGGGTGGGACGAGGTGCTGCGCGGCGCCCGCAGCCTGCGCGAGCAGATCCGGCGCGCGCGGGCCAAGAACGTCACCGTGCGGACGCTCGACCCCCGGCACCTGGCCGAGCCGGCCGCGGCGCAGCTGGCGGCCGTCGAGCGGCTCATCGCGCGCTGGGAAGCCGCGCGCCCGATGCCCCCCATGGGGTTCCTGGTCCAGATGCACCTGGCGAGCGAGCTCGCCGAGCGCCGGTTCTTCACCGCCACCCAAGGCGAAGAGCTGGTCGGGTTCCTCAGCATGGTCCCGGTGTTCGCCCGCCGCGGCTGGTTCGTGGAGGATCTGGTTCGCCTGCCGGAGGCGCCGAACGGCAGCGCCGAGCTGCTCGTCGACGCGGCGATGCGGGCGGCGGCCGCCGAGGGGAGCCGCTACCTGACGCTGGGGCTGGCGCCGCTGGCGGGCGCGGTCGGCCCCTGGCTGCGCATCGCACGCCGCACGGGCGGCCCGCTCTACGACTTCCGCGGCGTTCACGCCTTCAAGGCCAAGCTGCGCCCGCAGGCCTGGACGCCGATCTTCATCTCCTATCCGCGCGCGCAGCTCGGACTGGCGGCGGTCTACGACGCGCTGGCGGCGTTCGCGCGCGGAGGCCTCCTGCGGTTCGGCCTCCGCACGTTGCTGCGGCGGCCGGCCGTCTTGATTCAGGCGCTGGCCCTCATTCTGATACCGTGGACGATCCTCATGGCGGCGGCGCCGAGCGCGCGCTGGTTTCCGTCGCCGGCGGTGAAGTGGGGCTGGGTGGCGTTCGACGCGGCCCTGGCGCCGGCGCTCGTCAGCCTGGCGCGCCGCTGGCGGCGCGGCCTCGACACCCTGCTGGCCACGCTGGTGAGCGCGGACGCGGCGGTGACGCTCGCGCAGGTCCTCGGCTGGAACCTCCGCCACGGCCCGCGCGATCCGCTGACCGTCATCGTCGCGGCGCTGTCCGTGCTGGCGCCGACGCTGGCCGCGCTGCTGCTCTGGATCGGCAGGCGGTCCGGGCGCGAGCGCGACCGCTAGTAGAAAGTGACGTTGTCGACGGTGACGGTGCCGGAGCAGCTGCCGGAGTTCAGCGGGGACAACTGCCACTGCACGCCGGTGAGCTTGGCGACGTCGACCGCCGCCGTCGGGGAGCCGGGGATGAGGGGGGTGGCGTTGAACGAGACGCCGCCCGTCGCGGAGCTGACGTAGTACTGCGAGGCGAAACAAGACGAAGCGGCGCACGAGCCCCGATCCGGATCGTCCGTGGCCTTGAGGTGGTCGGAGTCGCCAAACATGAAGAACACCTGGCAATTGGAGCTCACGTTCACGCTGAGGTTGAACTGGACGCCCGAGTACGCGCTGGCGTTGGTGCAGGGAGGACCGTCGATGTAGAGGGAGAACCCGTTGTAAGGATTGGGATCGCTGGTGCTGGCAGCCTCGAGCGTCGCCGAGAAGGTCAGCGCCCCGCCCGACAGGCTCAGGGTCCCGAGGACGCCGCTCGCGTAGCGCGCCGTCCCGCCCGGCAGCCCCTTCGTCCCTCCGAACAGGAAGTCGCCGGCGCGGTCGGGGTTCGTCACGGCGTCGGAGAAGTCGGTGATGAGCGGCGTGGCAGGCGGATCGCTCTCCCCTTGCAAGCAGCTCCGCACGGGAGCGCC
>Ga0134125_10007602_pt1 | contig 12227 bp, 19 predicted proteins | sample KB31751_FD_96464 | JGI IMG/M metagenome (GOLD analysis project Ga0134125, IMG submission 96464) | Terrestrial soil microbial communities with excess Nitrogen fertilizer from Kellogg Biological Station, Michigan, USA - KB3-175-1 | ecosystem: Environmental > Terrestrial > Soil > Unclassified ... | reverse complement strand
TCCGCATCCTGCCGGTCACCGCCGTCGATTTCTGCTATGGCTGGACGCTCTGGCTCTTTCTCAGCTGGATCCCGTCCTTCTTCTACGGCAACTTCCATGTGAAGCTGAGCCAGGCGGCCTTTCTCTCCACGGCCGTGTTTGTCGCCGGCGTCGGCGGCGACACCGCGGGCGGGCTCATCAGCGACCGCATCCTGGCGCGGACCGGCGATCTGCGCCGGGCGCGCTGCAGCGTCATCACGCTGGGGCTCTTCGGCGCCGCGGTCTGCCTCGTGCCGGTGGTGCTGGTGCATCAGCTGGCCGTCGTCACCATCGCGCTCTCGCTCTGCTTCTTCTTTGCCGAGCTGGTGGTGGCGCCGATCTGGTCGGTGCCGATGGACATCGCCCCCGCCCATGCCGGTACGGCGAGCGGCATCATGAATCTCGGCTTCGGCTTCGCCGGCATGATCTCGCCCTGGTTCTTCGGCCATATGATCGACGCGACCGGCAGCTGGGCCTATCCCTTCACCGCCTCGCTGGGCCTGCTTCTCCTGGGCTCGCTGATGGCGCTGCGGCTGCGGCCCGACCTCCCCTTCGCCGCCGAGCGACCGCTCGCGGTTGCCGCGTGACTTCCGGCGGCACCCGCGGCGGGCTCTTCGCGTCGCTCTTGCCGAAGCGGCCGCCAGCGGGTTAAGAGGACCGGGCGGACGCGGCAGGGCCGGGTTAGCTCAGCGGTAGAGCAGCGGTTTTGTAAACCTATTCTATCCGTTGAAGATCAGCGGCTTAGCGCCGATCTAGCGCGGCAGGTAGCGGCCCAGGTAACATTTTCGCGAGGGAGCCGGCTTAGCTCAGTGGTAGAGCAACCGCCTTGTAAGCGGTAGGTCGTCTGTTCAATCCAGACAGCCGGCACCACCCGATCCTTGAAACTGGCCCGGCGGCGCCACATCTCTCCTAGATGTAGTATGTTTTTGCCATCAGGAGCACAATATGCATACGCTGCATTCCGGGCGCGGCACGCTCTTCAGCGAGATTCCCGCCGGCACCGCCTTCCGCTGCACCTACGAGCAGCACCCGCTCATCGGCCTCAAGATCTCCGACCGCGACAGGGCTTTGGTGTTGGCGATCGCGCCAGGCAATCCACAGGCGCCATTGGGCAAGGTGATCTTGGGCGACGAGGTGGGCGACAAGCCCGTGGTTGCGCTGGAAAACCTGGTCATCATTCCCTCCGAGCGCGAGGGCGCGGCGAGCGCTGCAGGCACCAGTGCGACGCACTTAGAGATCGAGTTGCGCGGCAACGACCTGTTTCTCGTCATTACGCCCGGCAGAGGTGAAAGCCGTCGCGTCAATCTCCGCACAGGCGACGTGGGATCGGCACCTCCCGAACGCACCGCCGAGATATATACCCGCTGGGCTCTCGTGCAGGAGCTCGGCGGCGAGCGGCGGACAATCTTTGAGCACCGACCGGCTGTCGAGGAACTGGCGCGGGTTCAGCCGATCGTAGAGCGCGTTCCCTGAAACAGCACTCGCTGCACGACCTGGTCGCTCGAGCGCGCCAGCTTGGCGAAGCGGGCGCGCACCGGCCCGGCGCCGCGCAGCCGCATGACGGCCTGGGCATTCCGAGCCACGCTCCAATCCGCGTCGACGAATAGCGCCTCCCTGGTCGCCAACCACACGCCGGCGGTGGCCGCCTCGATCTGGCACAGGAGCACCGGCGCCCGCTTGTCGGCGATGACGCGGCGCCGATCCGGCGGCGTGCTGGTGTAGACGCGCAGCGGGTCCATATCGGCCATCGCCCGCCCGAGCTCCGTCAGCACATCGTGGTGCGCGGCGAACAGCACGATGCTGGCATAGGCGCCGGCGGCAAGTTCACGGCGCACCCGCTCAGCAACGCCGGCTACCTTCTGAAGCGCTGTCCAGATGCGCAGCACGCGAAGCGCCCCGCCGGTCGCCTCGAGCAGCTTTGCGTTCTCCGGCCCTCGGCCGAGCAAGGCCACGGCGAGATCGACAAGGCGCTGCTGCTGGCTCAGCGCCTCATAGAGCACCTTCCATCGGTTCGGGATCGCGAGGGCGTAGCTGCGGAAAACGCGCTCGAGCACGTCCTCGGCAACCGGCCGCGGCTCGACCGGCACCGGGCTAAAGGCGACCGGCGGCAGCGCCGGCAGCTCGATCGGTTCGAGATCGCCGATCAGATCCTCAGGCGTCAGAAAGATGCCCTCGAGCCGCGCCGCCAGCCGAACGCTTCGCAGCGCTGCGGTCGGAATGGCGCCGCCAGCGCCACCGGCCGCAACGGGATAGCCCCAGCGGTACAGGGCAGAGATTTCGCGCTCATGCTCCGGCCCGAGCCGCTTCAGCGCCGCATGGAGCGCCCGGACACCGCCGAACCGATCGAAGATGCGTCGCGCCTGTGCCAATCGGTATACGGCAGCACCAGGTTGTGCTACTGTCAATTAAACAATTAAGTGGTGTAAATAGCACCGCGTTGCGAAAATCGAACTGAGACTGGAGGGTCTATGCGGAAGAAGCACTTTCTCGCGGTCGCGCTCACCGTGGCTTTGGCGCTGGGAGCCTGCAGCGCCAGCTACAAGCGGGTTGAGACTGGCGGTGCCGAGCGTGCGGCAGTCCACTTGGACAAGAGCCGATCGGTGCTGGTCGCGGTGCCCGCTGACGGCGCCTACGGAAACAAGCACTATGCCGGCTCAGGGCAGTCGGTGGCGCAGCAGACAGCAGCGGCGTTTTCGCGGCATGCGCCGCGCGTCGACACCGCGCCGGCAGGAATGTTGGACCGGACCACGCTCTTGGAAGATGCGCGGAAACTCGGCGACGGCTATCTCGTGGTGCCGGTCATCTCACATTGGGAGCGCCGCACGACGGAATGGTCCGGGCGCCCAAGCCGCGCAGCGGTAGGGCTTTCCGTAATCGACGTGCCGAGCGGCCAGCAGGTCACGTCGAGCCTGCTCGAGAGCCGCAGCCGCATAATGACCTTGACGAGCACGAGCCCTGACTCGCTCCTGCGGCACATGATCGGTGACTACGTCGATAGTCTGTATTGATGACCACCTCCGATCTCGACATCTGGCGCGCAGCGCATTTGCTCATCAAGCGGCACGGCGCCGATGCTGCGGTCGTCGCCGCCCAACGCGCTGACGAGCTGCTAGCCGCCGGCGATGTCGAGGGTCTGATGGCTTAGAAGCGGATCCTCGCCGCGATCGAGGAGTGGCAGCGGAAGCATCGAGAGGGTGAAGCGAGAAACTGAGGCGGGTGTGTCAGCGGCTTGCCAGAAGGCGGCTATAATCGCGAAAGAATTCATTGCACCTTGCATTGATAAGATGAACGTTGTCGCTACTGACGGCCGGGCACTGCGGGAAAAGATCTCTGATCTGCCGATCTATCGCTCGCCTATCCGCATCGGACATGCCGTGAGTTGTCGCGTAGATACGTCTCGCTGCCGACGTGCGATCGGCAGGCTGAAGCAGACTCATGTTCATGGGGTGGTAAGCGAATCCCATAAACACGATTGTCTCGGCGCCAGCAATGGCGCTGTGTAGCGCGGATAAGCCCTCGGGGGCCGAACTTTGTTCGGAATACGTGCGAATGCGCTTGGCGTAGTCAAGCAGATCTTCCGGGCTGCGGATCAAGTCTCCGAACGGCCAGTAAGACTTGTGCTCGCGCCAAGGCGCCACGGTGCCGTACGGATGGACATGAAGCATCGCTCCTATGCACGCATCAGCCGTGGCCAGATCACAGTTGTAATAGCATCGGATTGCCTCGGTGAAAAAATGTTCTACGCAACGATCGTAGTTAAAGTTCACCATTGAGACGTTCTCAAACATCGTCTCGATTTTCGACCGCGGGCACGCTTCGCTAAGCATACCAAAAAAGTGATTGAACCACGTTTCCGAAACTCGCGAAAAATCAGGAACCTGGGACGAGCTTCTCAAGAGGCTCTTGTTCTCGGCTTCTAGAATGCAATTCGTAATCGCAAGCTTCCCGCATAACTTTACTCTAGCATCTTGCTCGTGTGCCTCTATGTAGTTGTCGATGGATTTTGTCAGCGGCATCGCATCCGCAATTCGCTGCGCCGCCTTGACGTAGTTGGGTAAAGTGTCTCGGCCCCACTCAGCGTCGTTCACTGCATGCATGAGCGCAGATTGCAAAAGAGTGTCAGAGACCGCGTGCAGTCCATTCCGCTTTTCGGTCCTTAGCTTCTTGGCGATATCCGATTTGAGCTCGTCGCCCGTGGGCAGTCGTACTTCCTTGCTGGCCCCCGCGCCCAGCACGAAAACGGTTCGTGACTTAATCATGTGCTCTGCCACCAAAAGCGGTCGTTCTCGCGTGAATCTTCGGGTTTAAAAAGGGCGGGTCAAGATGTCTTGACGACCACGCAGGTCGCGTGCTGAATCCCGCGCGTCGGGGGACATCAGCAGCCGGAGGCCGCTATGCCCGACATCGACCCTCTTGCCTTTGCCATCGCCTACGCACTGACGCACAAGACCGCCGGCGCTCTCAAGAAGGCTGTCCGCTCCGTGCCCGATGACGATCTCGATCGAGCGGCGCAGATCGTCGCTGACCATCTGAGGGCTTCCGGCTGGCGCCACGTGCCCGTGGCGATCGCGACCGGCGATCAGTTCCCAGGGGCGCAGCGCGGCGGCTCGGGCAACGGCAGGACGCCTAGTTAGGCATCACCGTGTATTCGTCGCAGTAGGTGCCGGAAACGCCCGTTGGGCATTTGGTGCCGTTGCGGGCCGATTGCTGAGCGCTGCAGGCCGCAAGGAGCGAAAGCGCGAGGATCACGAGAAAGGTTCGCATAGAGCCTCCGAAACCGGCTGCCAGGCCGGAACATTCAAAGGACTAGCGGCGGCTCGACCCAAAGAAAAGCCCCGCCGAAGCGGGGCCAGCTTTGCACTCTTAGGACGCTGCCGGGCCAACAGCCGCCGTCGCTTGCGGATCAAGGAACAGCTTCGGGATCAGAGACGGCGCCGGGGCGCTCAGGCGTAGCCGCCGCAAGATAGCTAGCTTGGCCTCGACGTCGGCAACCCGGCCATCCGGTTGAGACGCGCCTCGAGATTGTCCGCGAGCTTGTCGTAGTTCTCGGCCACCTCAAGGAGTGTCTTCCTGGATTCGCAATTGCCGAAACCATCGGCGAGTCTCCGGACCGCATCAGCCCGTGACCGCCAGCGCCGAACGTCGTCCCAAGATTCCATCGCCGGGTGCGCCTCCACGCCACCGGAAATCGCAACGGCAGACTAAAGCTAGTCTTGATCTGGGACAATCTCAATTGGGACGGTTTCGACCGCTAGCCCGCTTCGCGGTCGGTCTCGGCGGCTTCCTGGCGCTCTCTCTGCGCTGCGTCCCGGTCCATCTCGTACGCCATGACCAAAAGGCGGTTGCGCATTGCCTCAGATCGCGTAGTCAGCGCGAGACGGCGGCACTGTTCGGCATATTGGCGCAGCGTAGGCATTGGGTTGGTCCGAAGTATACCAGCCACGGCTCAACCGCCCCAAAAGTTGCATACGACTAACTCGGCCGAAGCTTGCTACCGCGTGCCATGGAGCTCCGGAGCAGCCGCCTGGCGAATGAAAACCGCCCGGCTGGGGACTCGTAAGCCGGGCGGTTCAGATCGGTGATGTTGCCGCTTGCGGTCCCTGCCTGTTCGAGAGGGACTGTCGAAAGACAACACGCGGTTTTCGGTAAGCGTTCCGATACGCCCGCGCGAAGCTAAGCCGATCGTGTTATAAGCTGCCGCGAGCGCAGAAGCTGGGAATTGCGATGCGCAACCGTATGGAGCGTTGAAGCGCGGCGGGAGTGTCAGGATAAGGCGAACGAGCAATGCGCGTTACCGTACGCTCACGGGCCTTGATCGTTGTCGGGTTCCTTGTATTTCTGGTCGCGCTCCTCGTCGTTGTGCTTATCCTCCCGGTCCACCGGACGCGGAAAACTGATACCGCAGCTCGGGGCATTCAGACTCACGAAGTGGACCCGCACCCCAGCATGGGCCCCGTTCCTCCACCAGCGGCGGTTCCGCCAGCGGCAAAATCATCGCGATAGCGCCGACAGCCTTTGGCCTGAACACGGCGAAAATGTCACATCAGAACGGATTGTGGCGGGGCGCCTTTTCCGATTCACGAGTCAACGACCACCTCATGGGAGGCTCGAAAGAAACCGATGAGGAGGTTGCGGTGTCGGCGGACCTTGGGTGGCGCATTGCTATGCTCAGTGCCGTATTCGTTACCGATCTGGTGGTATTCGTCGGGCTCTGCCGCGAGGAGCTGCGCGACTGGCATCGGGCTCGCGTCAACGCACCAACTGACGAGGCGGTGACGGCGCTGCCGGCGAGCTCACGCTAGCTGCCGCGTGTGGTCACGGCGGTTTATCAGAGCCTCACGCGCCCGCTCTCTCCGCGCGCTCCTCGGCATCGATACCATCGCGGCAAAGCGCTTCGATCTCGGCCGCGATCCGCGACCAGGCATCGGCGCCGAACGCATCATCCTGCGCGCGGCATTCCGCCAGCTTGGCCCGCGCCTGTGCCAGCGCCGCGTCGCCGTCGAGCCGGAGCCGCCGCCGCGCCTCGCGGCGGACGTAGAAATCGGAGACATGCATGGGCGCCTCTCCCGCGATCGCGCATGCCTGCAAACGCCGGGCGTGGACGCCTCGTCGAGTGGCAAATAGCGGGCGCGAGACTGCGCCGCCATGCCGCGAAATGGGTTAGACTGAGTATGTGGGGGAGGAGATCGTCTCAGAGGGCGGCGGCGCATGGCCGAGGGCATCGAGCACAAGGGGCACACGATCATGCTGCTGAAGCGGGACTCCGGCTGGCGCGTCTATGTCCGGCCGCCGGATGCGCCCATGCAGCGCTCCGAGTTCCCCGCCTCGCTCAGCCGGGACGAGGTGATCGCCGAAGTGACGCGGCTCGTCGACGAGGCCGCCGCTGCGGCCCGCTCCCCGCGCCGACAGCGATGAGGCCCGGAAGCGGCGAACCCTGAGGTTGTGGCAAAAAAGGAATTTCGGCGCTCGCTCGCGCGGACGTGACCCGACGTGACTCGATCTGTCACGAAGCTGGATTATGTAGAGACGACGGCAAAGCAAGCCGCTGCGGGAAAGGGGGCCTGTCCCATGGCTCGGTTTCGCGTCTATCTGCTTGATGGAAAGAGCCGCATTGTCAGCGTCGAGGACGTCGAATTCGAATTGAGCCACGAGGCGCTCGCTTTCGCGCGGCGGCTTGTTGCCAACCGCCAGTCCCATGCCTTCGAGCTCTGGCAGGGCCGCGACCGCTTGCACAAGGAAGGGCGGACCGCGCTTTGTGGCTGAGGGGCTTCCCCTTTCAGCCTCCCGTTGTATCCGCCCTCGACAAGAAGTCTCGAACGCGGCGATAGGTTTCATCGAAGGGCGGCATAGCAGGGGGACCATCGCTCGCCTCGAGCCCCCGCTCGCGCCGCACCCATTGCCTGACGGAAGCGCTCAACCCCGGATCGGCCAGGATCTCCGCCACCACGCGGCCTTCGACACCCGGCGGCGGAGCGGCGTTCTCCGCGCGCATCGACTTGTGAACCGCCTCGACATAGGTCATGGCGTCGAGAACGAGTTCGGGGTCGTCATGATTTTCGAACATCGGACGGCAGAGACGGAACGCCGTCTTCCTGCCGTCGTTCCGCCGGCAAGCGGCGAATTCAGTCGGTGAGCGCCCAGCTGTCGAGCGGATAACCGACGGCAATCCCTGCCGCCCCGCCGACCGCACAGCCGAAAGCCGCTGCCGGCGCGGCGGCGGCAAACCCGAGCCCGCCGGTGACGAGACCCAGCAGCGCGGCGGAGCCGGCACCCACCGCCGCACCAAGGCCGCAGCCCATGCCGGCACCGGCGATGATATGGCGGTTGCGCGACACCAGGATGCCGCCGGTGACGACCGCAGGCTCGGCGTCGGCACGCAGCCGGCTCATGGCGATCGGCACGGCGCGCGCCGCGTCGGCTGCCCCGCGCACCATCGCGCGCTCGCCGATGAGCGCGAGGATCGCCAGCGCGAGCAGCACGGCGATCACGGGGGAGTAACGGGCCGCTTGGGTCTTCGCGAGGATGCGCATGCCACCGGTCCTTCGCACACCAGCCTATTTACCTAACAGCGCAGCGCGGGAAGCGTTCGCCGATCCGGTTCGGCCAAACCTGTCGTAGTCCAGATATGGTTAACCGGGGCTTAAGCCGGGTGAGGCCATGGGCTAGAGTTCGTCGCTCCCTGCCGCCAGGCGCCGAGGATATCCGAGACCATGCCCCATGCCGTCCTGTGCCGCGCCCTGGGACCGCCCGAGCGGCTCGATTTCGCGGATCTGCCGCCGGCGCCGGTCGGGCCCGGCGAGGCGCGCGTCAGGCTCGAGGCCTGCGGCATCAACTTTCCGGATACGCTGATCATTGCCGGCAAATATCAGCACCGCCCCGAGCTGCCCTTCATCCCGGGGGTCGAAAGCGCCGGAGTGATCACCGAGCTCGGGCCGGGCTGCGGCGCGTGGCGCGTCGGCGACCGGGTGATCACGCGCCAGCGCACCGGCGGCTATGCCGAAGAGATCGTCCGGCCGGCGCAAGATCTGCTCAGGCTGCCGCAGGGCTTCAGCTTCGCCGAAGGCGCGAGCTTCACGGTCGCCTCGCTCACCGCCTACCACGCGCTGGTGCAGCGCGCCTCGCTCGCCGCCGGCGAGACGCTGCTGGTGCATGGCGCGGCCGGCGGCGTCGGCCTCGCCGCAGTCGAGCTCGGCAAGCGGCTGGGCGCGCGGGTCATCGCCACCGCGTCCAACGCCGAGAAGCTTGCCGTGGCGCGCCGCCGCGGCGCCGACGAGGTGATCGATTACGCGGCGGAGGATTTTGTCGAGCGGGTGCGCCAAGTCACCGACGGCGCCGGCGCCGACGTCATCTTCGATCCCGTCGGCGGCGAGGTGCTGAAGCAATCGCTGCGCGCCATCGGCTGGGGCGGGCGCATCCTGGTCGTGGGATTTGCCGGCGGCACCATTCCCGAACTCGCCGCAAACCGCATCCTGCTCAGGAGCTGCTCGGTCATCGGCGTGCGGGCCGGCGAGGCATCGCGCGTTCAGCCAGAACTCGCGAAAGCCGCGCTGGATGCGCTGCTGGCGCTCGCCGAGGAGGGACATTTGCGCCCGCACATCGCGCGGACGCTGCCGCTCCGCAGTTATGCCGAGGGGATGCGGCTGCTGATGGAGCGCAAGGCCATCGGCCGGGTCGTTCTCCTGCCGCGCGGCTGAGAGACCGGAGCCTCGCTGCAGTTCCGCCCTCGCGTCTTTCGACTGCTCGCTTCGCTCGCGCTCAGGATGAGGACGTTTCTTTGTGCCCTCAAAGATTTACCTCATGCTGAGCTTGTCGAAGCACGCGCAATCGATGTGCAGCAGTGCAGTTCCGCTGCGCAGCTCCAGAAACTTGCCTTATCCCGATATCACGGGAAGGCGCCGGCGCCGGCCGGGCCTGGATTGACCGGCGGGGCGTTGGGCGCCGCATAGGGATTGGTGCTGTACTGCATCACGCCCGGGCTGTTGCCGGGCCAGACCGCCTGATAGGGCAGGAAATGCGGATCGTGCTCGGGGCCAAGGCAGCCGCCGAGGCTCATCGCCGCCGCCAGCATCAGCACGGCACTCAGGAGCCTGTCGCTCATCGCCATGGATCATACGGTCGAGCGAAGGCGGCTCCCCAACAAATTGCCGTGATCAGCCGCCCGGCAGACGATGCTGCTTGAAATCCTCGCGCAGCTTCGTCTTGAGCAGCTTGCCGGTGGCGGTATGCGGCAAGGCATTGACGAAGACCACGTCGTCGGGGATCCACCACTTTGCGACCTTGTCGGCGTAGAAGGCGAGCAGCTCCTCGCGCGTCAGCGTCGCGCCGGGCTTGCGCTGCACGACGAGCAGCGGCCGCTCGTCCCATTTCGGATGATGAACGCCGATCACCGCCGCCTCGGCGACCGCGGGGTGGGCGATGGCGACGTTCTCGAGTTCGATCGAGCTGATCCATTCGCCGCCCGACTTGATCACATCCTTGGAACGGTCGGTGATCTGGATATAGCCGTCGGCGTCGATGGTGGCGACGTCGCCGGTCGGGAACCAGCCGTCGCGCAAGGGATCGCCGCCCTCGCCTTTGAAATAGCTTTTGGCGATCCAGGGTCCGCGGACCAGCAGATCGCCGAACGCCTTGCCGTCCCAGGGCAGCTCCTTGCCGGCGCTGTCGACGATCTTGAGCTCGACGCCGTAGAGCGCGCGGCCCTGCTTGCTTTTGACCGCCAGCCGGTCTTCGAGGCTCTTGTCCCGATGAGTGGCCTTGAGCTGCGAGACGGTGCCGAGCGGACTCATCTCGGTCATGCCCCAGGCATGCAGCACCTCGACCCCGTGGTCGGTTTCGAAAGTGCGGATCATCGCCGGCGGGCAGGCCGAGCCGCCGATCACCGTGCGCTTCAGCGTGGTGAAGCGATGACCGGTCTCGGCCATGTATTGCAGCAGTCCGAGCCACACGGTGGGCACGCCGCCGCTGAACGTCACCTTCTCGCCCTCGAAGAGCTCGAAGAGGCTCTTGCCGTCGAGCGCGGCGCCGGGAAACACCAGCTTGGCGCCGACCAGCGGGCAGGCATAGGCAAGGCCCCAGGCATTGGCGTGGAACATCGGCACCACCGGCAGCACGACATCCTCGGCCGAGAGCCGCATCGCGTCGGGCAGCGCCGCGCCGTAGGAATGCAGCACGGTCGAGCGGTGCGAATAGAGCACGCCCTTGGGGTTGCCCGTGGTCCCCGAGGTGTAGCAGAGCGACGAGGCGGCATTCTCGTCGAGCCCGGGCCAGTCGAAATCATCGCTCTCGGCCGCGACCAGCTCCTCGAAGCAGAGCGCGCCGGGCAGGTCCTTCGGCATGTGTGCGCGATCGGTCATCGCCACCCAGCCCCGGACGCCCGGACAATGCGGCATCAGCTTCGCGATAAGCGCCGAGAAGGTGGTGTCGAAGAAGACGTAGCGATCTTCGGCGTGATTGACGATGTAGGCGATCTGTTCCGGAAAGAGCCGCGGATTGATCGTGTGGCAGACCGCACCCATTCCGGAGACGGCATAATAGATCTCGAAATGGCGGAACCCGTTCCAGGCGAGGGTGCCGATGCGGTCGGTCTCGACGACGCCGAGACGCCGGAGCGCGTTCGCGAGCTGCCGTGCCCGGCCATGCGCCGCGCGATAGGTATAACGGTGGATCGGCCCTTCGATCGTGCGCGAAACGATCTCGGTCGCGCCGTGGTAGCGATCGGCGAAGCTGATCAGCGACGAGATCAGCAACGGCTGGCCTTGCATCAATCCGTGCATTCTTGCCTCCCGGAGCCCGGTCTTCGGACCTTGTTCTGCTTCTACCACTTAGCAATTCCGGAGGCGCTCGGGCAAGGAATCCGCACGGCGCACGAAACCCATCCAATTGCCGTCGGGCGAGGCGCAATCGGCGATCTCGGGCCGGCCGGTCGCGACAAGAGTGAGACCGCGGAAGCGCCAGACCCGGCGCCAGGCGTCGAGGCTCGCCAGCGCCTGCTCCCGCACGCGGCGCTCGAGGCGCCGATGCACATAGGCCCGGCCGAGCGTAAGGTAGAGGACGATGCCCAGCAGCGCCGCCGCCAGCGCCGGCAAGACGCCGCGCCACAGCAGCAGGGCGCCGCTGACCGCGATCGCGCCATAGACCCAGAGATTGCCGTCGGCTTCCGAGGCGACCGGGCTGTCGACATGGACGAGCGGCCGAGGATCGATGCGGATCTCGAGCCGGCCCTCGCCGATGAGCCGGCGCAAGCGGGCAAGCAAAGCCTCGGCCGTCTCGGGCGGCGCCCCGTCATCCTGGCTCATGAGCTCGATAGGGTAGCACCGCGCGCCGGCAGATGGCGCCGATGGAACTCAGAGCAGGAAAGGATTGGAGTGCTGGAAGTCTCAGCCGCGGGCGCGTGCCGGGACTTCGGGCTCGGCGTAGTCGCTGTGATAATAGTAATAGACCGAGTCGCCATAGCCATATCGCGCATGCCGCCGCGTATTGACGCGCGTCACAACCGCGCCGGCGAGGTTGACGCCATCCGCCTGCAACATCCGCAGGCCCTTCGTTACCGATTTACGCGACGAACGCTCCCAGCGGATCAGGAACAGCGTGGCATCGGCGAACTGCGACAGGACGATCGGATCGGAAACCACCAGCACCGGCGGCGTATCGAGCACGACGAGATCGTAGCGCGCGCGCATCGCCTCGAGGAAAGCCTGCATGCGCTCGGA
>Ga0134125_10007601_pt1 | contig 12227 bp, 11 predicted proteins | sample KB31751_FD_96464 | JGI IMG/M metagenome (GOLD analysis project Ga0134125, IMG submission 96464) | Terrestrial soil microbial communities with excess Nitrogen fertilizer from Kellogg Biological Station, Michigan, USA - KB3-175-1 | ecosystem: Environmental > Terrestrial > Soil > Unclassified ... | reverse complement strand
TCGGGCTGATCGGTCGAGGCGTAGTTGAAGGTGACGTCGCCCCAGACGTCGAGCGCCTGGCGCAGCGGCGTGCACGACCTGGCGGCCTCGGCGAGAATGGTCGGGCCTTCGTGGACATAATCCCGGCCGGCGTTGCGGGCGAAGATCATCGCTTCGAGCGCGACGCGATTGGCGGTCGCGCCGGCCTGAATGCCCATCGGGTGGCCGATCGTGCCTCCGCCGAACTGCAGCACGACATCCTCGCCCAAGTAGTCGAGCAATTGGTGCATCTGGCCGGCATGGATGCCGCCGGAGGCGACCGGCATCAGCTTGTTGAGCGAAGCCCACGGCTGATCGAAGAAGACGCCGTGATCGAGCCGCTGCGGATTGAAGTCCTCGCGGCAAATGTCGTAGTAGCCCTTGGTGGTCGCAGGATCGCCCTCGAGCTTGCCCACGACGGTGCCGGCGTGAATGTGGTCGACGCCGGCGAGGCGCATCCATTTGGCGATGACGCGGAACGACACGCCATGCGTCTTCTGACGCGTGTAGGTCGAATGTCCGGCGCGGTGAAGGTGCAGGATCATGTCGTTCCTGCGCGCCCATTTGGCCATCGACTGGATCGCGGTATAGCCGATCACGAGGTCGATCATAACGATCACCGAGCCAAGCTCCCTGGCGAATTCGGCGCGCTCGTACATGTCCTCCATGGTCGCGGCGGTGACGTTGAGGTAGGCGCCTTTGACCTCGCCGGTCGCGGCCTGAGCCTTGTTGACCGCCTCCATGCAGTAGAGGAACCGGTCGCGCCAATGCATGAAGGGCTGCGAATTGATGTTCTCGTCATCCTTGGTGAAGTCGAGGCCGCCCTTCAGCGCCTCGTAGACGACGCGGCCGTAGTTGCGGCCGGAGAGGCCGAGTTTCGGCTTGACGGTCGCGCCGAGGAGAGGCCGGCCGAACTTGTCGAGCCGCTCGCGCTCGACCACGATGCCCGTCGCCGGCCCCTGGAAGGTTTTCACATAGGCGACGGGCAGGCGCATGTCCTCGAGCCTTAGCGCCTTCAGAGGCTTGAAGCCGAACACGTTGCCGATGATCGAGGCGGTGAGGTTGGCGATCGAGCCCGGCTCGAACAGGTCGAGATCGTAGGCGATATAGGCGAAATACTGCCCCTCTGTTCCCGGCGCCGGATCGACCCGGAAGCACTTCCCGCGGTATTTCTCGCAGGCGGTCAGACGGTCGGTCCACACCACGGTCCAGGTCGCGGTCGAGGATTCGCCGGCGACCGCGGCGGACGCCTCGATCGGATCGACCCCTTCCTGAGGCGTCACCCGGAAGCAGGCGACGATGTCGGTGTCCTTGGGCTCGTAGTCGGGCTCGTAATAGCCCATCTTCCTGTATTCCATCACGCCGGCCTTGTAGCGGTCCTTGCCCTTGACGGTTTGCGACGGCTGCACGTTCATGGTGGTCCTCCGTGGGGTTGGGCTTTGCTTGCGTTGAGCGAGCTCGCTCGGATTCATGGGCTTTGTCTTCCCGCTGAGCGTGGCGAACGGAACGGCGATCCTCATCTCGAAAACCTTTGCAAGGCTCAGGCTCGAAGAGCCCGCCGGCCGCGCTCGACCAGTTTGAGGATCATTGGCGTCAGGATGAGCTGCATCGCGATGTCGAGCTTGCCGCCGGGAATCACGATCGCGTTGGCGCGGCTCATGAAGCTCGAGTGGATCATCGACAGGAGATAGGGGAAATCGATGCCGTGCGGATCGCGGAAGCGGATGACCACCATCGATTCGTCGGGCGTCGGGATCCAGCGCGCGATGAATGGATTGGAGGTGTCGACGGTCGGCACGCGCTGGAAGTTGATGTCCGTGTAGGTGAATTGCGGACAGATGTAGTTGATGTAGTCCGGCATGCGGCGCAGGATCGTGTCGGTGACCGCTTCGGTGGTGTAGCCGCGCGACGCCTTGTCGCGATGCAGCTTCTGGATCCATTCGAGATTGATCACCGGCACGACGCCGATCTTGAGATCGACGTATTGGGCGACGTTGACCTTGTCGGTCACCACCGCGCCGTGCAGGCCTTCGTAGAACAGCAGGTCCGAGCCGGGCTCGAAGTCGCGCCAGGGCGTGAACGTTCCGGACGGAGCGCCATGGATCTCGGCCTCCTCCGCGTCGTGGACATAGGCGCGGGTGCGTCCGACGCCGGTCTCGGCATAGTCGCGGAACGTCTTTTCGAGCTCGTGGAACAGATTGGCGGCTTCGCCGAAGTGGCTGTAATGGTGGTCGCCGCCCGCCGCGGCGTCCTTCATCTGCTCGCGCATTTCGGCGCGGTTCCAGCGGTGGAAGGCGTCGCCTTCGATATAGACCGGGTTGATCCTCTCGCGCCGGAAGATCTGCTCGAAGGTTTTCTTGACCGACGTCGTGCCGGCCCCCGAGGAGCCGGTGATCGCGATGATCGGATGCTTGATCGACATGGGCGAGATTCCGCAAGGTTCGGCGGCTAGCCGCGCAACAGGCCGCGCCTGGCGAACAACGGCGCCATGCGCGCGTCGCTCCCTTCGGCATAGTAGCGCGCGACGCGCTCGACCTTGTCCTTCGCGCCGAAAATGAGGGGCGTCCTCGCGTGAAGGGAGGCCGGCGCCAGGTCCAGGATGCGGTGAAAGCCGTCGATCGCCGCGCCTCCGGCCTGCTCGATCAGGAAGGCGATCGGGTTGGCCTCATAGAGGAGCCGCAGGCGCCCGCGCTCATAGCCCGGACGCGAGTCTTCCGGGTAAAGATAGACGCCGCCGCGCACGAGGATCCGGTAGACTTCGGCTGCCGCCGCGCCGGTCCAGCGCATGTTGAAGTTGCGCCCGCGCGGGCCTTCCTCGCCTTCGAGGCAGTCTTCGACATAGGCGCGAACCGGCGCCGGCCAGTGACGGGAGTTCGACGCGTTGATCGCGAATTCGCGGGTTCCCGCGGGAATGCGCGCCCCGATCCGCGTCATGCGGAACCGGTTGGCGTCCGGATCGAGCGCGGCCATGTGAACTCCGTCGCCGCAGGTAAAGACAAAATCGACATGCGGGCCGTAGAGCGCGAATCCGGCCGCTCGCTGATTGCTCCCCGGCTGCAGAAAATGCGACGGCTTGAACGGACCGGCGGGCGCGTCGAGCACGGCGAAGAACGTGCCGATCGAGCCGTTGGCGTCGATATTGTTCGAGCCGTCCAGCGGATCGATCGCGACCAGCAAAGCCCCGTCCGGGTCGAGGACGACCGGGTCCTGCCGCTCTTCTGAGAGAACCGCGCGGACGCCCGCGCGCTTCAGCCAGTTGGCAAGAGCTTCGTCGGCGAAGACATCGAGCGCCTTCTGCGCGACGCCGTCGTGAGCGGGGCCGACGTCGGCGTCCATGGCCCCGGCGATGGCGCCGCGGCGAATCCGGTAGGCGACGGCGAGCGACGCGTTCGCGAGCGCGCGCAAGACCCGCGCCAGCGATGGGCGGATATTAACGTCCAGGAACGCGTCGAGTTCCGCGTCCGCCACGGCCAGGTCCGGCACGAGCGCCTCCCGCTTTTCATGGCTGCCCCTTTGGGGCGAGCGCCTTGAACCATAGGAATCTTTGCGCGCACAAGAAAACTGATTTAACTTTGGCGAAGCATTCAATTTTCCTTAATGCCCCCAGCCATGCGGAACGTGTCTTTCCGTCACATCGAGACGCTGCAGGCGATTGCGCAGGCGGGCTCGCTCGTTCAGGCGGCTGCGGCGCTGAACATGACCCCGGCGGCGCTGACCGCGCGCGTCAAGGGCCTCGAGGAGGCGGTGGGGCTGAAGCTGTTTGACCGCGCGCCCACCGGCATGCGCCTCACTCCCGCCGGCGAATCGGCGCTCGAGGCCTGTCGCGGCGTTGGGCGGGCGATGCGCGATTTCGCCGACGCGATGGATGCGATCGCCGCGGGAGCGGGCGGCCGGCTGTCGGTCGGCGCGACGTCGACGGCGAAGTACTTCGCCCCGCGCCTGATCGCCGGTTTCGTGGCCTCAAGGCCCAAGGTCGACCTGCGCTTCCTGATCGGCAACAGGGACGCGACCGTCGAATCGTTGCGCGGCGGCGAGATCGAAGTGGCTCTTTCCGGGCGCCCGCCGCGCGACATGCCGGTCGAGACCTTTCCCATTGGCCCGCATCCTTTTGTGCTCATCGCCGCCCCGGACTATCGGCTTGCCGGCGCAAAGGGGCTGACAAAGGCGGATCTTGCGGGCGAGGCTTTCCTTTTTCGTGAGATCGGGTCCGGCACGCGCTCCCTGTTCGACGACTTCATCGGCGATACGGCGATCAGGCCGGTTCAGATGAGGATGGAGCTGGGTTCGAACGAAACGATCAAGCAGGCGGTGATGGCGGGGCTCGGCATCGCCCTGATCTCCGCCCACACCATCGCCGCGGAGGTCGCCGACGGGCGGCTCGTCTGCCTCAACGTCGAGGGCCTGCCGATCGTGCGCCGCTGGTTCGCGATCAATCGCACCGATCGCGCTCTCTCGCCGACCGCCCGCGCCTTTCGCGATTTCGCCGTCGCCGAAGGGGCAAGATTCCTGCCCGATCGCGCCTGACTTTTTGATCGCCCGCCTCAGATCATCTGCACGTATTCCACGATGATTCCCCGAGTGGCGGAGGGCAAGAGGAAGTTGCAGAGAAAGGGGCCGGCGCCCTTGACCGGCTTCGGTTCGAGCATGGGCATGTCGCGGCGGGCGAAATCTTGCGCGAGCGCGACGAGGTCAGGCGCCTCGAAGGCGATATGATGGAGTCCCCCCGCGCCCTTGTTGAAGCGTTCCAGGGGCCCCCCGTTCGGAATGACGAACTCGATCGGCGAGCGCCCGGCCGCTTCGGTGAAGATGCAAAGAGCGTGAAAGGTCTCGACCGAGCCGCGGCTCACTTCGCTGAGGCCGAGCAGCGCCATCAGGCTGAGCGCGGTCTCTTCGTCGGGCTGCACGATGCCGACGTGATGCAGCGGCGGGTTCTTGAGGATCATTCGGCCTTGCTAAGCTCTTTTTTGATGTAGGGAACGAGCCAAGCGGTCAGAACGCTGGCGCCGTGGGCGGTCAGATGCGCATAGTCGGCGTACCACTCCGGATGGCCGGCGAGAAACGAAGCGTTGATGACGTCGCCGAACTGCCGGTAGAAAGACTCGTCCTGAATGGTGTCGGGGCCGGTGTAGAAGGGGAGGTCCAGGAACACGAGCCGCGTCCCCTTGGCGCGGGCAAGCTCCGCGATCTCCCGGATGTAATGACGCTCGTCGCCGAACTCGACATCCCTGAGAGAGGCGGGCAGGATAGGCGGCCTCATGCCCCGCTCAAGCTTGTGGACGCCCCGCATCAGTTCGTCGTGCGAAGCAGGAACCGACCCGGAGCGGGTCGGGAAGAACTGGGCGCCGGTCGTGTCGACATTCGAGCCCCGGTACGTCTCGGGGTTGAAGGTCTTGGTCAAGCCCATCAGCGAAGGCCACAGATCGGCCAGGAACAGCTCCATCTGCCGATAGGGCAGATAGATAAGGTTGGAGAGATAGTTCAGATTGATGAAGTAGGCCGGATCGGCGACGAGCGCGCGCGGCGCGACATATTTGAACGCGGGGTGCCCGAAACGGGACGGTTTTTCGATGATCCCGACGACCAGGACCTTCGGGCTCTTCGTCTTGAACAATTCGCGCGCGACCGCGTAATTGATGTCGCGCCCCGCCTCGGGGAGCGAGAAATTGACGACGTGGGCAGGAGTTCCCATGCCCCTCAGGGCGGCCTCGAGCTCACGGCTGTCGACGTCCGCCGCCGAGCGGGAGGGGCCGAGGACCGCCACGTCGATCGGAGTCGGATCGAAGTTCGTGCGCTCGTAGATCCAGCGGACGTTCTTCTGGATGGTGCCGTCGAGCAGCTGCCACCGCTGATAGGGATCGTCAGGCAGCATCGCGGCGGCGACCGCGGTCAGGAACGCGATCGCGAGGATCAGCAACGTTTTGCGGCGGGCGCGCAGCGGAAGCACGGTCTCGCCTCTTTAGAAATTGAAATAGAGGAAAACCGCCTGGCCGCGCTGAATGAACATCACGCCCAGGAACAGCGTCACGCCGGCGAACAGAAGGCCGGCCCAGTTCGGAGTCCAGGTCCAGCGCAGCATGGCGGGCGCGACATCGACCCATTCCGCCGCGTTGTAGGCCGGGGCGAACCGCCGCATGATCTGTTGCGTATTGGGCATGAATGCGACGATCGCCACGCCGAGAAGAATCACCACGCCGAGTTCAACCCCCTGCTGCAGGTTCATGTTGGGATCGTACGCGCCGTTGAGCCCGATCGAACCCCGCCAGACGCTCAGCGCATCCTTGACGCTCGCGGCGCGGAACATCACGTTGCTGTACCCGATCGCAATGAGGGTAATCAGATGGTACAGGGCTTTCTCAAACCTCTTTTCGACGAGCGGCGGCAGCCCCTGCTTCCGGCGTTTTCGGCTTCGGGTCTTGTGTCGCAAATTCCAGGCTTCGTTCACCGAGAGGTACACGCCGTGCATGGCGCCGAAGACGATGAAAGTCCAGCCCGCGCCGTGCCATAGGCCGACCAGCACGAAGGTGATGAAGATCGGGATCGCGATCTCCATCGCAAAGCTCGGCCAGCCCTTGAGGTCATGTTCGGCCGCGAAGCGGGAGAGCGGCAGCGAAAGGGGCTGATAGATGTAGGCGACGATGAAGCGCTGAAGCGTCATGTGCCAGCGCCGCCAATAGTCGATGATGCTGCGCGCCCGAAGGGGCGAATGAAAGTTCAGAGGCAGCTTGACGCCGAACATCCGGCCGAGGCCGATCGCCATGTCGGAATAGCCCGAGAAATCGAAATAAAGCTGGAGCGTGAAAGTGATCGCCGCCAGCCAGCTGAACGCCGTATCCAGCGCCCTGCCGTGGGCGGCGTCGGCGAACAGGGGATTCGCGTAAGACGATAGCGTGTCCGCGATCACCGTCTTCTTGAACAGACCGATGGCGAAGATCACGAGGCCGATCATTACGTTACGCCAGATCAGCCGGCCGAACAGCGGGCCGTTGATCTGGGGAACGATCTCTTTGTAGTGGGTGATCGGGCCCGCGATCAGCTGCGGGAAGAAGGAGGCGAAGAGCGCAAAGTCGAGCGGACGCATCGCGAACGCGTCGCCTCGCGCGCTGTCGACCAAATAGGCGATTTTTTGGAAAGTGAAGAAGGAGATCGCGAGCGGGAGCGCGATATGGGCGAGAGCGAAATGCGTGTGCAGGACGGCGTTGGCGTTGTCCGCGACGAAGTTCGCGTATTTGAACCAGCCAAGCACGCCCAGGTCCACCACAAGACCGAAGGTTAGAATGAGGTTGGCCCGCGCTCCCTGCCTGGCGGCGACGGCGCGCTGGATCGCGGCGCCCACGTAGTAGTTGAAGACGATCGAGAAGAGGAGCAGCGGAAGGTGGATCGGCCTCCACCACGCGTAGAAGCCGAGCGACATGAGGGTCAGCGCGACCTTCGCCGCCGCCTGTTTCCAGCGACCCAGAAGATACGTGATGACGAAGGTTAGCGGAAGAAACCCGAAGATGAAGGCAAAGGAATTGAAGAGCATGAACCGAGCCGCTTCCCGACAGTGTTGAGCGAAGGCCGCGCGCCGGCGTCGCTTGCTCTAGTTCTTTCTGCCGACGACGGCCATGGATATGCTGATTCGATCGCGCAGCGCTTTCTCGATCGCCCTGCCTTGGGTGGCGTAAAGCTCCTGCGAAACGATCTCGAATCCGGCCGCTTCGATCAGCGCGAGGCCGGCGGCCGGGTGCTCGATGAGATAAATGTGATCCGGCGAAGGACTGTTGATCGGCACATTGACATAGATCAGCCCGCCGGGATTGAGCGCCGAATTGAGAAAGCTCAGGGCCTGCCCGGGCCGTTCGAGATGTTCGAGCACCTCCGATATGACCACCATGTCGTACCTGCCCGGCGCCTCGTCGACCGCGAGGATGTCGACTTCGGTAAAGCTTACGGTTTTCGTGGCCCCGAGAACGGCGAGCGCGGTGCGCGTTTCCTCGAGTGAGACGGAGCTCACGTCCCAGACCTCGAGCGAGTCGATCGCGGGGACGCTGGCGGCGAAATAGGTCATCAGCCCGTGGCCGGGCCCGATTTCGAGGTAACGCGCACCGTTCCGCGCGAGCGGCAGCAGCCGGTTGAGAAACATCTCGAACGTGGCGGCATGATTGAACCAGAGCGATTGCGTCAGCAGCAGCCCGTCCATGTAGCGCGTCATGTAGTCGTTGTTGGAATAGACCTCCGCCAGCGCCTCGGCGAACGTGCTCAGGCGGTAGCGGCCGTTTCGGTGGAAAAAAAGCTCTTCTTCGTTCAGTCGGGCGCAAGTCCAGCGATAGTGCCAGGCGAAACGCTCCTCCTCACCCCCGATCAGCTTCAGGATCGACGCGGACGCCAGTTCCGTCGCCGTCATCTGCTCAGGCGAGCGGACCTCGAAGTTGCGTGCGAGGAAGGCCTGGTGCTCCGGCCAGACGCCGACCACGGATCGAGACAGTCGCAATGTCGACGGATAGTCCCGCAGAAGCGCGTCGAGATCCGCCAAATCAAACCCCTTCGACTTCGGCGAGCTCCGCTTCGATCCGCATCGGCAGTTCGGGCTCGTCGTATTGGCCGAGATCGAGTCTCCACCGCGCCGCGCCCGATTCGCTCGATTCCATCAGCCTGAAGGCGAGCTTCTCGTAGTGGTCCTTGACCATCTGGTTCTTGGCCGACGGAATGTAGCTGCCGGTCAGCGCGGTCGCGCCATGCGAGCGCGCGTACCCTGCGATCGTCTTTAAGATCGCATTCTCGACCCGACGGCCCAGCACCCGGCAACTCATGAGCCAGGTGTCGATGTCCCACTCGCGGCCTTTTCTGTCGAGGATAACGACCGAGATGATCCCATTGTCGCCGAACCGGTCCTCGAGCCGCGCCTGGAGCATCAGCTTGTCCGGCCTCGTCTCCATGTCGGCGACTTGCGTCTCGGTGTAGCGGCGAGTGGTCAGGTTGTATTGGTTCGACTTGTTGATGAGCTGCGCGACCCGCGCCCGGTTGACGCTCGACACCGGGCCGATGCGGCAACGCATGTCGAGCGAGCGGAGATAGGAGTCCATGTCGCTCGCGCTCGACATAAGCTCCGCCCGCTCCGCATTGGTCTGATAAAGATCCGCCCGCGCGCGATCCTCCTCCGAGAAGGCGACGGCCTCGAAATAGCCGGCCGCCGCCAGATAGCGCGGAAAATAGGCTGGATCGTCAGGAAGCTCCGGGACGGCGACCATCGGCAATTCCCGCCGGACCTGCTCGCGCTCGGCCGGATTGTCGTCGACGAACACCAGCGAATCGAGGCCAAGGTTCAGTTTCTCGGCGATTAGGCGAAGGTTCGCGGCCTTGTCGGTCCAGTTCGCCTGGAACACCGCGACATGGTCCTCCTTCAGCGCCATTTCCGGATGCTCTCGGAAGGGCTGGCGAGCGGTCGCGTCCTCGTTCTTCGAGCAGACGGCGAGCACGATTCCGCGCTGCCTGAGATCGAGGGCGAAGGTCTGGATGGCGAGGAAGGCTTCGCCCGTCGCGGACCCTTGCCCGAGCACGATTCCATCGAGCCCGTCATCGCCGATGACGCCGCCCCAGAGCGTATTGTCGAGATCGAGGACCAGAACCTTCCTCGCCTTGCCCGTGAGCGCGCCGACGAGGCGGGCGATCACGTCGGCGTAAGCGGGGGTGAAATCCGGGGAGAAGGGAAGCTTCGAGGCATGCCAGTGGCGCGGATCGTCCCACCGCTCGGCGCCGATCGAGGCCGCCAGGCGCGCGATGTCGGCGAGCGCAATTCCGCCCGCGAGCGCCCATTCCCTAAGCTTGCCGTTGAAGGCCTCGGTCATCGCGAAGGGCGATGTCGCCTCGACGCGGTCGAAGCTGCCGAACAGCGCGTCGGCCGGCGCCGGAACCGTCTGCACGATCACGCCCCCGCGCCCCGACTTCCCCATCCGCTCGACGATCATGCGCGTTCGCGTGAACGCGGCTTCAACGAGGCCGTTCGCCGCCTCGCGCGAACCGGCCGCGCGGGAGAGGCCGAGGACGCGGCAATCCGTGGCGAGCACGACGAGGTCGGGCCTGGCGGCGTGGACGGCGCTCGTCTCATCGAAGGATTCATGGACGACGGCGTTGTAGCCGCCCAGAACCACGTCGATCAGCACGCCGTGACGGACGCCCGAGCCCTCGATCGCCGGGGCGACGAGTGACAGGGTTCCATCGCCGATGAGCGCGACCTTGACCGGGGTGAACTGGGGCGCCTCGCCGGACAAAGCCCTGGCGACGCTCGCCAGTTTCGCGAGCTGGTTCTCGTCCAGACGGTAGGAGGCAAGCCGGAGGAGTTCAAGACCGGCCTCGACGCCCGCGCCCGCCTTCTTGAGCGCATTCACCCGCGCGCGGAAGTCGGGCGGCGGGGCCCTCAACCACGCAAGGTCGGACATCACGGGATGAGCCTCACGCTGTTTGACCCGTCTTGGAAGCGATGGCGTCGACGAGCTCGCCAACGTTGCGCAGGCGCTCGATCTCCGCGTTGGAAAATTTGATCTTGAAGGCTCGCTCGATGGCGACAATGAGGCGTACGTGGGAGAGGCTATCCCATTCCTCGATGTCGCCAGCGGTTGTCTCCGGCGTCACCTTGAGATCGTCGAGATCGAAGGTATCGGCCATGATCCCGCCGACACGCTCTAGAATGCCGTCTTTTGAGCCCACGCAGCACCTTTGAGTTTGGCGGTTTCTAGACTGTGCAGCGCACAAGAATCAACCCAGCCGGTGCGGCGCACAAAATCAGCCTGGCAGATCGTGCCGATTTGCGGGCGTCAGCGGCATTTGAACGTCCGCCGGCGACAATCGCGATCGGGCCGCCTCAAACCGGATGCACTGCGCAAAATCGGGAGAACGCCAGGAACCTTTCAGCCTCAGGACGGTTGCTGAACCGAGCCCGGCGGAGCTCGTCGAACGCCATCGGCGGTTCCGCCGAATCCTATGGAGGTTGCGATGACTCGATGGATGCTTGGCGCCGCGGCCGCGGCGCTGCTTTGCGCTTCGTCCACGGCGGCGCTGGCTGACCCGGCCGGCGCGGTGACCGGAGGGGTCGCGGGGGCGGTCGGCGGAGCGGCGGTCGGCGGTCCGGTCGGGGCGATCGTGGGCGGGGTCGGCGGCGCGGCCATCGGCAACTCGATGACCAATCACCGGCATTACCACCACCACTACGCCTACTATCACCACCACCACTATCACCCCTACGATCGATACTAGGCGTCCTTGTGGAGCGCCCAGATCGGACGCTCGCCATTTGACGGGACTCCTGGTGAAGAACCCGGAGACGCTGCGATCCAGGGAGCTGCTGCAAGCCCTCGCCCCTGGATCGCCGCGATCGACCGCTCAGGTTCGAGACGTCCGGCAGGCGATCCACAGGGAACGGAGCCGGTTTCGTCAAGCAAAATCGCAGTCGCTGTGCTATCTCCCCGGGACGTCGGCGCAGGCGCCGATTCGAGGGGCGCACATGAGATCAATTGACACGACCTACGTCGCCATCGGCGCGCTGTGGCTGGTTCTCGGCATGGTTCTCGGCATTGTGATGGGGGCGAGCGAGAATTTCACCTTCATGCCGGTCCACGCCCACATCAACCTCATCGGCTTCGCCTGCCATGCGATCTTCGGCATGGCCTACCGGCAATGGCCGTCGATGAAGACGTCGCCCCTTGCTCCCTATCAGTTCTGGATCTTCGTCATCGCCACGCCGGTCACGCTGATCGGCCTCGTCTTCACCCTGACCGGAGGCCCCGTGCTGCCGACCATCATCGGCTCGCTCGGCCTCGTGCTCGGAGCGGCCCTTTTCGCTCTGCTGATCTGGCAGGCGCGGCTCGCCGCGGCGGCCTGAAGGACGGCCGCGCCCGCCGGCGCGCCTATTCCGCGGCCGCCGCCCGCTTCGGCAGGACCCAGTTGGCGCGCGGGAAGTGGCAGGTGTAACCGTTCGGGTAGCGCTCGAGGTAATCCTGATGCTCTGGCTCGGCCTCCCAGAACGGCCCGGCCGGCGCAACTTCGGTCACGACCTTGCCCGGCCATAAGCCTGAGGCGTTCACATCGGCGATCGTGTCGAGCGCGATCCGCTTCTGCTCGTCGCTTGTGGTGAAGATCGCCGACCGGTAGCTCGTCCCGACATCGTTGCCCTGACGGTTTCTTGTCGTCGGATCGTGGATCTGAAAGAAAAACTCGAGCAGCTTGCGATAGGTAAT